>ERZ808051.206-NODE-206-length-76390-cov-18.846501_pt1 | contig 76390 bp, 71 predicted proteins | sample MGYA00380199_ERZ808051 | MGnify/ENA primary metagenome ERZ808051 (study PRJEB31490, sample SAMN06133391) | mouse gut metagenome | isolation source: J11 | host: mice | place: China: Chengdu | collected 2015-05 ... | reverse complement strand
ATCAATTTGCGAAAGCACTACTACCCGCTCTACACAAAGGACACATTCATTGAAGTGCCGGACGAGGTTGCCGCCGTTATGGAGGAATGTCGGCTCTATGAGAACCGGCAGGAGGGCAGGAAAAGTTACTACCATGTTTACAGCATGGATTGCAGCCCCGGCATTGAAAACCATGCCATGTTCCTTGTGCAGTCCCCGGAGGATTTGATTATTCGGGAGATAGCGGCGGACGAAGGTATCAGCGGAAGTTGCGCCTGTGACAGTGTGACCGGAGCGCTCAAAAAGTTACAGAAGATTTTCGCCAAAAATGGCTGGCTGGAAAAGGAGGATTGACAACTATGGGCAAGCCCCAGGAAGAACAGGAGGTCGAAAAGAAAATCGGCCAGTTGCAGAACCTCCAGAAGATTTTGCTGAACAAAAAACGCCGCGAAGAACGCAGGGCCAGGACGCACCGGCTGATTGGCCGTGGGGCCATTTTAGAGGCCGTTTTCCCCGCTGTTGTCGGCATGGAGGGCGAGGAAGTCAAAGCCTTTTTGATTGCCCTCTCCCGCTTGCCGGGAGTATCGGCGGCATTGGACGAGGCCCGGAAAACCGCGGAACCAGGGCAAGTCCGCTGTGGCCGCCGCTGCCTATCGGAGCGGTGAAAAGCTGGTGAACGAGTGGGACGGCATGACCCACGACTACACCCGCAAGGGCGGCGTTGCCCACACGGAAATCATGCTGCCCTCTCACGCCCTGCCGGGGTTTCAAAACTGTTCCACTCTCTGAAACTTGGTAGAGAAAGCAAGAACCCACCCAGACATATTGTTCCGGCGGGTTCTCCACTTTTCCAGAGACGTAGAGCTTCAGACTGCTTGCTGCGTTATTTTTGAAACCTGTAAGTTTTGATTTGTCTGCGTTGACAAAAGAACAGCTCAAAGCGCCTCTTCTATCAGTTCCTGAATGAAGGCATCGTTTCCGGACATACCAATCATCCACTGGCCATTCACTCCGTCCGGAACCCAAATCCAGCATTCGCCGCACTCCGTTTCCAATTCGTCATTCTCCTCGTAGTCACCGTCAAACTGGCAGGCAAAAAAGCCTCTTTCACTGTCAAAGTGAGCCGGTCCATGTAAACGGTTCAAATAAAAATTAAAGGCAAACGGCTCCGGCTTTTCCTCTTCAATACCACGCTCATACTTGAATAATGCAACCAGCTTCTCCGCGTTTTCTCTGGAAATGCCATTGTCTTCTATAAATGCCTCTATAACGTCTGCATAACCGTCTTCACAGTTGATAAAGAGGACAGTATCAGAGTCGTATTCAAAGGTTGCCGCACCATTTTCTATTATATGGCCGCCTGCTGCGGAATAATGGACATTCCAATAGTTATAGTTGACGTCCAACGGTTTATCAATGTATGCCGCCTCCAGTTCGGGAAATGCTTTGACCAACTCCAAAAACTCCATCCACATATTATTGATATTGCCAGACATATTGGAGCGAAAGAGGATATCATCCGCTTTCTTCCGTGTAAAGTCCGGCATAAAAGCACCCCATCCATCTTGTCTTTTCTCGAACATAGTGGTCAATTTTTGAATGCTCTTTATTTCTCCCCGAAATCGCATCGCCCAATTTCTTTGCATATGATTGCCTCCAGATGTTTAATGCATACATTACCGACAGCAAAATGATAAGATTTTGGTTAATCCTTATCATATAATTTAACAACTGTCAAGATATTTTGCCTATTTTACTGTATAAGACCAAAGTGTCGGATAGAAACGCAAATGGGCTTGCAAAATGATATCAAAGCTGTTGAATCCCTCTGCAAAGCCGCTGACCGTCTGACCCGTGAAGATCAGACCCGGCGGAGGGAGGAACGGACACAATGACCTATCCGCAGTACCGCCCAACGGCTGGCACGCAGCTGCTGTAACTGCGACCAAGGGAATTGTCTCCTGCTGGATGACGGTGAGGAATGTGTCTGCCCCCAGGCGATTTCCTGCCCGCTGATCTGCCGCCGGTTCCGGGCCGCCGGGCAGAGACCCCTGCCCCTCTGCCCCGGCGGGACATGAAGCCTTGCGCCGAATACCGGAGACGGTTCCGACCGGGCCCCAACCGGCCCACACACCGTCCCGCCTGCGCCGGACGGGAGCGGTTATCAAGTTATCAAAAGATACCGAAAAACCCGTAAGCGGTCCCCTCCCTGACGGCCTCTCTGTTTTATGGGGAAATTTTTCGGAAGGTTGCATGGGTGTGTGCACAGAACGGAAAAATTCTCCCCTTGATTGAGGTGATATTTTGACGGACTACATGACGCTTGATACCAAACTGCCCCCTTACCTGCCCTTTCCCCGGTTCCTGCTGGGGGCCGGCCTGACGCAGACCGCCAGGGTGCTGTACGCCGTCCTGCTGGACAGGGCGAGCCTCTCCCGCGCCAACGGCTGGGCCGACGCCAGCGGCCAGATTTACATTGTCTTTCCCATTTCTGAGATTGCCAACGCCATTGACCGCAGTCCCATGACTGCCAAGAACGCGCTGAATGAACTGGAAACCGCCGGTCTGATTGAGCGCCGCCGGCAGGGCCGGTCTCAGCCGAACCGCATTTTTGTGAAGATACCTGATGGACAGGAAACTGTCCGCTTGATGGACAAAAAATCATCCCCCGGACGGACAGAAAATGGTCCTCCTGATGGACAGAAAACGACCCCTTTGGTAGACAGAAAACTGTCCACTAATAACCTTACGGGTAACCTGAGTGAATCACCTGATGTGAGAGAGGGCGCCCGCGTTTTTGGCCGCTATGGAAACGTTTTTCTGACAGAGGCGGAGGCTGCCGGGCTGCGGGCCGATCTCCCCTCTGTCTGGCAGGAGTACATCGAGCGCTTGTCCGAGTACATGGCTTCCACCGGCAAAACCTACAAAAACCACGCCGCCACTATCCGCCGCTGGGCCAGGGAGGACGGGGGCAAGGGCAAGGGCATGGCCGACTATTCGTGCAGGGAGGGCGAGAGCCTATGAAGGAGTTTGACAGCATCCTCAATCGCATCACCGCGGCCCGGCGGGAGCCGGGAGACTACACCGGCGGGGACGGCCTTTTGTACTGCGGCAAGTGCCGCACCCCGAAACAGTTCCGCATGGAGGCCCCGCCCATGGAGGGCCGTTTGCTGCCCCGCCCCTGCCGCTGTAAGCAGGAGTGCCTGGACCGGGAGGCGGAGGAACAGGAGGCCCGCCGTCACCGCCAGGCCGTGGCCGGGTTGAAGCGCCGGGGCTTTACCGACCCGGCCATGGAAGGCTGGACCTTTGCCAACGACAACGGCAAGTGTCCCCAGATGAAACACGCCCGCTTTTACGTTGAGAACTGGCCAACCATGCAGGCGGAGAACATTGGCTATCTGCTGTGGGGCGGCGTGGGAACCGGCAAGAGTTACTTTGCCGGCTGCATCGCCAATGCTCTGATGGAGCAGGAAATAGCTGTCCGCATGACGAACTTTGCTCTGATACTGAACGACCTGACTGCCAGCTTTGAGGGCCGCAACGAGTACATAGCCAGATTGTGCCGCGCCCCGCTGCTGATTTTGGACGACTTCGGCATGGAACGCGGGACGGAGTACGGTTTGGAACAGGTCTACAACGTGATTGACAGCCGGTATCGGAGCAGAAAGCCGCTGATTGTTACCACGAACCTCTCCCTTCAAGACTTGCAGCACCCCCAGGATACCGCCCGTGCCCGTATCTATGACCGCTTACTGGAAATGTGCGCCCCTATCCGCTTTTTGGGAGAGAACTTCCGTAAGACTACGGCGCAGGACAAACTGGCACGGCTGAAAAATCTGATGGAGCCCCCCACTCCCCTGCCGTAGACGACTAAGGGACAGGCAAGCCCGCATAGGCTCTTGTGAAAGGCTGGGTGATGTGATTTGCAGACACAGGAGCTATGCAAAAGCGTTTTCAAGGACGGAGCCACAGAAACCACCCGTGAAAAATTCACGCACAAGCTGACCGAGCTGATCAATCAGCTGGAAAAGGGAAAACAGACCATCAGGCAAAAATAATGTGACAGGCTGTTTCCTCTGTGCTATACTGTAGTCGGGAAACAGCTTGTCCTGTCTCTGAGGAGCCATGTCTATGAAAGCAGCCATCTACTGCCGTCTATCCGAGGAAGATAGAAACAAGCAATCTGAAACCGACGACAGCAGCAGCATCCGGAACCAAAAGGCCATGCTGCTGCAATACGCGATGGAACAGGGGTGGGAAGTCTACAACCTTTACAGCGACGATGATTACACTGGTTCGGACCGCCGGCGGCCCGAATTTAACCGCTTGCTGGAGGACGCCAGGGCCCACCGTTTTGACATTGTCCTCTGCAAGACCCAATCCCGCTTTACCCGTGAGCTGGAATTGGTGGAGAAGTACATCCACGGCCTCTTCCCTGTTTGGGGCATCCGCTTTGTCAGCGTCGTGGACAACGCTGACACCGCCAATAAAGGCAACAAAAAATCCCGGCAAATCAACGGGCTGGTGAACGAATGGTATCTGGAGGACATGTCGGAGAACATCCGCAGCGTCCTCACCAACCGGCGGCAGAACGGCTTTCACATCGGGGCCTTCGCCCTCTATGGCTACAAAAAGGACCCCGGCCAGAAGGGCCACCTGCTCATTGACGAGGAGGCCGCCGCCGTTGTCCGGGAGGTGTTTACCCTCTTTTCCCAGGGCTATGGCAAGACGGCCATCGCCCGGATGCTCAACGACCGGGGCATCCCTAACCCCACCGAGTACAAGCGACTCCACGGCCTGCGCTACCAGCAGCCCAAGCGTAAAAACAGCACTCTCTGGAAGTATTTTGCTATCTCCGATATGCTCACCAACGAGATTTATATTGGCAACATGGTGCAAGGCAAATATGGCAGCGTGTCCTACAAGACCAAGCAAAACAAGCCCCGCCCCCAAAGTGAGTGGTATCGTGTAGAGGGAACCCATGAGGCCATCATCGACCGCCCCCTCTGGAACCGGGTGCAGTCCATGATTGCGAAGCGGGCCAAGCCCTTTGACTGCGGCACTGTGGGCCTGTTCGCCCGGAAAGCGATCTGCGCCAACTGCGGCTACACCATGCGCTCCTCAAAAAATCGCGGGCGGCACTATCTCCAATGCTCTAACCGCCATGTGGCAAAGGACGCCTGCATCGGCTCCTTCATTTCGGTGGAAAAGCTGGAGCGGATGGTCATTGACGAGCTGAACCGACTGGCGGCGGCATATCTGGACAAGGACGAGCTGGAGCGGAATATTGAGTTTTGCGAAAATCTGCAAGGGCAGAAAAAGCAGCTTCTGGACACCCTTGCCGCCTATGAGAAACGAATTGCCGAGTACACCAAGGGTCTGCGGGATTTATATATGGATAAGGTCAAGGGCCTGCTCAATGACAGCGACTTCTCCGCCCTCTCCAAAGAGTTTTCCTCCGAGAAGTCCCGGCTGGAGCGTGTCCTGCTGGACAGTCAGCGGCAGCTTGCTGAGCTGGAGGACAGAATTGCCGTTGGAGACAACCGAAAGGCCTTAGTGGAGCGGTATGTAAATCTGGAACACTTGACACGGGAAATCGTAGAAATCCTCATCGACCACATCACTGTAGGCAAGCGCATCCCCAAAACGAAGGATGTTCCCATTGAGATACACTGGAACTTTTAGCCACAGGTTGCACTTTCGTGATTGCACCAGAGCAGAAGGCCCGCGTCACCTACGACAACATCCTCCGCCTGTCCGACGACCCGGACGTCAACGACGTCATCAAGTTCCTGCGGGCGCGGGAGGTCGTGCACTTCCAGCGCTTTGGCGAGGGCCTGCGGCTTGCCAAAGATAAGATGAACGAGAAAAACGTCTACTATATGAATCCCTCCTTCGACAAATAATGGTTCAGGCGGCGGCATTTCTGCCGCCGCCTGACTGCTGTTTTTCTCACGACGCTCATTCCAGCAGCTTCGCAAATTCATCCTCCGTCAGAATGGGAATGTTCAGCTCCTGGGCCTTTTTCAGCTTACTGCCGGCGGCCTCCCCCGCCACCACATAGGTGGTGCGTTTCGAGACGGAGCCCGCCGCCTTGCCGCCCCGCTCCTCGATGAGCGCCTGGGCGGCCTTCCGTTCAAAGCGGGACAGCGTCCCCGTAAGGACGAAGGTCATGCCGGCAAAGCGCTCGTCCACCAGCTGCGCGGTGCTCTCCATGTTGACGCCCGCATCTCTCAGCCGGTCAATCAGGTCCCTGGCCTGAGCGGAGCCCAGATAATCCACTACGCACTGGGCCGTCACAGCTCCCACATCGTTGATTTCCGTCAGCTCCTCCGCCGTGGCGGCGCACAGGGCGTCCATTGTGCGGAAATGCGCGGCCAGGACCTTGGCCGCCTTCTCCCCTACCTGCCGGATGCCCAGGCCGAAAATCAGCCGCGAGAGATCGTTGCTCTTGGATTTCTCAATGGCGCGCAGCAAATTTTCCGCGGACTTCTCTCCCATGTGCTCCAGCCGGGCAACCTCCGGGGCCTGGAGCCTGTACAAATCCGCCGCTGTGGAGACCATGCCGCTGTCAACCAGCTGCTGAACCACGGCAGGGCCGCAGCCGTCAATGTCCATGGCGTTCCGGCTGGCAAAGTGGGTCAGGTTCCGCAGCAGCTGTGCGGAGCACTCCGCCCCGGTGCAGCGGATGGCGGCCCCGTCCTCGTCCCGCCGGACCGGCGCGCCGCAGACCGGGCAGACCTCCGGCAGAACATAGGGCACGGTCCCCTCCGGCCTCCGCGAACGGTCCACCTCCACAATTTCGGGGATGATCTCCCCCGCCTTCTGGACCACCACGGTGTCGCCGATGCGGATGTCCTTTTCCGTGATGAAGTCCTGGTTGTGAAGCGTGGCGTTGGTAACTGTGGTCCCTGCCAGGCGGACAGGGGTCAGCACCGCCTTGGGCGTCAGCACCCCGGTGCGGCCCACCTGAATCACAATGTCCAAAACCTGGGCCGGTTTCTTCTCCGGCGGGTACTTATAGGCCACCGCCCACTTTGGGAATTTGGCTGTACTGCCCAGTTTTTCACGGTCAGACAAGGAATTTACCTTTACAACCGCGCCGTCGATGTCAAAGGGGTAGTCCGTTCGCCGGTCGTTGATGCGGGCGATTTCAGCCTGACAGGCGGAGACGCCTGACAGAATTTTGTGGGGTATCACCCGGAAGCGCTGAGAGGCCAGATACGCGAGTGTCTCCCCGTGGGAAACAGGGCTCAGCCCCTCCGCCAGCTGCATGTTGAATACCTGGATGTCCAGCTTCCGTTCCGCGCAGATCTTCGGGTCCAGCTGCCGGAGGGACCCGGCGGCGGCGTTTCGGGGGTTGGCCAGCAGGGGCTTGCCCTCAACCTCCCTCTGAACGTTCAGCTCCTCAAAAACCGCCCGTGACATATAGACCTCCCCCCGGACAATCAGCCGGGGCAGTCGGTCCGGCAGGCGCATGGGAATGGAGCGAATGGTTTTCAGATTCTCCGTCACGTCCTCGCCGGTCCGGCCGTCTCCCCGGGTGGCGCCCCGAACAAAGAGTCCGTCCCGGTATTCCAGGGCCACCGACAAGCCATCCACCTTGGGCTCTATGGAGTAAGGCGTCCCCTCCCCCAGGGCCTCGTCCACCCGCTGGCAGAACTCCGCCACCTCTTCGGCGTTGAAAACATCCTGAAGACTCTCCAGGGGCACCTCGTGGGCATAGGGGACAAAGCCCTCCAGAATCTTCCCGCCGATGCGCTGGGTGGGAGAGTCCGGCGTAACCTCCTCGGGGTGCTGGGCCTCCAGCTCCTCCAGCCGGCGGTTCAGCAGGTCATATTCCCGGTCGCTGATGATGGGGTCGTCCAATACATAATAGCGGTAGCCATGCTCGTTCAAGGTCTCCCGCAGCTGTCTGATTTCCTCACGGTAGTCCATGACATCCTCCCTGTCAGTTGATGATATAGTCCTTCGCGTCGCTCTCATAGGTGTCCGGCGCGGTGCTGAAATAGGTGTAGGTGTCCGGCACGGAACCCACAATCACGGTTTCCGCCACCGTGACGGCATTGGAAACCACTGTGGCGGTGGAAAATCCCGGCAGGAGGATGCTCACGGCCACGTCAATATTCAGTACGATCTGGTGCTTTGTCTGGTTGATGCCCGCCGAGGTGAATTCGTTCTCAAACCAGGCCGAGGAGGAGCCCACCGACTCCATCCGCACGGAGATGCTGGGCCCCCGGCCCGCCAGCAGCACCGAGCCGGTGAGACTGCCCACGGGAATCGACAGCTCACGGGCCGGCACCTGGTCGATGCGGGCCAGAATGATATCCAGTATCCTGGATTGCAGCCGGTTGAACGCCGCCATGTTGCTGTAGATGGCGCTGATTTTCCCTTCGTTGTCCTTCTCGAAGCTGATCAGGTCGCCGTAGGTAATATTCCCCGTTTCAATGGCCTCGTCCACCGCCTCGGAGACGATGCGGTTCACCGTGTTGGAGACCCGGGTGGTAGCCAGACTCTCCAGCAGCGGCTGCATCTGGGTGGTGGCGAGGAAGAGCATGGTCAGCGCCAGTACCACGGCGGCCAAAAGCAGCACCCGCGCCAGCGCCCGGCGGGCTGTGTGCCTGCGGTAATATAAAAAGCCCAGGGGCATCATATCGGCATCACCTCTCCGCTATCCTATGCAGAAAGGGCCTGCCCTTATTTTCCCGTTTTATCAGGACAGCTGACGGACGATTTCCTTGAAGACCCGGCCCCGCTCCATAAAGTTGGAGAAACGGTCAAAGGAGGTGCTGGCCGGGGACAGGATGACCACATCCCCCGCCTGTGCCCGGCTTCTGGCAAGACCGGCCGCCTGATGGTAGTCCTCCACATCCACGATTTCCAGTCCGGCGTAATTTTCCGCGCTCTCCACCGACGCCCGGATGACTCCGGCGGTGGCCCCGCAGAGAATCAGCAGCTTTACGTGATTGTTGACAACCGGGCCCAGGCTGTCGTAGGAAATGCCCTTGTCCTTGCCTCCGGCGATGAGAATGACCTTTCCCGGGAAAGCCTTCAATCCGGCAATGGTCCGGCTGGGACTGGAGGCGATGGAATCGTTGTACCAGCGCACGCCGTCCAGCTCCCGCACCAGCTCGATGCGGTGCTCCACGCCGCCGAAATTCCTGGCGAATTCGCGGATGACCCCGTCGGGAACGAGACCGTCCACCGCCGCGATGGCCGCCATGTAGTTTTCCACATTGTGGATGCCGGGGAGCTTGATGTCCGCCAGTGGTAACACAAGCCGGTGTCCCCCTTCGCTGGCAAGCCAAATGGCTTGCCCCCCTCCGGAGTCATCCGGGCCAAGGTATGCCCCCCGCTCCACGGCCTCCCGGCGGCTGAACAGGCGGACGGAGCCCCGGGCCCCTTCCGCAAAGCCCCGTGTGACATCATTGTCGGCATTCAGCACGACAATTCCGCTTGAATCCTGATGTGTAAAGATATTTTCCTTTGCGGCAATATACTCCTCATAGTCCCTGTGGACGTCCAGATGATTGGGGGCCAGATTGGTGACGATGGCAATCTGAGGACTGCGGTTCATGGTCAGCAGCTGGAAGGAACTGAGCTCCAGCACCGCCAGGTCGGTTGGTTTCATAGAGGGAGTGTCCGCCAACAGCGGACGGCCAATGTTCCCCCCCAGGTGGACGGTCCGCCCCGCCGCCCGCAGCAACTCCGCGATGATGGTGGTGGTGGTGGTTTTCCCGTCGCTGCCGGTGACGGCGATGATGGGACAGGGGCAGACGCGGAAGAAAACCTCCATCTCACTGGTCAGCACGCCGCCCCGTTCCACGGCGGCGGTGAGCTCCGGCAGGTCCGGGCGCATCCCCGGCGTGCGGAAGATGACGTTCTCCCTGAGGTCCTTCAGGTAGTCCGGCCCCAGCCGGAGGCGGCAGCCCCGTTCCTCCAGCTCCTCCGCCAGAGGGCCCAGGGCGGCCCGGTCCTTTTTGTCGCAGGCGGTGACCGCCACACCATGGGACAGCAGCAGGTCAATGAGGGGCCGGTTGGAGACCCCGATGCCAATGACGGCCACGGTCCTGTTTCGCAGAGAATGCAGATAGTCCTCGAAATTCACGGAAGATCGCTCCTTATATGCTCCGCCGGTGTACGGCAGATTCGTTGCCCTTCCGATTATACCCCAGTTGGCTGAAAATAGCAAATGTCAGTATGCCCGAATTTCATGAGGCGTTTCCTGGGGAGCCGGAAAAAGGCGTGCCGGAGATTTTACGCGGGGGCGGGATTAGCTTTGCACCTACAGTAATGCGCCTGTAAGGGCCGGGCTCTGTCCCGGCCCGTCCCCTGAAAGCACGGAGGAAGAACGGGCGCAAAGGCCCGCCCCCCGAAAGCACGGAGAAAGAACGGGCGGGCGCAGAGTATAGGCGCTGCGGTAGAAGTCAGGCGTATAACCCGCCCCCCTTCTCCTGATAAAATGCGGAAACGGGCACCCCCGGAAAATGAGCCGTTGACAATCCCGCCCGGTTCCTGTAAAATAGGAGCCGCGAGTAAGACAGACAGCCGCGTGGGCAGGCCGAAAGGCCGTTCATGAGGAAAGTCCGGGCTCCACAGGGCAAGGATAACGGGTAACGCCCGCCGAAGGCGACTTCAGGAAAAGTGCAACAGAGATATACCGCTCCGCTGTCCCCTGAGGAAAGCGCCGGGAGGCCGAGTCAACAACATCACCTTTAGATTGTTGGTGATGACACCGAACGGGCTGCGGAGCAAGGGTGGAAAGGCGAGGTAAGAGCTCACCCATCGGCTCGAGAGTGTCCGATGCTGTAAACTCTATCCGGAGCAACACCGGTATGGGAGCACACAGGCCGGCCCGGCCGCTCCCGGGGTGGCTGGAGCGTACCGGCAACGGTGCGCCTAGATAGATGGCTGTCAAATACAGAACCCGGCTTACAGTTTTGCTCGCAGAATATGTGACCCCGGCGGCGCGCTATGCGCCGTCGGGGTCTTTTGATGTATTTACCGGATCACCGTCTCCCCTTCTCCGCCGCCGGCCCGGCGCGTCTCCCTGTTCAGCTGTTCCTGCCGTTCCGGGATGGTCATGAGCCGTTCCCGCAGGTCCGGAGAAACGCTGTCCAGCCAGAGGACGGAAACCTGCTTGTCTGAGAAATCATTGCTCACCCAGTCGTAAACGGCGTAGGGCTTTTCCGGCCAGCGGGTGCGGACCACCACCTCGTTGTGTCCGTCCCTGTCGACGTCCTCCACCGCGGCGCTGATACAGTCCTCCACCAGCAGAACGTGCTCCCAATCCTTCCACTGGGCCGTCTCATTGTCCCAGGTTTCGGTCCAGAAGCGGTAGTCGCAGAGGAACGCCTGGGGCTGGGCGTAGGGGTCCGGATAGTAGTTTTCGGGGACCCAGCAAACCTCATCATACCAGAACAGCGGGGCGGTCTCCGTCTCAAAGGTCACGTCCATCATGTCCCCCAGAGAGGTTCCGAAAAACTGACAGCCGGTGACGCTTCCCTCAAAGGTCCGCCTGTTCCACCGGCAGTCCATGCGGTAGGTCAGCTCGTTCCCCCACTGGTTTTTCAGCTGGATGCCGTCGAAGTCCACGCCCTCCCCGCATTTCAGACGGAGCAGGTGGCCCTCCTGGTCCACATAGAGATAGTTCTCCCCCTCCGCCGTCTCCTTCAGAACAATGCCGTCCGTAATCTCCCCGCTGACATAGGAACCGGTATACCAGACCACCGCCAGTGTCACCGCCAGCATCAGCAGCATGGCCAGAAGCACCTGCCGGATGTTCCGGCGGCGCTCCTTCTCCATGTTTTCCCGGGAAATCTCCAGCAGCGCCATCACAGGTTCCTCCTCTTTTTTCACTGCCGCCCTGCGGCAGGCCATCAGCTCCTCCACGCCCATCTCCAGCGCCTCCGCCAGCGGCTCCAGCAGAGTTACGTCGGGGTAGCTCAGGGCGCGCTCCCATTTGCTCACCGCCTTGTCCGTCACATGAAGCCGCGCCGCCAGGTCTTTCTGAGTCAGACCGGCGGCTTTTCGATTTTCCGCGATGAAGACGCCAAGCTGTTCTTTATTCATGGTAATCACCTCCCTGCCAGTGTACACCCGGAAGAGGGAAAAAAGCAACCGACCAGCGGTAGAGTCCCGGAAAAGTGCCTGTTTCAGCCCTTTTTCCCGCTTCCGCGCCGGTGCTCTGCGTCGGAAAAGCGTGGGAAAAACGCAGGAAAATTTACGGAATTTTTTAAGGTAGCGCTAAGCTTTGCCGGGTATGATGCCCCTGATGATTTCACTGAAAGGAGCGGCTGATGAAATTCAGACACGAATGGAAACATGAGATTGCCGCCAGGGACTGCCTGGTTCTGCAGGCCCGGCTGGACGCGGTGGCCCGGCGGGACACCCACGGCGACAACGGACGCTACGAAGTCCGCAGCCTCTATTTTGACGACCCCCGGGACACCGCCCTGCGGGAGAAAATCAACGGCGTCAACCGCCGGGAGAAATTCCGCCTCCGGTACTACAACGGCGACGTCTCCCGCATCTGCCTTGAGAAAAAGAGCAAGACGGACGGACTGTGCGCGAAAGCCTCCGCCGGGATGAACCCTTGGGAGGTACAGAGCATTTTAAAGGGAGACTGGTCCTGGATGGCAACGGACAGCCGGCCTCTGGTATCGGAGCTGTACCGCGCCATGAGAATCAAGGGGCTCCGGCCGAAGACCATTGTGGACTACACCCGCACCGCCTATACCTTCCCCGCCGGAAATGTACGGGTCACCCTGGACCATCACATCCGCACCGGACTGGGCGGCATCGACTTTCTGAACCCGGACTGCCCCACCGTTCCCGTCGGGGACGGCCTGGTGATTCTGGAGGTCAAATGGGACGAATTCCTGCCCGGCGTCATCCGGGACGCCGTGCAGCTGAAGGGCCGGCACACCTCCGCCTTCTCCAAATACGCCGCCTGCCGGATCTACGGCTGAACGGCTGAGTACCTCGCAAGTACCTCACATATTTGATATCTGATTGCAGAAAGGATGTTTCATCATGACTTTTCAGGACATTTTCAAATCCGGTTTTCTGGAAAACGTCACCAGCGTCAGCCTGCTGGACATGAGCGTGGCGCTGCTGCTTGCCTTTGGCATCGGCCTGTTCATCTTCCTGGTCTACAAAAAAACCTTTACCGGCGTCATGTACTCCTCCAGCTTCGGCGTAACCCTGGTGGCCCTGACCATGATTACCACCATGGTGATTCTGGCCGTCACCAGCAACGTGGTGCTGTCCCTGGGCATGGTGGGCGCGCTGTCCATCGTCCGGTTCCGCACCGCCATCAAGGAGCCTCTGGACATCGCCTTCCTCTTCTGGTCCATTGCCGTGGGCATCGTCCTGGCGGCGGGGCTGATTCCCCTTGCGGTGTTCGGCAGCGTCATCATAGGCGTGATGCTGCTGGTTTTCGTCAACAGAAAATCCAGCTGTGACCCTTACATTGTGGTGCTCCAGTGCGACGGACAGGACAGCGAAGCCCGGGCGGCGGACTTTTTGAAGGAGCAGACCCGCCGCTGCACCGTGAAGAGCAAAACCGTGCAGAAGGGCTCTGTGGAGCTGAATATGGAAGTCCGGCTCAAGGATGACAGCACCGCGTTTATCAATGAGCTCTCCGGCCTGCCCGGCGTCCGCAGCGCGGTGCTGGTCAGCTATAACGGCGACTATATGGGATAGGAGGCACGCATGTCCACCCACAAATACATGGACCGGCTCTGCGCCGCCGCTCTGGCTCTGACGCTGCTGGCAACGCTTCTGTTCATGAATGGAGAATCCCTGGGGCTTCAGCCTGCCTCCAGGGTCATGGGCTACGAGACCCGCCTCTTTGACACAGGCCGGGTTCATACGCTGGATATCGTCATGGACGATTGGGACGGTTTCATAGAGACCTGCGAAAACGAGGAATACGCCTCCTGCTCTGTGGTGATTGATGGGGAGTCCTATCATAATGTCGGCATCCGGGCCAAGGGCAACACGTCCCTCAGCATGGTTTCCGCCATGGACAGCAGCCGGTACAGCTTCAAGCTGGAATTCGACCACTATGACAGCACCCGAACCTATTACGGTCTGGACAAGCTGAGCCTGAACAATATCATTCAGGACACCACCTATATGAAGGACTACCTTACCTACCAGCTGATGAACGCCTTCGGCGCGGCCGCGCCTCTGAGCTCCTATATTTACATCACCGTCAACGGAGAGGACTGGGGACTCTATCTGGCGGCGGAGGGCGTGGAGGACGGATTCCTCCGGCGGAACTACGGCAAGGACGCCGGTGAGCTCTATAAGCCGGACAGCATGAGCTTCGGAGGGGGCCGGGGCAACGGCAGGGACTTCAATATGGATGATTTCCCGGGAGACAGGGGCGGTTTTCCTTCCCCGCCGGAGGAGTCCGGCGGTTTTTCAGACGGCTTCCCCGATGGCTTCCCCGGCGGCTCTTTCGATGACTCTTTCGACGGCTCTCTCGATGGCTCTCTCGATGGCTCTCTCGACGGCTCCCCTCCTCCCGCTGAGTCCGGAGGCTTTGAAAAACCCCCTGAAGAAATGGGCGGCGGGAGAGGCTTTTTCTCCGGCGGCATGGGGAGCGAGGATGTGAAGCTCCGCTATATCGACGACGACCCGGCCAGCTATTCCAACATCTTTGAAAACGCCAAAACCGACGTCACAGAGGCGGACCAGGCCCGGCTGATTGCCTCCCTGAAGGCCCTCAGCGCCGGAGAGAATCTGGAAACGGTTCTGGATATCGACCAGGTGCTCCGCTACTTTGTGGTTCACAACTTCGTCCGCAACGGAGACAGCTATACCGGTTCCATGGTGCACAATTACTATCTCTACGAAAAGGACGGACAGCTGTCCATGATTCCCTGGGACTACAATCTGGCCTTCGGCACCTTCCAGAGCGCCGACGCCACCGCGGAGGTAAACGCCCCCATTGACACGCCGGTTTCCGGCGGCGACAGCCGGCCCATGTCGGACTGGATGTTTGACAGCCCGGAATACATGGAGCTGTACCATCAGTATTTCCGTGAGTTTCTGGAAACAGTGGACGCCGCTTCCATCATCGACGCCGCCGCCAAACTGATTGCGCCCTATGTGGAGAAGGACCCCACGAGGTTTTACAGCTATGAGGCCTTTGAGACCGGCGTGGAGACACTGAAAGCCTTCTGCCGTCTCCGCTCCGAGAGCGTCATGGGACAGCTGGACGGGTCCATCCCCTCCACCGAGGCGGGCCAGAGCGCCGGCGCCTCCGCCCTGGTAGACGCCTCCGGTCTGGTTCTGACGGATATGGGAACCATGAACCGCGGCGGCGCCGGGATGGAGGACCAGAGAAGCGGGATGAGGCGGCCCGGGGACGGCGGATTCCGGCAGGCCGGGGAAGGAAGCAAGGCGCTCCCGCTTCGGGGGGCGGACCCTCCCGGCGGCGCGCTGCCGGAGGCGTTTCCCTCCGCGTCCCCGGACGGTCTTCTTCCTCTGGGGGTCTCCGGGGCGGCGCTTCTGGCGGGGCTGGCCTTTGCCTGGCGGTTCAGACGGCGGGGATAACACAAAAGCGCCCTCCTTAGTGGAGGGCGCTTTCAGCGCGCCTATATATGTTGGTCTCGGGCCTTCGGTTCCCGGCCCTTCTACGCCCTGGGGTGGGCCTTTTGATAAACGTCCTTCAGCTGGCGCTTCACCACGTGGGTATAAATCTGGGTGGAGGAAATGTCCGCATGGCCCAGCATCTCCTGAATGGAACGCAGGTCCGCCCCGTTTTCCAGCAGGTGGGCCGCAAAGGAGTGCCGCAGGGTGTGGGGGGTGATCTCCTTCTCAATGCCCGCCTTTTCCTGGTAGAACTTGATGATTTTCCAAAAGCCCTGACGGGTCATGCGCTCGCCGTTCATGTTGACAAACAGCGCCGGTTCCTCCCCGTCGGCCACCAGCTGGGGGCGAATCTTCCAGATGTAGTCCTGAAGGGCTTTCACGGCGGTGTGATACAGCGGAATCATCCGCTCCCGTCCCTTGCTGGCGCAGTGGATGAAACCGGCGGGAAGATTCAGGTCGTCCAAATCCAGGTCCATCAGCTCGCTGACACGAATGCCTGTGGCATAGAGCAGTTCCAGCATTGCGTGGTCCCGGAAGCCCTTGGCGTCCACACAGCGTGGCTGTTCCAAAAAAAGCTCCACTTCCCTGCTGGTGAGAATCTCCGGATATTTCCGTTCCACCCTGGCGGAGACCACGCCCCTGGCCGGGCTGGTCCGCAGGACGCCGGCGGACACCAGGTAATTGTAAAAGGACTTGATGGACGCCAGGGAGCGGGTGGCGGACGCGGCGGATTTTCCGCGATTCATCATCCACATCATGTAGCCCTGAATCGTCTCCCCGGTGGCCTCCCGCAGCTCCCGGCCCTGTCCCTGCAGATAGTCGGCAAACTGCCTCACGTCCCGCAGGTAGGCGGTCATGGTATTCTGGGAGGCATGGCGCTCATTTGCCAGATAGTCGCCATAGCGTTTCAGATCGTCCGTGTTGATCCCCTCTCTCTTTTTCAATCACACTTCAAACAAAACCTGTTCCAGTATCTGCCGCAGGAGCCACGGCGACAGAAGCAGCTCCGCCCCCACGCCTGCCAGCAGCACGGCGGAAACCGCCGCCAGTCCCATCCATCCGCTCCGTCCGTACGCCGCCGGCGCGGCCCGGCGTCCCCTCCCAAAGGACAGGCTGGCCAGAGCGGCGGAGCGCTCCCAGGCCGGGACCGCCAGCAGAAAGTAACAGGGCAGCGTAATGGCGCAGCGCAGGCCGAACACCGTCAGCGCCAGCAGAACCCCGTCGGAGCCGAAGGCCGCCGTGAAGCAGCAGACGGAAAAGGACAGAAAAAAGCCGAAGGCTCCGCTTACCAGCGGCAGAAGCAGCACGCCGATGGAAGCAAACCCCAGGAAAAACGCCGCCAGAGGATAGCGAAAATAGAGCACAACCGCCGACAGCGCCGCGGCCGGACTCACATCCCCCTCCACCTGCAAATAGTCCGTCAGGTAACGGGTCAGCTCCTCTCCCGCCGGCGGCGGCACCCGCCCTGCCAGAACCTGTCCCAAAAGCAGGCCGCCGAAAAAAAACAGCGCCAGGAACAGCAGGCGAGCCAGCGGCTGTCCCCATTGGATTGTTTCGCCTCCGCGTTTCCAGTTCAAACCGCCTCACCTCACTGCATCCTATGAGGCCGGACCGCGGTTTATACATGCTTTGGACAGCGGGGCCGCAGAAGCAGCCGCCCGGCAGCAGCCGAAGGAAAGCGCAAAAAAACTCCCGCCAGGGTGTGTCCGCAAGGTAGGAGCTTCCATTATGGCAAAGATATCTGATGCTTCTAATATAGTTCATTTCTCCGGATTTCGCAAGGAATTTGCCGAAATTTTTTACTTTTTGGAGATTATGACAAAATATTATGTAAACCGAGTTATGTAAACCTGTTTTTGGGCCCCTCGACGGACCCCGGCGGAGGCCCCCGGCACGCCATATCTGGTGGACCCCACCGGCACGCCGCCCCAGATGTACCGTCCCCCTCCCCTGCGGGACGGGAGAGCGGCAGCCGAAGCAGCGGCGTGCCAATGCCGGTGCGAAATGACAAATTTGTAGAATTTCACGATAGCAGCTTTCCCGGGGCCTCTCCCCTTCTTATTTCCGCCGCTTCCGCTGTCTTTTGGTCAGGCCGGTCAGACTGGCCAGGGTGGCCAGGAACCCGCCCCCCAGGGCGCAGAGCAGCAGAATGCCTCCGCTTCCCGTCCAGGTCAGCTCCTCCCAGAACAGGAGGCCCCCCAGAATCAGGACCCCCGCGAAGGCCGCTCCGGTCAGCAGGCCGCCGGCGCCCCAGCCGGTCCGCCAGACCGCCAGCAGGCCGCCCCCCATGGCCGCAGCCGTGCAGAGCACCGCCACGGCGGGAAAGCCCTCGGACAGCGTCCCCCGCACCAGCAGCAGGGCCAGCAGCAGCAGACCCAGCAGATAGATCCCCAGAGACAGCAGACCGCCCCACAGAAAGCCCTGCCAGACCGCCGCCTGTTTTCGTTTTTTTGCCATTGCTCAAACCTCCCTTTATTGGAACATATTCCGGGAGGCGGGGCGTTTATGCGTCCAACCCCTTTTAGAACCTGTATTCACAACCGCTGCCCGCCGTCTGGCCAGTCTTTTTCTTGCCATACTGCGTCGATTTCCCTTGCAATCCGTCAGTATGGCAAGGGCGTGAACAATCTCCTTGTCTGGCGGGACAAATCCTCGCCCATCCAGCGTCCCCCGGCTATGAATACAGGTTCTTATTTCGCCGGCCGGACGGAGACATTCTCCCAGACAGGACAAAATCTCTGCCGGGGGTTGCCCCTCAGCAGAGATTTTATCAGGTTGAGACGGGAGTCCGTTCCCGGAACTCCCGGTTATTTCTTTTCCGTATCCTCAGGCAGAGCCTCTTTTTTCGCTTCCTCCTTCTTTTCCTCGGGCTGCTCATTGCTCTGCACGCCGACGGAGCTCACGGCCCACTTGGTCAGCTCCACCCGGACCCGGTCGTCGCTGGTCTCGACCACAATGGTGTCCTTCTGAACGGCCACGATCTTGCCCACAATTCCCCCGATGGAGGTGACAATGTCGCCCTTTTTCAGGCTGTCCCGCATCTCCTGTGCCTTCTTTTTCCGCTTGTTCTCCGGGCGAATCATCATGAAATACATCATCGCAATCAAAACGACGATCATGACAATTGTGTAAGTTCCCTGGTCCATTTAAAACTTCCTTCCTTTTCGTAAAAATTCGCGTCAGGGGCTGTTAAAAAACGGCGGAATGCCCGGCGGTGCTTTTTTGTTTCCGGCTGCCGCTTGGAACGGCTTCCCTGGGAAATCCCGGCGGATTTCACGGGAACGCAATGGCGCGCCAGCGGAAAGCATCGAGAAAGCATGGGGAAAGTATCAGGAAAAATCCGCCGGTTGTGCGCGTGGCATTTTTTAAACAGGCCCTAAGCCAGAACAGCTCTATTATACCAAATTTGCGCTGTTTTGCAAGCATTTTCTTTCCGAGCCTGTATCCTCAACCGCCGAAGGCTGTCCGAGGGGTCTTTTCCCCGCCGGACCCCGCCGGTTTCCCTCGCAATCCATCAGGCTTGCCGCGGAAAATCTCCCTGCCTGCCGGGAAAATTCCCATCCCCCGGCTATACATACAGGGGGCTCTCCGCGCCCTGAGCCGGAGGCGTCCGCCGGTTCTCCCTCAGACCCGCTCTGCCAGCCGTTCGCTGTACTCCGCCCGGAAGGCCCCGAAACGGCCCTGGTCCAGGGCTTCCCGGATTTTCGCCGTCAGCTCATTGTAAAAATACAGGTTGTGCAGCACCGCCAGCCGCAGGGCAAGGGTCTCTTCCGCCTTGAAGAGGTGGCGGAGATAGGCCCGGGAGAAGCGCCGGCAGACGGGACATTGGCAGGTCTCGCTGATGGGCCGGCTGTCCGCGGCGTACTTGGCGTTCAGGATGTTCACGGTGCCCTCCCAGGTGAAGAGCTTGCCATGACGGCCGTTCCGGGAGGGCATCACGCAGTCGAAGAAATCCACCCCCCGGGCCACCGCCTCAATGATGTTGCTGGGGGTGCCCACGCCCATCAGATACCGGGGCTTGTCCTGGGGCATGTGGGGTTCCACGGCGTCGATGACGTCATACATCACCTGCGTGGGCTCCCCCACGGCCAGACCGCCGATGGCATAGCCGTCGCAGTCCAGTCCGGCAATCTCCTTCATATGCCATACCCGCAGATCCTCGAAGGTAGCCCCCTGATTGATGCCGAAGAGCAGCTGGCCGGGGTTGATGGTCTCCGGCAGGCCGTTCAGCCGGTCGTGCTCCCGTTTGCACCGCTCCAGCCAGCGGTATGTCCGCTCACAGGAGGCCTTGGCATACTCATAGGTCGCCGGGTTCTCCACGCACTCGTCGAAGGCCATGGCAATGTCGCTGCCCAGATTGGACTGAATCTGCATGGATTCCTCCGGCCCCATGAAAATCTTCCGCCCGTCCACATGAGAGGAGAAATAAACCCCCTCTTCCCTGATGCGCCGGAGAGGCGCCAGGGAGAAGACCTGAAAGCCCCCGGAATCCGTCAGAATGGGGCCGTCCCAGTTCATGAAGGTATGGAGTCCCCCCATCTGGCGAATCAGCCCGTCGCCGGGGCGGATGTGAAGATGGTAGGTGTTGCTCAGCTCGATCTGGCAGTTTACCTCCCGCAGGTCAAAGGCGTCCACGCCGCCCTTGATGGCGGCCTGGGTGCCCACGTTCATAAAGACAGGGGTCTGGACCTCGCCGCCGTGGGCGCAGGAAAAGCGGCCCCGGCGGGCGCGGCCCTCTGTTTTCAGCACTTCAAACACGCAAAAACTCCTTTGTTTAAATCTCTCGTCAGCTCCGCGTACTCCGGTCCCAGCGCGTCCCGCGCCGCCTCCAGGGCCTCCACCGTCAGAAGCCCTTTCAGCCTCCTGACGATTCCGCCCGGGTCCCAACCTTTTTCCGCATAATTCAGGGCTAAAAAGATATGAATGCAAATCTCCTCCGTAACGGAAAAGTCCTCCCCGTGCCGGTATTCATCCAGTACGGCGGGAACGATCTCCTCCTCCCGGAAGCCCATTCGGTAAAACCGCTCAAAATCCTCCCGCACATACTCTTTCAGCCCGGTATATCTGAAAACCATTGTCCGGGCAGCCTCACAGGCCGTCGAAAAAGGCCCGCAGCGCCGTCTTTCTCTCCGCCGTCAGGGTCTTCTTGGGAATCCCCAGCTCCGGCCCGGCCAGGGCCGTCAGCTGACGAAAGCAGGCCGCCGGGGCCACCTGGGCCCGGACACGGAGGAAAGCCGCCCCCAGCTCCCGGAGGGCCTCCGGCGTCTCGACGACGAGGTTCTCCGCCAGCCTGGGCCTCTCGTTGGGCAGCTCTGTCAAAGTCATGTAAATGCCTCCCTATAAAATAAACATGGCGTCTCCGAAGGAGAAGAACCGGTAGCGCTCTTCCACCGCCTGCCGGTAGGCGGTCAGTACAGGCTCCCGCCCGGCGAAGGCGGACACCAGCATCACCAGCGTGCTTTCCGGAAGATGGAAGTTGGTAATCAGCCCGTCCATGACCTTGAAGCGGTATCCGGGATAGATGTAGATATTCGTCCAGCCCGCCCGGGGCTCCATGTGTCCGTCCTCCCCTGCCCAGGACTCCAGCGTCCGGCAGGAGGTGGTCCCCACGCAGATGCAGCGGCCTCCCGCCGCCCTGGTGCGGTTAATCAGCTCCGCCGTCTCCGGCGGAACGGTGCAGAACTCGCTGTGCATGGGATGGGCCTCGATGGTCTCCTCCTTCACAGGCCGGAAGGTACCCAGGCCCACGTGGAGGGTCACATATCCGATTCCCACGCCCTGGGCCGCAATCTGCTCCAGAAGCTCCGGCGTGAAGTGGAGTCCCGCCGTCGGGGCGGCGGCGCTGCCCAGGACCTTGGAATACACCGTCTGATACCGCTCCCGGTCCTGCAATTCCTCCTTGATGTAGGGCGGCAGGGGCATTTTTCCCAGGCGCTCCAGCACCTCCAGGAAAATGCCCCGGTACTCGAAGCGGACCAGGCGGTTGCCGTCCGCCTCCTCCCCCACCACCTGGGCGGTGAGCTCCCCGTCTCCAAAGGTCAGCCGGGCCCCGGTCCGCAGCTTCCGCCCCGGCCGGACCAGGCACTCCCAGACGTTTTCCCCCCTGTCAATCAGCAACAGCACCTCACAGGCCCCGCCGCCGGGCAGGCGCTGGCCCAGCAGACGGGCGGGCAGCACCCGGGAGTCGTTTAAAATCAGGCTGTCGCCGGGCCGCAGCAGCTCCGGCAGCTCATAAAAACGGCGGTGCTCCGTCCGGCCCGTCTCCCGGTCCAGCGTCAGGAGGCGGGAGCCGTCCCGCTGCTCAATGGGCGTCTGGGCGATGAGCTCCGGCGGCAGATCATAGAAAAAATCACTTGTCTTCATGGTTCCCTTACCCAATCCATAAATTCCATCGTCCCTCTGCCCCGGGCCTGCCGTTCCGGTCATACGGCCCCGCCGGGAAAGGGTTCAGCCGATGGTAATATCCGTATAATAAAATTCCAGAATTTCCCGCCAGCTATACCCCAGTTCCGCCATGGCCTTGGCTCCGTACTGGCTCATGCCCACATTGTGGCCGTTTCCGGTGCCGGTGATGACGAAGTTCCCGGTGCCGCCGCCGGTGGGCCGGCCTCCGCCGGAGACCGTGGAGGCGCCGGAGGAGGAAATCACAGAGGCGGTATTGTCCTGCAGTGTGGATATCTCGCCGGTGCCGGAAATCACGCAGACCCCCTCCAGAGAGGAGAGCTGCCCCGTGCCGTTGACATAGACGCCGGAGCCCCGGCCCCCGTTGATGTCAAAGCGCATGCTGCTGACGGATTTCTGATAGGTGCTGCTGTAGAAAATGGTCCGGCAGGTCTCCCCGCTGACGGTTTTGGTGCCGCCGGAGCCCACAAAGGTCACCTTACCGACATTGCCCATGGGGGTGTACTCCGAGACATACACATCCCGCACGGTCCCCACGGAATAGCCCTTCTGCTCCAGAATCCAGCTGAGCTCCGCGGCGGTGTAGGTGACGGAATAGGTGTTGTTGGGCACGGTGGTCTGGGCCTCATAGGGGTCCGGCTTGCCCTTCAGATATCCCGTTTCCGTGCCCCAGACGTTGCCGCCGTCCTCGGTGGCGCCGCCGTCGGAGGAATGATAAACCGCGTCCCGCACCAGCTGGCCGTCATAATAGAGGCACTGCCCGGCGGTATTCTCCACGGCCTGGTCGCTGACCGCGGAGGCTCCGGTGACGCCGCTGCCGTGTCCGTTGTAGACCTGGCAGTGGGTGCCCCCGCAGACGTCGAAGCCGTCGGCGCTGAGATGGAGGCTGTGGCCGCAGACATAGGTCCGGGCGCAGACCGCCTGGGCCTCCAGGGCCGCCAGGGGCCAGGCGGGGCCCATCTCATAGGGGATGACGCCCTTGACGTACTCCTCCACGCCGACGACGTTGACCACGTTGAGGTTTCCGCCTGTGACCCTGGGATACTCGAAGCCGCCGCCGTACTTGTACCCCTTGAACCAGGTGGACGTCTCCCGCCCCCGTCCGGAGGGCTGAACGCCCAGGGAGAGTGCGCCGCCGCAGTCGAACTCAAAGAGCACATCGGTGGTCCGGGTCCGGGTAACCAGCACGCCGGTGGACCCGGATTGGACGGCGCTGCCGCCGTAGTCCCGGGCGGCGTCCTCCGCCTCCCCCCGGGACTCAAAGGACCCGACGCGGACCACATAGCTCCAGTCAATCCAGGCGGGCCAGCCGCCGCAGGCCGCCGCCTCGTCCGCCGCGTCCTCAAAGGAGCGGAATCCGTCCAGCTGTACATGCCAGCTCCCAATGGTCCGATAGCCTCCGGCGGGAATATTGGAGGCATAGGCGCCGCTGCCGTCCATATAAATAGTACCGGCGGCAGTCATGGAAATGGCGGTTTCCCCGGTCCAGCCCAGGGAGATAAAGGCCCGGCTGTCGTCGAAATAGCCGAATTCATAGCCGTCTCCCACCGCGTTTTCCAGATTGGCGGAAAACAGGGCGCTGGAGCCGGAGCGGAGGCCCACCTTGACCGTTCCGTTCTCCACGGCTTCGGCCTTCAGAACCGGACCCAGCGCAAAAAATGTCACAACGAGAAAGAGCGTCAGCAGCTTTTTTTTCATGAGACCTCCCAATATCCCCTCTCTTGACGGCGGTTGAAAATCATGCTACTATATTCAGCAGACAATTGTCCGCACATCAGGAACAGTCGTTACAAAGCTGGAACCATTATAATACAAACCTCTCCCACATTCAACCCAAATCGACAGAAAGAGAAAAACCGGTCTATCTTTTAACAGCAGGAGGAACACACTATGAAACAGTACAAGGTCGGCGTGATCGGCGGAACCGGCATGGTGGGCCAGCGCTTCATCACGCTGCTGGAGCAGCACCCCTGGTTTCAGCTGACGGCTGTCGCCGCCAGCGCCCGCAGCGCCGGAAAAACATATGAGGAGGCGGTGGGCAGCCGCTGGGCCATGGAGACCCCCCTGCCCCGGGAGGCCAGGAACCTGGTGGTTCTGGACGCCCAGGCCGACGCGGAAAAAATGGCGGAGCAGGTGGACTTCTGTTTCTGTGCCGTGGATATGAACAAAGAGGAAATCCGGGCCCTTGAGGAGCGCTATGCCAAACTGGAGTGCCCCATCGTCTCCAACAACTCCGCCAACCGCTGGACCGCCGACGTGCCCATGGTGGTGCCGGAGATCAACGCGGACCATATCCAGATTATCGAGGCCCAGCGCAGACGCCTGGGCACCAAACGGGGCTTTATCGCCGTGAAATCCAACTGCTCTCTCCAGAGCTATGTCCCCGCCCTGCATCCCCTTCTGAAATACGGCCTGGACAGGGCCCTGGTCTGCACCTATCAGGCCATTTCCGGCGCAGGCAAGACCTTTGAGCGCTGGCCGGAGATGGTGGACAACTGCATTCCCTACATCGGCGGCGAGGAGGAGAAAAGCGAGCAGGAGCCCCTGAAGCTCTGGGGCAGCATCCGGGACGGGGAAATCGTCAAGGCTGCTGGTCCTGCCATCACGGCCCAGTGCTTCCGGGTGGCCTGCCTGGACGGCCACATGGCGGCGGTGTTCGTGAAGTTCCAGGAGGGAAAAAAGCCGTCTATCGAGGAAATCAAGGCCGACTGGGCCGCCTTCCGGGGCCCCGCCCAGGAGCTGGACCTTCCTTCCGCCCCCAGGCAGTTCCTGCACTATTTTGAGGAGCCCGACCGGCCCCAGACCCGTCTGGACCGGGGCCTTGAAAAGGGCATGGCCATCTCCCTGGGCCGTCTCCGGGAGGACAGCCAATATGACTATAAATTCGTGGGTCTCAGCCACAATACCCTCCGGGGCGCCGCCGGCGGCGCGGTGCTGCTGGCCGAACTGCTGTGCGCCAAGGGATACATCGAGGCAGACTGAGGCATTCATATCTCTACTATCTACAAAAGAGGCGTCCGCGAACTGCGCGGACGCCCTTTTCAGTCAGGCGGTGAGCGGGGCTCTTCCCCCGCCGCCCCTGCGGCTTCATTCTTTAAGAAAGGCGGTCGTTTCATGAAGCATCCGATTTTTACAGGGTCTGCCGTGGCCATCGTCACCCCGTTTTCCGAGGAGGGCGTGAATCTCACGGCTCTGGGGGAGCTGCTGGACTTCCAGCTGGAAAACGGGACCGACGCCATTGTGGTCTGCGGCACCACCGGAGAGGCAAGCGCCATGACGGAGTCCGAGCGTCAGGAGACCATCGGCTTCTGCGTCCGCCACGTAGGCGGCCGGGTGCCGGTGATTGCCGGAACCGGCTCCAACAGCACCGCCAGGGCCGTGGAGCAGTCCCAGGCGGCGGAGCGCCTGGGTGCGGACGCTCTGCTGGTGGTGACCCCCTACTACAACAAAGCCACCCAGGCGGGCCTGCTCCGCCACTATCAGACCATCGCCGCCGCCGTCTCCACCCCCATCATCCTCTATAATGTCCCCTCCCGCACCGGGGTCTCCATCGCCCCGGAGACCTACGCCGCCCTGTCGGAGCTGTCCAACATCGCAGGCGTAAAAGAGGCCTCCGGAAACCTGGGGGCCATCCAGCGGACCCGGAACCTCTGCCCGCCGGACTTCTGCATCTGGTCCGGTAATGACGACGAGACGGTTCCCATCTGCGCCCTGGGCGGTCTGGGAGTCATCTCCGTGGCGGCCAACGTCCTTCCGGCGGAGATGCACCGGCTGGTCCGGCTCTGCCAGCAGAACGACTTCGCCGCCGCCGGGGTCCTGCAGCTCCAGCTGAAGGACTTCTGCGACGCCATGTTCTGCGAGGTGAACCCCATCCCGGTGAAAACCGCCCTGGCTCTGCTGGGCTGGAAGGTGGGCGAGCTTCGCTCCCCCATGTGCCCCCCCTCCCCGGAGCATCTGGAGCGCATCAAATCTGTTCTAACCCAGTACGGGCTGACTGTGTAAAGGAGAAACGCCGTCCACCTTTCCGGGCGGCGTTTTTCTTCATTCCGCCGTCCGCATCCCCTCCCAGTAAGCCCCTATGGCCCGGATGTTCTCATCCAGAGACCGGCTTTCGTCGTAGAGCTCTTCTTCTGTCCAGAATTCCAGGTCGTCAGTAAAATCCCCGCCGGGCCTGTCGAAGCGGACGTTACTGTTTACCGTGGTCAGCAGCAGCTGCCCACCGTCCGTCAGACCGTGGACCTCCTCCAGGAAGGCCGCGATCTCAGCGGGCTCAAAGCGTTGGTGATAGGAGCCGAAGTTCAGGTCGAAGTCCACGCTTCCCCCCCAGACCGCCTGCTCCTCCCCGGCTTCGTCCAGGAAAAACAGCTCATAGGCGTACGTCGCAAAACCCTGGTACATGGTGGGCAGATAGCGGAGCAAATAGTCCTCCCCGTCCACGCGGCAGGCGAAATAGGCCCCCCAGCCGGGATGGCTCTCGTGAAGGGACCGGCTCCAATAGAGATGATTGTCCGGTGTCCGGACCCGGAGCTCATACCAACCAACTTCATTCCGTGCCTTGTCTCCAGAGACCGCCGCAACTTCCACTGTCTCTGGTTCCCCGTCGTGGTCAAAGTCATAGCTTCCCGGCAGGCGCTTCCGGCTCTCGGCCTGGATGATTCCCTCCTGCGGGTCGTCCCGCAGCTCGATGGTATAGGTCTCGCAGTGCTTAGCCCCTCCATTGCCCCAGCCAAGGGCCAGATCCAGGCAATTGTCCGACTGCCACTCACACCAGGGCCTGTCCTGGGGGAGAAACATCCAGGTCTGGAGCCCTGTGCCGTCCGGCGCGGCAAACTCCCACTCCGTCCAGCTCTCTGTCCCGACGACGGTGATAAAACGGCTGTCCGGGTTCTCCCGGAGCAGCAGGGCGTAGCTTCCCTGGGGAGACCAGAGGACAAACTGCCGGCAGAACCCGGTCCCCCTCCAGAAAACCTCTCCGGTCTCCGCATCGGCAATCTCCACCCGTTCCGCCGGAGAAACATCCTGATCGGAAAGGCTCTCGCCAATTCCTTCAATCCGCGCCAGAAACCGCCCGTCCGGGGACAGGGCCTCCCCCTCCAGAACCGCCGTTTCGGCGGCGGCTTCTTCCGGCGGATACTCCGGCAGGCACTCCGCCCCTGTCTCACCGCAGGCTGCCAGCAGCAGACAAATCACCAGTGCCAGCCCCATCCCTCTGAACCTCATGAAAACGCCCTCCCTCTCTGTTTTCCAACAGTATAGGGAGGGCGTTTTTCCATTGCAACCACAATCCGGTAACAGTTTTCTGACTTTACAGACGTTCCAGCCTGGCACGGAAGGAGATTTTCCGGGGGGTGTTGATGCCGTCAAACTGGACGATGTAGGCGGAGCGGTCCAGGTCCGCCCCCGTCACCGTGCCGGGGCCGAACACGGCGTGCCGCACCCGCTGTCCCGCCGGGAGGACAGCGGACTCGCTCTCCGGCATCCACCGGAGACTGTTCTCAATGGCGCGCCGCGCCTCCTCCACCAGTCCGGCCCGGGGCGGGTGCGTCAGGGTCAGGCAGTCCGGGTCGATATCCAGCAGGAACCGGGAGGGATACCGGGGGGACCCGTCCAGATTCCGGCCCTCGGCCTCGGAGAGATACAGCCCCTGTTCCGCCCGGGTCATGGCCACAAAGGCCAGCCGCCGTTCCTCCTCCATGGCGTCCTGGGTGCGGGTCCGGCGGGAGGGAAACACCCCTTCGTTCATGCCGCAGAGAAACACGTGGGGAAACTCCAGCCCCTTGGCGGCATGGACGGTCATGAGCTTCACCCGGTCCCCCTGCTCCGCGGCGTCGCCGTTGGTGAACAGGGCCGCGTGAGCCAGGTAATGCTCCAGGGTGCATTCCTCGCCGCAGGTGGTCTCAAAGACGTAAACCGACTGCTTCAGCTCCGCCAGATTGTCCAGCCGCTCCTGACTCCCCTCGGTGCGCAGCATCCGTTCATAGCCGCTTCGGTCCAGAATATCGGAGAGGACCTCGGAGACCGGCCTCCCGCCGCTGGAGGCGGAAAAAGCGTCCACCAGCTTTACAAACTTCTCCGCTCCCGTTCCCTTAAACAGGGGGTCCTCCAGATGCTGCTTCAGCGTCTGATAAAGCGTGTTTCCCGTCTCCGCCGCCCGGTCCCGCAAGAAGGCCATCCGCCGTTTTCCCAGATTCCGCTTGGGCACGTTGGCAATCCGCAGAAAGGACAAATCATCCTGGAGGGCGATCATCCGCAGATAGGCCAGGGCGTCCCTGATCTCCATGCGGCCAAAAAACTGGGTGCCGCTGTAAATGGTATAGGGAATCTCTTCCCCCATCAAAACCTCCTCCACCTGGCGGGTCACATAGTGGGCCCGGTAAAGAACGGCGATGTCCCGGTATGGAGTCCCGGCCTCCCAAAGGGCCTTGATCTGCCCGGCAATCCAGCGGGCCTCCTCCTCCGCGTCGGAGGCGTAATGACAGAGCACCGGCGGCCCCGGCGGCAGCGTGGGCCGCAGCTCTTTCCTGACCCGCAGACTGTTTTTGGCAATCAGGGAATTTGCCGCCGCCAGAATCTGAGGCGTGGAACGGTAATTTTCCGTCATCAGAACGGTGCGCGCCGGGGAAAACACCTGGTCAAAGTTCAGCAGATACCTGATGTCGGCCCCCCGCCAGGTATAAATGGTCTGGTCCGGGTCCCCCACCACGAAGAGATTTTTATGATAGCCGCAGAGAACCTCCATCAGCTTGTATTGCAGGCTGTCGATATCCTGAAACTCGTCAATCATGATGTATTCCAGCCGCTCCTGCCACTTGTGCCGGGCGGCTTCATTTTCCGCGAATATGTACAGGGAGAACTTGATTAAATCGTTGTAGTCCAGCCCGAAGCATTTTTTCTCCTGATAGAGGTATCCATAGAAAATGACGTCCTCAGCCCGCTCAGCCGCCAGGTACTTGTTCCGCAGCACATCCAGGGACAGCGTAATCAAATCCAGGTAATAGTCCGGTTCCTTGAAGAGCTTCCGAACCTCAATCATGTTGCGGGCCATGCCATAGGTCATGTCCCGAAGGGTCAGGCCCCGTTCCTCATAGATGATCTGAAGCATGGCGTCAATATCGGCGTTGTCCAGCACCAGAAAGCTCCGCGGATAGCCCACCGCATGGCTGTCCTCCTGAAGAATGGAGACGCAGAACCCGTGGAAGGTGTTGATATAGCCGGTGTCGTTATCCCCTGTCAGGGCGTGTATCCGCTGGCGCATCTCGTTGGCGGATTTATTGGTGAAGGTGACGCAGAGGATATTCCCCGGCAGAATGCCCACCTCGTTGACCAGATAGGCGAACCGGTGCGACAGCGCCCGTGTCTTGCCGGAGCCTGCGCCCGCAATCACCCGGACATAGCCCTCCGTGGCCGTGACCGCCTCCCGCTGCGCTCCGTTCAGACCCTCCAATATCTCCGGCATAGGTCCCCCCTTCCGGCTCCCGGTCAGTCCGCATTTCCGCCCGAAAAGGCGGCTGTCTTCCCTGAGCCCTGTTGGCAGTAAACGTTACGATTATCATAGCAGAAGTTCGGATAGAACACAAGTGCTATTATTTCCGAATTTTATGGGACCATCCCGCTTTTATGGTCCGTCCCCAATCGCCTCCGCAGGCAGAGTCATTGCCATGGGGCTGTTTCCATGCGCCGGGGTTTTGACCGGTCTCCGAAGGACAGAGGGCGCCCTCTGTCAGCTCCGATAACGGCCCTTCTTCCAAAAAAGCCGCCGCCCCCATCCACCCCCATAAGACAGCCGCCCAGGCAAAAGCAGCTCGGCATATGTATCTTCAGTTTCCGGCAAAAAAAGGGCCCCTGCCCGGTTTTGCAATCGGGAAGGGCCCTTTTGTGAGGAGCCGCCTGATATAGTTATCACAGAAAAATCCGGACAGAGACTCCGCCGCTGCTTGAAAACCGGTATGTACCGATTTTCAAGTGTGCTGACGATAACGCTGTTTTCCGGACGGTCCGCCTCCGCTGGCGGCCGGCCTTATTTAAGACGCCCCAGGGCGGAGACTACAGCGCTCTCCTGCGCGGCCTTTCCCGGGAAAACCCTTACCGGCAGGCGCAGCAGCATTCCTCGTAATTCTCCGGCATCCGAACGGTGTTGGGGGGAAAGAACTCACCCACCGGGAAGGAGATGTTGCGGAAAATTCCGCAGGGGTCCTCGTTCCCCGTGCCGCAGGCGCACTCCTTATCGGGCATGCAGTAGTCATACACCGGAACCAGCAGCTGAGAATCCCGCTCCAGCCGGACGATGGAGAACTGGCCCAGGGTGACATAGATGCGGCGGCTGTCGTCCCCGCTGGAGAGCTCGCCGTTGAAGCAGCTGTTGACGAAGGAGGGCACCTCGCACAGGTCGCAGTCACACTCCCGCTTGCCGCAGCAGTCCATGAGCCGGGCGTCCAGAACGATGGGGTCCACCGCCTCCACCACGGCCACAGGGAGATTGGAGCGGCTCATGAGCTGAAGATCCGGCTCGCCGGTGCGGAGCTCAGAGGAAAAGATCTTGGCGTTGCCCTCGCTGCCGAAAAGAATAGCCCGCTTGTCAAACACGCACAGGCCTTCCACGGTGACGGGGGCGGGGCAGCTGAGGTAGGCCTGGAGGGTCACGGAGTAGAAGAAGCGCATATCTACGGTGTAGAAGCCCCGGTTGAAGCTGACGGGCTCCACATCCACATAGACATACAGCAGTCTGGCGCTGCCGCCCTTTACGGACAGGGCGCGGTTGATAACGTCCACATACTGGAGCTTGGGATAGAAACGAAGGTCCTCGATGCAGTCTTTATCTCTGCAGGAATCATAAATCTTCCTGGTATGGATGCAAACCGCCTCGCGGATGCCGCTGAGATCCGACACGGGACCGGGCATAACTTTTTCGGGCATTGCAATAACCTCCTGATAAGTAACTGAGTGAAGGGGCGGTCCCTTCATTCCAGTGTATGCGCAGGGGCTCAGGAGGTGAAAGAGCCGCCCGGCGGGCGGCCCAATCCGGTTTCTGCCCGGAACTATTCACTGCGAAAAACCACTGTCCGGGCGGTTCCCGCCCCTTTCCATTGCGCCGCAGTCCCTCCGGATTGCGGGGGAACTCCGGGAAGCAATCCCGCCCGGCCATGATTCCAGCGGTTTTGGCGCTCACTCATATTTCAGCGTGCTGACCTTGGGGGAAATCAAACAGATATAACTCTTCCCCTGCCCCAGCGTCAGAGGCGTCCCATCCTCCAGGGTATAGACAAAGGGGCTGTTTCGGTCCTCCCGGCTCCATTGAATCGCCGCGGCCTTTCCGCCGCAGAAGAAGGTCCCCTTCCCCTCCCCCACGGTTTTCACCCGCTGGCGCGCCTCGCTGTCAATGACGGAAATGGAGGTCTCCAGCACCAGCACATTGGTGGCTGCCACCTGCATGCCCGTGGCGGCGTCCACGTGGTTTTCGCCGTACTGGCCCGCCAGATACTGGCCCGCGGCGGGCTCATAGTCAAAGGTTCCGGTCTTGTATGTGGAAAAGCGCAGTGTAATGTGCTCCGCCCTCTCGCCGCCGGCGGGGGTTCCGTCCTGGGCAAAGTGCAGGGCCTCTTCCCATCCGTCCCGGTGCTCCGTGTCAAAGCGGCCCTGGTCCAGATAGGCCTGTATCTTCTCGCCGGAGGTAATCAGACTGTGTTCATAGCCATTGTTCCTCTGCCGGTCCCGATCCCGCCAGAAAATTTCCGCGTCGCTGCCGCCCCGGACTCCGTCCATATTGTCCACCTTCCAGCTGTAAATATCGGAATAGGCCTCTTGGCTGCCGCCGGCGTGGACCAGCAGGGCGTCGTGCCCCAGGGCCAGCTCAATGTAATAGGGCCGGGTGGACCGGATGCTGCCCAGGGTCCCTATGCCGTCCATGGTCTGATAGAGGCCCAGCATCCGGGTGATGCCCCCCTCGGCGGTGACCTCATAGATGATGTCCGCCTGGGAGATGCCCAGCTGGGGCTGAGCCGCCTTCAGATTGTTCAGCATCACTGCCACCGGGCGCTTCTCCTCGTCCTCCGGCTCCATGGGCAGACCGGTCAGGGGGTTGGTCCCCGCCGGGACGTAAGGAGGCTCCGGCTCCGGCTCGGGTTCCGGTTCGGGCTCCGGATTCTCCACAGGGGTCTGGACCGGCGGCTCCTCCGTCTCCTCCTTGCCGCAGCCCGTGAGAGAGAGCAGCATGGCCGCCGCCAGCCAAAACGCAAGCATCCTTGTCTTCATGTTCCCCCGCCTTTCAAAGGTTTTTCCTATCATAGCAATCCGCGGGAGGAACGTCAAGGTGCTTTTTCCCAAATTTCGACAAAGTTCACAAAAACGCCGCCGGACTTGTGTTTTCGTCCGGAGGGATGTATAATGGGAAAAAAACAAGCGAGGTGCCCGCTATGCCCGGTTTCATTCAGGACAAGCTGGAAATTAAGTTTCTGATTCTCTACATCACCGCCCGGGTCATCGAGCCCATTCCCTTTGACACCGTACTGGACCTGACCCTCTGCGACGACGCCATCGACTATTTCGACTTCTCCGACTGCCTGGCCGATCTGGTCCGCACGGAGCATCTCACACTCGAAAACGACCTCTACGCCATCACCGCCAAGGGCCGGCGGAACAGCCAGATCTGCGAGTCCAGCCTGCCCTACTCCGTGCGGCTGCGCTGCGACCGGAACCTCTCGGAGTGGAACCGGCGGCTCCGGCGGAAAAACCAGGTCCGGGCCGTCACGGAAAAGCGGCCCAACGGAACCTATACGGTCAAGCTGGCCCTGGACGACGATATGGGCAGCGTCATGGACCTGCGGCTCATGGTCGTTCGGGAGGACATGGCCAAGGTGCTGGCGGAAAAGTTCCGGAAAGCGCCGGAAAAGCTCTATGGGGATCTCATTCAGGTCCTGCTGAAGGAGGACGAATAAGAAAGGACTCAGCCCCCGGCTGAGTCCTTTCGCTTTGCCGTTTTTTCTCTACCGGACCACCACGTTTTCCTCTCCCAGGGTGTCCCGCGCCTCCTGAACCAGGGCCTTGTGGAGCAGCACCCGTGTGACATAGATTTTCCGGGTGTCCGCCATGCGCATTTTCACCGGCGTCGTACCGGGAAACATGGAAAACACCAGCTTCATATGACGGAGAGAGGGGTGCTCCAGGGACGGGAATTTCAGGAACAGAACCTCTCCCGCCTCCTGCCGGTCCGGTCTCGCCCCCCGCGCCGGTTCCGGCAGACCGGCTTCGGCATTGGCCAGAGGATAGGCCGTGTCGCACATCAGCTGCGGGGCCTTCTCGTCCCGGACGGAGAGACGGCCCTTTGCCGTAATGGCCTCCCCCTCCCGCAGATAGGAGCCGCAGGTGTCCAGGGTCCGGCTGAAGCACAGCATTTCTATGGAGCCGGTTTCGTCCTCCAGGGTGACATAGGCCATCAGCGAGTTGTTCCTGGTGGTCTTGGTCTTGCTGGAGGCCACAACCCCCGCCAGGGTGACCTGCTGGCCGTCGGCAAAGCGGCTGGGCCCGTTCTCCTGGGCCAGGTCCTGGGTAATGGACCCCACGGCGGGGATTTGCAGACGGCGGACAATGTCCCGGTAGGCGTCCATGGGATGTCCGGAGAGATAGAGCCCCGTGGCCCCCTTCTCCATGCTCAGCAGCTCCTGGGGGGTAAATTCCGGGATATCCGGAAGAGGCGCTTCCTCCGCCTGGGTCCCGCCGTCCTCCGCGGCCATGGAGAAGAAATCCATCTGGCCCTCCAGATTCTGGCGCTGCCGGTTGGCGGCGGCGTCCAGCACGGTTTCATAGACCCGCAGCAGCTGGGAGCGGCGTGCGCCGGAGGCGTCGAAGGCGCCGGAGCGAATCAGGTTTTCCAGGGCCCGCTTGTTGACGTCGCTGCCGGTCATGCGGCGGCAGAAGTCATGGAGAGAGGTAAAGGGCCCCTTCTCCTCCCGCTCTCTCATGACTGTCTGTATGAAGCCCCGGCCAATGTTCTTGATGGCGGCCAGGCCGAAGCGGATTCCGTCCGCCTCGACGGTGAAACGGTCGGTGGAGCGGTTGATGTCCGGCGGCAGCAGAGGGATGCCGCTGTCCCGGCACTCTTTAATATACACCTTGATTTTGTCGGTGTTGTTCAGCACCGACGTCAGCAGAGCCGCGATATACTCCCGGGGGAAATGGCACTTGAACCAGGCCGTCTGATAGGCCAGCACCGCATAGGAAACGGCGTGGGCCTTGTTGAAGGCGTACTCGGCAAAATCGTAGATTTTATTGTAGATAATCTGGGCTGTCTTCTCCGGAACCCCTCTCGCCACGCAGCCTGTAATGTTCCTCTCCTTGTCACCGTGGAGGAAGGCCTCCCGCTCGCTCTCAATCTCCTCCACATGCTTTTTGCTCATGGCCCGGCGCACCATGTCCGCCTGGCCCAGGGAGTAGCCCGCCAGCTCCTGAAAGATTTTGATGACCTGCTCCTGATAGACGATGCAGCCGTAGGTATTGGAGAGGATGGGTTCCAGCAGCGGGTGATCGTAGCGGACCTTCTCCGGATTTTTGGCGCTCTCCAGAAACTGGGGAATGGAATCCATGGGGCCGGGGCGGAACAGGGCGATGATGGCGGTGATGTCCTCGATGCTCCGGGGCCCCAGGCGGGTGCAGAGGTCCGTCATGCCCCCGGATTCCATCTGAAACACGCCGGAGGTTTTTCCGGCGGAGAGCATGGCGTAGGTGTCCGGGTCGTTCTCCGGGATGTCCTCCAGGCGGAAGTCCGGACGCTCCTCCTGGAGCATCTTCACCGCGTCGTCCAGCACCGTCAAATTCCGCAGGCCCAGGAAGTCCATCTTCAAAAGGCCCAGCTTCTCCAGGGTGTCCTTTTCATACTGGCAGACCACGGTGTCGTCGTTTTTGGACAGGGGCACGTACTCCACCACAGGCAGCTTGGTAATCACCACGCCGGCGGCGTGGGTGGAGGCGTTCCGGGGCATTCCCTCCAGCTTTTTGGCGGTGTCAATCAGCCGGGCCACACCGGGGTCGGACTCGCACATGTCCCGAAGGGGCTTGGAGAGGGTCAGGGCCCGCTCCAGCGTGATGGATTTGTTGCCGTCCCGCTGGGGAATCTGCTTGGCGATGGCGTCCACGTCGGCATAGGACAGACCCATCACCCGCCCCACGTCCCGCACCGCCGCCCGGGCGGCCATGGTGCCGAAGGTGACGATCTGGGCCACCCGGTCGGCGCCGTATTTCCGGCGGACGTAGTCAATCACCTCGTCCCGGCGGGTATCGGCAAAGTCCATGTCGATATCCGGCATGCTCACACGCTCCGGGTTCAGGAAGCGCTCGAAATAGAGATCGTACTTCTCCGGGTCCACGTCGGTGATACGGAGGCAGTAGCTCACCACGCTGCCTGCCGCGCTGCCCCGGCCCGGGCCCACGGGGATGTCCACCCCTTTGGCGTAGCGCACGAAGTCGGAGACAATCAGGAAATAGTCCGTGAAGCCCATCCGGCGGATCATGTCCAGCTCGTAGTCCAGCTGGCCCCGGTGGCTCTCGTCGTCTCCGTAGCGCTCCCGGTAGCCCTCGTCGCAGAGCTTTTTCAGATAGCTGTAGCTGTCATAGCCCTCCGGCAGCTGGAATTCCGGCAGGTGATACTTGCCGAACACGAAGTCCTTATGGCACATCTCCGCGATTTTGACCGTGTTTTCCAGGGCCCCCTCATAGCCGCCGAACAGCGCTTCCATCTCCGCCTCGCTGCGGAGGTAGAAATTCCGGGGCTCGTAGCGCATCCGGTTCTCGTCGTCCAGGGTCTTGCCGGTCTGGATACAGAGGAGAACGTCGTGGGTCTCCGCGTCCTCCTTCCGGAGATAGTGGGCGTCGTTGGTGCAGACCATGGGCAGGCCCGTCTCCTGATGGAGCCGCAGGATGCCCTGATTCACCGTCCGCTGTTCCCGGATGCCGTGGTCCTGGAGCTCCAGGTAAAAGCGGTCCGGGCCGAAGAGCTTCCCCATCTCCACCGCGTAGGCCTTGGCGGCCTCATACTCCCCGTTCCGGAGCCGCCGGGGAATCTCCCCCGCCAGACAGGCCGACAGGGCAATCAGACCCTCGTGGTGCTCCCGCAGAAGCGCCTGGTCAATTCGGGGACGGATATAGTGCCCCTCGGTCCAGGCTGCGGAGACCAGGAAGGAGAGATTCCGGTAGCCCGTTTCGTTCTCGCAGAGCAGCACCAGATGCCGGCTCTCGGAGTCGAATTCATGCTCCTTCTGGAGGCGGGAGCGGCCCTGGGGCGTCACATAGACCTCGCAGCCGATGATAGGCTTGACGCCTGCGTCCTTACAGGCCTTGTAGAATTCCACAGCGCCGTACATGACGCCGTGGTCCGTAATGGCACAGGCCGTCTGTCCCATCTCCCTGACAACCCTGGGCAGCTCCTTGATGCGGCATGCGCCGTCCAGCAGACTGTATTCCGTGTGGACGTGCAGATGGACGAAGGCCATGGTCTCTCACCCTTTCTTACTCTTTCTTGCTCTTTCTTGTTCTATTTCTTCGGCGCTCCCCCCGCCCGGAGGCGCAGCAGGGCCTTGACGTCCTCCAGCACCTCCGGAGAGGTCAGGTCCATCATCAGCCAGCGGCCCATCTTCGACGAGGCTGTACGCCGGTACAGGGTCCGGGTCGCCTCCGTACAGGTCAGAAGCACACCTTCCGCCGCCGCCTCGTCCTTGGGGGCCACGGAGACCATGGCCGTCACGTAGCCCGGGCGGAGGTACACGGTGGTCAGGGCCTTGCTCCCCTTTTTGAATTTCACGTTCCACCCCGGTTCCAGACCGCAGCGGCTGTACTCCATCCGGGGTTCTGCGCCGTAGGCTTCTTTCAGATAGGCCCGCAGCGACTGCCAGAGGGGGCTGTCCGCATAGCGGTCCAGCTCTTCCAGTGAGGGCTGCCGGTCCTTGGGAAACAGCTGGGCCCAGTTTGTTGTGTTCGTCATAAATGGCAATTCTCCTTATCATATTTGCCGTCCGTGTTCCCGGCAATGGCGGCTTCCCAGCGGAGGCAGACAATGCCTGTCCATCCGGGCAAGCGCAGGCCCCTTTTTACCCATAAAGTAACTTCGGCTTACAGCAATTGCGGCGTCATGGGTTTGGGGTCAAAGCTCTTCCGCCAGCTCCACCAGCTTCCGCAGCCGGTGGTTCAGGCAGGACTTCGTCACCGGCGGGTCGAACTCCTCCGCCAGCTCGGAAAGGGTCAGCTCCGGATACTCCAGCCGCAGAGCCGCCGTCTGCTGGAGCTTGTCCGGCAGCTCTATCAGGCGGCCCGCCGCCTGGAGCTTCCGGATGGCCTCCCCCTGGCTCCGGGCGGCCTCCACCGCCTTGTCCAGGTTGGCGCTGTCGCAGTTCAGGCGGCGGTTCACGTCGTTCCGCAGGTCCTTTTCCAGCTTGGCGGACATCAGCTTCATGGCCGCCACCGGCGCGCCGATGAGGGTCAGAAAGTCCTCAATCTGGTGGCTCTGCTTGAAATAGGTCACGAAGCTGCCATTCCGGCTCATGCCCTTGGACTGATAGCCGCTTTCCCGCAGCAGCGCTCCCAGCTCCCGGCTGGCCTGCAAATGGGAGCTGGTGAGCTCCAGATGATAGTGCTTCAGGGGGTCCGTTACGCTGCCCCCGGCAAAAAAACAGCCCCGCAGAAACGCGGCCCGGCAGCAGTCCTCCTCTACCATGGCGAAATTGATATGCAGAGCCAGGTTCTGCCGGGGCTCATAGCCCAGGAGGTTAATCATGTGGTCCAGCTTTTTTTGTGCGTGTATCTGAAAGACCATCTTGCCGCCGGGCTCCCCGCCGGAGGGCTCCGGCCGGCGGTCAAAGCGGACGTCAAAGGCCCGCTGAAAAAGCCTGGGCAGCCGGGCGGCCAGGTTCTCGTTGGCTGTGATGATGCGGACCTCCGAGGCGCTGAAGGTATGGCAGTAGAGCAGGATGCCGTAGGCCTCCGCCCTGGCACAGCAGAGCTTCTGCACCGGCAGGCGGCAAAGCTCGTTTTTCGTGTCGAAAGAAAAAGACATCTCGCGGCTCCTTTTCGGCGGCGCTATGTAGCGCGCCAGCCGACCTCCTTGGCAATTCTTTTAATCTGCTTGATAAACCGGTTGTTCCGGTACTCCTCCGGAATATCACGGCCGGCTGTGGCGGCCCAGCGGTAAATCAGCTCAATGCTCCCGTAATTTCTCTCAAACAGCCGGGCATACATCAGGCAGTTTTCTTTCGTCGGCGCGTCCTTCAAAATCACACGAAGCTCCTTGTCCTCCCACTTCTTTCTGTGGTTTCGGTGCGGCAGCGACTGGTAATACTCAATCTGATGGTCCATCAGAGTCTTTTTAACCAGCGCAGCCTTTTTCTCCTCGGTCAGACCCTCCACGTCCTGATTCAGCAGCTCCCGCAAAGCCAGCTTATATTCCGATCTTGTCATCCGGCGTCTCCTTTCTGTTTCCCGGGGCGTCCGTCCGCTTAACGGGCGCCTCTTTTCCGCTCCACCCGGAAGGCGTCGCCGCCTCCGGGGCCGCCGGCAATGCGGACGCTCCGCTCCGCGTGAAGCAGAATCAGCTCCCGGGCCAGGTGCTCCGGCTGGTGGCGGACGAAGCCGTCCTCTACCATGGCGATGGGGCGGCTCACCAGCTCCACCCCCAGGGCGGCGCAGCGGTCCGTGTCATAGCGCAGCATCTCCGCCCCCTCCTCGGCATAACGGGCGGCCACGGCCCTGGGAACGGGAGAGGAGTTCACCAGGCACACATCAAAGAGGTGGTCCGCCGAGTGCTTGAAAATGGCGGCGATGTGGTCCGAAGCCGTATAGCCCTCCGTCTCCCCCTCCTGGGTCATGACGTTGCAGACGTAGACCTTCAGCGCCGGGGAATTTTGGATTGCCTCCACGATGCCGTCCACCAGCAGATTGGGAATGATGCTGGTATACAGGCTGCCGGGCCCCAGGAGAATCATGTCCGCTCCGGCAATGGCGGCCAGGGCCTCCGGCAGGGGCCTGGGCCGCTCCGGCAGCAGCCGGACCCGGGTGATGCGGCAGTCCTCTTTTTTCTTGCAGTAAAAAATCTTCGACTCCCCTACCACCGACGCGCCGTTTTCAAACTCCGCTTCCAGCCGCACATCGGCGGTGGTCACAGGCAGAACCCGGCCGGTGATGGCCAGGACCTCGCTCATGCGGCGCACCGCCGTGTCAAAGCTGGGGGAAATGCCGTTCAGCGCCGCCAGGAAGAGGTTCCCGAAGCTCTGGCCCGCCAGACTCCCCTCGGAAAAGCGGTAGTCGATGAGCTCGCTCAGCAGGGGTTCCGTGTTGGCCAGAGCCAGGAGACAGTTCCGGATATCGCCGGGGGGCGGCATCCCCAGGTCCTGACGCAAAGCGCCGGAGCCGCCGCCGTCGTCCGCCACCGTGACGATGGCGGAGAGGTTTTCCGTGTACTCCTTCAGTCCCCGCAGCATGTTGGACAGGCCGTGTCCGCCGCCGATGGCGGCAATCTTCGGTCCCCGGCTCCGGGGGACCCGATAGGGCTTCATCTCCATGTCTTCCCTCCCCGGCTCAAACGGACCGTTCCATGTCCCGGTGATGCTCCGCCGTCTGGTAGCCCAGACTGCGGATGTACTCCGCCAGGGCGTGGGCCACCGCCACGGAGCGGTGATGCCCGCCGGTGCAGCCCACGCCGATGAAGAGGCTGGTCTTCCCTTCCTCAGCATAAAGGGGCAGCGTGAAGGCGAGCAGGTCCCGGAGGCGGCCCAGAAAATCCTGGGTCTGGGGGAATCCAAACACATAGTCGGCCACCGGCTTGTCCAGCCCTGTCTGATGCCGCAGCTCCTCTATATAAAAGGGGTTTGGCATAAACCGCACGTCAAAAACCAGGTCCGCCTCCAGGGGCAGGCCGTACTTGAAGCCGAAGGAGGCCACATTCACCGCCATGCCCCCCTTCTCCTCCTCGCCTCCGAAAATGCCCAGCAGCTCCTGCCGGAGCTTGCCGGTGGAGAGGCGGGTGGTGTCTATGACGAGGTCCGCCCGTTCCTTCACCGGCTCCATCAGCGTCCGTTCCTGGGCCACCGCCTCCTCCAGGGAATCCGTGGACTCCCGGAGGGGATGGCGGCGGCGGGTCTCCTTGTAGCGCTTGATGATGGTGTCCGGCGCCGCCTCCAGAAACAGCATCCGGCAGACGCAGTTCTGCATGGCCTTCAGCTTTTCCAGCACGGAAAAGAGCTCGGAAAAGGAGTCCGCCGTCCGCACGTCATACACCAGGGCCACCCGGGCATAGCGTCCCCCGCCGCCGGCGCAGAATTCCGCGAATTTCAAAATCATGGCGGCGGGCATATTGTCCACAATATAAAAGCCGATATCCTCCAAAAAAGAGGCGGCTTTGCTCTTGCCGCCGCCGGAGAGGCCCGAGATAATGAGAATTTCCATAGAAAGCAGCTCCTAATCCACAAACTTGACCTCCGGCTCCAGCCGGACGCCGGTCTTCTCAAAGACCCGCGCCTGCACCTGCCGGATCAGCTCCCTCACATCGGCCGAGGCGGCCCCGCCCCGGTTGATGACAAACCCCGCGTGCTTCTCCGACACCTGGGCCCCGCCAACCCTCAGCCCCTTCAGGCCGCACTGGTCAATGAGGGTCCCGGCAAAGTGGCCCTCCGGCCGCTTGAAGGTGCTGCCGGCGCTGGGCCACTCCAGAGGCTGGCTGGCCTTCCGGCGGGCCATCAGGGAGCGCTGTGTCTCCCGGATGGACTCCGGGTTCCCGGGGGACAGGCGGAACACGGCGGAGAGCACCACGGCCTCCGGGTGCTCCGTGAGAAAGCTCCGGCGGTAGCCGAAAGCCAGCTCCTCCCCCGTCAAAACTCTCACGCCCTCCTCCGGGAACAGCGCGGACACGCCGGAGACCACCTGTTTCATCTCCCCGCCGTAGGCCCCGGCGTTCATGCAAACGCCGCCGCCCACCGTGCCCGGGATGCCGTGGGCAAATTCCAGCCCTGTCAGGCCCTGCTTACAGGCGAAGTCTGCCAGACGGGCCAGGGACACGCCGGACTCCGCCAGAAGCGTGCCGGACTCCGCCCCCATTTCCAGACGGCTGAGGCCGGAGGTTATAATCACCAGCCGGTCCAGCCCCTGGTCGGGGGCCAGGAGGTTGGTCCCGCCGCCCATTACAAAGGGCCGGGCTCCGCAGTTCTCCGCCAGGGACAGCAGCAGCACCAGCTGTTCCCCGCTTCGGGGAAAGGCCATCCGTCGGGCCGGGCCGCCGGTGCGGAAGGAGGTGTGTTTTGCCATGGGCTCCTCCCGGAGAAGCTCCACGTCCGGCAGATATGCCGCGGCCTTGTTGTCAAACGCCGTTACCCAGTCCATGCAAGGGGCCTCCTGTTATCAAAAATCAAGAAAATCAAAAATCAAGAAAATCAAAAAATCATAAAATCTCAGAGATTACAGCACGCGGGGCAAAAAGGCCGCGCCGATGATACCGGCGTCGTTGCCCAGCTCCGCCGGGAGAATGCGGGTCGCCCGTCCGCCGTGGCGGGAAAAGCTCTCCCGGCCCACCGCCTCCCGCAGGGGCTCCATCAGCAGGTGGGCGGGCGCCGCCGCCACGCCGCCGCCGATGGCCACCACCTCAGGCCGCAGGATGTTGATGAGGCTGGCCGTTCCGCAGGCCAGATTCTCCACGTACTCCCGGCACACCGCCAGAGCCGTTTCGTCGCCGGCCTCCGCCGCCTGGAAGGCCGTCCGGCCCTCCACGCCGCCCTGGGCGGCACAGGTATGGAGGGCGCTCTCGGGATGGGCCTCCATGGCCCTCTTCGTCAGCTGAATCAGACCGGTGGCGGAGGCATAGCGCTCCCAGCAGCCCAGGCGGCCGCAGTTGCAGGGCTCGCCGCCCTGCCGCATGACCATGTGGCCCGCCTCGCTGGAGGCCACGCCGCCCCGCAGCTTCCCGTTTAAAATCAGTCCCGCGCCTACGCCGGTGCCCAGGGTGACGATGGCAAAATCCTCCGTCCCCTTGCCTGCGCCGCAGAAGAACTCGCCCACGGCGGCGCAGTCCGCGTCGTTGCCCAGCAGCAGCGGCAAATCCAGATGGCGGCGGAACAGGGTTTCCAGCGGTACGTCCTTCATGGGAATATTGGTGGTGAACAGCACGTCGCCGCCGTCCACCGCGCCGGGCAGCCCCACGCCTACGGACTGCACGCCCTCCCCCATCACCGTCTTCGCCAGCGACGCCAGGGTTCCGGCAAACTGCTCAGGGCTCCGGAAGTCCAGGGGAATCCGCTCCACCTTTAAAATACGGCCCTCCCCGTCCACAAGGCCGGCCTTCAGGTTGGTGCCGCCTACGTCAATCCCGATATACATGTCCCGTCCTCCTCACAGTTTTCCGTCCGCCCGGGCGTCCACCTTCTGGGCCAGCTCCTGGGCCGCATTATAGCCGAACTTCCTGTGGCGGTTGTTCATGGCCGCCACCTCCACGATGCTGGCCAGATTCCGGCCCGGCCGCACCGGAATGGTGACAATCGGCACCTGCACGTCCAGAATGTCGATGAAATGGTCCTCAATGCCCAGCCGATCATAGAACTTGGTACTGTCCCAGGGCTCGAAGTGAACCACCATGTCCAGCTTGGTTTCATTCTTGATGGCCCGGACGCCGAAGAGCTGCCGCACATTGATGACGCCGATGCCCCGGAGCTCGATGTAATCCCGAATCATCTCCGGGGCGCTGCCCGTCAGCTGGTCGGATACCCGGCGGAGCTCCACCGCGTCGTCTGCCACCAGACGGTGGCCCCGCATAATCAGCTCAATGGCCGCCTCGCTCTTGCCCACGCCGGAGTCGCCGGTAATCATGACGCCCTCGCCATAGATATCCAGCAGCACGCCGTGACGGGTAATGCAGGGAGCCAGGACCCTGTTGAGATATTCAATGGTGCGGCTGGTAAAGACCACCGTCTCCTCGTCCGTCCGCAGCAGGGTCCGCTCATGCTCAATGGCGCTCTCCATGCACTCCGGGAAGCAGTCCAGCCCTCGGGCAATGACCAGGGCGGGGATGTCATAGAGAAAGAGGTCGTCAAAGCATTTGCGGCGCTGGGCCGAGGTCAGGCCCTTTAAAAATGTAACCTCCATTTTGCCCACCACCTGAAGCCGGCAGGGGTCAAAATAGTCAAAAAAGCTGTGAAACTGGAGACCCGGCCGGTTCAGGTCCGGCACCACCAGCCTGGCCGTCTCAAAGTCGCCGCCCCGGTGCAGCACCTCCAAATGAAACAGGGGAATAAACTCCGTAATCTTCAAGCCGTTGTCACTTACCTCACGCATGTTTTCTCACCTTTCCGGCGCAGAGCCGCGCCTGTTCTGTCTGTATTTCCGCGCGGGAAGGGAAACCGGCGCCGCAGACCGGCCGTGTGCGCCGCCGGCGTCCGCCTGCCTCCAACATGCCCCGCTTTCCCGGGGAATGCCCACGCGCCGGCGGACCTGCCGGCTGAAAACGGCTGTCTGCCGGTTTTCAGCCTCGTTGACCCTATTATATATGAACTCGCCGGATTCCGCAACACCTTCCCGCATCCAGAGGCCGGGAAAAAAACCACGATTTTTAGAAATCTTTTTAAAATTTTTGAAAATTCTTCTTGCTTTTTCTGAATAATTCTGCTATCATAACAGACGTGCTTGTGAAAGTGGGCACAAAAGTATATGCAGCAGGGAGGTGCTATGGATGGCTAAGTGCGAGTATTGCGGCAAAGGTGTGACCTTTGGGATTCAAGTCTCTCACTCTCACCGGCGTTCCAACCGTCCCTGGAAGCCCAACGTGAAACGTGTGAAGGCAATCGTTGACGGTTCCCCGCGCCACGTTTACGTTTGTACCCGGTGCATGCGCTCCGGCAAGGTTACCAGAGCGATTTGAGCCAACAGATCAAATCCCGGACAATGATGTCCGGGATTTTTTCCTGTTCTCCCCCCTGCCTCCAACGGACACAGAGAAGCGTTCGGGCTCACAGGAGGCGGCGGGACAGACCGCATCTGCGTCCGGACCGCCATAACCGAAGCGGCTCCCCCGCGCCGGAACAGAAAATTGATCTGCGGTCCGCCCCGGGCTTTGGGACGGACCGCTGTTCTATTCATTGATTCAATCCGGCGGACCTGTCAGGACAGACACGAACACTGCCGGGGCTTCCCCAGGATTTATCCGGCAAGGAAACTCCCCTTACAGCCATGATCTCTCCAGCAGTTCGTCCTTTTTGGCCCGGCCCATCAGCTCCGGAACCACCTCCTTGGGGTCCCTGCCCTGGTAGAGCACCTCATAGGCGCAGCGGCAGACGGGCATTTCGACGTCCTCATGCTCCGCCAGCTGGTGGATGCTCTCGGCGGCATAGTAGCCCTCTACCACAGCCCCTACCTCGTCCATGGCCTCCCGGGGCGTTTTCCCCTGGCCAATCAGCATTCCGGCCCGGTTGTTGCGGGAGTGCACGGAGGTACAGGTGACAATCAGGTCCCCCATGCCCGCCAGCCCGCCGAAGGTCCGCCGGGTGCCCCCCAGCCGCTCCCCCAGACGGGTGATTTCCGCCATGGCCCGGGTCATCAGCAGGGCCTTGGTGTTATCCTGGAAGCCCAGCCCGGCGCAGATGCCGCAGCTGAGGGCAATCACATTTTTCAGTGCCGCTGACAGCTCCACACCGATGATGTCATAGCTGGTGTAGACCCGGAAATAGTCGTTCATAAAGGCGTCCTGTACAAAGCGGGCCGCGCCCCGGTCCGGGCAGGCGGACACGCAGCCGGTGGGCAGACGGAGTCCCACCTCCTCTGCGTGGGAAGGGCCGGACAGGGCTGCTACTTTACAGGTATAGCCGGTGGCCTCCTGGAGAATCTGGCTCATCCGCAGATGGGTGTCCCGCTCGATGCCCTTGGACACCGACACCAGCACCGTATCCCGTCTGAGATAGGGCGCGGCCATTTCCCCTGTCTTCCGGACGGCGAAGGAGGGCGCGGCGCAGACCACCAACTCCGCCCCCTCCAGACAGCTCTGTTGGCTGGTGATGTTCAGGGTCTCCGGCAGGGGCACGCCTTTCAAAAGGGGATTTTCCCGTTCCGCGCGCAGAGCCTCCGCCTTGGCGGGGGTCCGGGACCAGAGGGTCACGTCGTGCCCGTTGTCACAGAGGACCAGGGCCAGAGCCGTGCCCCAGCCGCCGCTGCCCAATACCACTGTTTTCATGACCGTCCCCCCTCCTTCTTTCGACGCAGGCTGAATTTGTTCTCATTTCCCGACAGCAGCCGCTTGATATTGGCCCGGTGCTGCCAGACCACCAGCCCCCCGCAGAGGAAGGCCAGCACCACGGCCCAGGGCTCCGGATAGCAGTACCAGCTGACAAAGGGGAAGCTGGCCCCGGCCCACAAAGACCCCAGGGAAACGAAGCGGGTCAGAATCACCAGAATCAAAAAGCCCCCCCAGACCACCAAGGCAATCCGCCAGTCAATCATCAGGGCGATAGCGCCCCCGGAGAGGATGCCCTTGCCCCCCTTGAAGCGGAACATGCAGGGGAACATATGCCCCAGCAGGCAGAACAGGGCCGCGAAGTACTTGCCCAGCACCGGGTCCCCCCTGAACAGCCAGCTCCCCAGCAGCACGGCGATCACCGCCTTCAGCACGTCGCAGAGAATCACCACGAAGGTCAGCCCTCCGCCGAAGGTCCGGTGAAAATTCGTCAGGCCTGCGTTGCCGCTGCCGTGGTTCCGGACGTCGTCCCGGAGGATATACTTGGACACGATGACCGCTCCGTTGAAACAGCCCAGGAGGTAACACGCCAGGGCGATTCCGCCGTAATACAGGAAATACCACCAAATCCCGATCATACTCAAACCTCCTTATGACACGTGTGCAGTTTTGTGGAAGGAAAGGAACCGTCCGGGAATATACACCGGAGCCGCCGGACGGCCGCCCGGCTCATGGCTCATTGTCCCCCTTCTGCCGGATGGAGATGCGGATGGGGGTCCCCTCCAGGCCGAAGGTATTGCGGATGCAGTTCTCCAGATAGCGCTGATAGGAGAAGTGGAACAGCCGGGAATCGTTGCAGAAGATCACATAGTGAGGCGGCTTGACGCCCACCTGGGTCATATAGTAAATCTTCAGCCGCCGGCCCTTGTCCGTGGGAGGCTGGACTCTGGCCTGGGCGTCGGCCAGCACGTCGTTGAGCATACCCGTGGTGATGCGGGTGGCGGACTGGTTGGAAACATAGTCAATCAGCTCAAAGAGCCGGTCCACCCGCTGCCCCGTCAGGGCGGAGATGAAGAGGACGGGGGCGTAGGTCATGAAGCTCAGACCCTCCTGAACCTCCTTGCGCATACGGTCCATGGTCTTGCCGTCCTTCTCCACCAGGTCCCATTTGTTCACCACAATGATGCTGGCCTTTCCCGCCTCGTGGGCCAGGCCCGCCACCTTGGTGTCCTGCTCCGTGACGCCCTCGGTGGCGTCAATCAGAATGAGGCACACGTCCGCCCGGTCAATGGCCATGGTGGCCCGGAGAACGCTGTACCGCTCGATGTTCTCCTCCACCCTGCTCTTCCGGCGGAGGCCCGCCGTGTCAATGAAGACGAATTTGCCCTTGTCGTTTTCAAACCGGGAGTCGATGGCGTCCCGGGTGGTGCCCGCCACGTCGGAGACAATGACCCGGTTCTCTCCCAAAATCCGGTTGACCAGAGAGGATTTGCCGGCGTTAGGCTTGCCGATGACGGCCACCTTGATGGCGTCGTCCTCCTCCTCTTCCTCCTCTTCCGGGGGAAAATACTGCACGCAGGCGTCCAGAAGGTCGCCGGTGCCGTGGCCGTGGACAGCGGAAACCGCGATGGGGTCCCCAAGGCCCAGATTGTAGAACTCATAGAAATCCGGGTCCGGCGCGCCGACGGAGTCCATTTTGTTCACCGCCAGAACGATGGGCTTTCCGCTGCGGAGGAGCAGATTCGCCACCTCCTGGTCCGAGGCGGTGAGGCCGGTGCGGACGTCCGTCAGGAAGACAATCACCGTGGCGGTGTCAATGGCGATCTGGGCCTGATCCCGCATGAACTCCAAAATCAGGTTGTCCGTCCGGGGCTCGATGCCGCCGGTGTCCACCAGGGTGAAGCTCCGTCCGTTCCAGTCGGTCTCTCCATAAATGCGGTCCCGGGTGACGCCGGGGGTGTCCTCCACAATGGAGAGGCGTTTTCCGATGAGCTTATTAAACAGCATGGACTTGCCCACATTGGGGCGGCCCACAATCGCGACAATAGGCTTTGCCATTTGCATCCCTCCCAAAGGAGCCTTTCGGCTCCTCCCTTTCACAATTCATTGCGCCCTGTCCGCCGGCGGCGGACCAAAGGCGGCCGGCGCGTCCGCGCCTCTCCCGCTCAGGCAGTCTAAAAGGTCCAAAAGGTCGAAAAGAACCGCTTTCGTCCTCAGCCGAGTGACATCCCGCCGGCGGTCCTCTTTTCTGTCTCTATTATAACCGCCTTCCGCCAAAGGCGCAAGGAAAATCTTCCTTTTTGGGAAAACACAGGAAAAGCCGTGGACAATGGGCAGAGCGCTGCACCGGAAAAGCCGGCGAAGCGGCGGGGAAAATTCCCCGCCGCTCCCCGCCGTCCCGCCGCCGGTGGTCTTGCCGTTTTTTATTTCCGCTTCACAGGATAGCAAACCTCGGTGACAAACTCATCGGGGTTCCGGGTGTCGTGAGGGGTAACGTGATAGATGTTGAAGAACAGCCCCGCGAATTCATAACCGTTGTCCGCCGCCCAGGCGGCCACGGCCTCATTCGCCGCGGTAATCTGGTCATAGCTCCCCCGGAAGGTGGCGGAGGCCACCTCCACCGCCGGCACGGTCCTGAACTTCACGTGCTCCGTATCCGGATAACAGCCCGTTACGCTTTTCTGAATCTCCACGTCCACGTCGGACTCCCTGTATTCGCCGTCGTGATACACGGCGGTACACAGTGCCGGGTCCCCGTCCTGAATGTTCATCCGGGCGGTCTCCTGACAGTAGATGCTCCACAGGTCCCCCTCCCGGTCATAGCTGGGGATGATCTGCCGCACGCTGGCCACCGTGCGCGCGGGAATGGTTTTAACGCTCACATCGTATTTCATCTTTGCTTCATCCTTTCTCAGCCGTTCAATGGCTGTGTCCAGAAGCCGCAGCCGCCGGGCCGCCTCCTCCGCCGCCTCGCGGGCCTCGGCCCGCCGGAGCATCAGACAGCGCTCCAGCGCCGCCGGCTCATCATAACACCGCAAAACCTCTGAAATAGCGGCATGTGTAAAGCCCATTTCCTTTAGGGAGCGGATGCGGCCGGCAATGGGCAGCTGCGCTTCGCTGTAGTACCGATAGCCTGTAAAGGAGTCGGTGCGGACGGGCGCCAGCAGGCCCGCCTCATCGTACTGGCGCAGCAGACGGATGCTGATTCTGGACAGTTTTGAAAATTCACCGATTTTCAGCATGGTATATCCTCCGCAACGTTGCGGGCCCCGTCCGGGGTCCGGATTTTGAGCTCAGGAACAGCATACGCCCTCCCCCGGGGTGAGAGTCAAGAGGAATTTTAAGTTTGGGGTAACATCCCAATCGGAGATTTTACGCAGGGGCCGGGCTCTGCCCCATTCCCCGGAAGCATAGAAAGTCCGGAAGAACGGGAGGGAACAGAGCCCCTCCCCTGCATGGCATACCTGCTATGAAATGCGCAGATGGACACGCCCCGATTTTGAAAAAAGATTGAACCGTCATTGGTTTTGTGCTATCATCTTCCCTGTCAGCCAAGAAAAAAATCCGGAAACCGGATATCTGGAGGAAGGACATATGGGAATTTTCGACCGCTTCAAACGCAGCCGGGAACCGGCCAAGGACCCGGAGCCCGCCGCCGCTCCGAAGGCGGATGCCAAAGCCGTCATTCTGCTGGGCAGGGACGTGGGCTGGTCTGCGGTGCTCCGGCTGGTGGAAGACCGGTTCGGCCCCCGCGCCCTAAGCGTCAGGGACGACAGCCATCCCCACGCCCCCGCTGCGCATATCAGTCTGGAAGGTGTCTCGTTCTTTTGCAGCTATATGGCCATGCCCCACCCGCCCCATGTCTGCGACCTGTCCACCATTCAGGAAGGGCTGTTTTCCCCGGAGGAAAAAGAGGCCATTCTGGGCAATCGGGCCTTCCTGGTCCTGGCCCGGCAGGACGGGGGAACCACGCTGGAGGAAACGGTCCGTGCCTGCCGCCTGTTCACACGGCTGGCCGCCGCCCTGCTGGACGCGGAGAGCGCCCTGGGCGTCTATGCCGAATCCCCCGGGCTGCTGGTCAGCCGGCGGGTCTACCTGCACCACGCCGAAATTCTGGAACAGCATTTCCAGGACCCGGAATACTTCCCCGCACCTCTCTGGGTCTCCATCCGCCACGGGCAGAAGGGGGACCTCCCCTTGACCGGCACATGGGGACTGAAGCAGTTCGGTTTCCCGGAGCTGTGGTTCATCAATCCGGAAGCGGACTGGCCGGAAATCCATCAGAGACTGTATCTGATGTCCATGTTTCAAATCACCGGACGGGAGCTCTACAGGGACGGGGACACCATTCAGTTCACGCCGGGAAAGACCTCGGTCTTTCGGGCGATGAACGGCGCGCTGTGGATTATGGACCAGCACTGAGAAAAATCCCCCGCCGGAGGGCGGGGGATTTCCTTATTCCTCCAGGTAAAGCGGCTGTCCGCCCATAAGCACACAGTCCACCCGCTCCACATCCAGAGGCATCTGAAATTCCAGTATCAGCCGCAGGTCCGATTCACTTTGGGTGACCCCCAGCACGCAGTCCTCCCGTCCGATGAGGGTTCCGTCCTCCATGCGGACCGCCAGGCTGCTGATATCCTCCAGCTCCAGACCCGGCTCGGCGGCATGGAGCTCCATGTTCAGCGCCAGCGGCGAAATGGACAGCCGATCCAGAATCAGAGTCCGGCCGGCAATCCGGCAGACCTGTTCCGGCGTCCCGGTCCGCAGAGCGGCGGGGCTGAAGGTCACGGACATGGTCCAATCCCCTGCCAGCTCCGCACTGCCGCCGCGGCAGAAGGCGTCCCGCAGACAGACCTCATACTCTCCGCCCTCTGACAGCGCACCGTCGCTGACGGAGAAGACCAGATAATACTGCCCTTCTTCCAGCTCAGGCCGGTTGACCCAGGAATTGATGCTGAGTCCGCAGCTCACGGGCAGCTCTGTTTCCCCCTGCCGCAGCATCCCCCACTCTTTGAAGGAGAGATCGCCGGGGCTCTCCATCTGCTCCAGAAAATGCCGGTCCTGTATGGTCAGACGGCCGCAGACCATAGCAAACTGCCCGTCGGAAACGGCATCCAGCAGCTCAAAGCGCAGGCCGTTTCCCTCCGCCGCCGCGGCGTTCAAATCGCCGCCCATGCCCAACAGCTGACTTGTGTCCGCCGCGCCGCCGTAGCGGGCGGCCCAGCCGCTCTCCTCAAACATCCGCTGAAACAGACCCCCGCCCCCCAGGGCATAGCCTGCGGCGGTGCCGGTCAGCAGGGCGGCGATGACCACCACCGCCAGCCATCGGGCGGGACGGCGCCGCCAGCCGCAGCCTGTCTCCCGGTTGGCATATCCATCCAGCAGCCGCCTCATCCGCCGCCTATGCCGGCGGGAGGTCCGGGGCGCAGGCGGCGCTTCCTCCAGGTCCTGACGAAGGGCCTCCTCCAGAGCGGTTTTCAGCATAGCGTCAAATACAGGCCCGTCCATCCAGATACCCCTCCTTTCTCAGTGCCCGAATCAGCAGCTTTCGTCCCCGAAAAATGCGGCTCTTAACCGCCCCCTCCGAGATGCCCAGCTCTCCGGCGATGTCCGCCAGGCTCCATTCCGCCACGAAACGAAGCTCCAGAATCCGGCGGTAGCCCTCCGGCATCCTGCGAATCAGGGCCACCAGGGCATAAAACTCCCCGTCCTCAGCCGGAGCAGCCGTCCGTTTCTCCAGCTCCCCCAGTTCCGTTTCCCGGCTCTCCCGCCGCAGGAGGTCCAGCGCGTTGTTCTTTGTCACCACCAGCAGCCAGGCGGAAAGACGGTCCTCGGGCCGATCCCGCAGCTCGTCAAAGCAGCGAATCAGCTTCACAAAGGCGTCGTGGACCACATCCTCCGCCCGAGGGCCCTCGCCCAAAATACAAGCCGCCTGCCGGAGCATCTGGCGCTGATTGTCCCGGTAGATCCGGGTAAAGCGCTCCCGGTCCGTATTGCTCTCCAGCAGGGTCATACAATATGAAAGCAGCGTCCCCGCCCCCTTTCTCTCTCTTATTATAGAAACGTTTGAAGGCGGCAAAAGGTTGCGGCCTCCGAAAAAATTTTTTTCAGATTTCCGAAATCCCGCCGGGAATAGGGGCGGCCAAAACGGCGGATACTGAGACAAACGATTTTCTCCCGGAGGAAATGCCTGTGATTACCGCGTTTACCCGTACCATCATCCTCTATTTCCTCATTATGACCGGTCTGCGCCTCATGGGCAAGCGGCAGATCGGGGAGCTGGAGCCCGGCGAACTGGTGCTGACCATGATGATCTCCGATCTGGCCACCGTGCCTATGCAGGACTTCGGCATTCCCCTGCTGGCCGGCGTCATCCCCATTCTGACGCTGCTGGCCCTGTCCATGCTGCTGAGCCAGCTGTCCCTGATAAACCTGCGGTTTCGGGCGCTGGTCTGCGGCACCCCCTCCATCCTGATTCGCCAGGGGGTTTTGCAGCAATCCGTCATGCGGAAAAACCGCTATACCCTGGACGAGCTTCTGGAGGAGCTCCGGGGCCAGGGCTATTCCGGCATCAGCGAGGTGAAATACGCAATCCTGGAAAACTCCGGGCACCTGTCCGTTCTCCCCTGGTCGCCTCCGCCCAGCGCCGCCCAGATGGGCCTGCGGTCGGAGGAGCCTGTCCTGCCGGTGGTCCTGGTCAACGACGGCCGGGTCCTGCGGGGAAATCTGGAGGCCTGCGGCCGGGACGCCGCGTGGCTGGAGGAAACCCTGCGGCGGGAAGGGGCGAACGCGCCCGGGGACGTCTTCCTGCTTACCCTGGATGAAACGGGACAGGTATTCTGCGTGAAAAAGGAGGCGGAAGCATGAAGCGGGCCCTGTTTCTTCCCGCCGCCGTTCTGGGGCTGCTTCTGACCTTCTCCCTGTGGAACAGCTTCGCCATGTCCGCCCATGTCCGGCGCTGGCAGTCCCAGGTTGACGAGGCAGTCCGCCTGGCGGAGGACGGGGACTGGTCCGGAGCCGCCGCCGCCCTGGACGCGGGCTATGCCGACTGGAGCCGGAAGCAGACCTATCTCCACACGGTCACACAGCACGACGCCGTAGACGACGCCGGGGCCATGTACCACCGGGCAATGGCCTTCGCCGCCTGTCAGGAAGACAGCGAATTCCAGGCAGAGGCGGCCGGCCTCCGGGACCAGCTGCGCCTGCTGGCGGAAATGGAGCGGTTCAGCGTAAAAAACATTCTCTAGCGGCAGTATAGCACAGCAGCCCGGGAATATCAAATCCCACGAATGCAAAAAAGCGCGGCCCCCGTTGGGGACCGCGCTTTTCAGGCATATTCGCAGGGTTGATTCAACTGAATGCGGCGGCTTTTATCAGGCGCCGATGCCGAACAGGCCCATGGTGATGCCGTACAGCACAATGGGGAACACCACCAGAGCGATCAGCTTCAGTCCAAGGCCGCAGGTAACCAGGTCCTTCATGGTGATCTCACCGGTACCGTAGGCAATGGCGTTGGGGGGCGTGGCGGGAGGCAGCATAAAGGCAAAGTTGCAGGCCAGCATGGTGGCAATCATCATGGCGAAGGGGCTGACGCCGATGGCCGTGCCCACGCCTGCCAGAACAGGGATGAAGGCCGCAACCACAACGGCGTTGGTGGTCAGCTCCGTCAACAGGGCGGTGACCAGGCCGACGATGATGCAGATGACCACGGCGTTCATGCCGGCGAGACCGCCCAGCATGTTGGCGACCCAGGTGGCGCAGCCGGCGTCCTTGAAGGCGTTGCCCATGACCATGGAGCCGCCCAGCAGGATGACCGCGTTCCAGGGGATGTCGTTGAAGCCGGTCTTCCAATCGCAGACATTCTCGCCCTCTTTGTAGTTCAGAGGAATGGCCATCACCAGGAACGCGCCCAGCATGGCGACGGTCTCATCGGAGGCAAATTTCATGTACTTGCCCCAGACGATGGAGCGGGTGCACCACAGGACCACGCAGATCAGGAAGATGATGGCGGTCCACTTCTCACCCTTGTTCATGGGGCCGAGAGCCTCATACTGCTTGTGGGCCTCGGAGATGTCCACAGCCTCCATCTTGTCCACCTTGAAGAACTTCACCATGTAAATCCACATCAGGGGGATCAGGATGACGGTGAAGGGCAGGCCGATTTTCAGCCAGTCCACAAAGTTGATATCAATGCCGATGGTCTCGGCAATCAATCCGATACCTGTGGGGTTCGTGGTGGTGCCGATGGTGGTCGACATGCCGCCGATTGTCGCTGCATAGGGGATGGACAGCAGCATTGCCTTCTTCAAAGAGCTCTTGTCCTCGTCCAGGGTAGAGGCGATGGACATGGCGATGGGGAGCATCATGACGGTGGCGGCGGTGTTGCTCATCCACATGGAGACAAAGGCCACAGCGATGATGAAGCCCAGAATCAGGGTGGTGGGCTTCTTGCCCACCTTGCTGACGATGCCCAGGGCCAGACGCTTATGCAGGCCGTGCTTGACCATGGAGCCAGACAGGAAGCCCACGCCCACCAGCAGGTAGCAGGTCTGATAGGCGTAGTGCCGGAACAGCTGGATGCCGTTCTCGCCCTTGGCGCCGGTAATGGCCATCAGAGGGAACAGCAGAATCGGGAGCAGCGCGGTAAAGGGAATCGGCATGGCCTCTGTAATCCAGAAAACCACCATCAGAACCGTTACTGCCAGCACTCTCTGAGCCAGCTCCGGGGGCGCTCCCTCAGGAACAACCGCCGCCAGGCCCGCAGGGGTAGGCATGAAGCCGATAATCAGCATCAGCAGAATGCCCACGATGAAGCCGACTTTGCGAATTGGATACTTACCCATCAATTTCTCCTCCTATTATTTTGTGTGCGCCGACGGATGGGGCGCTGTGCCGGCTGCCTCGCCGCTCACCGGTACGGAAAAAATAGAAGCAAAAACAATGCCAAATATCCGCTTCCACCTAACGAAGATCTTTAGACGCATTGACGGAAAATATGGACAGTTTTTGAACGGCTGCGAAAAAAGACGAATCCGCTTTCTCGTGTTTTTCAGGATGTTGCAGGTGTGTAACATATTCTGTTTTACAATGTTTCAGATTGCAACGCTAATCCCGCGGCCTCGCAACACTCTCAGCGTGTGATTCCATACTTCTTCATTTTTCTCCAGAGCGTCTGACGGCTGCACCCCAGACTCCGGGCAGCATCCTCCAGAGAGGCCGGGAAGGCCTCCAGCGCCTCCCGAATGGCGGCCCGCTCCCGGTCCTCCCGGGTCCTGGGCCCTCCCGCCGCTTCCGTTTCGGGGGCGGGAGCCCGGCGGCACAGCAGTCCCTGCCGGCTGTCCCGGAGGTCCACATGGCTCCGGAGCAGAATGTGTGTCCGCTCCACGAAGTTCTGCAATTCCCGGATGTTGCCGTACCAGGGGTAATCCCCCACCTGGTCCAGCAGCTCCAGAAACCGGGCCTGAATGGCCGGGTCCTCTCCGTCCTGCATCTGCCGGAACAGGTGGAGCCCCAGGATGCGGGCGTCGTTCTCCCGGGCCCGCAGAGGCGGCAGCTCCAGGTCCAGCACGTCCAGGCGGTAATAGAGGTCCTGGCGGAAGCTTCCGCTGGCGACCTCCTGGGGCAGGTCCCGGTTGGTGGCGGTGATGATGCGCACGTCCACAGGAATCACCCGGTCGCCGCCTACCCGGCGGATTTCCTTCTCCTGGAGCACCCGCAGCAGCTCCACCTGTGTCTCCCTGGGGATATCGCCGATTTCGTCCAGGAAGATGGTGCCGCCGTGGGCCAGCTCAAAAAGGCCCTCCCGGCCCCCCTTGGAGGCCCCGGTGAAGGCCCCGGCCTCATAGCCGAAGAGCTCGCTTTCCAGCAGACTGCTGTTGACGGCGGCGCAGTTCAGCGCCACAAAGGGACCGTCCCGCCGGGCGCTGGCGTTGTGGATGCTCTGGGCAAAGAGCTCCTTGCCGGTGCCGGTCTCGCCGTGAATCAGCACCGCAGCCTGAGAAGCCGCATAGCTCTGGGCCACAGCCACGGCCTTTTTGATGGCGGAGGACTCCCCCAGGATATCCGAAAAGAAATACTTGGCCACCAGGCCCTTTTCATGGAGCTTGAGGCGGATTTTCTGCTCCGCGCTCTGGAGCTGCCGGACGTCCTGGAAGGTGGCCACCGCACCGTGTATCTGGCCGTTGACCTCAATGGGAATCCGGTTGGTGTTGGACATGGTCTGGTGAATTTTCATAATTTGATTCACCTGTTTTTTCCCGCTGCGCAGCACCTCCGGCAGCCGGGTATTGGGCAGCACCTGGTCCACCGGCCTCCCGATGACATCCTCGGCCCGGCAGCCCATAATCCGCTCCGCCACAGGGTTCATCACCTGAACCCGGCCCTCCTCGTCAATGGACAAAATGGCGTCATGGGTGAAGTCCAGAACCGCCTGATAGGTCTCCATCCGGATTTTCAGCGCCCGCTGCTTCTCCTCCTCCTCCCGCTGGAGGCGGCGGATCTGGTCCGCCACTTCCAGGGCGTTGACGATGGACTCCTCGGAGTTTTCCAGGATGACATGGGGCAGCCCCCGTTCCAGGGCGGACTGGGCGGTCCACGCGCCGCCGATGCTGTACACCGCCCCGTCCCGCAGGGCCTGCTCCACGCAGCCGTCGCAGTCCTCGGCGGTTTTAAAAATATAGTTTTTCACCTGGATATCCACCAGCTCAAACAGCCGCTGAAGCTCCTCCCCCATAGGGTCATAGGAGAACACCGCCACCAGGCCGGGGGTATGCAGCCCCCGCATACGCAGGGTCTGGAGATAGTCAATCAGGGTATTGTTCAGGCTGACCACCTTCAAATCCGTGGTCTCCTTCACAATCTGGGCGGAGCCCTTCCGGGAGACGATGATGCGGGCCCCCTTCTCCCCCAGCCCTTTGGCGCAATTCATGATATTCTTGCGTCCATAGGGGCTGAGGACCACGTCCATCGCCTCCCAGCCCCGGGCGGCGATGATGCCCCGGGCCTTTTCCGCCAGCTGCCGGGTAGGGGCCAGCATGCAGATCTCCTGCACACAGTCCAGCTTCTCCCAATCCAGTTCCATCCCTTTCACCTGCCTGTCCTGACTCGTCCCGGCCCACTCCTCAGGCCGGAATTGTTTTGATTCCTTCCGAACCGAAAGGCCGGTAGGAATATCATGTTTTGCGGCCGCCGCCTGCGGCGGCGGGCAAAACGGCTTCAATCATCCGAAATCATATTATAGCACATTCCGGCCGGAACGGAAACCCCTTGTTTCCTTTCCTCCGCCTTGCCAGAAAAAACGGCGAAGTTCCGCCCCCAATGAAAACGCCCGCCTGCAATCAACAGGCGGGCGTCTTTCTGGAGAGCGAACTTTCCTTACGCCGGTTCCGGGGCCCTGGGGCACAGCAGTGCCATGTGGCTGACGATGGAAGCGTGGACCTCCTGCCGGATCAGGTCCACCGCCTCCATCAGCCTGCCGGCGTCAATGCCGGTCTCAATGCCCATCTGGGTCATCATGTTCAGCACGTCTTCGGTGGCAACGTTGCCCGCCGCGCCGGGGGCGAAGGGGCAGCCGCCCAGACCGCCGGCGGCAGACTCAAACTTATGGATGCCCACCTGCATCGCCGCCACGGTGTTGGCCAGAGCCAGCCCCCGGGTATCGTGGAGGTGCATGACAAAGCGCTGGGCGCCGAACTGCATCAGCAGCTCCCGCATCAGCTTATAAGTACGGACAGGGTTGGATATGCCCACCGTGTCGGCAATCATTACCTCCTCACAGCCCAGGTCCAGACCGAACTTCGTCATTGCCGCCACCCGCTCGGCTGTGATTTCCTCACCGAAGGGGCAGCCCAGGGCGGTAGCCAGCCCCAGGCGGAACTTGATCTGATGTCCGTATTTTTCAACCAGGCCTTTAAACTGCTCCATGGATTCCTCCGGCGTACGGTGGACGTTAGCCATATTGTGGGCCCGGCTGACGCTGATAACAAAGGTCAGTTCGTCGATGCCGCAGGCAATGGCGTCCTCCGCCCCCCGGGCGTTGGGCACCAGGGCCACCGCCTCCACGCCCTCGGCCCGCAGGGTGTCCATCACGGCGGCGGTCACCGCCCTGGCGTCGGCCATCTGGGGAATCGCTTTGGGGCTGACGAAGGAGGTAATTTCCATCCGCTTAAAGCCGGCCTTCGCCAGCTTTTTGATGATGGCGACTTTCTTCTCCGTGGGAATCATATCGTGAATGTTCTGGAATCCGTCCCGGGGGCAAACCTCAATCAGCTCCACTTTTTCCGGCATATACATGGCCATGCAATCCTCCCTTTCCCTCTCCGTTTTCGTTTTGTGCGTTGCTTGAACTGGTTTTGCGGATGAACTGGTTTGTATCTTAAAATGTGTCCGGCCGCTCTGCGGGGCGGACACGGGAACGCGCCGCTCAGACCATCCCCAGGCTTTTGAGGAGGAAGACCACCCCGGTCATGGTAAACAGGGACAGCAGATGCGTCAGCACCACCGCGCCGCTGGCAACTTCCCCGTCGCCTCCCATCTTGCCGGTGACGACATAGACGTTCACCGCCGCGGGCATGGCGCCCACAATGGTCAGCGTGGCAATCTGCTCCGCCGTCAGCCCCGCCCAGGCGGAAAACGCCGCCCACAGGGCCGGAATCAGCACCAGCTTCACGCCGCTGATTTTCAGCAGCAGCCGCAGGTTAGACCGGATCACGTCCAGCCGGATGGTGGACCCCACCAGCAGCAGCGCCACCGTGCTCAGGGCGGAACGGAAATACTCCAGGCTCTTGGACGCCACATAGGGCAGGGGAATCTGGAACCAGGCAAAGGGCAGACCCGCCAGAATAGCCAGAACCGCCGGGTTTTTCAGCACCGCCAGCAGCAGCGAACCCAGACGCAGCTCTCCCTTTCCCTCCTTGACGCTCATCAGAATGACGCCCTGAATGTTGTACAGGGGCATCACCACCAGCAGAATCAGCGCCGCCGAGGCCACGGAGTTGGTATTGTAGATGTTTTGCAGCAACGCCACGCCCAGGTACACAAAATTGCCCCGGAAACAGGCGTGGGCAAAGGCGCTCTGCTTCCGCCGGTCCCGGCACAGCAGATTCCCGCAGACCCAGGCCAGGCCGAACTGGAGCATGGCCCCCGTCAGCGTCACCGCCATGTAGCGGACATCAAAGGCCGTGGAGAGATCCATGGTGGCGATGTCCAGAAAGAGCTTCCCCGGCAGCAGCACATAATACACCAGGTCCGTGGTCCGGGCAATGTAGTCCTCCGTAAACAGACCCTTATGAGCCAGCAGACAGCCCAGCCCCATCATCACAAACAGGGGCAGGCTGATATTCAGGCTGAACAGCAGATTATCAAGCATGGGTGTCATCACTCCGATCTTCTTGTAAAATTTGCATAGCAAAACAGGTGCCAGTCCTGCCGGTTTCCCCGGGGCGCGGCTGGATTTATCAGAAAAATTTTTTCCGAACCTGTCATGATGGTTCCCGTTTCTCCCGGACGGCATTCCATAAACCCGGCGGCATTCGTTTCACCCGTTTCACAATAGAACAGTTTCGTATCATTTTGTTACATGTTACGCCAAAATGCCGCCGGTTCTGACGCAGTCCCCCTCCCTCCTTCCCTGTCTGTCCCACGGAAAGGCATCCGGCGCAGAAGCGGTGGAATATAGCTGGCATGGGATTTGCTTCATAGGTTTCACAGCGAATTTCTACAGGACGGGTCCCGCCGCTCCTCGCCGCGGCGGACGGCGCGTTCCGCTGCTTGAAGCAGCCAACTAAAACAGGAACATGTGAACCGGAAAAAACAGGAAAAACAGGAAAGAGGTCTTTGATTATGACAAACGAAAAAGGTCTGCTGGAGGGCATTGTCGTTCTGGACCTGACCCGGGTGCTGGCCGGCCCGTACAGCGGCATGATGATGGCGGACATGGGAGCCACCGTCATCAAGCTGGAAAATCCCAACGGCGGCGACGACACCCGGAAAATGGGCCCCTTTGTCAATGACAACAGCGTCTATTATGCCAACTTTAACCGCAGCAAGCTGGGCTGCACCCTGAATCTGAAAGCCCCGGAGGGCAAGGCCCTCTTCCTGGAGCTGGTGAAGAAGGCCGACATCGTGATTGAGAACTACCGTCCCGGCACCATGGAAAAGCTGGGCCTGGGCTATGACGTGCTGAAGGAAGTCAACCCCGCCATTATCTACGGCGCGGTCTCCGGCTTCGGCCATACCGGCCCCTTCAGCAAGCGGGCGGGCTATGACATCGTGGGTCAGGCCATGGGCGGCATGATGAGCACCACCGGCTGGCCCGGCGGCCCCGCCACCCGCACCGGCACCCCCCTGGGCGACGTGCTGGGCGGACTGAACCTCACCGTGGGCGTTCTGGCGGCTCTGGTAAACCGGCAGAAAACCGGCCTGGGCGAGAAGGTGGACGTGGCCCTGGTGGACTCCGTGGCCTCCGCCATGGAGAATATCACCATGATCTACCAGTCCACCGGACGCATCCCCCAGCGCATCGGCAACCGCTATGAATCCACCTACCCCTATGACGTCTTCCCCGCCAGGGACGGCGACGTGGTCATTGCCGCCGGCAACAACAAGCTGTTTTCCATCCTCTGCGACGTAATGAAGATGCCGGAGCTGACCGGCGACCCCCGCTTCCTGGAGAGCAAGGACCGGGTGGCCAACCACGAGGCCCTGCGGGAGATCATCTGCCCCTGGACGGAGCAGTATACCATCGACAAAATCGACTCCATGCTCAACGGCGCCGGATGCCCCGCCTGCGCCGTGAACACCATCGACCGGCTGGTGAAGGACCCCCAGATCGCCGGGGCCCGGGATATGTTCCCCGAAATCGAGCAGCCCGGCATCGGCAAGCTGCACATCACCGCCTGCCCCCAGAAGCTGACCCGCACCAAATCCTATCCCCGGAAGGCCGCGCCGCTGCTGGGCGAGGACAACGCCGGCGTTTACGGCGAGCTGCTGGGGCTGGATGAGGCCAGACTGGCGGAGCTGAAGGAAAAAGGCGTTATTTAATAAGGAGGCAGCGTCATGAGCACGGTACACAAGGGTAAAATCGACATCGTTGAAGTCGGCCCCCGGGACGGCTTCCAGAGCGTAAAGTGCGCCCCCATCACCACCGAACAGAAGCTGGCCGTCATCGACCGGCTGGCGGACGCCGGGGTGACCCACATGGAATACACCTCTTTCGTCAGCCCCAAGGCCATTCCCCAGCTGGCGGACGCCGCCGACGTCACCAGGGCGGTTCTGGAGAAGTATCCGGAGCTGGACCTGTTTGCCCTGGTTCCCAACCTCCGGGGCGCTGAGAATGCCTACAACCTGGGCCTGCGGAAGGTCTGCTATGTGGTTTCCTTCAGCAAAAGCCACAACAAGGCCAATATCAACCGTACCCACGAACAGTCCCTGGAGGCCTACAGGGAAATCCGAGCGGCCTTCCCCGACCTGGACGTTACCGTGGACCTGGCCACAGCCTTCGGCTGCCCCTTCGAGGGCAAATACCGGGACTATGACGCCGTGGTGGCCTTCCTGAAGGATTACGCCGACGCCGGCATGACCACCTGCTGCCTGTGCGACACCATCGGCATCGCCGACCCCGCCCAGGTCAAGGAGCTGATTGCCAGGGTGAAGGCCGCGTTCCCCAAGGTGGAGCTGGGCGTCCACTTCCATGACACCCGGGGCTGCGGCATGGTCAACTCCATGGCGGCGGTGGAGTCCGGCGTCACCCACATCCAGGCGGCCCTGGGCGGCCTGGGGGGCTGTCCCTTCGCCCCCGGCGCCTCCGGCAACCTGTCCACCGAGGACACGGTGTGGATGTTCAACGAAATGGGCTATGATACCGGCGTCGACTTCGCCAAGCTGGTGGAGGCCGCCAAGTTCCAGGCCCGGGAGATTTCCGGCAACTACAGCGGACACCAGATGAACATCGAAAACCCCTGCTGACGGTCTGTTCCGGCAGGGCGCGTTCCGTCAGGCGCGGGGAAGAAACCTCTTCCCCGCGCCTTTTCGGATATCGCCGCCGGGGCTGAAAAGGACGGTTCCTGTTCAGGCAGAGGCGGGGAGCTTCCGGGGCTGGCGCAGCCATCCGGCCCAACGGCAAAAAGTCCTGCCCAATAGATGGGCAGGGCTTTTTTTCAGCATTCGTCAGAACCGGCGGCGGGCCCTGCGGGGGATTTGCCGCCTGCCGGAAATTCTGACGCCTGCCGGCATCTTGGAACCTGTATTCGCAACCGCTGAACGCTGTCTGAACGGTCTTTTTCCCGCCACACTGCGCCGGTTTCCCTTGTCTGACAGGAAAAATCCCCGCTCATGCAGCATCCCCGGCTATGAAACCAGGTTCTTATTTTACGAGGGCCGCCGTATCCATGGCAATCATCAGTTCCTCGTTGGTGGGAATCAGCAGAACCTTCACCTTGGAATCCGCGGTGGAAATCACCGTCTCCTTGCCCCGGACATCGTTGGCTCCGGCGTCCAGCTTCAGGCCCATGTACTCCAGGCCCTGGCAGACCATGGAACGGATGGCCTTGTCATTTTCGCCCACGCCGGCAGTGAAGATGACCGCGTCCACCCCGCCCATGGCGGCGGCGTAAGCGCCCACGTACTTGCGGACCTCATAAGCGAACTTCTCCTGGGCCAGCGCGGCCTTGGCGTCTCCCTTACCGGCCGCGGACTCCAGATCCCGGAAGTCGGAGGACACGCAGGAGAGGCCCTCCACGCCGGACTTTTTATTCAGCACGTTCAGCATCTCATCAATGCCCATCTGATATTTGTTCATGAGATACTGGAGAATGCCCGCGTCCAGGTCGCCGGAACGGGTGCCCATGGGCACGCCGGCCAGAGGCGTGAAGCCCATGGAGGTGTCCACGCTCTTTCCTCCGCTGACGGCAGTGATGGAGGAGCCGTTGCCCAGGTGGCAGGAAATCAGCTTCAGTTCCTCAATGGGCCGGCCCAGCATGGCGGCGGCCCGTCCGGCCACATATTTGTGGCTGGTGCCGTGGAAGCCGTACCGCCGGACCTTGTCGTTTTCATAATACGCATAGGGCAGGGCGTACATATAGGCGGCGGGGGGCATGGTCTGGTGGAAGGCGGTGTCGAACACAGCCACCATGGGCGTAGTGGGCATGAGGGACTGGCAGGCCCTGATGCCGATGATGTTGGCGGGGTTGTGGAGGGGGGCCAGGGGGTTGCACTCCTCAATGGCCGCCATCACCTCGCCGGTAATCACGACGGACGAGGCGAATTTTTCGCCGCCATGGACCACCCGGTGGCCCACCGCGCCAATCTCCGCCATGGAGGACACAACACCGTTCTCTTTGTCCGTCAGGGCGTTCAGCACCGCCTGAATGGCCTCGGAATGGGTGGGCATGGCCACGTCCACCGCGTCCAGGGTGTTTTTCCCCTCCGCTTTGTAGGTGAATTTGCCGTCGATGCCGATCCGCTCGCACAGGCCCTTGGCCAGCAGGACGCCATTTTCAGGGTCCAGCAGCTGGTACTTCAGGGAAGAGCTGCCTGCGTTGATGACAAGAATGTTCATGATTGACCGTCTCCTCTTCTTTTCAGAAAAACCTTGCGGGTTTTTCCAAATTCATATAAGATGTAGTTCCAGGGACAGCGCTTCTCCCGTTGTCCCATTTTCATTATACCAGACTTTTTCTCACTTACAACCGCTTTTTACCAAAATGTCACTTTTTTGTCATTACTTTGAGGGGGAATTTTGTGGAGACCGCTGGTATCATAGCAGAATACAATCCTCTCCATATGGGCCACGTGCGTCTTCTGGAGGAAACCCGCCGCCTGCTGGGCCCTGAAACCGCCGTTATCTGCGTCATGAGCGGGAATTTCGTCCAGCGGGGGGACTTCGCCCTCCTCCGCAAGCACGCCCGGGCTGCCGCCGCCGTCCAAAGCGGGGCGGACCTGGTGCTGGAGCTTCCCCTGCCCTGGGCCGTCGCCTCGGCGGAGCGGTTCGCTCGGGGGGCCGTCCGGACCCTGGCGGCCTCCGGCCTCGTGACCCGTCTGGCTTTCGGCAGCGAATGCGGCGAAAGCGCGGCGCTGGAGCGCCTGGCCGCCGCCCTGCTGTCGGAAGATTTCCCGCCCCTGCTGAAGCAGGAGCTTGCACAGGGCGACAGCTTCGCCGCCGCCCGCCAGCGGGCCGCTGCGGCGCTTCTCTCCCCGGCGGACGCCGCTCTTCTGGAACGGCCCAACAATATCCTGGGCGTGGAATACTGCAAGGAGCTGCTGCGGTTGAACCGCTCCATCCACCCCCTGACGGTAAAGCGCACCGGCGGAGCCCATGACCAGCCGGGGACCGCCTCCCCCCTCCCCTCCGCCTCCGCCATCCGGGCCCTGCTCCAGGCGGGAGAGACGGAACAGGCCCTCTCGTACATGGCTCCCGCCATGGCCGAAGCCTGCCGGGAGGAGCTGCGCGCCGGACGGGCCCCGGTATTCCGGGAGACCTGTGAACGGGCCATGCTGGCCCGCCTGCGCACCATGGACCGGGCGGATTTCGCCGCCCTGGACCAGGGCCGGGAGGGCCTGGGGAACCGGCTCTATCGGGCCAGCCGCACCGCCGCCTCTCTGGAAGAGCTGCTTGCCTCCGCCAAAACCAAGCGCTATGCCCACGCCCGGCTCCGCCGGATGGTCCTGTGGGCCTTTCTGGGCCTCTCCCCCGCCGGTCTCCCCGAAGACGTCCCCTACCTGCGGCCCCTGGCCGCCAACGCCGCGGGCCGCGCCCTGCTGGGGCGGATGCGGAAGACCGCCGCCGTTCCCGTTTTGACCAGGCCCGCCGGCGCAGGGCGGCTGAGCCCCCAGGCACAGGCGCTGTTTTCGCTGGAGGTCCGGGCTTCCGATCTATATACCCTGGCCTATCCCGACCTTGCCGCCGCTCAGGGCGGCGGAGAGTGGCGGGAGGGCCCCGCGATGATGTAACCCCGGGGCTCAGATGCCGGGAACAAAGGAGGAACTTCCATGGGAACCATGCTCGCGCTGCTTCTGGTCCTGTCCACCCTGTCGGGTTGCGCCAGAGAGACGCTGACTGACCTGAAAAACGCCCTGCCGGAGCCGGCCCCTCGGGAAATTTTCTATCAGCTGGACTACAGCAGTTATGAGGAAAGCTTCCTGGACTACAAGGGGAACACCCTGGCCTACTGCGATTATACCGCGCCCCAGATGTTCGCCCTGCGGGAGGACGGCTCCCAGATACTGGAGGCCCAAAACCCGGAGGAGGAGCGGGCCCTGGAGCTGACGGAGACCTTTAACCTCCGGTTTGCGGACTGGAGGGCAGACGCGCCCCGCATTCAGGAGCTCCTGGCCCAGGCCCCGGCGCAGAACGGCCAGCCCCTGGTGGAGCAGCTGACCTGCACGGCCTATCAGACAGGGCGGCTGGTCAGCGTATCGGCGGAATACCACAACTATACCGGCGGAGCCCACGGCAACACCATACTTTTAAGCTGGAACTTTGACCTGGACAGCGGCACTTTTTTCGACGCCGCCACTCTGGACGACGACGCCGGGTTCCATGCCGCCGTGGTCCGGGCCCTGAAGCGGCAGGCTCAGAACCGGGCCCAGGAAAACAGCCTTTCCCCGACGGATTTTTTCTGGGAGGATTACGAGGAGATTTTGGAAAACTGGACCAGCTATGCCGTCAGCTTTGACGAGGAGGGCATGACCGTGGCCTTCTCCCCCTATGAGCTGGCCTGCTATGCCGCCGGGGAGCAGGTATTCCACCTGACCTATGAGGAGCTTCTCCCCCACATGGGTCCCCGCGGCCGGGCGCTGCTGGGGCTGGAAGCGGAGACCGAAGAGGCCTCCGAAAGATAACAGCAAAAAACGGCGGGCCGTCCCTTTGGACGGTCCGCTGTTTTTATCCGCTCAGGTGCTTTCCGGCAGAACGCTTTCCGGGACTCCGGCGGCCTCCGGAAGCTCCTTGCCCCTGTGACGGAAAAGAACCCTTTGTCCGTCCGCTCAGGCGTTCTCCGGCAGAACGGTTTCCGCAGGGGCGGCTTCCGTTTCGGGAAGCACCTCTGCCTTTTTCCGGCCAAAGAGGCGCTTTTTGCTCTTGGGGGGCTTCTCTCCCTTGTCCCTCCGGCGGAAGACATGGCTGAGGTTATCAATGACGGAGTAGTACACCGGTGTGAACACCAGGGTCACGACGGTGGAGATTACCATGCCCGCGATCATGGTAATGCCCATGTCCGCCATCATCTCGTTGGTCTCCCCGATGCCCATAGCCATGGGGACCATGGCCAGAATGGTGGTCAGGGTGGTCATGAGGATGGGCCGCACCCGGAGGGGGCAGGCGTTGAGAATGGCGGTCTCCCGGTCCTCGCCCCGGGCCCGGCGGATCTTGATGTACTCCACCAGAATGATGGAGGAGTTGACCACCGTGCCCGCCAGCATGATGATGGACACCAGGGACAGCATGCTGAGGTCCCGTCCCGTCAGCGGAAGGCCGAACAGGGACCCGGTGAAGGCCACCGGCAGAATCAGCATGACCATGACAGGCATCAGGAAGCTCTCGAACTGCACCGCCAGCACGAAATAGACCAGCAGCAGCGCCGCCGCCAGAGCCAGCAGCAGGTCGGTGAAGCTCTCCATCATGGTCTCATAGCTGCCATCGGTCTCCACGCTGTAGCCCTGGGGGAAGGTATAGCTGCCCAGAATCTCCCAGATGGCCTGGGTCATGGCGGAGGTATCGCCGCTGACGGAGTCGCCGGTGATGGTGACCTGCCGGGTCTGGTTGGACCGGACGATGACCTGGGGAGCCTGCTCAACGCTCACGCTGGCAACAGAGCTCAGAGGAACCGTCCCGCCAAAGGAGGAGGGCACGCCCATGGACCGCAGGGCGTCCAGGCTCTCAGCCGCCGCGCCGCTGCCCCGGACCACTACCTCCAGCTCCTGGCCGTTGACGGTAACTCTGGTGGCGGCGGAGCCGGTGAGCTCCGACCGGACCGCCCCGCCGATGGCCGCAGCGGTGAGGCCGTACTGGGCGGCGGCCTCCCGGTTCACACGGACCTTTACCTGGGGCACCTCATCGCTGAGGGAGCTGGTTACGTTCACTGCGTCGGGCAGGGCGGAAATCTGGGCAATCAGGTCGTCCGCCAGGAATTCCAGAGTATCATAGTCGTCTCCCTCGATGACCACGGCGATGTCTCCCCCGCCGCCCATCATGGCCTCGGAGTCCGAGGCGGAGACGGTGATCTCACAGCCGGCGATGTCCCGGAGGGCTTCCCGGATTCCCGCGGCAATGTCGTTGCTGCTCCGCTCCCGCTGGGACTTGGAGCCCACGTCCAGCATGAAGGTAACGGATTCGTTGGACGCGATGTAAAACATCTCTTCTATCTCCGGCGTCTCCGCCTCCACAATGGCGCTGACCCGGTCGGCAATGGCGGCGGTCTCGTTCAGCTGGGAGCCGATGGGCATGCTGACGCTGAGGTTCACGGTCCCCTGGTCCATATCGGGAACCAGAACCATTTTTGTATTCACAAGGGTGATGCCGAAGAGGACCACCAGAGCCAGAGAGGCCAGCATTCCCAAAAACAGGTGCCGCACAAAGAAGCCCAGCGTCTTCATATAGAACCCGCCGATGGCTTCCGCCAGCTTCTTCAGGGGACCGGGCCGCTTCGCGGCTTTTTTCGCCTCCCGGCGGCGGACTTTTTCTTCATCCAGGGTGAAATAGCAGAGCAGAGGCACCAGAGTCAGGGAAATCACCAGAGAGGCGAAGATCAGAGAGGCGATGGTGAGGCAGAAGTCCTTGAACATCATGCCCGCCATGCCGCCGGTGAGGGCCAGGGGGACAAAAACCGCCTCGGTGGTGAGGGTGGAGGCCAGCACGGAGCTGGTGACCTCCTTCGTGCCCTCGATGCAGGCGCTCTCCCGGTCGTATCCGTCGGCGGAAAAGCGGTAAATATTTTCCAGCACCACAATGGAGTTATCCACAATCATGCCCACGCCCATGGCGATGCCGCCCAGGCTCATCATGTTCAGCGTCAGGTCAAAGGCGTTCATCAGCAGGAACACCGTCAAAATGCAGATGGGCATGGACACCGCAATGGTCAGGGTGGCCCCGCCCCGGCGGAGAAACAGGAGCACCACAATAGCCGCCAGCAGCACGCCCTGCAAAATGTTCTGATAGGCGGCGTCCACCGTCTGGTTGATGTACTCGCTGGCCAGGTAGGGCGTGCTGTAGCGCAGAGCGGGATTATCCTCCTTCAGGCTCTCCAGCCGCTTTACCACCTGCTCGGAGACATAGACCTCGTTGGCGGAGGACTGTTTGGAAACCTGGAGCACCACGCAGGCGGATTCGCCGGATTTGGCGACGGCCTCCATGTCCTTTTCCTCCAGTGCCACATCGGCCACCTCGTTCAGGCGCACCGTGCCGCCGGTGGGCAGCGTGAGGACCATGTTTGCCACGTCCTCCACCGTCTGAAACTTGGCGTCGGTGGAGACGGTCAGCTTCTGGGTGCCGTTCTCCAGACTGCCGCCGGGATAAATCAGGTTCTGCCCCGCCAGGAACTGGGAGACGTAGGAGGTGGACAGGCCGTAGCCCGCCGCCCGGGTGGGGTCCAGCTCCACGGCAATCTGCTGCTCCGTGCCGCCGTTCACCGTCACCTGCGCCACACCGTTGATGCGCTCCAGGGCGGGGACCACCACGTCGTCCGCCAGGGTCTGGAGCCGGCTGAGGTCCTCGCCCATCAGGGCAATCATGGCCGTGGGCATCAGGGCGCTGAGGTTCATGTTGATAATCACAGGGTCCATGGCGTCCTCGGGGAGGCTCACCATGTCGAACTGCTCCCGGAGCTTGGTGGCGGCAATGTCCAGGTCCGTGCCGTCCACATAGGTAATCTGAATCTGACTGACGCCGTCGGAGGAGGTGGAGGCAATCTCATCCACTCCGGGGACGGACATAATCGCGCCCTCCAGGGGCCGGGTCACCAGCTCCTCGATGTCGCTGGGGCTGGCTCCCACATAGTAGCAGGCCACCACCGCCATGGGCATCTCCATGTCCGGCATCAGGGCCATTTGCAGCTGGGTGGCGTACATCAGGCCGAAGACGCAGATCAGGATGCTGGCCAGCAGCGTCGCCACCTTATGCTGAATGCTTGCTTTCGCGATATTCATGCGTCCTCCCCGGACGGGCTTGTTTCGTTTCCGTCCTCCGGCGCTGTTTCCGTGCCGTCCACGTTCTCCGCGCCGCCTGCGTTCTCCGCGCCGCCTTCCGCGTCCGTACCGCCCACAATGCGGACCGGGTCGCCGTCGCTCAGGTAGGCCTGGCCCACCGTCACCAGCTGCTGCCCGGCGGAGAGGCCGGAGAGGACCTCCGTCACGCCGCTGCCGGTGAGGCCCACGGTAACCTCCACATACCTGGCGGCGCCATTCTCCACCACGTAGACATACTGGACGTCGCCTCTGGTGAGGATGGCCTCGGTGGGCACCACCACGGTGTTTTCGGAAACATCGGTGTGGAATGTCACGTCCGCGAACATGCCCGCCAGCAGGCCGTCCACCCCGGAGGGAGCCGCCAGCGTCACGGTATACAGCTTGGTCTGCACGTTGGCCGCCCGCTCCACAGAGCGGATGGAGGCGGTGAAGGTCTCGCCGGCGGCGGAAACCGTCACGTCGGCCTCGTCTCCGGCCTTCAGCTTGGGCACCAGGGCCTCGGAGACCTGGACCACTACCTTCATCTGCTCCACCCCGTCAATCACCGCCACCGGGGCTGCGTTGGACACAAAGCTGCCCTCCACGGCGTTCATGGTCACCAGGGTGCCGGTGCTGGGGGCAATCACATTGCCCCGGGCGTCCACATTCTCCAGAACGGTGTCCAGCTGCTCCACATTGGACTTGGAGCTCTGCATCCCCGCCTCCAGCTGGGCCAGAGTGGAGTTCCGGGTGGCAATGGAGCTCTGTAATTGCAGCTCCGCCTGATCTATTTCCATCTGAGAGGCCGCGCCAATCTCAAAGAGAGCCTTCAGGTCGCTGACGTTCTTCTCCTGAAGGGCAATCTGCTTTTCAAAGACCGCCGCCTGATCGTTATAGCTCTGGACGGCGGAACGATAGCCGATGCTGGCGGCGTCATAGGAGGACAGGGTGCTGGCCAGATCCAGGGTGCACAGCACGTCTCCCGCCTTCACCTCGTCGCCGGCCTCGGCATAGACCGCCGTGCACTTGGCGGAGACCGCCACCATAATCACATCCTCGTCCTCCGCCGTCAGGCGGCCGGAGACGGTATTCTCGGCATAGATGGTGTCTGCCGCAATCTCCTGGACCTGGACGGCCACGCCCTGGGGCCCGGCCTCCTCCTCCGGCGGCTCCTCGCCGCCTCCGCCGCAGGCAGTGAGGCTCAGGGCCAGCACGGCGGCCAGGGCCAGAGCTGTTAAACGTTGTTTCTTCATGCTGTTCCTCCAAATTGTCGGTTGTCATACGGACGCCCCTTCCGCCGGGGCTCCCCGGTCAGGCCTGGGCGCTGTTCATCACGCCGTAGTTCACCGCCCAGTAATAGGAGCGGTAAGCGGTAAAAAGGTTGCGCTGTGCGGTGGCGACGGCCTCCTTGGCCTCCGCCAGGTCATCTGCCGCGTCCAGAAGCGCGTTGTGAGAGATGTTCCCCTGCTGGTATTTCAGTTCCATGGAGGCATAGGTGCTCTCCTGGAAGGCCAGCGTGGTCCGGGAGGCGCTGAGGACCTGCCGGTAATCCTTCACGGTGTTGTAGGCATTGCGGAAATTCATCTCAAAGGTCTGCTGGGTATACTGGAATTCATATTTTGAAGATTCATAGGTGTGCCGGGCGGAGCGGAGATTGTATGTATCCTTGGAATAGGAGGCCTGGGCGTCGTCATAGGTGTCGGAGGCCTCCTTCAGCTTTTTCCGGGCAGCAAAGAGGTCATAGCTTTTTTCCTCCGCCTCCTCCAGGTCCGTCCGCAGGTCCATGGAATCAATGAGGCCGTCGCTGAGCTCCGGCAGGGGGCCCAGCCGCAGGGTGCCCTCCATGCCCGCCCCGGTCATGGACTCCAGCTGCATCTTGCAGCGCCTGAGGTTCATATCCACGGTGCTCAGGCTGCTCTGGAGGGCGGCCCGGCCATTCCTTACCTGCTCCAGGGTCAGGGCCGAGATTTGCCCCAGCTGGTAGCGGAGTTCCATCTCCGCCACTGTCCGGTCCAGGGCCGTCAAATTCCGCTGGAGGGTCCCCTTGGTCTGCTCCAGCTCCAGGGTGGCGATGTAGAGGGATTCCGCGCCAATCACCAGCTGATCCCTGGCGTTCTCCAGCTGCCGCTTGGCGGCGTCATAGTCCTTCTGGAGCTTGCCGGTGGCCAGATCCGACACGGTGCTGGACAAAGACCCGTAGGAGCTGGCCAGGTTGGAAATCACATAGCCCTGCATGGCTCCCTCCATGGGCGTGGCCACCGGGATCTGCGCATACATATCCTGAGCCCGCTCCAGACTGCCCAGCTGGCTCGCCAGCTCGCTATACATCTTTGTAAAGTCAATGGCGTCAATGGAGGCAATGGATTCCTCCATCATCAGCGCCGTCAGGCTGTTGTCCAATACCCGCTCCCGCAGGTCGTTAAAGCTCAGATAGCGAAAATCCGTCTCTCCAGTGAATGCCAGCTCATCATCCGCGCTGGATATCCAGGGCTTCGTGCCGTCATAGCCCTCCTGCCAGACGCCGCCGCTCTGTTTGCCCTCCGCGCTGTCGTTTTCCAGCTGCTCCGCGGCTCCCGTCTGCTCTTCCAGGCCGTCTGTCTTCGCGCCGGCGGCTTCCTTCGCGCCATCGGCTTCCTTCGCGCCGTCAGCTTCCTTCGCGCCGTCAGCTTCCTTCGCGCCGTCAGCTTCCTTCGCGCCATCGGCTTCTTTCGCGCCATCGGCTTCCTTCGCGCCGGCGGCTTCCGCCAGTGCCAGGGGCTCTGTGCCTCCGTCCGTGCCGGCCAGGGCCGGGACCGCGCACAGCGTCAGCGCCGCCGCCAGCAGCAGCGCGATTTTTTTCCGGTCCATGTGTTCCTCCTTTATTTACCCGGGTTTCTACTGTGTTCCTCCGCAGTTTTCTTCTATGTTCTACACCTTCCAGCCGCTGGAATGTCAAGAGGATTTTTCATTTTGGCCGGATACGGCCTCTTTGAGGCAGCCGTACCTGACAATCTCCAGCTTCATGACCAGCTCGTTCCGGCACTCCTGCCAGTTCTCCGGCCGGAGCATGGTGTCCATAAAGGCGCTGCCCAGAGCCGCCATCAGCAGACTGAATACCACCCGGGCATAGTCCGCGTTCCGCTCCCGAAGCCCGCTGAGGTCCATCAGGTCCCACAGGCCGTCCATCAGCCTCTGACCGGGCCGGGTGGGCAGAAGCTTCTGGATGTCCACGCCCTGGTTGTTCCGCAGAAACAGAACGCAGCGGTGCATCATGGGGTCCAGCGCCAGTTCCTGAGAGGTCAGCCGGTCGAAGCAGTTCAGCTGGGCCTGGAACATGTCGCCTCCGGCATCCTCCAGCGCCCGGCGGTACTCCCGTTTGACGTGCTCCCGCACCTCCTCCAGCAGATAGGTGAACAGGTCTTCCTTGTCCAGAAAATACTGATAGAAGCTCCCCCGGGGGATTTTGGCCTTCCTGATGATCTGGTTGATGGATACGTCGGCAAACCGGGTGGAGGTGAACTCCTCCCAGGCGGCGTTTAAAAACCGGCTCCGCTTTTCCTCCGGCAGGCGGAGGAAGGTCTCCGTACACATCGCATGCTTTCCCTCCTTTACAGTAAAAGTGTCAGCCTGTCACTTTATGACAGGCTGACACTTATTATACGCAGGCGGCCATCCGGTGTCAAGAGAGTTTGCCGGTTCTAATTGTAAAGAAGCTGTAAAGAATGGTTCTTTTTTTGTGCGTCCTGTCAATACCCCGGCAGGGGCGTGAAAAACCGGGACCGCCGCTTCCCCTGATGGGACGGCTCAGTATTTCCGGGCCAGCAGGCGGTAGACGATCCGCCCGGCCGCAAACTGGAACAGCATATAACCCGCCAGGAACAGAATCATCAGACGGCTGGCAGCCTCGCTCACAATCCCTAGGGTTCCCAGGACGGAAAAGGCTGTCATGGATACCGCTGCGGCCAGAAGGCCAATCACATAGGCGATTCGCCCGGATTTGTTCCGCAGCATCTCCTTCCGCTCGTCCCGGAGGTCGATCTGCTCCTCCTCCAGCTTCGCCCGGTACTCCGGACTGCGGCCCCACATGAAATACTTGTAAATCTGCACAATACCGGGTGCGGTGACGGCCCCGAAGAGGCCGCAGAGCACGCTGTCCAGCGGCGTGTCCAGCAGCAGCGCCGCCAGCAGGCAGCAAAGGCCCAGCCCAATCATCCCGACGCCGGCCCATAGATCACTCTTTTTCATAGGACATCCTTCCTTTCATGGATGAAAATTTCCTCAATCGGCAGTTCAAAAAAATCCGAGATTGTAAATGCCAGCTCCAGGGACGGGTTGTATTTCCCTGTCTCAATGGCGCTGACCGTCTGCCGGGAGACCCGAATGGCCCTGGCGAATTCCTCCTGCCGCAGGCCCCGTTCCTTCCGGAGCTGTTCCACACGGTTTTCCATGCCTCATGAAGGCCCCCTTTCGGAATTATGTAAAGGTTCCTTGACGAACTGCGGCGGCCGTCCGCAATATGTAAAGGTTCCTTTACCTATAAGCTATCACACGCTTCGGCTTCTGTCAAGGTTCCTTTACAAAAAATCCGAACAGAGGTGAGGGACTGTCCCATTCGGAACGCTTATGCAGGGACCGGGCGCTGTCCCGGCCCCTCTGCCGGAAACCTGGCATCATCGGGAGGACGGACTCTGCCGCAGGCCTGATGCCAGTCCCCTGCCCCCCTCACCTGATAAAATGCGCGAAGGAACGCGCCCCGGCAGGATTCACTCTTGCTTTTTTCCCGGGTGCGTAGTATATTTGAAAGTAATTCTCAGTTTATATCCCTTCCAAACCGAGGGACCGGCGCTCCCTGCAAACGGTATGCAGGAGCCCGTTTGCCGGGAAATCTGATCTCTGCCTCAGAAGAAAGGAACCCTTATGAAACAGCTCCTTCCCCTGCTCTGCGCCCTGGCGCTGCTGTGCGGATGCGCCGCCCCGCCGCCGGAGCCGGAGGACGGGCGGCTGCAAATCGTGGCCGCCGTTTTTCCTGCCTATGACTTCGCCAGAGCCGCTGCCGGGGCCCACGGGGACGTGACCCTGCTGCTGCCCCCCGGCGCAGAGAGCCACTCCTACGAGCCCACCCCGGCGGATATCCTCCGGGTCCGGAACTGCGACCTCTTCATCTATCTGGGGGGCGAGTCCGACGCCTGGGTGGACACCATCCTCTCCGCCATTGAGCCCCAGGGGGAATGCCTGCGGATGGTGGACTGCGTGGACCTGCTGGAGGAGGAGACGGTGGAGGGCATGACCGGCGGACACGAGGACCACGATCATTCCGAGGAAGCCCACGGCCATCCCGGCGAGGTGTTGGGGATGGACGAGCACGTATGGACCTCACCGAAAAACGCCGCCGCCATCACCCGTCTCCTGGGGGAAACCCTGTCAAATCTGGACCCGGACCACGCCGGGGACTACCGGACCGCAGCCGAAGACTATGCCCGGGAGCTGGACGCCCTGGACGGAGAATTTACCGCCTTTTTCAACGGACTTCCCCATAAAACCATGGTCTTCGGAGACCGCTTCCCCCTCCGCTATTTTGCGGAGGCCTATGACCTGGACTATTATGCCGCCTTCCCCGGCTGCGGGGCTCAGACGGAGCCCTCGGCGGCCACGGTGGCCTTTCTGACGGAAAAGGTCCGGGACGAAGACCTGCCCGCCGTCTGGTATATTGAGTTCTCCAATCATCTGGTGGCGGACAGCATCGCTGAGGCGGCGGGAACGAGCACCGCTCTGTTCCACACCTGCCACAACGTGTCCCAGGCGGATCTGGACGCCGGGGCCACGTACCTCTCCCTGATGGAGGGGAATCTGGAGACCCTGCGGGCGGTCATGGGCTGAACCGCCGGAGCCTCATATCTGATACAGACCGGACACAGTAAGGAGGATTTCCCATGCCGGAACCTGATTTTTCCTTTCTCACCCCCCAGTTTTTCAGCAAGGCTTCCATCTATCCCGGAAGCCTGGGGGCCTTCCGCTACCGCTTTCAGCAGACGGGCAAGCCCGGCGACGGCAGTCTTCAGGCCTGGGTCTATGAAAACACCAGCTTTGAGCTGGCCCAGGATGTGGAGACGGAGACCTTTCCATGGACAGAGGAGGGCATAGCGGCTCTGCGGGACTGGCTTACGCAAAAATACGGCCAGCGGGGCGGAGCGCCCTACCGCATTCCCTACCCGCCGGCGGCGGAAAAATGAGCTTGCCGAAAGGGGCTTTTTGTGGTATACTTCCCTCGATTTTATGAGAGTCGAAAGCCGCCGGAAGCCGGCGGTGAAGGGAGCGCGGCATGTTTACTGGCTTTTCCAATGAAACGGTGGACTTCATGTGGGGCATCCGCTTCAACAACGAGCGGACCTGGTTCGAGGCGCACAAGCAGGCATATCTGCAATATTTCTACCGTCCCATGCAGGAGCTGGGCGGCGAGATGTACGAGTTCCTCCGGGAGCAGAGGCCGGATTACGGGCTGACCGGCAAGGTCACCCGCATTTACCGGGACGCCCGCCGTCTTCATGGCCGGGGCCCTTATAAGGAAAGCCTCTGGTTCTCCGTGGAGCAGCCCGGCGAGCAGTGGACCGCCAGACCTACCTTCTGGTTCGAGCTGATGCCGGAGGGCTGGACCTACGGCATGGGCTATTACCTGCCCAAGGCCCTCACCATGGCCAAGCTCCGGGCCCGCATGGACCGGGACCCCCAGCCCATGGAGAAGCTGACCCGCGCCCTGAACAGGCAGAGCGAATTCCGTCTGGACGCCGAGGAATACAAGCGGCCCAAGGGCCCCGCGCCCTCGGAGCTCCTGGCTCCCTGGTACCGGGCCAAGTCCTTTTCCATCTGCCACGAAGACAAGCTGACGGAAGAGCTGTTCTGCCGGGACGTCGTGGACCGGCTGAAGCAGGGGTTTACCTTCCTCCTGCCCTACTATGACTATTTTGTAACCCTGGACGGAGACCCGGACCCCGCGCCATAGAAAATTTTACTCCACGCCAGCGGCAGAAAACAGAAAGCCCCCTTTTGCACCACGCCGGAGGATGGAGGGAACAGTCTCTTCCTTGCGCGCCGGCGCAGCGGCTGAGATATCCTACATTTTACCGGCGATTTTGCTGTCTGTTATCTGCACTATAATGATATAAAGGAGATCGTTTCATGAATGCATATCCTGAGAGAGCGGCGGCCTTGAAGCTGCTGCAAACCTACAACAGCGAGCCCTTCCACATCCAGCACGCCCTGACGGTGGAGGGGGTCATGGGCTGGTTTGCCCGGGAACTGGGCTATGAAGAGGACGCCGGTTTCTGGTCCACCGTGGGCCTGCTTCACGACGTGGATTTCGAGAAGTGGCCCGAGGAGCACTGCAAAAAGGCTCCTGAGCTGCTGGCGGAAATCGGCTGCTCCGAGGAGCTGATTCATGCTGTGTGCAGCCATGGCTACGGCCTGTGCAGCGACGTGGAGCCCACTCATCAGATGGAAAAGGTCCTCTTCGCCGCCGACGAGCTCACCGGTCTGGTGGGCGCCGCCGCCCGGATGCGGCCCAGCAAATCCTGCTCCGACATGGAGGTCTCCTCCCTGAAAAAGAAGTTCAAGGACAAGAAGTTTGCCGCCGGCTGCTCCCGGGACGTCATCAAGGAGGGTGCGGAACGGCTGGGCTGGTCTCTGGAGGAGCTGATGGAAAAAACCATCCTGGCCATGCGGGACTGCGAGGCCGGCGTCGCCGCCGAGCTGGAAGCCCTGACCTGACCGCTTCCGGGGAGAGGAACCCCCGGCAAAATCAAGACCTTTCATGGGCGGCGGAGCACGAGGATGGGCCTCTTTCCGCCGTCCGGCCAATGCCGCGGATTTCACCGAAATCCGCGGCATGTTCCATATCCGGTGCCGGAAGCGGCGGAGGGACGGCCCGGAACCGCGCGGAGGGTCTCCTCCCTTCCCTTTGCCGCCCAGACATTCAGCGCCCTTTTTTCAATTCTTTCCGGTGCTCTGCTCCTGATGATATGTCAGCACAGTTGAAAATCGGTATCTACCGATTTTCAAACAGCGGCGGAGCCGCTGACGGGTAAGGCCCCCTGTGCT
>ERZ808051.205-NODE-205-length-76450-cov-7.277650_pt1 | contig 76450 bp, 53 predicted proteins | sample MGYA00380199_ERZ808051 | MGnify/ENA primary metagenome ERZ808051 (study PRJEB31490, sample SAMN06133391) | mouse gut metagenome | isolation source: J11 | host: mice | place: China: Chengdu | collected 2015-05 ... | reverse complement strand
TGATGATGATATGAAATAAAAGGTTTGGCGCGTGTAAAGGGCGGCAGGTAGACTATTACCCGCCGCCCTTCGGCGTGCGCGGAAAGTGAGATAATACAATTATGAGTAAACATCTTACATATAATGACCGGTTGCGGTTGGAGGTACTTATTAAAGCAAAACATACACCAAAAGAGATCGCGGAAATTCTACATTTCCATGTAAGTACGATTTATAGAGAATTGAACCGAGGGCAATTTGAGGCGTTAAATTCGGATCTTACAAAGGAAATGAGGTACAGCCCCGACATAGCGCAGCAGCATAAAGAGGAGGTTTTAGCTGCAAAGGGCGCGGATCTGAAAATAGGGAATGAGAAGGCATTTGCTGACCGGATAGAGGAAATTATAATAAATGAGGGGTACAGTCCTGCGGCGGCACTGGCAAAAGTAAAAGCTGAAGGATATGATTTTTCAATATGCGTAACCACTCTATATAGTTACATTGATAAGGGCGTTTTTCTGAATTTGACAATGAAACACCTGCCGGAAAAGAGAAAAGGAGAAAAGAAACATAAGCGGAAAACTACACAAAAGCGGGCTACAAAAGGGGAGAGCATCGAGAACAGACCGGACGAAATAGACACGCGGGAGGAATTTGGGCATTGGGAAATGGATTCCGTTGTTGGGGCGCGGGGCGTTTCCAAAAAGGCTTTATTGGTACTGACAGAGAGGAAAACGCGCAAAGAAATTATTTTTTTACTGAAAGATCATACATCGGCAGCAGTTGTAAAAGCATTAGACCGATTGGAAAGGAAGTTAGGAAAGAAATTTAGAGAAATCTTTAAAAGCATAACCGTAGACAATGGATCGGAATTTGCGGATTGGGAAGGCATGGAGCGGTCAAGGCGTAGCAAAAAGAAAAGGACAAAGATATATTACTGTCACCCATATAGCAGTTGGGAACGAGGCAGCAATGAGAACCAAAACAAATTAGTGCGCCGTCACATTCCAAAGGGCGTAAATTTTGATGATAAGACGCAGGGAGATATTGATAATATAGCAGAGTGGATCAATAACTACCCGCGCCGCCTGCATCAGTATATGACGGCAGAGGAATTATATAATAAGGAATTGGAAAAGATTGCAGCGTAGAACAAATGTTTGTTGTGCGAGTGGCTTTTATTTCGTGCGCCTATTTTTAGGTATCACAGAACGCGATCCGGATCCGGATCTGCATCACACCAAAACCAAAACTTGCATTATGTAAAAAATGCACAATAAATAGCATTGTTTATTGTGCGTATTGCTGAAAGCGAAAAAATCAAAAAAACTTTCGCATTTAATGTTGACATTTTCAGGCTTATCCTGAGGCGAAAATTTTTCTTGACAGAGGGCTTATTTTCTTGTACAATGCTTTTAATTTCATATTCAAGTGATTGATTGAGAAAAGCAATGATAAGAAGAAGTAGCCCATTGTGAAGCATACAGAAAGCAGCCGGTTGATGAGAGGCGCATGGGAAGCAATGTGTGAATACATCTTTGAGCTTCGCACCGAATGTCCGGAAAGGATTAGTAGGCTGCGACGGTTCCTGCACCCGTTAACGTGCTAGGGTATCAGCCGCGGAATTCGCCGTATGTTCCTGAGGAATTGTGGAGGGCGGACTGGACGTACCCGAAGAGGCAGACGGCGTGAGCTGTCTGTGAACATAAGGTGGTATCACGAGACTTTTGGCTCTCGTCCTTTTGAAAGGACGGGAGCTTTTTTGATTTTCATTGCTCTGACTGCGCTTGAATCTGGAAAATATAGACTGTGCCCGCAGAGGCGGCAAAAGGAGAGAGCAATGGAAGAGATAAGAGGGAAGGAAAAAAGCTGCGAGAGGGAAGGAATGTGTAAAACTTCAGAGGAGGGAGCGGCGCTGGCCAGACAGGTTCGCCATCAAATGCGTGTTATCCGGCAGGGGGCGGCGGATTTGATCGGAGAGGAGGAGCTGGAGGAGAAGGTGGTGGAAAGCATTCTTTTAGGGCGTCCTCTCATCATCAAGTTCGGCATGGATCCCAGCGCCCCTGATCTTCATCTTGGCCATGCGGTGGCGCTGCGGAAGCTGAAGCACCTGCAGGATCTGGGGCATAAGATCGTCATTGTGATAGGCGATTTTACCGCTGCCATAGGAGACCCCACGGCCCGAAGCAAGGGCAGGAGGAAGATGTCTTCCGAGGAGGTGCTGGTCAATGCCAAAACCTATCAGGAGCAGGTATTTCGGATTCTGGACAAGGAAAAGACGCAGGTGCGCTATAACGGGGAGTGGCTGGAGCTGCTGACCATGACGGAAGCCTTGGAGCTTGCGTCTACCACCACCGTCGCCAGAATGCTGGAGCGGGACGATTTCCAGAACCGTTTCCGGGGCGGAGTGCCCATCGGGCTTCATGAATTTTTCTATCCTTTGCTGCAGGCTTACGATTCCGTGGAACTGCAGGCGGATCTGGAGCTTGGGGGCACCGACCAGACTTTCAACATACTTATGGGCAGGACGCTTCAGAAGGAGCGGGGGCAGAAACCTCAGGCGGCGCTTTTTCTTCCCATATTGGAGGGGATCGACGGAAAGGAAAAGATGAGCAAGAGTCTGGGAAACTATATCGGGATCTGCGAGGACGCCAGAACCATGTTCACCAAGGTTATGCAGGTGCCGGACAAATTGATCGTGAAGTATTTTGAACTTACTACCGACATTCTGCCGGAGGAATTGGACGAGATCAAGGAGCGGCTGGCGGACGGCTGCAATCCAAGGGACAGCAAGCTGCTTTTGGCCAAGTCCATCACCGGACTCTACCACGGGAAGGAAGAGACTGGGGATGCGGAGAGGTTCTTTCTGGAAGCCTTCACCAACAAGGCGGTGCCGGAGCAGGTGGATGTGCTGTCGGTGGTGATGGAGAGCGGCACTTTGTACGATTGTGTTCGCCCGCTGGTGAACGCGGGTCTGGTGGAAAGCGGCAGCCAGCTTCGGAGGCTTCTTGCCCAAGGCGGCGTGAAGAAGAACGGGGCGCCGGTGAGGGCTCTGGAGGAACCCGTGCAGACGGGAGATGTGCTGAAGGTGGGAAAAAGGAATTTCGTCCGTGTGGAGCTGTGTTAACGCGGTTATCGAAACTATGTGAAAAAGATCAACAAACTATAAAAAGCTTGCAGAAAGAGATAATATGTTGATTTTTTTGCCAAGAAGTGGTATTCTATACATCAGTTAACGGAAGGTTTCGTGCTGCAAAAAAGATGTATGGAAGGTGACTAAGACATGAAAGAGGGATTTCACATTGTCAGCGATGGTTCCTGCGATCTGTCGCAGGAGCTGGTGAGGGAGAGGAATATCACGGTAGTTCCCTTTTACGTCTCATTTGACGATGAGCATTATTTGAAAGAGAATGTGGAGGTAGGGATTCGGGATTTCTATCAGCAGATGGTGGACAAGAAGGGGGTCTATCCGAAGTCTTCCATGCCCTCCGCGCAGGATTACACGGAGGTATTTCTCCCTCTTGCCAGAGAGGGGATTCCCATTGTATGTATCTGCATTACCACCAAGTTCAGCGGTTCCATGCAGTCCGCCCTGAATGCCAGAGCGGCTGTGCTGGAGGAGGTTCCCCAGGCCAGAATCACAGTGATAGATTCTTGCATAAACACGGTGCTGCAGGGGCTTTACGTGCTGGAGGCGGCAAAGCTGCGGGACAGAGGTCTGGACTATGAGGCGGCGGTGGCCCGGCTGGAGGAGATCAAGTCTACTGGAAGGATTTTCTTTACGGTGGGAGATATGGAATATTTGAAGCATGGCGGGCGTATCGGCAAGGTGGCGGCTGTGGCGGGAAGCGTGCTGGGAATCCGGCCCGTGATCACCCTGAGGGAGGGGGAGATCTTTCCCTCCGGCATCGGCAGGGGCAGGAAGCGCACCACGGACAAGGCCATAGAGCTGCTGCTGGCCTATTTGGCGGAAGGCGGCAGGGAGATTGGAAGCTACAGCATCGCAGTGGGCTTTGGGTATGATTATGAGGAGGCGGTGGCGTTTCGGGATCATGCGCTGGAGGTTCTGCGGAATAAGGGGCATCAGATTCAGGACATTCCCATTTTCCAGATCGGAGCCACCATCAGCGTCCATACCGGACCTTATCCTCTGGGCTTTGGAGTCATCGAAAAGGGCTGAAGAGTGGGTCTGATGTCAACGGCGGAAAAGGTAGATAGCACAATGGAAATAAAAGAAGGATCCTCCCTGAGGCGGCTGCAGGGAGGATCCTTTGGCATATGGGGGCGGGTCTTGTTTGGGACAGCCTCCGTAAAAGGAAAAGGTCAAAAGACGGTGTTTCAGAGACAATGGGCCAGAAGCTCCTTTATGCTGCGGAAACAGTAGTCAGCCGGATAGGGCGTATTTGCCATGTCCGAGGGCTTGGCCTCGCCGGTGAAGACCACGCAGGTGTCCACGCCTCCGTTGATGCCGCAGGCGATGTCGGTATAGAGTCTGTCGCCCACCACCAGAGTCTTCTCTTTGGAGAACCCGGACAAATCCAGACACAGCTCCACCACCTGAGGACTGGGCTTGCCCAGATAGGTGGGGGCGCGCCCGGTAGATTCCGTGAGCATGTTGCAGATAGCACCGCAGTCGGGCACGAAACCGAAATCGATGGGGCAGCATAGATCGGGGTTGGTGCCGTAGAAGGGCGCATCCGTGGTGGAGAGAACCTTGCAGGCTTCCACCAGCTTGGAGTAGGTCAGCTCGTTGTCGTAGGCCACCACCACGCAGCCGATGTCTTCCTGTGCGGTTTCCGTCACCTCCAGCCCGTTTCTGCGGAGCTCTTCCACAAAGGAGGCAGTGCCGGTGACGAAAATCTTTTTGTCAAAATAGCGCTCCCTTAGAAAGCGCAGGGTCATGTAGCCGGAGGTGATGAACTGATCCTCGGTGGTTTCCAGACCAAAGGCCCGGCGGAATTTTTCTACATAATCCTTGCCGCTGCGGGTGGAGTTGTTGGTGATATAATAGGCCTTACCGCCGATTTCATCGATATGGCGCAGCAGCTTTGCGCTGCCCTCGTAGAGGCTGTCCCCCACGGCAATGGTCCCGTCGATGTCGAATAGAAAAAGCTTTTTTTGTTTTAGCTTGTCATAAGCCTCAAAGTTCATATTTTCTCCTTTTGAGCTGTCCGTACCCTCTGGGCGCAGCATGTCTATATGGAATTTCACTTGGCTATTATAGCATAAAACACATTTGGATGCATAGCACAAAAATCGGCGGCACAATAACCGCTGACACAAAATCCAGAAAATCCGTGATAATCCATTGTCAAATACAGCTGTTCATGTTAGAATAAAACCAAAGCATAAAAATTTCTTTCATTCTGATGATGCATTCAAATATTCTATCATTTAACAGAAACTCTATGCTTTTTATCCAACATAAAAAATTGAAAGAGCAGGAGAGTTCATGCATATATGCGTTGTATGGTGTTTTGGATGCAGTTTTGTAACTTCTCCTGAGGAAAACAGCACAAGGAGGAGCAGAATGGAAATTGTCCTTCCGAAGCATGATTTTGTATTTAAGACATTGATGGAAAACAGCCGGATTAGGAAATATTTTATTAGTGATGTTCTGAATATACCGCCGGAGGAAATCAAATCAGTGAGGGTGTCGAATCCTTTCTTGTGGAAGCGCCGCATCAGGCACAAGCAGGGAATTCTGGACGTGTTGTTGATTTTGAATAATGATAGAAAGATCAATATTGAGCTGCAGGTGAGGAGGGTGAAGGATTGGGACGGAAGAACTCTTTTTTATCTATCCAAGATGTTCACGGAGGATCTGCTGGCCGGACAGAATTATCGCAGGCTGAAAAAATGTGTCAGCATCAGCCTCTTGGACTTCAACATAGATGAAAGTCCAAAGTACCATAGGATATACCGCATGCGGGATGAAAGCGGCAGTGAGTTTTCTGATCTGTTTGAGATACATATCGTGGAATTGAAGAAAAAGACAGATGGCGACGGGCGTATGGATGACTGGATTCGATTTTTCAACGCGGATACGCAGGAGGATTTGCACATGATAAAAACAAAGAACCCCGGAGTGCAAGAGGCGATCAATGAAGTAGAGGTCATGAGTCTGGGAAAGACCCTGCGATGGCTTTACGAGTCCCGTCTGAAGGCGATTCGGGATCAAAACGCCAGAGACGACTATGTGCGGGATGAAGGGATTATAATCGGGGAAACCAAAGGAAAAGCTGAAGGAAAAGCTGAAGGAAAAGCTGAAGGAAAAGCTGAAGGAAAAGCTTGTGCATTGATTGCGCAGGTCAGGTGTAAACGGAACAAAGAGGTATCTGTGGAGGATGCGGCAGAGATGCTGGAGCAGGAGGAGAGCCTGATCGGGAAAATATACGGGTTAATAGAAGTATATCCTCAATATGACGATTATGGTATATTTAAACTGTTGGAGTTTGAGGAAAAGCCTTCCGCTGATGAGTAAAACAGCTGTTCCCGCTTCATTGATCTGAAAGCTTTCCCTTATAATCGCAGTGCCCTGTAAGCCTATGAAGGGTGGCCCTTGGGAGAAAGGCCCGGAGAAAAATTGGAATGGAGTCTTGGCACGGACGCAGTGTTCGTGTTATGATAGTGGGGAAATCATGGAGCGGGGCCGTCAGAACCCTTGTGTGGGTATCTTGTAAAGCGACCGCCGAAGGGAGCAGGGGTATGGGCATGAAGTTGATATCATGGAATGTGAACGGCCTGCGGGCATGTATGCAGAAGGGGTTTATGGACTTTTTCAGGCAGGTGGACGCGGATATTTTTTGTCTGCAGGAGACGAAGCTGCAGGCAGGACAAGTGGAGCTGGAGCTGCCGGGTTATCACCAATACTGGAATTACGCGGAGAAGAAAGGCTATTCGGGTACAGCTCTTTTTACCAAGCAGGAGCCGGTGAAGGTGACCTACGGCATCGGGGTGGAGGAGCACGACCGCGAGGGCAGGGTGATCACGGCAGAATATCAGGAGTTTTTCTGCGTGACGGTCTATGTGCCCAATTCCCAACGAGAACTGACCAGATTGGCCTACCGCATGGAGTGGGAGGAGGCTTTTCTTGGGTATATCAAAAAGCTGGAGGAGACCAAGCCCGTGATCTACTGCGGAGACCTGAACGTGGCCCATCAGGAGATCGATCTGAAGAATCCCAAGACGAACCACAACAACGCAGGCTTTACCGATGACGAGAGGAGATGCTTCGGCAAGGTTCTGGGGAGCGGATTCACAGACACTTTTCGCCATTTCTATCCGGATCTGACGGGGGCCTATTCCTGGTGGTCTTATATGGGACAGGCCAGAGCCAGAAATACGGGGTGGCGTATAGATTATTTCGTTGTATCGAAAATTCTGGAGGAAAAGCTGGAGGACGCAAAGATACACAGCGCGGTACTGGGATCCGACCACTGTCCCGTGGAGCTGGATCTGAAGTAGACAAAGGCAGTGCCGAGGGGGGAGCGCTCGGGGGTGCAGCCAGTGGGCGAAGATCATCGCTGATGAGCATAAAAAACACTTGACGCTGCCCTCTTATATTACCTATAATAGAAGTAACATAAGCCCGGCATGCCGCTGGTGATTCATGGGGCATGACGGGCCGTTTTGCATTGGGGGCGGCAGGACTTTGTAAAAGGCGATGTCCGTTTCCCCCGGAAGAACACAATGGGGATCAGGAGGTAAGAACAAATGGAAAAGCTGTTGCTGAAGGCTTGCCAGAACGGACAGAAGGGCGTGGTGACCGCATTCCTGAAAAAGGATGGCATCAACGTCAATGCGGTGGACGAGACGGGGCAGGCCCCCATCCATTATGCATGTCAGAGAGGCTATAGGGACATTGTAAAGATGCTGCTGGACAAAGGCGCGGATGCGAACGTCATATCCAATACCAGCGTCACGCCCCTGCACATGGCTGCCAGATCAGGAAATAAGGAGATCGTAGGTATGCTGGTGGATGCCGGCGCAGATATCAATGCCACCGACAAGCAGGGAAAGAGCGTGGTGGTATACGGCGTGGAGGCCAGAAAGGTGGATGCGGTGAAGCATCTGGTTTCCCTTGGGGCCGATGTGAGCCTGAAGGACAATTCGGACCGCACGGCGCTGGACTATGCGACGGCGCTGGGGCTGACGCAGCTGCTGGGAGATTTGTCTGGAGAAGGCGCTCAAAGCGCTGACGCATACGGCAACACACCTCTTCACCAGTCCTGCTACAACGGACAGAGCGAGGTTGTAAAGACAATGCTGTCGGCTGGAAATGCGGACATTAATGCCACAAACGACGAGGGCATGACGCCGCTGTACTTTGCTGTGATGCAGAACAATCTGCTGATAGCGGAGCTTCTGCTGGAAGCCGGGGCGGATGTGAACGTCAGGGACAACGACGGGGATGCGCCTCTGCATCTTGCCGCCGAAAACGAGAACGAATACATCACGAAAAAGCTTCTGGCCCATGGAGCCAATATCAATGAGCGCAATGGGGAGGGGGAGACGGCCCTGATCATAGCAGCCAAGGCCGGGAACAATTATATAGTGGGCGTGCTTCTGGAGAACGGAGCAGACCACAGCTATGCGGATCTCAGCGAGCACACGGCGCTTTACTACGCCACCGAGGCCGGCAGCAACGACATTGTGGAGAAGCTGATTATGGCCGGCGCAGAGGAATAAGGGCGGCATAAATAAAGGTTCAAAGAACTTTAGGCAGCAGGAAACAAAAAATAAGGAGTCATGGAAATGGACAGTATAGAACTGGCAAAAACATTGGTGGAATACAGCAAATGGAATCGGGGAAAATGCGTCCCTTGGTGGAATGCGGATATGGACGATCCCATGTATAAGTATAATTATCTGACGAAGGAGGAGATAGACGCCGTACTGGAAGGCGTGGCGGCCTGCACCGTGGAGGAGCTGTCCGCTGGGGCTGGCTCTACGGGACTGACCATGTTCCATCTGCTGGTGTGGTGCGGCTTATACGAAGGTGCAGAGAGCGCTCTGAAGAAGGGCGTGGATGCGAACCTTCCCGGAACGGGGGCCTGCGAGGGGGTGACGCCGCTGATGACAGCCTGCTATCGGGGGAATGAAAAGATGGTCAGACTGTTTCTGGACAATGGCGCCAACAGCGGCTTATGTGACAAGAAGGGAAGAAATGCTTTTCATTATCTGGCATGTATGCGTATGCACGGCGATTTGGCCAATTCCTATGACGGCCAGCGCGGCTGCATAAGACAGAGGAGATCCATAGCCGGACTGCTTTCCGGGGATGTCAATGCCGCTGACGAAGAGGGAGTGACTCCTTTTCAGGCTCTTTTCAGGGATGATGAGGGCAACCTTTCCTGGGCGCTGTCAAAGGAATACATAGCCAAGGGCGCAGATCTGAGCTGCATGGATTCGGAGGGGAATTCCCTTCTCATGAGGGCCGTGCAGTCCAACCATTTCACGGCGGCCTGCGCCCTCATGGAGGCGGCTCCGGAGCTGGTGAATCTGCCGAACGAGGAGGGAACAACCCCTCTGCATCTTGCCGCCCAATATAAGATAGAGATCTGCATGGCGCTTTTGGACAAAAAGGCGGATAAAAACGCTGCGGACAAAAAGGGCGTGACCCCCAAGGACATGGCGCTGGAGAGCGGGAACGGAGATTATAAGCAGCTTTTCACCTCAGGCAGGCTGAAGCTGAACTCCCTGAGCAATATGACCGGCAACGCCTTTGCGGGAGCAGAGAAAAAGGATCAGCTGGAAAAGGCCTTGTATCTGACCGGAAAGCTGATCCGTGAGGTGGATCCGGACGATGACGAAGAGATGGGGATGATCGAGGGTATTCTGCACAATGCCTTGATCAACGACGAGGAATGTCTGGCGCTGGAGATGATGGTAAAGGGCGGTATCGATTTGACCGCGCCCATTCATAGAGGCGGTTCCGTGGAATGTATTCGGGACAAGTGCCTCACCGGAAACGGCGGGGTGAAGGTGATTAAGAAGTTCATGGAGATGGGTCTTGACATGGATCAGGCTCTGATCAAGGGCAGGACGCCGGCCAATATCGTGGCGTCCGGACAGGAAAGGAACATGTGGGGCCGGAAGAAGGACGATTATTTCGAGGAGGCGGCCAAGTTTTTCTCCAAGGAATCCATGGAGCAGGTGGATGACGAGGGAACCACGGCGGTGCATCAGGCTGCATGGCGGAATCATGTGGATATGCTGAGGGTAATGATCGAGAAGGGCGTGGATGTGAACATCGCTGAGGACGAGCCTGCAGAGGCAGGCAACACGCCTCTCCATGAGGCCTGCGCCCGAGGCAATGTACAGGTGGTGGAGCTTCTGATGAAGTCCGGCGCCGACGACGCCCTGCTGAATGTGGACGGGGAGACGGCGGCCCATCTTCTTATGAAGAAAAGAGTGTACGGCGGGGATATGCGGACGGAGGAGAGAACGGCCATTCTGGAGGCGTTAGAGCATGTGGACGTACCGGGGGCAGGCGGCAGAACGCCTTTGCTGGAGATGCTGCAGCAGAGGGAGGTGTATCATAAGGAAGACCTTCTCTCCGTGCTGCTGGATAAAAACGTGGACGTAAACCATAGGGACGATAGGGGCAATACGGCGCTGATCATCGCCATGGACAATCAAGGGCGCAAGGGGATCGTGAAGGAACTGATACGGGCCGGGGCGGATGTGAACGCGGAGAACAGAAACGGCGATACGGCTCTGCATATGGCGCTGAGGTGGGGCGATCAGGAATCAGCGATTTTCATGATCAAAAAGGGAGCAGACTACAATCATGCCAACAATGCCGGGGTTACTCCGGTACAGCTTGCCGTGGAGAGGGGATATGACACGGTGCTGGGGCTCATGACGGACATTCAGTAAGAATTGCTGCAAGGATGAAAAGGCGGTGGGAGAGATTTTCCCATCGCCTTTTGGGAGAGGAGGGCGCGGGACATGGGAGCTGGGGCAGCTTTGGGGCAAAAAAAGAGGCTTGGCCGGAGTTTTTTTGCCAGAGACGGCATTACGGTGGCCAGAGAGCTTCTGGGAAAAATTCTGGTGCATGAGAGTTCTCTGGGTGAAATTCGGGGCGTCATCACGGAGGTTGAGAGTTATATGGGGGAGACTGACAAGGGCGCTCATACCTATGGAGGAAGGCGTACAAAACGCACGGAGCCCATGTACCATGCAGGGGGAACCTCCTATGTGTACCTGATTTACGGCATGTACAGCTGCATGAACATTGCGGCCATGAAGAAGGACGTGCCTCAGGCTGTGCTGCTGCGGAGCGTGGTGCCGGCGGACGAGGAATCCCGAAGGCGGATGCTTGCCCTGCGGCTGGAGGAGCTGAATGAGAGGCAGGCCAAGAAGGGCGGGAATCCTTACAACGAGGGAAACTGTCCTGCCTCCCTGAAAAAACATCTGGCGGACGGTCCGGGAAAGCTGTGCATTGCCATGGGCATTACAAGGGCGGACAATGATGTGGATATGGTGAAGAGCAAAAGCTTTTATGTGACGGAGGGGTTTGAGCCCAGTCAGATTCTGGCGGGAAAGAGGATAGGCATCGACTATGCGGAGGAGGCTGCGGATTATCTTTGGCGGTTCTATCTGGATGTGAAGGGCGAGGGATGGGCCAATGAGGGGGCCTATGGGAGAGGTGGAGAATGAGTCTACAATTTTATTTCGGCCCTTCCGGGGCAGGCAAGAGCAGAACGATCTATGAGGAGATTACCAGACGGGCAGAGGAAAACCCAAAGCAGAATTTCCTGATTATCGTGCCGGACCAGTTTACCATGGAGACACAGAAGGAACTGGTGCTTTTGAATGGAAAAGGGGGCATTTTAAACATTGACGTACTGAGCTTCGGGCGTTTGGGCCACCGGATACTGGAGGAAGTGGGAGGACAAGAGATTCCTGTGCTTGACGATACGGGGAAGAGCCTGGTGCTTCAGAAGGTGGCGGCCAACCTGAAGCAGGAGCTGCCCGTTCTGGGAAGCTTTCTCCATAGGCAGGGATATATCCATGAGGTGAAGAGCGCTATTTCGGAATTCCTGCAGTACGGCATAGGCACCGGGGATGTGGAAAAGCTGATTGCGTTTGCGCAAAAGAGAGGGGCGCTGGCACAGAAGCTGAAGGATCTGGAGACACTCTACAAGGGCTTCATGGAATATATTCACGGAAATTTCATCACCACGGAGGAGAAGCTGGACGTGCTGGGGCGCTCCCTCCACAAGTCCAAGCTTCTTCCGGGGAGTGTGGCGGTATTCGACGGCTTTACGGGTTTCACGCCTATTCAGGCCAGAGTGATCGGAGAACTGATGGGGCTGTGCGGTGAGGTCATAGTTACATTGACCATGGGGGCGGGTGAGGACCCTTATGTACAGGACGGGGAGCAGAGGCTTTTTTATCTGAGCAAGAAGACAGCGGCAGATCTGAGCAGGCTGGCGGAGAATGGGAGGGTCGGGCGGAAGCGGGATGTGTTTGTTTTGCCCCGGAGGACGGAAGGGCCGGAGACTGACAAGATGAGCGCAGCGCTTTCAAGGGGGGAGGGCCGGATGGAGATTCTGCAAAATCCGGCAGATAACGGCAAGGCTTGCGCCCTATGCCATCTGGAGAATAATTTGTTTCGGTATCGCACCCGTCCTTGGGAGGGGGAGCAGCAGGCCATACGGATTTTTGAGACCACCGCCCCCCGGGAGGAGGTGCATCAGGCGGGACTTGAGATCTGCAGGCTGGTGAGAGAAGAGGGCCTTGCCTTCCGGGATATCGCCATTATTATGGGGGATCTGGAAGGGTATGCCCCCCATGTGGAGACGGAATTTGCCAAGATGGGGATTCCCTGCTATATCGACAGAACCAGAGGGATCGTGCTGAATCCCATGATCGAGTATATAAAGAGCGCTCTGGGGCTGTATGTCAGGGATTTCTCCTATGAGACGGTATTTCATTATCTGCGCAGCGGACTGGCGGATCTGTCATGGGAGGAGGTTGACCGGCTGGAAAATTACTGTCTGCAGACTGGGGTCAAGGGGTATCGCAGCTACAGCCGCCTCTTTACCCGCAAGACCTCTGACATGGAAAAGGACGAGGAGGCATTGCTGGAGATCAATTCCCTGAGACAGCGCATGATGGAGCAGGTGGAGATGCTTCACGGCGGGAAGGGGACGGTCAGGGAGTATGTGGACAGACTGTATGATTTTTTGGTGACAAATCAGGTGCAGCAGAAGCTGGCAGTCTGGCAGGAGAGATTCGAGGCTTCGGGGGAGCTTGTGAGGGCCAAGGAATATGCCCAGATCTATAGGCTGGTGATGGAGCTTCTGGATCAGATCTATGCCCTTCTGGGGGATGAGACCATCTCCCTGAAGGAATTCTTGGAGATTCTGGAGGCGGGCTTCGGTGAGATTCAGGTGGGAACCATTCCCCAGAATGTGGACAGGGTGCTGGTGGGAGACATGGAACGAACCCGGCTGAAGCAGGTAAAGGTCTTGTTCTTTCTGGGGGTAAACGACGGCAATATTCCCAAGGCGGCCTCCAAAGGGGGCATTATCTCCGATATGGACAGAGAGTTTCTGCGGGAATCCCAGCTGGAGCTGGCCCCCAGCCCCAGACAGCAGATGTATATACAGCGCTTTTACCTATACCTGAATATGACGAAGCCCTCCCAGAGGCTTTACCTGACCTACTCCAAGGTAAACAACGGGGGGAAATCCATTCGTCCGGCTTATCTGGTGGAGGTGGTGAGACGGCTGTATCCCGGGATGGCCGTGGAGCATCCCCAGCTGCGCAGCCCTCTGGAGCAGATCGTTACCAGACAAGAGGGCGTGGGATATCTGGCGGCGGGGCTCAGAGAGTATGCGGAAGGGATCATGCCAAAGGAACGGCTTCAGGATTTTTTCACCATCTATCAGGTGTACGGCGAGGGGGAGATGCAGGAGGTGCGCAGATTCCTCACGGAGACGGCCTTCAAGCGCTATCGGGACGAAAATCTCCCTGCCATGGTGGCCAGAGCGCTGTACGGTGTGCAGCTGGAGAGCAGCGTCACCAGACTGGAGACCTTTGCTGCCTGCGCTTATAGGCATTTCCTGCAATATGGGCTTTCGCTGAGGGAGAGACGGGAATTTAGCTTCGAGAGCGTGGACATGGGAAATCTGTATCATGAGACATTGGAGCTTTTCGCAGAGAAGCTGGCGGAGAATCATTACACATGGTTTGATTTCACGGAAGAATTTGCACGCAGAACCGTCATGGAGATTCTGGAGGCCGAGGCCGCCTCTTATGGGAATACGGTGCTTTATGCCAGCGCCAGAAACGAATATGCCGTGACCAGAATGGGACGGATTCTCACAAGAACCGTGCTGACCCTCCAGAGGCAGCTGCGCAGGGGGAGCTTTGTGCCGGAATCCTTTGAGCTGTCCTTTCAATATGCGGACAATCTGGACAGCATTCATGTGGCGCTGTCCAAGGGGGAGAAGATGCGCCTGCAGGGGCGGATCGACAGAATCGATATCGCTTCGGATCAGGACAGCGTATACGTGAAGGTCATCGATTATAAGTCCGGCAATAAAAAATTTGACCTTGCGGCGCTGTACTATGGCCTGCAGCTGCAGCTGGTGGTATATATGAATGCAGCCATGGAGGTGGAGGCCAAGCGGCATCCCGGCAAGGAGGCCGTGCCGGCGGCGCTTTTGTACTATCACATAGACGATCCTTCGGTGGAGACTCCGGTGGAACTGTCTCCGGAGGAGATCGACGAACAGATCGCCAAGAAGCTGCGGATGCACGGCGTAGTGAACAGCGAGCCATATGTGGTAGGGCTGTTGGACGGCCAGATGGGAGACAGATCCGATGTGATCCCTGTGGAGAGGAAGAAGGACGGCAGCTTTTCCGCCCGGTCCAGCGTGCTGAGTTCTCAGGAGCTGAAGACCGTGTCGGATTATGTGAGCCGTAAGATCGCGGAGATCGGCAGGGAGATTTTGGACGGCAGGATATCGCTGAACCCCTATGAAAAAGGGAATGAGGAAGCCTGCTCCTACTGCGCTTACAAAAAAGTCTGTGGATTTGAGCCTGCCATGCCGGGCTGCAGCAAAAACAGGCTGGAGGAGCTGGACAAGGAGGAGGTGTTAAGACGCATGGATGCCCCCTGACCGCAGAATGCCAAAGGGGGTCAGAGGAAGCACAGAAGGCATCTTGAAAACGGCGGCCTGAAGGCGTAAAAAATGCCCCGAACACTTGGAAGAGTGTTGGGGGCATGGGTCTTGTCAGTCGGTAAAGATGCAGGCGCAGCCAGTCATTTCCTGAAATTTTCCCTCTATTTTTTCTTGAATCCCTGCGGTTACGGAATCCTTGGTTTTCAGTTGGATGAGTCTCTTGCCGGGAAGGTAGGATGGATTTTTCTCCAGTACAATCCCGTATTTCATGCACAGCAGCTGAGCGATCCGAATCAGCTCGTTCTGACTGACCTTTTCCGCGATGTGCAGCCGCCAGCCGGTTCGGTTGGCGGCATCCTGCAGCGCTTCCGCATATCTGCGCCCTATCATTGGGGAGATAAACCCGATTTCCATGTATTTACCCTGCGCATCCTGCTTTAAGCTTTTTTTGTCGGGCTTGTGGGTAAGCTTTTCAAAGGCCTGTTCGATGTAGGAAAAGGCCATATTCTGTTCCATGGGTGCAGCGGCGGGCTCTGAGGGGACGAAAAAGTCTCTGGCGGACAGGGCTTCTTCCTCTGTAGGACACTGAGCTTGGGACAGAGGCTGCCCGTTTGCTTCAAGTCCCCATCCGGTAGCCTTTTGAAATTGTGCGGCAGCTCTTTCTATGGTCACAGAGGGCTCTCCCTCCGTCAGGGTGACGGAATAGAGCTTCCTTTCCGGATGATAAGATATCTTTGAAACGCTCTCTCCGAAAAGCAGGGACAGCAGAAGGGAGGCGGCGCTGTGATTCATGGAAGGACTGATGTGGATGGTCCATCCGGTGGTATTGGTGAAGTCAGTGGCCCTTTTATTGAATTCATCACAATTCTGAGCATCGGGATAGTCGAACTGCAGCACAACCTCCTTGCGGTCATTGTGGTAGCTGATCTTGCGGTAGGGACAGTCCGGAAAGACGGATTCCACCTTGTCCAAGAGCTTTTGCTGGGTCAGCTCCTTGGGCGTGAGGGCCTCTGCCACTGTTTCAGGGGAATTGGCCTCTATGAGAAAGAGCCGTCTTGCATTGGGAGAAAAATAGGAGCTGTTCAAAAGGATTCTCTGCATGCTTTGCAGCACCACGTCATGCTTCTCCCTTTGGCCGCCGTCAGCCGCTTCCCTATGGAGGTGTTCCCCGTCGATCTCCTCCATCAGGCGGGAGGCCTGCTCTCTGATGTGGAAGGCGGCGTCGGAGGCAAATTCCGTGGGAGTCTTGCCGAACCAGATATAAGCCACTTGCGCCAAGGAAAAAGTCTTGTCTGGATAATTTTGACGCCAGAAGCTCCAGAGCAGCTTTTCGTCCGCTCTGGTAAATATTCTTCCCATACGCATGGTGTGCATGGGAAGGAAGAGCTGCTGTTTCCTTTTGGCATGCAGCTCAAGTTCATAGCATTGTCCGCATTCCGGCAGATAGACTTGTCTGGGATAGTCTGCGGTGTTCAGCTCATCCCCCAGTTCATGAATGGAATCCTCGCTGCCATGGACCAGAAAGATGTGGCGGGGAGAGAGGCTTTCCAGCAACGCGGTTATCTCGGACTTGTCGCCGTGAGCGGAAAGCCCTATCTGTTCGACGCGGCATCTCACCGGCAGAGCGCTGCCGTCCACATTGAGGGAGGCAGGGGCGCAGGAAGGCTCCTCCGGGCTCTGGGCTTTGCAGTTTACAAGATTCAGAAGCTGCCGTCCGGGAGCCTCCTCGTCCTGATAGCCGGTGAAGATGACGCAGGCATTCTCCGAAGGGATCAGGTGCTTGGCATACTGGACGCTGGGGCCTCCGGTGAGCATGCCACAGCTGGAGACAAAGATCACCGGATCATCCCCTGCCAGAAGCTCCTCCCTTTTCTGGCTTGCGGTGACGGGCTGGATATGCTCTGTGTAGAAGGGTTCGTTTCCCTTCAGGATTCTTTTTCCGAGGGCGTTTTTCAGGTAAGTGGGATTGCGGGTATACATGGCATTGACGGCACGGATCATTCCGTCCACGTAGACCGGAACCGGAGGGATCTCCTGATTCTGGATAGCGGCCCGCAATATCAGCAGTACCTCCTGCGCTCTTCCCAGAGCGAAGGCGGGAATGAGGATTTTCTTTTTCTGCCGGACGCATTCTCCCACCAGATCCACCAGTCGCTTTTCCTCTGCTTGTCTGTTGGCATGCAGTCGGTTTCCGTAGGTGGCTTCCGTGATGGCGACGTCGGGGCGGAGTCTGGGAATGCGGATTCCGTCGATGGTGCGCTGGGGAAATGCGCAGAGATCCCCGGAATAAAACAAGCTCCCCTCCTCGGTGGTCAGGTAGATGCAAGCGGCGCCTGCGATATGTCCGGCGGGGAAAAAGCTTAAAGTGAACCTGTCCAAAATGGGGAAGGGCATTTGGTAGCCTATGGGAAAGACGCGTCCTAACATGGCCTGCACATCCGGTTCGGAATAATGGGGAATCTCGTTCTCTTTGCTGCTCATGATCTTCAGACTGTCATACAGCAGAACCCGGGTGAGTTCTGCCGTCATAGCGGTCATATAGATGCGGGCCTGAGGGTAGGCCTTGCTGATGATAGGCAGGGCCCCGATGTGATCCATGTGGGCATGGCTGACGATGATGGCGTCCAGCCCGCCCTGCTCTTGTATGGTGCAAAAGTCGGGAAGGGGATCTCCGGAACCAGTCTGCCGGATGCCGCAGTCCAATAGGATGCCTTTTCCTAAGACTCTGATATAGATGCAGCTGCCGCCTATTTCCATGGCGCCGCCCAGAAAATATAGCTTCATACGCCTTTTGTCCTTTCTTCTGACTGTAGAGCCCCTTGCTGTACAAAGCATGGATGGGGGCCGGCAGGGGAGCTCCTCAGCGTGCAATATCCGTTCTGCGGAGAATTCCGGAAGCCGCGCCGATATGTCCTCCGCTCAGCAGCAGCTTTTTCGCCGCTCTTTGGAGACGTGTGTTCTCGGGAAGATTTTCCGGATTCTTGTCCTGAGGAGAGCCGAAAAGCCATTCCAGACAGCCGGAGTCATCTAAAGTCTCTTCCGTGAGGGTAAAGCGTCTCTGAAAAGAGACTATATTGGAGTCGACGGAAAGTAAAGAGCCAAGGGCCGGCGCCAGCAGCCAGGAATCGCAGGTGTAACGGTCGTATGCATAGTCAGGATAGACGGCGGAGAAAAAGTTTTCCGCAGCTGACAGGGACGCGTCCACGGATGCCATTGACAGATCCGCGTCCGAGGGGATGTGGATGGCTATGGAGCCCGCCTCCTCTTGGGCCGGGAACTCGTATTCCAGCGTGCCGATGCGGAAGAGACTCATGCTGATTTGCCGATAGGTCCACCATCCCCGGTCAAAAAACATCCGACCGCATTTGCGCAGACATTCGTCAAGGAATCTGGTGAAGCATCTCATGGTGTCCCTATAGACGGCATCTTCTATTTGAAGCTGGCCATACCTATGATATATGCGGCAGGCGCATTCCAGCTGGCATGCAAGCATTTTTATGTGATCCGGATCCTCCCCCAGAAGGGTCTTAAGACGCTCATAAGCCTCATAGGCCGTTTTCCGCTCCGTCATCAGGCCAAGACAAGGCTCTAATGCCTTCAGATCCAATTCCTTGGCGGCAGAATCAAGCTTACTGACGATTTCAGGCTGTAATTCAATAAGATGGTACAGTTCAGGCTGTTTCATGGCCGTTTCCTCTTGTTTTTCTTTGTTTTTGGTTTTGCTATAGTGACAATGGAAGCAGTTATGACTATGCTCATTGTATCACAGGAGCCATGTTAAGAAAAGCGTAATTTAAGCCATATGCGTCTGAAAATTAAGAAATATGCAGGCCTGAATAAAAAATGAGCAGAGAAATACATAAAATAAATAGTTTTTTCCCGCCATTTCCAATACTTGACAAGCTATTGCAAAAAAATACAATATTTGCGGAATTGGAAATGGTGTACGGATAACCGCAGATATAGTATAATGTTGACAGGAAAGAGATTGTGTCAGCTTCCCATCCCATAAACGCTCCGGCGGATATGGATTTGGAATAGAGAAATCTGGAGAGAGGAGCCGTAGGAATATGGCCGTGAAATTTACCCGAGAACAGCAGGAGGCTATTGACCTTCATGGCTGCAATATATTGGTGTCCGCGGCGGCAGGCAGCGGAAAGACCGCCGTGCTGGCGGAACGTATTGTGAAAATGGTCTGCGATGAGGAGAGGCAGGTGGATATCGACAGGCTTCTCATTGTGACCTTCACCAATGCGGCGGCGGCGGAGATGAGGGAGAGGATCGCTGGCGGGATATCGAAGCGTCTTGCCCAAGGGCAGGACTCCGAGCATGTTCAGAAACAAGCCACGCTTCTGCATAATGCCCAGATCACTACCATCGACAGCTTCTGCCTTTTTCTGCTGCGGAATCATTTCAATGAGATCGGTCTGGATCCGGCATTCCGCATTGCGGATGAAGGCGAGGTGAAACTGATGCAGCAGGAGGCGCTTCAGGAGCTGTTGGAGGACGCCTACGCCTCCGGAAGCGAGGCATTCCGCTACTGTGTGGAGTATTTCTGTCCGGGAGGGCGGGAGAGTGTGCTGGAGCAGCATATTCTGAATCTGTCCAGATACGCCTCCAGCTTTCCTTGGCCCACGGAATGGCTGGAGGAGAGGAAGAAGGATTATCAGGGGGAAGGGCTGGGAGAGATCTGCTCAAGCCCTTACGCGGAGTGGCTCACGGAGCATCTGCGCCGGATGATGGAAGGCTGTGTGGAGAAATATAAAAGCATAGTGAGGCTCTGTGACGACCCGGAAGGGCCCTATATGTACAAAGAGCTGGTGGAAAGGGAGCTGGAGCAGCTGGAGGCGGCTCTTGCCTATGGGTCTTTGGAGGAGTTCGAGGCGGGCCTTGGGAAGATATCCTTCGGCAGGCTGCCCTCAAAGAAGGACGAGACGGTCTTAGCCGCAAAGAGGGATCTGGCCAAGGAACTGCGGGCAGGGGTGAAGGACTGTGTGCAGTCTCTGGGGGAACGATTCTTCGCAACCCCTCTGGAGCTTGCGGCCAGACAGGGGAGGGCCTGCAGGGGGCCGGTGGAGACACTGCTGGATCTGGCGCTGGAATTCCATGGGAGGATGCAGGAGAAGAAGCAGGAAAAAAAGGTCATCGATTTTTCTGATATGGAGCATTTTGCGCTGGACATTCTGCTGGACAGAAGCGGAGGGCAGGTGAGGCCCAGCCCGGTGGCCATGGAATACAGACAGCATTTCGCGGAGGTGCTGACGGATGAATATCAGGACAGCAATCTGGTGCAGGAATACCTTCTGCAGGCGGTTTCCGGGGAGGAGGACGGAAGGTTCAACCGGTTCATGGTGGGGGATGTGAAGCAGAGCATCTATAAATTCCGCCTTGCCAGACCGGAGCTTTTTCTGGATAAGTACAAGACTTATGAGGAGGGGCAGGGGAATTGCCGCAGGATCGATTTGGCCAAGAATTTCCGCAGCCGCCCGGAGGTGGTGGACACCGTGAACGAGCTTTTCGGCAGGATGATGAGCCGGGATGTGGGCGGGATAGAATATGACCATAGAGCCGCCCTATATGCCGGGGCGGAATATCCGGAAAGCGATGGCTGCCACAGCGAGCTTCTTCTGGTGGAAAAGCCGGACAAAGGGGAAGAGGAGGATGCGAAGCAGGCGGAGGCGCTTGCCGTAGCCCGGAAGATCAAAGAGCTTCGGGGGGAATTCCGGGTGTTCGACAGGGAAAGCGGCTGTCTGCGGGAGGCCAGATACAGCGATATGGTGATTCTGCTTCGCACCAACAGCGGCTGGGACGAGGAGTTCAAGGAGGTGCTGGAGCAGGAAGGGATCCCGGCATACATTGCCTCAAAGACGGGGTATTTCGCGGCTTCAGAGGTGCAGGAGCTGCTGAATTTTCTGCGTGTGCTGGACAATCCCAGTCAGGATGTGCCTCTGTTCGGCGTGATGAAGTCCATATTCGGCGGCTTTTCCGAGGAGGAGATCGCCAAGATCAGGAGCGGAAGGAGAGACTGCTGTCTGTATGAAGCTCTGAAGGAGGCGGCGGGAGATCTGTCAACGGCGCCGCGGGGCCGGGAAGCCGGAAACGATCTAAGCGCCGGGGCGGATTCTGCGGGAGATGCATCTACGGCGCTGCAGGGCCGGGAAGAGGCCTTGGGTACGGAGGCCGGAGACGGACGGAGGGAAGATGGGGGAGGTTCGGAAGAGGGAGGCTGGGCTGTTTTCCAAGGAGATCCGGAAGATGAAGATAGGGATGCTTTCAAGGAAGACTGGGAAACGGGAGAGGAGCTGAGGGAAAAGGCTGCAGCATTCTTGAACATGCTTCGGAAGTATAGGGACTGCACGGTGTATCTTCCCGTGAGAGAGCTGCTCTCCAAGCTGGTGACTGATTTCGGGTATTTGGATTATGTGACGGCGCTGCCTGCGGGCGGCAAGCGCCGGGCCAATGTGGAGATGCTTTTTGCCAGAGCCTCGGACTTTGAGAAGACCAGTTACTTCGGTCTATTTCATTTTGTGCGCTATATGGAACAGCTGGAGAAATATGATGTGGACTATGGGGAAGCCGGAGAGCTGGATGAAAATGCTGATGTGGTGCGGATCATGAGCATTCATAAGAGCAAGGGGCTGGAATTTCCCGTGACAATCGTGTCGGGGCTGAGCAAGCGCTTCAATATGCAGGACGCCAATCAGGCAATGATTCTGGATATGGATCTTGGACTGGGGGTGGATTATGTGGATCCGGACAAGCGGGTCCGCAACAAGACGCTGCGAAAAAACATTCTTTCCAGAAAGCTCAGGGAGGACAGCTTGGCGGAGGAGCTGAGGGTGCTGTATGTGGCCATGACCCGGGCGAGGGAGAAGCTGATCCTGACGGGAGTTCTGGAGAATGCGGGGGAACAGTGGGAGAACTGGCTGATTCGCAGCGGACTGCAGGAGGGAGAGGGCAGCGGGCGGCTGACCTATCTGGACTTTATGGAGGCAGGAAGCTATCTGGAGCTGCTGCTGCCGGTGCTGCCCTATGCCCATGTTCAGGTATCCGTGACGGGAAAGGCCCAAAGAGCCGCAGGAAAGGTGCAGGAACAGGCAAAGCTGTTCCAGAGGAGGGAGCTTCTGGGACAGCTGCGGCTGCCGGAAGATCCGGAGACGGCGCAGGGGCTGATCAAAAGGCTCAACGCGGAGTATCCATATAAAGGGCTTGAGGATCTATATACCAAGACAACGGTGTCGGAGCTGAAGATCGCCGCCATGGCGGACAAGGATGAGGCGGCTTATCATACCTTTGAGGAGAAGGAGGTACAGCCTTATATTCCGATGTTCCGCAGAGGTGAGGAGAAGATCGGAGGCACCGTCCGGGGAAACGCCTACCATAGGGTGATGGAGCTGATGGATTTTCAGCAGGTTCTGGGAGGGGCCGTTGGCATGGAATCTTCTGCTTCGGCGGCCTCTTTTGCAAAAGCCCATGGAGGAGATCTGATGCCGGGAGAGGGGGGCTTTCCCCGAGATTATGAGGAATATGCCAGACGTCTGGACCCGGAAAGACTGGCGCAACGGGTGGGAGCCTTTCTGAGAAGGGAATCGGAGGAAGGACGGCTGACGGAAGAATATCTTCAGGCGGTGGGAGAGACAAAGATAATGAAATTCCTAAGCTCGGACACGGCATATCGCATGTGGCGGGCGGACTGTCGGGGAGAGCTCTTCAGGGAGCAGCCCTTTGTGCTGGGAATCGACGCCCGCAGACTGAAGGAAGAGTTCCCCGCGGGGGAGACGGTGCTCATTCAAGGAATTGTAGATGTGTTCTTTGTGGAGGAGGACGGGCTGACGCTTCTGGATTACAAGACAGATTCTGTATCTTCCATGGGGGAATTGTGGAACCGCTATGAAACTCAGCTGGACTACTATCAGGAGGCGCTGGAGAAGCTCACGGGGAAGCCCGTGAAGGAGAGGATACTGTATTCCTTCCATCTGGGAAAGGCAGGAGCCGCGCCCTAAGGCGCGGCCCTTTTCAAAGACTATTCCAGAGCCAGTTTTTTTACTTGTTCAAAAGCTTTCTTGACCTGAGGAATCGCCAGAATCACCAGTGTGATGGCAGCCTCCGCAAAGATGTAGATGCCGTTGTAGGTGAAGGAATAGGGAATGGGATGCCAGCCTTCCCAGGCGAACTGGCCCCAGAACACCCAGCCGGAAATGCTGGCAAAGATCCATCTTCCCGCCACGGCCAGAGCATAGCCCTTGAGAAGAGCGTTTTTCTTGCTGCCAAATAGGCCGGAGAGCCCCAATGCTCCAAAGGCAAGAATGTAATCGATTGGAAGCTGGGCGGGATGTACGATCTCCGGCTTGATCATCAGCTGAAGGATGCCGTAGGCCACTCCGGTGGCGAGTCCTGCTCCCGATCCGAACCAATAGCCGGGCAGGCAGATGAAAAGCATGGAAAGCAGGGTGACGGATCCTCCGAAGGGAAAGCTGAACAGCTTGACATTGGAGAGAACCGTTCCCAGAGTGATGGAGATTGCGCAGAAGGTGAGCTGCTTTGTAGTCAGCTTCAGAGAACCATGGCCGGCCTTTTTTGCGGCAAACCACGCAGCGGCGGCCAGAAGGGCCACGAAGAGGGCCGCCAGCAGGATGTAGCCGGCGGTGGAGGGGACATAATAGAGCTCCTCGCCGTCCTGAATTACATTGTACAACATAAAAAATCCTCCTTTAGATGGGCTAAGGAAGGATGACATCGTTATCCGGCGGCCGCTCTCGGTCAGAGCATGTCAGCGGCCCCTGAATCAGTTTGCTTCCTTACGCCGGTATTATCCGGTTCAAGTAGTGAGGGTTAGAAACGGCCTATGGACGCCGTTTCAGTCTCAGCGATGCGCTCCCCTAGCGGTTATTTGATTTCTGCTCAACTATATAGCATGGCGGAGGGATTGTCAAGAAATATTTCACGGTTGTTTGCAATGCTTACAGTGTTTACAGTGGGGAGATTGTCTGCTATAATGCAAGACAAAATAGGTCAGAGAGTGGGAGAAGCCGTTGCTCTGGCCCTCTCTATGGGACAGAGGTACTGGTACAGCCTGCGGGACATGGAAATGAGGGGCTGCTATGGCTGCAGGGGCATGGGAAATGCCGGCACCGATACAATCTGCGGGACATGACGGAAAGAGAGGTGTCCGAATGGGCGCAATAGGGGACGGATCGCGGAAGGGGCGTATCTGCGTAGGGCTGCTGGCCCATGTGGACGCAGGAAAAACCACCCTTGCGGAAGGGCTTTTATATAAGGGAGGACAGATACGCTCTCCGGGTCGGGTGGACCATGGGGACGCTTTTTTGGACAATTTCTCTCTGGAGAGAGAGCGGGGCATCACCATCTTTTCCAAGCAGGCACAGCTTGTCTGGGAGGGAAGAGAGATCATCCTGCTGGACACGCCGGGGCATGTGGATTTCAGCGCAGAGATGGAGCGGACGCTGCAGATATTGGACTACTGTATTTTGGTTATAAGCGGAACGGACGGGGTGCAGAGCCATGTGCGCACTCTTTGGCGGCTGCTGGATCAGTACAAGGTTCCCGTATTCCTTTTTATAAACAAGATGGACAGGCCCGGCACGGACCAGGGAAGGCTTATGAAGGAGCTGCAGTCGAAGCTGGGGGGCGGCTGTCAGGAATTCGGCGGTGAAGCCCGGAACCGGGGGACCTGGTTCTGGGAGGAGATTTCCCTTTGCCATGAGGGACTTTTGGAGGAGTATCTTGAGAAGGGGGTTCTGGAGGAAAAAAGCGTGGCGGAGGCCATACGGGAAAGGCATCTTTTCCCCTGCTATTTCGGATCCGCCCTATTGCTTCGGGGCATTGAGGAGCTTCTGGAAGGGATCTGTAAGTATGCCGTAAGTCCAAACTATCCGGAGGAGTTCGGGGCCCGGGTCTACAAGATTTCCAGAGACGAGGCCGGAGTGCGCCTGACCCATATGAAGGTTACGGGAGGGGTCCTGCAGGTGAAGATGCTTGTGGGGAACGCTGCCAGCGCCGGGGGAGAGGAGCAGATCTGGGAGGAAAAAGCCGATCAGCTGCGGATCTATTCCGGTGCACAGTATACTGTGGCGGCGCAGGTGGAGGCCGGAGGTGTCTGTGCCGTAGCGGGGCTGGACAGAACCTTTGTGGGGCAGGGGCTGGGGAGAGAGTCGAAAAACGCTCTGCCCAGTCTGGCCCCGGTGTTAACCTATGGTCTGGCGCTGCCTGCGGGAAGCGATGCGGTGCAGGTGCTGGGACAGCTTCGCAGGCTGGAGGAGGAAGAACCTCTGCTCCATGTGACCTGGATGGAGCGTGAGGACCCTCATTCTCCCAGAATCCATGTGCAGGTCATGGGGGAGGTGCAGATAGAGATCCTGAAGAGAGTGCTGCTGGAACGTTTCGGGCTGCAGGCGGATTTTGCAGACGGGCAGATCGTCTATAAGGAGACTGTTGCAAAGCCTGTGGTCGGTATTGGACATTATGAACCTCTGCGCCACTATGCTGAGGTACATCTGCTGCTGGAGCCCGGAGAGCCGGGCAGCGGGATGCAGTTTGCCAGCGCCTGCAGCGAGGATGTGCTGGGTGCAGGCTGGCAGCGCCTTGTGCTGACCCATCTTGAGGAGAAGCGGCATCTTGGGGTGCTGACGGGATCTCCCCTGACGGACATGAAGATCACCTTATTGGCGGGGCGGGCACATCTGAAGCATACCGAGGGCGGGGATTTCAGGCAGGCCACCTATAGGGCGGTGCGGCAGGGGCTGATGCAGGGGGAGAGCGTTCTGCTGGAGCCGGTCTATTCCTTCCGGCTGGAGGTGCCAAGAGAACAAGTGGGCAGGGCCATGACGGACATCAAGAGGATGCAGGGGGATTTCGATGCGCCGGTGACGGAAGGACAGTACACCGTGCTTACGGGCAGCGCTCCCGTGGCTGCCATGAGGGACTACCAGAGGGAGGTAAGCGCCTACACCAGAGGTCTGGGCAGGCTGTCCTGCACGCTGAAGGGCTATGAGCCCTGCCACAACGCGCAGGAGGTTATGGAAAGGATGGGGTATGATCCTGACGGTGATCAGGAGAATCCTTCCTATTCGGTGTTCTGCTCCCATGGTGCGGGAATGGCCATATGCTGGGATCAGGTGCCGGAGTATGCTCATGTGGAGAACGGATGGGCCAAGGAAGCCCAGAGCGGTTTATGCGGGGGGAGCATGGGAGGACAGATTCAGGGGTCTGATCAGGGAGAGGCCGCCGGAGGAGGCGGTTTTAGCAGGGACGGGAGCGGGGTAAAAGGCAGACAAAACGTTTCCGGCAGGGGAACGTCTTCAGGGCATATCACTCTGGAGGAGATCGACGAGATCTTCCGGCGCACCTACGGAAAGAGCAGTCAGGACTATGCGCCTTATCGGTATCATGAACAGTATCAGGAGCGGACGGTGCGGGCGCAACGTCCTAGAGATCAGAAACAAGCTTCGCCGGGGCAGGAACAGATTGGGAAAGAACGAGAGGATGAGGTGCTATTCCGCAGGGCCTCCGGACGCAAAAGCTCCGGAGGCGGCGCCGGCGAAGAGGAATATCTTTTGGTGGATGGCTACAATATCATCTTTGCCTGGGAGGAGCTGCGAAGCCTCAGTGAGAGGAACATGGACAGCGCCAGAGACAAGCTTATGGATATCTGCAGCAACTATCAGGGATTTGCCGGATGTACATTGATTCTGGTTTTTGACGCCTATAAAGTGAAGGGAAATCCGGGCTCCGTGCAGAAGTACCACAACATCTATGTGGTTTATACCAGAGAGGCAGAGACTGCCGATCAGTATATCGAAAAGACCGTCCATGAGATGGGTGGAAAGCATCGGGTGACGGTGGCCACCTCCGATGCGCTGGAACAGATGATTATCTGGGGAGAGGGAGCTGTGCGGCTTTCGGCAAAGGGGTTTCAGGATACGGTGGAGGAGACTGCCAGACAAGTGAGGGAGCGGTATATCGGAGATGGTCAGAGGATGGGCAACCGTCCCTTTGAGGGGCGGATATAGTCAGGGTCCTTTAGGGATAAAGTTTTTTCCGGTGATGGGGCGGTGAAGCTTTAGTCCATAGGATCCATGGCTATAGGGCGCATTTCAATATACAGCAGGGGCCATGGAGTTTTAACGAACCAATTGCGTTTGTTAGGAATTTATGATAAAATCAACATATTTATACAAGCTATAATTTGCACATCGGTGCGGATAGGAGTTATATGCTGCATTTTATTGTCTCACAAGATTATTTATCGCTGCTGGCCCCGGGGGGGATCTTGTTTGCATTCATAGCCACCGTGTTCGCCACAGCGGGGCTCTGTGACTTTCTGCCCAAGGACGCGGGGAGGGAGTTCGCCCATGACGGCAAGCTTTCCGCGGGAAAGCCCAGAGGGGCGGGGATTATATTCGTTCTGGCCTTTACGGCGGCGGCGCTGCTGTTTGCCCCTCTGAATGCGGAGATCGTCATCTATCTGATTCTGACCTGCATCTCCATGGTCACGGGGTTTCTGGACGACGCCTCGCAGACGTCCTGGGGGGAATTCAGAAAGGGCTTTCTGGATCTGTGCGTGGCGGTGCTTGTGGCAATGACCTTTCTGACCTATAATTCCAACGAGATTGAGCTGCTGCACATGCATCTTGTGATTCCGAAGCCGGCCTTTGCGGTTCTGGCGGTGATTCTGGTGTGGGTGTCCGTGAACGTGACCAACTGCTCCGACGGTGTGGACGGTCTCTCCGGCACGCTGACCATCATAACCCTTATGACCATCTATATATTGGACAGGATTCTGGAGGCCGGGCAGGACTTCTCCTTCTTGATACTGCTTTTTGCCGTGTGCATTCTGGGCTATCTGTGGTACAACGCCACCCCCAGCAGACTCTTGATGGGAGACGCGGGTTCCCGGGCTATGGGGCTGTTCATCAGCATAGCCATATTGAAGACGGGCCGCCCTATTCTGTATATTCCGGTTGCTCTGGTGCTGCTGCTTGACGGCGGTCTGGGGCTGGTGAAGATATCCCTGATTCGGATATGTAAGATTCATATTATGAACCATGTGAGGACTCCTCTGCATGACCATGTGCGGAAGGTGTGGGGATGGTCAAACACTCAGACGGTGTACCGTTTTGCCATCATTCAGATTGTTTTGGCGGTGGCGGTGGTGTATGGTGTGGGACTGTTGTAAGGCAGAAAGGAGTATGTGATATGTATGATCAGTTGACGCCAAGCGACATCAAGAAGATGCAGGAGGAGATCGAGCATAGGAAGCTGGTGGTGCGCAGGGAGGCTTTGGAGGATGTAAAGGAAGCCAGAGCGCAGGGGGACCTGAGCGAGAATTTTGAGTATTATGCGGCAAAGAAGTACAAGAACCAGAACGAGAGCCGAATCCGCTATCTGGAGAGGATGATCAAGACCGCAAGGGTGATCTCCGAGGATTCCGCAGAGGACGAGGTGGGCATCAACAACACAGTCACGGTGGAATTTACCGACGACGGGACGGTGGAGACTTACAAGATCGTGACTACCGTGCGGGGAAATTCCCTTGAAAATCTGATCAGCAACGAAAGCCCTCTGGGCAAGGCGCTGCTTCGGAAAAAGGAAGGGCAGACCGTTCATGTGCAGGTGAACGCCGCCATAGGCTATGATGTGAAGATCTTGAAGATAGAGAACACGGTGGATGACGGCAGCGACAAGATTAGGAGCTTTTAGATGAAGAAATACCTTTTATTTGATTTGGACGGGACGCTGACGGATCCCAAGATAGGTATTTGCACCTGCGTGCAGTACGCCCTTGCGGCTTTCGGGATTCAGGAGCCTGATCTGGACAAGCTGGAGCCCTTTATCGGTCCTCCTCTGAAGGAGAGCTTCATGGAGTTCTACCATATGAGCAAGGAGCAGGCTGAGGGCGCCGTGGAGAAGTACAGAGAGCGCTTTCAGGAGAAGGGAATCTTCGAGAACAAGATCTACAAGGGGGTTCCGGGGATGCTGCGCGCCCTGCGTTCCAAGGGCATGGTTCTGGCGGTTGCTTCCAGCAAGCCCACGGTCTTTGTCCGCCGGATTCTGGAGCATTTTCATATAGCAAGGTACTTTGACGTGGTGGTGGGAAGCGAGCTGGACGGAACCAGAGTGAACAAGGATCAGGTGGTTCGGGAGACCCTGCGCCAGCTGTTTCAGGGCACCAGAGTGGATCCGGATCAGGTCTATATGATAGGAGACCGCCGTTTTGACGTGGAGGGAGCCCATGCCGTGAGAGTGGAGAGTGTGGGGGTTACATACGGATACGGCGGCATGGAGGAGCTGAAGGAGGCAGGATCAGACTACATTGTCTGTTCCGTGAAGGAGCTGGAGAGCTTTCTTCTCCGGGGGACGGAGGATCCGGATAGGCTGAAGGGTTTTCAGAAGCTGTGGCAGATCATGTTTCCCTTTCTGCTGTTCTATCTGGTGAGAGGGATTGCGACGGATCTGTTGGTTCTGGGTGCCGGATACCTTTGCGGGGTGAAGGGGGACGGCCTTTCCCAAGGGGGGATGAACCCTCTTAAGGAGTTTCTTTTTCTGTGGAATGGGGACGGGACGCTGGCGGGGCTGACCGGAAATGCCACGGCCATAGTATCCGCTCTGGGCTTTATGGCCGGAGGCGCAGCCGTTTTTGGCATGGCCAGAAACGCAGTTGCCCTATGGAAGGAAGAGACGAAACTGGAACATCTGAGAGAGGAGCCCCCAAGCAGCTATGTGCTGGCTGTGATGGCTGGGCTGGGGCTGGTTCTGGGTATGAACTTGTTGCTGCTGCTTTCGGGAGTCATAGGACAGTCGGAGGCCTATCAGGCGGTGGCAGAGAGCCAGTATGCCCCATGGCTTCCCATAGGGCTGGTCTGCTACGGGCTGGTCTCTCCTATTGCGGAGGAGCTTCTGTTTCGGGGGATTCTATTTGTCCGGCTGCGCCGCTTTGTGGAGCCGGTGGGTGCCCTTCTTTTTTCCGCAGCATTGTTTGCATTTTACCACGGAAATATAGTGCAGGGAATCTACGGATTTGTGATAGGATGTTTTCTGGGGTATATCTATGAATACTTCGGTGATTTCCGTATGGCCGTGGCCGTCCATATGATAGCGAACCTTGTGGTATATGGGCTGAGCAGGGGGGGAGCGGGAGCCACGTTTTTTGCAAGCTGGCCGGTGTGTATTGGGTGGCTTGTGCTGGGGGCTGTCTGTGCGGGTGTTCTGCACAGACGGAAGGCAATCTTGTTCTGACTGTGGGAAATGGCCAAAGGCTGAGAAGCGGATGCCTTGCCCCAAGAGGGAGAGGAGTGTACGCCAAAGGATGGGAGTGGAGCTATGAAGTTTTCTGTGATCACGGTATGTCTGAACCCGGGGGAGAAGCTGGACGCCACCTTGGCAAGCGTTCTGGAGCAGACTTTTGAAGATGCCGAGGTGGTGCTGAAGGACGGCGGCAGCAAGGACGGCTCCGTGGAGAGATGGAAGCGGGAGAATGCATCTCATCCCGGCTTTGGCAGGGTGAGAGTGTTGGAGGAGAAGGATAAGGGGATATATGATGCCATGAATCAGGCGGCAGCCCATGCTTTGGGGGAGTTCCTGATTTTTTTGAATTGCGGGGATGTGTTTCCGGACAAAAGGGTGCTTGAGCGGACGGCGGAGGTGCTTGCAAAAGAGGAGCGGATGGGAACGGACATGGACAGTCTGGTGCTGTACGGGGATACCTACAGCGAAAAAAACGGCGTGGTGATAGCAGCTGCACCGGCCATCTCCGGCTTTACCTGCTACCGCAACATCCCCTGCCACCAGTCCTGCTTCTACAGCGCGGCGCTGTGCAGAAAAAAGCCCTATGACCTGCAATACAAGATCCGGGCGGATTATGATCATTTTCTATGGTGCTTCTATAGGGCAGGAGCCAAGATGCTGCCCATGAATTTTCCGGTGGCGTCCTACGAGGGGGGAGGCTTTTCCGAGAGCCGCAGGAATCGGAAGCGGGACAAGCAGGAGCATAGGCAGATCACCCGAACCTATATGGGCAGGGGAGAGCTGTTTGGCTACCATGTCCTCATGGCGGCGACCCTTGCGCCTCTGCGCAGGGGGCTGGCGGAGAGCAGGGTGTTTTCGGGAACCTATCATTGGCTGAAGGAGAAGCTGTACCATAGGAGGGAGAAGGGGAGATGAATCAGGTTTTGTGCTCCACGGGGGCATTGATCGGCAGACCCAACAAGAGAAACTATAGGCTGCTGGAGACGCTGGCCGGACAGCTGGACTGCGACGGCTTTGAGTTCATGATGTATGATACATGGTACGAGAAGAGAGAGGAGATTCTGTCCTATCTTGGGAAAATAGGTCTGAAGATACCGGTGGTGCATTGCGATAAGGATGTGGGAGAGGCCATCAGCTGCGGAGGGGACGAGAATCTGGAAGCGGCTCTGAGGCTGTTTCGGATCAACTGCCACATGGCGCGGAAACTGAAGGCTTCCAAGCTGGTGCTCCATCTGTGGGGCGGCACTGCCTCGGATCAGAACATAAAGAACAATATAGCCGTATATGGGGAGCTGGCAGGGATCGCAGGGGAACATGGGCTGGAGCTGCTTGTGGAGAATGTGGTCTGCAACAGAGAGGATCCCATGAAGCATTGGCATTTTCTGAGGCAGGAATATCCGGACATTCGCTTTGTCTTCGATACTAAGATGGCTGCCTTTCACCGGCAGCTGGGGCTGCTGTATCAGGGCGAATACGCATGGCTGTGGCGGGAAGGGCATGTGGCCCATTACCATGTAAATGACTACGCAGGGGGATATATGGACTGGAAGAGGCTTATGACATTGCCTCTGGGCCATGGAAGCATTGATTTTGACCAATTCTTCCGTTTTGTAAAAACCACAGGATATCAGGGAGCCTTCACAGTGGAGGCTACGGCCTTTGACTCTCAGGGGAAGGTGGACATAGGAATGCTCAACGGGTGTTTCGGAGCAATCCGCAGGTATTTGGATACATGATTTGGGAAGAATGATGGAGCAGGAGGCAGGAGAGCTATGTCCGTACAAGGCGAGACAAAGGAAAAGACACGGTTGGATATCAGGGAGCCCGGACGTTATAGGGTTGTGATGCATAATGACGATTTTACCCCCATGGACTTCGTGGTGGAGATACTGATGGAGATCTTTCATAAGGGCAGGCTGGAGGCAGTGCATCTGATGATGACGGTGCATGAGAGCGGTCAGGCTGCGGTGGGGACCTATTCTTATGACATGGCGGCCACGAAGGTGAGGATTGCCTCTGCCAGAGCCAAGGAAGGGGACTTTCCGTTTCGCATGACCATCGAGGAGGCGTGACTATGCAGATATCGGCTGAGGTGGCAGAAATTATCAATATGGCGTTCTCTCTGGCGCAGAATGCCCGCTTCGAGTATGTGACGCCGGAGCTGCTGCTGTACGTAATATGTGAGAATAAGGTGTTTATGCGCTCTTACGAGGGCTGCGGAGGAAGGGTTCGGGAACTGGACTACCATCTGAGGACTTATCTGGAAGAAGAGATGGAGCTGATGGGGGAAGATTCCGAGGAACATCCTGAGTTTTCTGATGGCATGACAGCCGTGCTGGAGCTTGCCTGGGGCAGCGCCTTAGGCAGCGATAAAGAGGCGGTGGAGCTGGCCCATATCCTGCATGGGATCTATGGGCTGAAGGAGAGCTACGCCGCCTATTTTTTGAGAGGGCAGGGAGTGAGTCAGGCCCAGCTTCTGCAGGAAATGGCGTTGGTCTGCGAGGAACGGGGGACAGACCAAGAGGAAGAGCCGGGATGCGGCGGGGAAGCAAATGGCGAAAGGGGAGCCCGTGCAGGAAGGCAGGGATGGGGGCAAAACCTGAGGGAAGACGCCGATGCCGGTGAGGAAGAGACGGGGAATCCGGAAGCCATGGGTGGATTCTGGAGGCGCTATGCCGTCTGTCTGAATGAGGAGCTGGACAGAATCAACCCTCTGGTGGGCAGGGAGGAGGAGCTGGAGAGGACCATGCAGGTTCTCTGCAGGAAGGACAAGAACAATCCTCTCCACATTGGGGAGCCCGGTGTGGGGAAGACTGCCATTGCATACGGTCTGGCCAGACTGCTGAAGGAGGGCCGTGTCCCGAAGCCGCTGACGGGAGCCAGAATATTTTCGCTGGACCTGGGCAGCCTGCTGGCGGGCACCCAGTATAGGGGGGATTTTGAGAAGCGCTTCAAGGGGGTCATGGACAGTATTGCAAAAGAAGAAAATCCCATAGTTTATATCGATGAGATCCACAATATCGTAGGAGCGGGGGCGGTGAACGGGGGAACCTTGGACGTGTCCAATATGCTCAAGCCCTATCTGGCGGAGGGACATGTTCGCTTCATCGGGGCTACTACTTATGAGGAGTACAAGAAGCATTTCGAGAAGAACAAGGGGCTGGTGAGACGGTTCCAGAATATTCCCATTCCGGAGCCGAGTGTTGCAGACACCGTCAGGATTCTGGAAGGGCTGAAAAAGAATTATGAAGAATTCCATGGCATTATCTATGAGGAGGGCGTGCCGGAATATGCGGCTGAGATGAGTGCAAAATACATCAATGAACGCCGTCTGCCTGATAAGGCCATTGATCTGATGGACGAGGCCGGGGCCTGGCGCAGGATGCATCCTCTGGCGCAGGGGGAACAGTGGGTAGGCAGGGAGCTGGTGGACGAGATTCTGCGGGCGGTCTGCCACATTCCGAAGCAGACCGTGGAGCGGGACGAGACGGAGGCCCTTGGGACTCTGGAAAGCCGCTTACTGGGCAGGGTATTCGGTCAGGACGAAGCGGTGACTCAAGTGGTCAATAGCGTGAAGTTTTCCAGAGCGGGGCTTCTGGAGGAGGGAAAGCCGCTGGCCAGCCTATTGTTTGTAGGTCCTACCGGCGTGGGGAAGACGGAGGTGGCCAAAAGCCTTGCCGAGGAGCTGGGCGTCCGGCTGATCCGCTTCGACATGAGCGAGTACGGAGAAAAGCATGCGGTGGCAAAGCTGATCGGCGCCCCGGCGGGCTATGTGGGCTATGAGGAGGGAGGGCTTCTGACGGAGGAGATCAGGAAGTCTCCCCATGGGGTGCTTCTGCTGGACGAGATCGAGAAGGCCCATGCCGACATCTACAATATTCTGCTGCAGGTCATGGATTATGCCACGCTGACGGACAATCAGGGAAGGAAGGCGGATTTCCGCAATGTGATTCTGATCATGACCTCCAATGCGGGAGCCAGCAGGATCGGCAAGCCCGGCATCGGCTTTCAGGGGCGGGATGTAAAAGCAGACGTGGTGCTGGAGGAGGTGAAGCGCATTTTCCAGCCGGAATTCAGGAACCGCCTGAATAGGATCGTGGTGTTTAACGGTATGGACGATACCATGGCAGAACGGATCGTGGAGAAGAAGCTGGGGCAGCTTGGAGAGATGCTGCTTCGGAAAAAGGTGGAGCTTGAGGTGGATAAAGAGGCCGCAGATCTGGTGAAGAAAAAGGGCGTCAGCGCGGAGTTCGGCGCAAGACAGATCGAAAGGGTGATTCAGAGCGAGATCAAGCCCCTGCTGGTGGACGAGATTCTGTTCGGAAAGCTCAAGGGCGGAGGGCGCTGCAGGCTCAGTGCGACGGAGGGGGAGTTTCGGCTTATTTTGTAAAGGGGCAGGCTGAGATTAGCCATTTCCGGCGGGCCATGAAAATAGATTCGATAAGGAACACTGCTGCCGTAAAACCGGAGGCGGTGTTTTTTATTAACTTTTTTGATTGCATTTTAAGGTTTTACAAAGTTTTTAGAAACCTTCCGTTTTTTTAATCATGTGAAATGTTGACTTCCATGTATGGGAATGCTAATATAGTTCAAAATTGAATTATTCAAAAATAGATTAATAAGCAAAAGGCTTTGACAATGTCTAAGGAGGGAAGGATGCCAAAAAAGATCGACATAGAATTTATTCACAACTTTTTTCAGGCCTACTGCATCAGCTGCAAGTCCATATGCCGGGAACTTCGCATGCCCCAGACTGCTTTCGACATTCTGATGTTTTTGGCTAACAATCCGGAGCACAATACGGCGAAATCAATCGTGGAGCTCAGGGGGCTGAAAGCAAATCTTGTGTCCGTGAATGTGGAGCGTCTGGTGCAGGAGGGGTATCTGTACAGAAGGGATTTTCCCGGAGATCGGCGCAAGACTGTCCTTTTATGCACGCCGAAGGCCCAGCCCGTTATTGACAAGGGGCGGGAGCTGCAAAGGGGTTTTTTGGAAGATATCTTTCAGGATGTGAGCGAAGCGTCACGGGAGAACTTTTATGGGGTGATGGAGGCCGTGGAACGCAATGTGAATAGAATTATGAAAGGCAGCGAATGAAAAACGCGGTATGCTGAAAAGAACCATAGGGAGGTAAACAAATGGAATGGCTGGTAACATTGATCGTTACGTTTTTTGCAGGTATGGGAGCTGGGCTGGGAACGGGCTTTGCCGGAATGAGCGCCGCAGCGGTGATCAGCCCCATGCTGATCACCTTTTTGGACATGGATCCCTACATGGCGGTGGGGATCGCACTGTCTTCCGATGTGCTGGCAAGCGCGGTGTCGGCCTACACTTACGGGAAAAATAAGAATCTGGATATCAAGAACGGCCTTGTGATGATGTGCAGCGTATTGGCCTTCACCGTGGTGGGCAGCTACCTTGCCAGTCTGGTCTCGCCGGGGGCTATGGGGAATTTTTCCGTATTTATGACATTTTTATTGGGGGTAAAGTTTATCCTGAGGCCGGTGATGAATACCAAGGAATCCATGCAGGACATATCCGTAAGAAAGCGCGTCCTGCAGTCGCTCATATGCGGGATGCTCATCGGCCTAATCTGCGGCTTCGTGGGAGCCGGAGGCGGCATGATGATGCTTTTGATCCTTACCACGGTGCTGGGATATGAGCTGAAGACGGCAGTGGGAACCAGCGTGTTTATCATGACCTTCACCGCCTTCACCGGGGCTTTTTCTCACTTTGCCATGGGCAGCGCGCCGGACTGGCCGGTGTTTGGGCTGTGCGTCCTATTCACCTTCCTATGGGCCAGAATCGCTGCCGTATTTGCAAACAAGGCTGCGCCGAAGACATTGAATAGGGCTACTGGAATCGTTTTGGTGGTATTGGGAATGATAATTATGGTGTTTTAGGGACAAGAAAGGAGTTTCTTATGAAAGAAGTGAAGCCGCCCAGAAAACCTCTGATTTACTATTACGGAATCGCTGTTCTCGTGATCTTTCTCTTCAATATGGTGGTGTCTCCGCTGCTTATGAAGGGACAGATCGTGGAAGTGGATTACGGCACTTTTATGAAGATGACGGAGGAAAAGAACATCGGCAAGGTGAAGATGGACAGCTCCGAGATCGTTTTCACGGACCGGGAGAATGAAAAGATTTACAGCACCGGAATCATGGAAGATCCTGATCTGACTCGGCGGCTCTATGACGCGGGAGCCGTCTTTGCAAGGGACATAGAGCGCCCGACCTCCCCTCTGCTGAGCATTTTTTTGTCGGCTGTGCTGCCCATGCTGATATTTATTCTTCTGGGGCAGTATCTGAGCCGGAAGCTGACGGAGCATGCGGGAGGGCCTAACGCTATGATGTTCGGCATGGGCAAGAGCAGCGCAAAGGTTTATGTTCAGTCCACGGAGGGGATTCATTTCGATGATGTGGCGGGGGAGGACGAGGCCAAGGAGAGTCTGGCTGAGGTGGTAGATTATCTGCACAACCCGCAGAAATATACGGATGTGGGCGCTTCCATGCCCAAGGGACTTCTGCTTGTGGGACCTCCCGGAACGGGAAAGACCATGCTGGCCAAGGCTGTGGCAGGGGAGGCAAACGTGCCCTTCTTTTCCATGTCCGGCTCGGAATTCGTGGAGATGTTTGTGGGCATGGGCGCGTCCAAGGTGCGGGATCTCTTCAAGCAGGCCAAGGAGAAGGCCCCCTGCATCGTGTTCATCGATGAGATCGATGCCATCGGAAAGAAGAGGGACGGACAGATCGGCGGCAACGACGAGCGGGAGCAGACCCTGAACCAGCTGCTCACGGAGATGGACGGCTTTGAGGGAAACAACGGTGTGATCATTCTGGCGGCCACCAACCGGCCGGAGTCTCTGGATCCCGCCCTTACCAGACCGGGACGGTTCGATAGGCGGGTGCCTGTGGAGCTGCCGGATCTGGCCGGGCGGGAGGCCATATTGAAGGTTCACGGAAAGAAGGTTCGTCTGGCTGAGGACGTGGATTTTTGCGCCATCGCCCGCATGGCCTCCGGCACCTCCGGGGCGGAGCTGGCCAATATCGTCAATGAAGCCGCCTTGCGCGCGGTTCGGGGAGGCCGCACAGTGGTGTGTCAAGCAGATCTGGAAGAGAGCATAGAAGTGGTGATTGCAGGCTATCAAAAGAAAAATGCCATCCTTTCGGACGGGGAGAAGAGAATCGTGGCCTATCACGAAATCGGCCATGCCCTTGTAGCTGCCAGACTTAAGTCCTCCGCCCCGGTGCAGAAGATCACTATCATTCCCCGGACTTCCGGCGCGCTGGGATACACCATGCAGGTGGAGCAGAGCGACAAGGTTCTGATGACCAGACGGGAGATAGAAAACAAGATCGCCATCTTTACCGGGGGCCGGGCAGCGGAGGAAATCGTATTCGGGGAGATTACCACCGGGGCCGCCAACGATATCGAGCAGGCTACCAAACTGGCCCGGGCCATGATCACACGCTACGGCATGAGCGAGGAATTCGACATGGTGGCCATGGAGACAGTGACCAACCAGTATCTGGGAGGAGACACTTCTTTAGCCTGCTCCGCAGATACTCAGAAGGAGATTGACCAGAAGGTGGTAGAGCTTGTGAAGGCACAGCATACAAAGGCCAGAGAGATTATCTCAAAAAATCGTGTGAAATTAGACGAGTTAGCAGCGTTTCTCTATGAGAGGGAGACCATCACGGGAGATGAATTTATGAGGATTCTGAATGGGCCTGATGAAAAAGGCAGAGAGGGAGGTGCCTGAATATGAGAAAATATTCCGGAATCGTGTGGATGGAACTGGCGGTGGGAGCGCTGTTAATTGTGCTGGGAATCTTCACCTTTCTGCGCCCCGGCAGCCTGCTGACCGGGATGGTGGCCATTTATGGGGTGATTGCGCTCATCACGGGAATCGATGATATTCTGACCTATATCAGGCTGGAGAAATACACGGGCTTTGCCCCTCTGGTTTCCCTGATTTCAGGCATTTTGAGCGTCATGTGCGGATGTATGCTCCTGCTCTACCCCGACGGGGGAAAATGGATCCTATCTTTGCTGTTCCCGCTCTGGTTCATGGGCCACTGCCTTTCCCGGCTTGCCCATACGTACATAATCCCCATGGCAGGCAGGAGGTCTTTCTATTGCTTTGGGATTGTCGTCAACATTGTAGGACTGGTTTTGGGCTTTCTGATGCTTTTCAATCCGGTTCTGACTTTTATGACTATGAGATTCATGGGATATGTGGTGGCGGTCTATCTGGTCTTGCTGGGGATCGACAGCATTGTGGCGGCGCTGGGCAGAGCGGGGGGCTGACGAGGCCTAATAGGAGTCATTTTTGTATTTGCCAATTGAGATATAATATTGTAATATAGATATATGATCAATAGCAGGAAGGGGATGCTTGACGACAAGATAAAATACCCTTTTCGAGTATATGTAAGGGCGGCGTTTGTGTGGGATGAGTATAATACAAAATGAATATATTGAAGAGGCGGAATTTGTCAGAGAACATAATAGGGTATACGGCAAAATCCTATACAATGAGCGAAAAAGGAGAAAGATAGCGCAGGCTGATTTGGCATACGGTATTTTGAGCAGGACGGCGCTTGACAAGGTAGAAAAGGGAGAAGCCCAGTGGACGAAGATGATAGGAGACCTTCTCATGCAGAGGATGGGGATACTGCCGGATCTTTTTGAATCGCTGGCCACGGGGGAGGAACTGGATCGATGGAGGCTTCGGGAAGACATCTGTATGCTAGTTCCCGGGTTTCCCCGGGAAGCCGGAGAAAAGACGGAGGAGTATAGACGCAGGTTCGCAAAGAGAGAGTCCTACGAAGAACAGTTTTTATTAAAGGTTCAGGTGATTCTGGCGCTGTCTGAGGATACGGCCCGTGATCCTGAAGAAATATTGAAGTTAGCGCAGGAGGCGGTTTGCTGTACGGTTTCCATGGGCTGGAGAGCGGAGCTTGACAGTTTTTGGCTGGCACCCGGAGAGCTGGAGGCAGTTTTGCTGGAAAGCGCAGCACTTTTTATGTGCGGCAGGGAGGCGGAGGGGTGGGAAATATGGCAGTCGGTGTGGGATTATCCGAAGCGCCGAAAGTGGGAGGAGGCAGCAGTCTTTATAGTGCCGCAGGCTGCGGTTATGGGAATGAGGCTGTGTATAAAAAAGGGTGATAATAAGAAAGCCTTTGAATTGGGAAAAGAGGCGCTGGAGCTGCTTCGCCATAGCCGTTACCATTGTTATGTCCTGCCGCTGTTGGAAATCTTAGGCGAGCTGCCGGAGGAAGACTGTGAGAGGGAATATCTGAAGCAGGCCGGAGAATTCCTTCGGGCGTTTCGGATGGTTTATGATCTGTACGGATATCCGGGACATCGGATATGGCAGGGCATCTGTGTTAACAACACGAAGGAAGCAGGAACGGTGCTGTGGATGCTCCGAAAATTTTACGGAAAATCTGTGGTAAACGCGGTTTATGACGGAAAAGAACAAGTGATCACGCCGAGACAGCTGGAAAAGATAGAGCGTGGCATGCATAAGCCATCCTATGAGAATTACAGAAGGCTGGTGAAGCAGTATGGCAAATATGGCGGGTGGAATATTCCTATTTTGGAGACAGAATCGGTTGAGATACTGAAGCTGCGCCGAAGGGTCAATGCTTTGATGGAGTTTGAGGACTGGGAGGAGGCCGAACGAGAATTAGGGAGACTGCGCGAAAAGGTGAATCCGGAGTATCCGCGAGTGAGGCAGGAGCTGCTGTTTTCTGATGCTGTATTGAAGTGGGCGAAGGAGGATGCTTTGCAGGAAAGCCTGGATATGATGATGGAGGCCCTGCATTATACTGTTCCTAATGTGGAAGACAGGGATATGGGATGGTGGGTTTTTCAGCGGCAGGAGGTGATGCTGGCCAGCGATATTGCATCGCTTTACCGTAGACTGGGCTGTTTGGAGGAGGCCGGAAGATGGATTCAGGCGCTTATCTTTTCTGTGGAAAAATTGAGTGAGAGGACGGGAATATGTACAGGGGAATACAACATGATAATGGAAGGATACGATAATTATTTGGGAGATTTAGGACAATTTGAGGAAGCGGTGGAAATGAATGAGAAAACGATTCTGAGAGTTTTGAGATTTCCCCAAATATGCGGTATGGAGCGTATTTTTTACCGTATAGCATGGAATGCCTATGAGATTGCTGATGCAAACAAAATGCCGGAAGGCAAAAACTGCTTCCGGCAAAAGTGGAGAAAAGCTTTTGAAATAAGCGAAGTGCTTGCAGAATATATGTATGATTCCCATTTGAAAGAGTTTCTGCACAAAAGAAGGGATAAATATCTGTCATAGGAAAGGCTATTTTCCCAATTGCTTTAATTCATCCAAATCTGACATCGGACGAATGCCGCCGTCATCCTCTGTCTCATCCTTTTGTTGACTGGAGTATTCCCCTATGGGAAACGAATGGGAAACTTGAGAGTCGTGGGGTATGGCATCAGGAAGGAGAATGCTTCCCGATAATGCAAGAGCAAGAGCCAGCATAGGCAGGCCGGACTTTGAGAGATAGGTTTTTTTGTGTTTCATGATACATTTTCTCCTTTGTGGGTATTTGCTGTTAATGATGAACTTTTTTTATCATAGCTGAAAATTCGCCATTGCACAATCTGTCAAATTAGTTGCATTTCAATGCAACTAATTTGACGGATTGCAGTACGAAATAAGACATGCTATACTAATTATGCAATGTCAAGCAAGCTTGCGAGATTACCAAAGAAAATAAGGAGGAAGTTCAAGTGAAGATCTTAAAAAAGGGTCTGTTGGCTTTGCTGATTATGGGAGCTGTGACCTTAGGGGCGATACAGAGCGTGAATGCTTGCAGTATGTCGCCTGGCTGTGCGTCGGAGCTCAAGTCTGTACAATGCGGTGTAATTCCTGTTATGGTGCCGGGAAGCCATACATGCACACATTTCAATGGCTATACACATCAATGCGCTGTGATGGAAACGCGAAACACACATACTATCAGTTGCTCAGGCTGTAAGGCGGCGTATCCGGATGAGGTTAGAACATGCGCAAGAACCCATGGGTGCGATTACTGCAGCCAGCATGGAACAGTAACCGGTTTGTGTCAATATTGATAGTTCAACATTTCGGTCATAAGGCGGTGACTTCGAGCAGAAGCCTCCCCTTATGGCCAACTTCAGGTATCGGGAGGATTTGTTTTGAAAAAGGGAATCAGCAGTTGGAAGGCACTTCGGATGTTTGCTCTGGCGGGCGTGCTTGGAATGCTGTGGGGAGGCATGACGGGCTGCGGTCTGGAAGCGGCCGTGGAGGGAGAAGCAGGCACCTATGAACCCAGAGAAAGAGTATTGTACGATCTGGCCTCAAATCAGTGGAAGGAGCAAAAGGAGGCCGAGGACGGCAAGGAGCCTTGGCAATATGCGGCGTACTGGGAGGAGCCCATGTCGAAGCTTTCAGAAGCCGGTATGCGCCGTACCGGGCGCTGGTCTGGGGTCTGGGGGACGGATTTCTATTGGCTGGAAAGCTATCTTGGAAAAGAAGAAGTGGGGCCGGGCGCTCGGAAATGCTATCTGACTTGTCTGGATACCCTGACCATGGAATCGGTGAGGACAGAGTTTGGGTTTACGGGAATATCGGGGGAGGCCCGGGGGGTGACACAGGAGCTGGTGGAGGAACTGGCCCGTGACTTGGACGAGAATTGGCTGGAGATCACCGGCATGGACATACAAAATGACAAAATATGCCTGCTGGCGGCGCAGATGGACTCGGAGACCAAAAAGATCGCCGGGTATTATGTTATTTGGGCCGACAAAGAGGGGAAAGTGGAAAGCGCCGTGGATCTGCTGCCGGAGATGAAGGCCTCGGGTATGATGGAGGACAATTTCCTTCCGGAGGGGATTCTGTGCGATGGGGAGGGGCGTGTATACATAGGCAATTCAGGCCTCGGCTCCTTCGGGATCTTTGACAGCGACGGGAAATTCGTGAGGACGGTGGAGCCTCCCAAGGGGGCGGGTAGCGGGGTTTCTTATATGGGACGGCTTCCGGACGGCCGCCCTATTTTCGGGTGCAGTGATTCGGGCGGCGAAGATACCATTCTGTTTGCCTGCGAAGGGGCGGAGGAAAAGCTGCTCTACGAGGGCAGGTGCACGATTTCAGAACAAGGGTATCCCAATGCCTATGGGGAAATTCTGTTCATGGAGAACGGGGGGCTCATACGCTGGGACGGCGCCACTGGAAAATGCCTGCGGCTTTATCAGGATAGCAGCCTTGCGTCTTTATCCGGCGAGGCGATTATAGAACATTCCGGGGAAGAAATGGTATTGGTGTTATATGATGAGATGAATGGGGTGACCATAGGGGTACGACTGCAGCTTGGGCCTAAGATAGAAGAGGAGGTACTGACTCTTTTTTGGCTGGACGAGAATCAGGGACTGAAGAACTGTATTGAGGATTATAACCGTAAGCATCCGGGAGTAAAGATTGAGCTGGCGAGCCGGAATCCGGAGGAGGACATGGATATGGCGCTGACCCGGCTGGCCAAACAGATCTCTGAGGGGGAGGGGCCGGATCTGCTGGCGGTGCCTCTGCAGCATTTTAAGCTGCTTCAGGGGAAAGATATGTTGGCAGATCTGACGGGAGTCTTGTCCAAGGAGGTGGAAGAACAGATTTTTCCGGGGGTGCTTAGGTGCGGCATGGTTGACGGGAAGCTTTATGGAATCGTAAGCGAAGCTGCCGTGAATACGGTTGCGGTTTCCGGAAAGGTGTGGCAGGAAGATACTTGGAACTACAAAGATGTAATGGATTTGACGGAAGGGGACGGAGGGCCGGCAGGGAAATTTGCAGACGTTTTTGGCGGTCAGTCTCCTCTGGAATTGCTGAAGTTCCTTGTTGTGACCGATGTTGCCATGGGGATGTCCTCATTTGTGGACTATGAGCAGAAAGAGTGCCGTTTCGATTCCGAGGATTTTGTCAGTATTTTGGAATTCAGCCAAAAGTATGGGACTGCCTCCGGTGGAGGTAATCCCTTTGAAGAAGAAATCAAGAAGGTGCAGGAGGGCAAGACCTTGGCCTATCGGTTTTCCGGGAATCTGATGGGCTTCAGCCGCCATATGGCGGCGCTGGGAGAAGGATACAAATGCGTTGGGTATCCTACGGACGGGGAGTATGGGGGATACTTTGAGTGCTATTACTGTGTATGTGTAAATGTGAATTCGGAAAAGAAAGATTCGGCATACGATATCCTTGGGTATCTGCTGGGTGACAGCGGACAAAGAAAGATGGGAATCACCACTGTAAGGAAGGATATTCTTTCCGCCTGTGTGGAGGATGGAACGCAGTCAGGGGAAGGCCCCGTATTCAGAAACGGAATGTTTTTAAGAACGCCTCTGGAGGGAAGGGCTGACGGCAGTTCGTTCCTGCCGGAATATATGGAAATACTTGAGAATGGAAAGTGCGTGTCAGGATACGGCCCGGTGGAACAGATCATTATAGAGGAAGCGGCGGCGTATTTTGAAGGGGACAAGACAGCGAAGGAGGCTGCGGAGATCATTCAAAATAGAGTGCGATTGTATCTGAAGGAAAGCAGTGATTAAAGGCTATGAGCAGCTGAAAACGGGATGGCCGGGACTGGATAGGACGCTGTCGGACAAGAGCAGGGGTGTCAGAAAAACATTCCCACAAGAAAATGCAATGTTCATGGAACACTGATTTTTTTGTGGGAATGTTTCCGTTAGGGATTCAAATGCTTGAAACCTGATATTTACCGGCAGATTTTTGTACTATCTTCTGCCTTCCCGCAGGCGGAACTTGTGTACGGAAAGCTTCAGCTCCTCGGCCTGCTCGTTCAGCTCCCTTGCGGAAGCAGCTGACTCCTGCGCCGTGGCTGCATTGGTCTGCACTACATTGGAAATCTGCTCCATGCCCGCGGTGAGCTGCTTAAGGGCCTCGGACTGCTGGATCACTGATTCAGCGATCCGCTCCACCATTTCCGTGGATTTCTTGGAGCTGTCTACCACGGTGGAAAGGGCGTCCGTAGTGCCGGCAGCCAGAGCGGCGCCATAGTCCACCGCCTGAATGGAGTCTTCGATGAGCTTGGTGATGTCCTGAGCGGATTCGGCGCTCTTATAGGCCAGATCCTGCACCTCCCCGGCCACCACGGCAAAGCTCTTTCCGGCAACTCCTGCCCTTGCGGCCTCGATGGAGGCGTTCAGAGCCAGAATCTTGGTCTGGAAGGAGATGTCCTGAATGGTCTTGATGATTCCTCCGATCTGGTTGGAGGAGTTGGAGATATCGGCCATGGCGGCGGTCAGGGCGTTCATCTTCTGGTCGCATGCCTCAAGCTGTGCCGCGGCGTCGGTGGAGAAATTTCTGGCGTTTTCCGCATCCTGAGAGTTGCGCTCCACTTGTCTGGACAGCTCATGAATGCTGGAGGAAAGCTCCTCCACGGCGGATGCCTGCTCCACGGTTCCGTCTGAGAGGATCTGGGCGCCTGCAGCCATGCGCTGGGATTCCTCGGAAACCCTCTCGGCAGTGAGGTTGATCTGGGACAAGGCTTTGTTCAGGGAGTCCAGAATCTGGCGCATGGCGTTCTGGATAGGCAGAAATTCTCCTCTATAGTCGCTGCCCACCGCAAGGTTCATGTTTCCCTGAGCCATCTGGGCCAGTATGGAATCGATGTCATGTATGTATTTCTTGAGTTCTCTTTTCGTCTCGTGTATGGATTCCACCAGCATGCCGATCTCTGAAGTGTCCGACTGCAGAGGGAAATCCGCCGACAGATTGCCTTTTGAGATTTCGCCTACCTGATTCTTCACCGCGATCACCGGATTGATGATTTTCCATCTGGTGATAATCATTACCAGAACCAGAAATAGTCCCACCATGCTCATAGCGGCGATCATCCGAAGCTTGATGTTCTCTGTCTCCTGCTCCAACGCGTCCACCTCAGCGAGGGTTCTGGTGTTCAATGCGTCCAGAAACTGCTCTTTCAGGAGATTGATCTTCGCAATGGCAGTGCTGTAATCCTCTCCGTACACATAGGCTACGGCATCGGCCTGATTTCCTGCCATGACCTCGTTCATGGCATTCTCCTCAAGGGGAACCAGCTGGTTGGAAAGGGCGGACATGTCGTTTATCATGGCCTGCTCTTCGTCTGTGATGCCGATCTCCTGCATGGCGGCCACGCCCAGATCCCGGTTTTTCAGCACATTGATCTCATTCCAATAATTGTCGTAATGCTCCTGCGCCCCGGTGGCTGCAAAGGCCCGCACCTCGTTGGTCAGATAGGCTGACCCGTCCATAAAGCGGTTTGCGTTATAGGTCAGGTCAAAGCGTTCCTGATTGGCCACATGGAGCTTTTGGGTGATTTGTCCATAAGAAAACAAAGAAAATACCATAAACAGCAGAGCCAGAATGGAGGCTCCGTTTAAAAGCAGGGTCAAAGTGGATTGGTTCATTGCTCGTTTCATATCGGTGTCCCTCCCGGTTGTGTAGGTGTACGTCCGCCTTTAGTTAGAGTCGTCTGCAATTTCCGGTCTTTTCACCGGATCCAGCCGTCTCTTGTGGGGGAGGCTGCAGCCCAAAAGCTTTTAAAGCTCCTTCTATCAGTGTACATAATCTGAAGCAAAAATTCAACTAAATTCTGATAATTGTAATTTTTTTCCGTAGATTCAACAGAGGGATATCATTGGGGCCGTGTTCTATGACAATCTAGTAGTTCCTTCCATGAAGCCCGCAGCCATTCTGCTGCAGATGATTTCCATTTCTTCGGGGGAGGGCGGGCAGGGACAGTTCAGCCATGCCTCGATGACGCCGGTATAGCCAGATACCATAAACGATTCGATGTAAGGATAGCTGCGGGCTGCCTGAGTTGAGGCCAGTATGCCGTAGATGCGGTCTTTCACCAGATTTTTCATACGGTTCACGAAGGCCAGATCGCCATGGCTGCTCATCATGACCTGAGCCAGATCCTTGTGGCGCTCCAGAAAGGAAAAAATTTCCCGGATAGCTGTGCCATGAGACAGAACTCCCGATTCCGGATTCAAGGTGCGGTCTAGTATGGCGTGGAATTCCTGAAAGAGCTGGTCCTCCAGCTGCGCCAGCATGTCGTAGATGTCGCTGTAGTGCAGATAGAAGGTGCCTCTGTTGATGTCCGCCAGATCCGAAAGCTCCTTTACCGAAATGTCCTTTACATCCTTTTCCCGCATCAGCCGAATCAGTCCCTGCTGCAGGAGGGCCTTGGTTTTGCGGACCCTGCGGTCCGGTCTGGTTCCTGTGTCGTTATTGTCCATGGGGGCATTCTTGCCGTTGCTCATTCTGCATCCTCCGTTTCCTGCCGGGAGCTGCTCCCGTGCCTGCGTATTTGTTAAAATTTCATGAATATTGAACAGGGTGCATGGAAAGTGTTCATAACTATACAGTTTCCGCTTCGATTGCATATTGTCATTTTACTCTTTTTCATTATAATAGCTTTTGAAATAAAAATCAACAGCTGTCTAGTAAAATACAAGCATATGGATAATAGCGCAAATGTGGTTTTGTCTATATTACAACCATGCTTGACGGCAGGGAAAGGCGGAAATGAGCAAAATGGAAAAGGAGAAGAAGGACGAATCTTTCATGATGAAGCTGTCCACTCTTGTGGTGGACAAAAGGAAGGGATTCTATCTTGTTTTTATCCTATTGATTTTGTACAGCGTTGTTTCTATGAATCGTGTGAAGGTGAATAACGACCTGACTTCCTATCTTCCGGACACTACCGAGACCAGACAAGGGCTGGACCTGATGGATGAGCAGTTCGTCACATACGGCACGGCCAGAATCATGGTCTGTAATGTGACTTATGAGGAGGCGGAGGAGCTTTCCCGGCACATCGAGGAGATGGAAGGGGTCAGTATGCTGGATTTCGACCATACGGAGGAGTACTACCATGACATGGAGGCGCTGTTTAAGCTCACATTTCAGGGGGAGGCCGGGGACGAGGCCTCGCTGGAGTATTTGAATCAAGTGCTGGAGTCGCTGTCGGGATATGATGTGTATTATTCGTCTGACATTGGGCAGGAGGAGAGGGATGCCTCAGATCTTGCAAATGATATGATCGTGATCCTATTGTTGGCAGGGGTGGTCATTGTGGCAGTGCTTCTGTTCACTTCCACCACCTATGCGGAGATCCCCGTTTTTCTTTTGACATTTATGGTGGCGGCGATTCTGAACAAAGGTACAAACTACTGGTTCGGCACCATCAGTTTTGTGACGGATTCCATAGCGGTGGTGCTGCAGCTGGCTCTGGCGGTGGATTATGCCATTATCCTTTGCCACCGTTTCATGGAGGAGCATGAGAATAAGGACGCCAGAGAGGCGGTGATCGTGGCTCTGAGCAAGGCTATTCCGGAGATTTCCTCCAGCTCCCTGACTACCGTATCCGGTATGGTGGCCATGATGTTCATGCAGTTTCGGATCGGCTATGACATGGGCATTGTGCTGGCAAAGGCTATTTTGATGAGCCTTGTGTCCGTGTTTTTCCTGATGCCGGGGCTGCTGCTCACCTTTGCCAACGCCATAGACCACTCCCATCATAGGAGCTTTGTGCCAAGCATCACGGCGGTGGGGAAGTTTTGTGTACATACCAGATACATATTGCCGCCCCTTTTGGTGACGGCGGTCATAGTGGGGGCGGTTCTCTCGGGCCGGGCGGATTATGTCTATGATGTGAACACGCTGGAGTCTAAGTCCATGAGTGAGAATAAGTTTTCGGTGTCCATGGTGAATCAGGAATTCGGAACCGTGAATCAGCTGGCGGTGATTGTGCCCAGAGGGGACTATGAGAGGGAGGCCAAGGTACTGCAGGATCTGGAGCGGATGCCGGAGGTGAATTCTTGTATGGGTCTGGCCAATATCGAAGCCATGGACGGATATGTCCTTACGGGGATGCTTACCCCCAGAGAGTTTGCGGAGCTGATTGATCTGGACGTGGAGGTGGCGAAGCTGCTCTATTCTGCTTACGCCGTGGATCAGAGCAATTACGGGGCGATTCTGGGCGGCATCAGCGAGTATGAGGTGCCTCTGATCGATATGTTCCTTTTCATCTATGATCAGAAGGAAAAGGGAAATTTTACTTTGGAGCAGGATTTGGAGGAGACTCTGACGGATGCGTATTCCCAGATCAGCATAGCCAAGGATCAGCTTCTGGGGGAGCGCTGCAGCCGTTTTGTGCTGGAGCTGTCGGTTCCGCTGGAGGGGCAGGAGACCTACGAGGCGCTGGAGCGGATCCGCGGCACGGTGGCAAGATATTATGATGATGAAGATATATATCTGGTGGGAAATTCTACCAGCAACAAGGATCTGAGTGAGTCCTTTGTCATGGACAACAATATCATCACCATATTGACGGCGCTGTTTGTCATGGTAATTCTGCTGTTCACCTTCCAGTCCGCAGGCTTGCCGGTGCTGCTGGTGGTGACGATTCAGGGGAGTATCTGGATGAATTTTTCCCTGCCGTACCTGACGGGGGAGACGGTGTACTTTCTGGGATATCTGGTGGTGTCAGCCATACAGATGGGAGCAACAATTGATTATGCTATTGTAATTACAAGCAGATATATGGATTTAAAGACCTATATGCCCATCAAGGAGGCTATTGTGCAGACGCTGAATCAGGCCTTTCCCACCATTGTCACCAGCGGCTCCATGTTGGTGGCAGCCGGCTTCATCATCAGCAATGTGTCCACCAACGCGGTGGTGGCGGCTATTGGACTGGCGCTGGGGCGGGGGACACTGACCTCTATCGCGCTGGTGCTGTTGGCTTTGCCACAGACCCTTTTAATAGGGGATATAATTATCGAAAAAACAGCCTTTACCTTAAAGAGAGAGACTGTCAGGCCGCTTCCTTCGGGCGGCAGGATCCGTATGTCCGGGCATATCAAGGGCTATGTGAACGGCATTATAGAGGGGGAGTTCACCGGGGTCATAGACGGAGAGATGGGCGCGGTTGTGCGGGCTAAGGATAGGGTGGAGGAGCTGGATTGCTGTCTGCCTATACTGGAGCCGGCGGCAGACGCGGCGGGGAAATCGGGAGAGAAAGGGGCAGGTGCGCAGGAAGGGGAAAGAAGAAATCGGCGGCAGAAGAGGAAGGGGAGGGATAAGGCATGAAAAAGCGGAAAATGAAATGGATGGCGGGGGTGTCTCTGGCTTTGTCCGGAATGCTGGCTCTGGGAGATGTGATCTTGGCGTCGGCGGAGTCCGTCACATATGGACAATATCTGTCGGGAGGGGAGTCGGCGCAGCCGCCAAAGGCGGAGTCTGAATATACCGTGATCGCCGTATCTACGGAGGAGGATTTGCGCAGGCTGGCGGAGGAATGCGGACTGGATACTTGGTCCAGAGACAAATATGTGAAGCTGGAAAACGATATTGTGCTTTTGGACGGCGATCTGATGATTCCCAGCTTCGGGGGCATCTTCGACGGCGGCGGGCATAAGGTTTCCGGGCTGGAGATCACCGCTGCAGGTTCCTGCGTGGGGCTGTTCCGCTATGTACAGGCGCAGGGGGTTGTGAGGAATCTCACCGTATCAGGCAAAGTGATCCCCGGAGGCAGCGCCAGTCAGGCGGGGCTTGTGGCGGGGGTCAACTATGGGAGGATTCAAAACTGCACCGTGTCCGGCACCGTGAGGGGAGCCGAAAAGGTGGGCGGTCTTGCAGGCGTGAACGAGGGCTCCGGGGAGATCCGGGGCTGCAGCTCCGCCGCCATGGTGAGCGGAGATCACTGCACGGGGGGAATCTGTGGCAGCAATCAGGGGACGCTGAATAATTGTTCCAATTCAGGCAGCGTCAATACCTACAGCGTGGATGTGCCCTATGGAATAGAAGACATCACTATGGAGGGGCTGGAAGAGAGGGAGAGTCTTGGCAAGGTGGCCGTCCATACAGACACCGGCGGCATCGCGGGCTATTCTGAGGGAAAAATCTATTATTGCTCCAATGAGGGGACCGTTGGCTATCAGCATGTGGGCTATAATACCGGAGGGATCGTGGGCAGGCTTCATCAGGGCTATCTCCAGAACTGTACCAACACCGGGCATGTTTTGGGCAGGAAGGACGTGGGAGGAATTGCGGGGCAGATGGAGCCGTTTCTGGAGATACAGTACCTGAACGACAAGCTGGGGGAAATAGACCGTGAGGCGGATGTGTTCTTCGATCTGCTGGAGGCGGCGCAGGAGGATCTGGACGGCTACGGGGATCAGGCCCAGAATCTGGCCCGCAGCGTAGGCGCCCATGTGAGAAATGCCTCCGATGCCGCGGGGAATCTGACGGGCACCGCCAATGATCTCTGGTATATCTATAATCAGGAGCTGACGGGAATCAGCAACGATCTGAGCAGACTGAATCAGGAATGGGCCAATCAGGCGGAGGCGGATGGCAGCAAAACCAATGGTGACAAAATTGACAGAAGCACCGCTGACAGAGATCTGACAGACTCTGACAAGAATGGCTCTGACAGCAGTGTCGTTGACGGGAATGTCATAAATATGGCAAATGTCATTGACTCGGATGGTTCGGATAGGCCTCATCTTTCTGTCAGCGGAGGAGATATGATTCTGCCTGACAATCCTTGGGACGGGGAGCTGAAGCCTGATTTTCAGGTGGATTTAGAGAGTTATCTGGCGGCATTGAGAAGGTTCGGGGAGGGGGTCAGCGGACATCTGGGCAATATGACCGATGCAACCAGCGATAGGAGCGGCGGCATCCATGACAATCTGGAGATTCTGGATAGAGAGATGGAGGCGGCAGGTGAGGATCTGGGACGGCTGGCGGATGTGCTGGAGGAAGGAAGCCACCGCAATTCTGCCAATGTGGATGCCCTCATAGCGCAGGCCAAGACGCTGCGCCGCTGCATGAATGAGCTTCGCGACGACTTGTTCCGGTATGAGGGGATAGCGGTGGAGGATGACTCCGACGAGGCGGCAGGGGGCGATCTGGAAAATCTGGGGGCGGAGGCCTACTATGACACATCTTCCTTCCAGCAGGGCAAGATCACTCTCAGCATCAATAAGGGCATCATAGAGGCAGATACCAATGTGGGCGGCATTGTAGGTCAGGTGGCCACGGAGGTGGACTTCGACCCGGAGGATGATATATCTGTCAGCGGAACGGAGAGCTTCAACATGGAACAGACCGTAAAGGCGGTGATCCGGGAGAGCCGCAATCTGGGAGATGTGACGGGCAAGAAGGACTATGTGGGGGGGATTGTGGGCAAGGCCGACCATGGGGCCGTTGTGTCCTGCGAATCCTACGGCACAGTGGAAAGCACCGGGGGCAGTTATGTGGGCGGTATTGCGGGGGCATCGGGATACTGCGTCAGGAGCTGCTCTTCTATGGGGGCTTTGTCCGGTAAGGATTATGTAGGAGGAATTGCAGGCAGCGGCTGCGATATTTTTTACAGCTATGCCTATCCCGAGCTGGAGTATTCGGGAGAATGCGCGGGGGCCATTGCAGGGACGCTGGAGGAGGAAGGAGTGCTCTATGGGAACTATTATGTCAAAGGCAATGTGCCGGGGGTGGATTCCATAGGCTATCAGGACGGCGCCGCGCCCTTGGAATATGGGGAATTCTGCAGCTTAAAGGGCGTGCCGGGAGCGTTCTCGGAATTTACCGTAAGCTTTCAGGCAGACGGAAAGGAGCTTGCGGCCTTCCGCTGCGGATACGGGGAGGCTCTGGATATGGGACAGATCCCTGAAGTACCCGAAAAGGAGGGCTATTATGGGGTATGGCCGGAGTTTGACTATGGATTCATCACCGGGAACAAGGTGCTGGAGGCCCGATATGAGAAGTGGGTCACCTCTCTGGCCAGCCGGCAGAAGGATGAGTCGGGCAGGTCGCTGGTGCTGGTGCAGGGAAGGTTCCTGCCAAAGAACCGGCTTGAGCTGGTGCAGGAAGAGGCCGGATTCAGGCTTTCCGTGTCGCTTGGGGACGAGGGCGGGGAAAGACCGGATGAATACAATGACATAGTGACGGTCAGGGCGCTTAGCGCCGAGGAGGGCGCCGTGGCGGAAGTCTGGAAGGACGGGACTTTTAAGAGGACGGCTTCCAAAACAGTGGGCAGCTATCTGGAGTTTTCCATGGAGGTTCCGGGGACTTTCCGGATAACCGTTCCCGAAGGTTCCGGCCGGGGCTGGGCGGCGCCGGCGTGCATGGCCGCAGGAGTCGTAGGCGCAGCAGCATTGGCGGCGGTGTTGGTGAGAAGGCGCAGGATGCGGAAGGGTAAGAAGTAAAGGCGCGGGTGGACAGCGCTTTATCAGCATCCTTCTTATATCCCGGAGCCGAAATGGTTTGATAATGATTTCTGAGCAAGCTTTGTGATTATGGAATTGTACCCGATGGCCTTGTAAACGGAAAGACAAAAATCAATACAGATATTATCGTTTCCTGCCCCCATAATCAGAATGTGACGGCGGCATTATACATTCTTGCGGTCAAAGCGAATCATAGGGACAGGTTCATGGATTTTTGCAGACTGAACTATAAGTTGTTTGAGGGCGATTGGGATACGATAGAGTACGGCGGTGTACAAGGTGAAGGGAATAGGTAGATTTTTGTGGTAATATCCATGGTGAAATCACCGGGCTGATCAGTGAGAAGCCGGAATGTATCAGGTAATTTATAGGTAAGGATGTAAATATAACCATGGCCCAAGGCCTCCTGCACGCTTTTCCTGCAGGAAGCCTTGGGCCATATAAAGTTAATGATAGTCTTTCATATACTCTCCGTGAGCCTGAATCATTTCGTCGCACATGGCCACGATCTCATCCATGGTGAGCTCGGCAGCGGTATGGGGATCCAAGAAAGCAGCCTGATAGATGGCTTCCTTTCTTTTGGTCACGGCGGCTTCTATGGTCATGAGCTGGGCATTGATGTTGGTCATGTTCAGGGCGGCCAGCTGCACGGGAAGACGGCCGATCCTGCAGGGATGCACGCCCATGTTGTCTACCAGACAAGGAACCTCCACGCAGGCGTCCTCAGGCAGATTGGAGATCAGCCCCTGATTGAGAACATTGCCGCCGATCTTGTAGGGAATCCCCGTCACTATGGATTCCATAATGTAGGAGGCATATTCTCTGGAACGCTCATGGGTAATTTGGCCGTTGTCGAGGATGTTGTTTTTCTCCTTTTCCCAGCCGTCGATCTGGCTGATGCAGCGGCGGGGGTATTCGTCCAGAGGAATATTGAACTTTTCGATGAGCTCAGGCCGTCCGGACTTGATGAACCAAGGGTTGTACTCTGCGTTGTGCTCGCTTGATTCCGTGCAGTAATATCCCAGATGACGGATGTATTCATAGCGGACCATGTCGTGATGCTTTTCCCCGAGGTTCTTTTCGGCGGCTCGCTTTTTGATCTCCGGATAGAGGTCGTTGCCGTCCTTGTCATACAGCTCCAGCAGCCAGGCCATGTGGTTGATGCCCGCAATGGTCTCCCTGCGGCCTTCTAACAGATCCTCCATGCCCAGATTCTTTAAGAGGCCTTCAGAGCAGACTTGTACGCTGTGGCAGAGTCCTACGGTCTTGACCTTAGTGTAGCGCTGCATGTAGCCGGAGAGCATGGCCATGGGATTGGTGTAGTTCAAGAACCAGGCATTGGGACAAACCGCCTCCATGTCCTCTGCAAAGTCCCGCAGTACGGGGATGGTTCGCAGGGCGCGCATGATGCCGCCGATGCCCATGGTGTCACCGATGGTCTGGCGCAGGCCGTATTTCTTCGGCACCTCAAAGTCGATGATGGTACAAGGATCATACAATCCCACCTGAATGGCATTGACCACGAAGTCGGCTCCACGCAGGGCCTCTCTGCGGTTCTCCACGCCCAGATAGGTCTTGATGATAGCACGCCCTTCATTGGTATTTTTGTTGATTGCACTGAGGATGATCTCGGACTCCTCAAGGCGCTTGGGATCGATGTCATACAGAGCGATCTCGCTGTCTCGCAGCACGGGAGTACACATACAGTCCCCCAGCACGTTTCTGGCAAATACAGTGCTGCCAGCCCCCATAAATGTGATTTTTGGCATAGTCTCTCCTTCCGGCCGTCTCCGCGGCCCCCGTCCTTCCCGGAGGATGTTTTCATATGCTTTCATTGTAAGGGTTTCCGGAAAAGTTTGATAGGGATTTTGTTTCAGAAAATAGCATAAATGTTGTAAGGTAAACGGGCTGCACCATGCAGCAAGGGTATCGTTTTATCAAATGTCACTTTGGTCTGCACTTGCTTTATATTTCTCATATATTTTCTTTGCCTGTTCTGCCACAATATCCCTGAGATGGGCAGGCGCTATGATATCAACCTGAGTTCCGAAGGATAACAAGTATCCTATGAGCCATTCGTCCTCCGGCATTTCAACTGATACGATTAAATCGCCGTTCTCCTTTTGGGATACTTGTGTGTTATCGAATTCATCATAAATACGATAGGACATATTTTTCGGAAAACGGAGCACTATCGTATTGTAGGCTTGGGCCGGCACCTCTTTTGATTCCGGATATGGTTCCGGAAATGAGCTTTTGCTAAAACCCTCCGTGAGAACTTCTAAATCTAGGATGCGGGTGAGCTTAAAAATACGATAATCCTGCTTTTCCATACAATACGCTTTTAAATACCATGACATGGATTTATAGGACATTTTTAACGGTTGGATGATTCTTTCGCGGATTGTCCCGTAGGAATTTGCATAGGTGATTTTTACGCATTTTTGACCAATCACCGCTGATTTTAGCAGTTCAAATTTCTCATTGTCGGTTCCGCTGTTTCCCCATCTGGAAAAATCCACTTCAAGCCAATTCTCCGAATTGATGTTGAAAACTGCAGAAAGCTTTTGTAATGTTTGACGGCTTGATGTTTTTGTTGAATTTATGCTTTGCAGGGCTGTTAGAATTTCCTGCTTTTCTTCCTCCGACAGCACTGCTTTATCTAAAACAAAATCATTCATCAAATGAATGCCGCCGTTTCGCCCTGCTTCCGCGTAAACGGGTATGCCTGCGCTGCTTAGCGCGTCGATATCTCTGTAGATCGTCCTTGGGGACACTTCAAATTTCTCTGCCAGCTCAGGAGCGGTAGCTTGTCCCTTGTCCAGCAAATGATATAAAATTTTAAAGAGCCTGCTTTCCTGCATCGGCGGTGCCTCCTTTGGCAGTGGAATATCAATAAAACCTGACATATTATGTCAAATTTTATTATAATCCTTTTGCAGGCTTCCATCAACAGCGCAAATGGGATTTTCTGTCTTTGGTTATGGGACGGGAAAGGGGCAATATATTTTGCAAAGCGTGAAAAGCCCTTGAAGGGATGGCCCAAAGGGAATATACTGATGGTGATTCTTGCGGAAGCGGAAAGAAGCATAAGAAGCAAAAGCAGAGACGGCAAAAAGACAGAAGCGAGAAGCACCAAGAAGCAGAGGCGAAAAATATCTGAAATGGAAATAAGAAAGAACATGGCTAAAGTGAAAGAATACCATCAGGAGACGGGATCCGGCGGCGGGCTGGCCTTTTATTTCTGCGGCTGGCAGAAATGCGCGCCGGGGCATGCCTTCGGGCCGGCGGTCAGGCCCCATCACTTGTTTCATCTGGTCTTGTCGGGCCGGGGATTTTACGAGAGGGCTGGGAAACGGCAGGAGATCGGGCCGGGGCAGGGGTTTTTGATCCTGCCGGGGGAATCCACCTATTATGGAGCGGACTGCGCGGATCCTTGGGAGTACTGCTGGATCGGATTTGGAGGGGCGGAGGCGGAAGCGATTCTGAGGGAGTGCGGATTTGGGGAGGAAAATCTGATTTACGAGGACCGCAGCGGGGGGCTTCTGGGGCGGGAGATGATGGGGTTAGTTGACTCTTTCGGCCGCATGGACGTGAATGGCTATATGCTGCTGGGCAGGCTCTATCTATGCCTTTCCCATATGGTGTCCAAGCAGCCTCCCAAGGGGGTGGCGGCGCAGGAATATGTGGGCAGGGCATTGGATTTCATTCATAATAATTTCGGTTATGATATGGGAGTGGCTGAAATTGCCCGCACTGTTGGAATCCACAGAACCTATCTATACCGCATTTTTATGGAGCAGCTGGGACAGTCCCCCAAGGAGTATCTCACGGAGGTCAGGCTGGAAAAGGCGGCGGAGATGCTTGGGGGAACCGGTCTGTCTGTCACGGAGATCGCTCTGTCCTGCGGATTCAGGGAGGTCTCCCTTTTTGACAGGCATTTCAGGGGCCGCTATGGCTGCGCCCCTCTGAAATACCGCAGGATGGCTGCCGGATGTCCTGCGCGGCCTTTGGACTGCTGACCAGAGAACCCTGCCGCCACACAGATTGCTGGATTGTAGACTACTGCTTTACATAGAGCATATCCACCTTCTGGATATGGCTGATAAGCCATTGCACGAGGAAATCAAGGAGCTTTTCCACAGCTTCATTCTGTATTTCCCAGTCCGTGTCTATAAAATCCAGATCGAATTCCATCAAGCCCTCCTCGAATTTGCGGTGAAGGGCCACATGTGCCGGTATGTGGGCATAATGGATGCTCTTCAGATAAGCCTCCTCGTGAGCGAAGTGGGTCTTGGTGTAGTCTATGAGCTGGGAGATCAGGCTGGTCAGCTTCTCGGTCTTGTCATGGAGCAGGCTGTCGTTCAGCAGGTCATATGTTTCCTGCGCCAGCTCAAAGAGCCGCGCGTGTTCTTGGTCAATATGGGCGATTCCTATGTAGTATTCTGGTTTCATTTCGTACATGGCAGTATCTTCCTTTCATGATTTGGTAATATTTGGAGACTTGTCTATTTTACCGCTTTGGAGCTCCATAGGCAAGAGGATTTTGCATGTCCGGGGCGGAGCGGTCATTGGTTAGGCTTTTTGGAGATCTGCCGCAGAAGGTTTGGCAAAAGGATGCCGCTTAGGCTTTCCGGGGCTATTGCATTTTGCGGGTCGGTGTGTTATTATTTTGACAATGGAAAGAAATGGAGCCCCGAAGGGACAGAAAGGAAGAAATCATAAAATGAAACAAGGTTTTGATGAAGTGGTGGCGAAGGTTTTAAAGTGCGGCAAGAAGACAGTGGCTGTGTCCGTCGCTCAGGATTCTGCAGTGCTTGAGGCCGTGAAGGAGGCAAAGGAAAAAAACATTGCCGATGCCATTCTGGTGGGTGATGAGGCCAAGATCAGAGAGGTGGCGGATTCTATAGGCATGGATCTGACGGGATATGAGATCATTGACGAGCCCGACATGATTCAGGCGTCTCTGAAGGCTGTGAAGCTGGCCCATGACGGCAGGGCTGATATGTATATGAAGGGCCTGATCGACACCAAGGACTTCCTGAAGAGCGTACTGGACAAGGAGGTGGGCCTGCGCACGGGCAATCCCCTTTCCCATGTGGCCGTATTCGAGATTCCCGGCATCGATAGGCTTCTGTTCCTGACGGACGTGGCGTTCATGCCCTACCCCACTTTGGAAGACAAGGTAAACATTATAAAGAACACAATTCCTGTATGCAACGCCTGCGGTGTGGATAATCCCAAGGTGGCGCCTCTTGCGGCGGTGGAGGTGGTGAATCCCAAGATGCCCGTCACCGTGGAGGCGGCAGAGCTGACGAAGCTGTGTCAGGAGGGACAGATTCCCGGATGCATAGTGGACGGGCCGCTTTCCCTTGATCTTGCCATCGACCCCGAGGCGGCAAAGCATAAGGCAGCTACCCATAGACTGATTCAGGGAGATGCGGACGTGCTGCTCTTCCCGGACATTCATGCAGGCAACTTGGTATATAAGGCCATCGTACATATGGTGAAGATGAAGAACGGATGCATTCTCACCGGAACCAAGGTTCCCGTGATCCTCACCAGCCGCTCCGATACCTTTGAGACGAAGGTCAATTCCATTGCTCTTGCAGCAGTGGTGGCGGAGGAAATGAAGAAGAACGGTCAGTAGAAATAGAAGAAAAGCAAGGGGAGGAAAATGAAATGTCCATTAAAAGCCTGATTATCAATCCCGGTTCCACCTCCACCAAGATCGGTGTTTTTGAGGATGAGAACCTTTTGTTCGAGGAGACCCTGCGGCATTCCACGGAGGAGATTTCCCGATATGCCACCATAGTGGACCAGAAGGATTTCCGCAAGAAAATCATAACGGATCTGCTGGAGTCTAAAAACTTTGATCTGGGATCCCTGAACGTAGTGGTAGGGCGGGGCGGCATGCTCAAGCCCATTCCCGGCGGCACCTACGCCGTGACGGAGGCTCTTCTGGAGGATCTGAAGAAGGGAGTGCAGGGGCAGCACGCCTCCAATCTGGGGGGCATTCTGGCCAAGGAGATCGGAGATTCCATCGGGGTTCCCTCCTACATTGTGGATCCCGTGGTGGTGGACGAGCTGATGCCCATCGCAAGGTATTCCGGCGTGCCGGAGCTTCCCAGAGTGAGCATCTTCCACGCCCTCAATCAGAAGGCGGTGGCCAAGAGGTATGCCAAGGAGATCGGAAAGCCCTACGAGTCCCTGAGGCTTATCGTGGTTCACATGGGAGGCGGCGTATCTGTGGGCGCCCATGAGAACGGCAAGGTGGTAGACGTGTTCAACGCCCTTGACGGGGACGGCGCGTTCTCTCCGGAGAGGGCGGGGGGCGTGCCCAGCGGCGCGCTGATTAAGATGTGCTTTTCCGGGAAATACTCGGAGAAGGAAGTGTACGGCAAGATAGTGGGAAAGGGAGGCTTCAACGCTTATCTGGGCACCAACGATATGCGGGAGGTCACAAAGATGGCCAATGAGGGCGACGCGAAGGCGGCGGAGTCCAAGGAGGCGTTTTTGCTTCAGGTGTCCAAGGATATTGGCTCCATGGCCTGTGTGCTGAAGGGCCAGGTGGACCGGATCATCGTCACCGGAGGAATTGCCTACGGTGCTGACGTGGTGGCCGCATTGAAGGAGAGGGCGGAGTGGATTGCGCCCTTCACCGTATATCCCGGTGAGGATGAGCTGCTGGCGCTGGCTCAGGGAGCCATTCGGGTGCTGACAGGAGAAGAGGAAGCCAAGAACTATTGAGGCATAGAGTGCTAAGTGCAAAAGTTTCACAAGGGGCTGCGAAAGCGGCCCCCTATTGTTTCAGGCGGACCCTCCTTATCAGCTTCCTGGCGGGCAAGGCATGGACGGGAGGCCCGGGGAGATCGGGGGCTGCCGGGCTGGCGGCCTTTGGGGTTGAACATGCCGGAGGGGAAGCTGTGGGACGGGCGGAAGGAATGGGAAGACATTTATGCTCAGAAAATTGAAATTGAAACTGCGCCTGCTGCAGAGCGCCTCCCCCATGAAGCTGATTCTGGGCGGTTATCTGGCCATCATTCTGATAGGGACCCTGCTGCTGGCCTTGCCATGCGCTACGGCAGGGGCGGGGAGCACGCCGGTATCGGACTGCTTTTTTACGGCCACATCCGCCACCTGCGTCACGGGGCTGGTGCGGTACGACACTTATACCCACTGGACGCTCTTCGGCCAGCTGGTGATTCTGGCGCTGATTCAGGTAGGGGGAATCGGGTTTGTGACGGTGGCCATTCTGGTCATGGTGTTCGCCAAGAAAAAGATCACCCTGAGCCAGCGGTCCCTGATGCAGAATTCTATATCGGCTCCCCAGATCGGGGGCATCGTGAGGATGACGAAGTTCATCGCCATGGGAACATTGGCCGTGGAGCTGGTGGGGGCCTTGCTTCTCAGCTTTTCCTTTGTGCCGCGGTTCGGGTTGTTGAAAGGGATATATTTCTCCTTTTTTCACTCCGTCTCCGCATTCTGCAATGGGGGATTTGATCTGATGGGGGGAACCACGGGAGAATTTTCTTCTTTGACGGGATCCGGCGGGGACTGGTATGTGGGCACGGTGATCATGCTGCTGATCTTTCTGGGAGGTCTGGGGTTTTTCGTCTGGCATGACGTGATAGAGCACCGTTTTCGTTTCCGGCGGTTCCGGCTGCAGAGCAAGATGGTTCTGGCCATCAGTCTGGGGCTGGTGGCGGCAGGGGCCCTGACGCTGGCGGTGCTGGAGTGGAACGGCGGGCTTTATGAAGGGCTGTCCTGGGGGGAGAGGATCCACGCCAGCCTCTTTCAGTCGGTCTCTCTGCGGACGGCAGGCTTCAACACCGTGGATCTGGGGGCCATGACGGAGGGCGCTCAGTTCGTGATGATATGTCTTATGCTCATCGGCGGTTCCACGGGCTCCACGGCGGGAGGAATCAAGACCACCACCTTCTGGGTGCTGTGCATCAGCATTTTTGCCACCTTTGGCAGAAAGAAGAATATCGAGATGTTCGGGCGCAGGATGAACGAGGGGATTACCAGAACGGCGGCCTGCGTATTCATGACTTATCTGCTGCTGACGGCGGGAGTCAGCGTGATTATCTCCGCCATAGAAGGGCTGCCTTTTCTGACGGCTCTGTTTGAGACTGTGTCCGCCATGGCTACGGTAGGCCTTACTCTGGGCATCACGCCCGGTCTGGGCATGGTGTCCAAGCTGCTGCTGGCGTTTCTGATGCTCTGCGGCAGGGTGGGGTCCATCACCATGCTGCTGGCGTTCTCCTCGGACAAGAGGGCTGCCAATTCAAGGCTGCCGCTGGAAAATGTGCAGGTGGGATAGGGGAACATGGGAGCAGCTGTTTTTTGAAGAGGGGCCGGCGCGGGCATGGGCCCTAAGAGGGAAAGGAACGGAATGATATGAAATCGGTTTTGGTCATTGGACTCGGCCGCTTTGGGCGGCATATGGCCCAGAAGCTTTTGGAGGGCGGAAACGAAGTGCTTGCGGTGGAATGGCGGGAGGAGCGGGCGGACGACGCGGTGGGGAGTATCCGGCAGATTCTCATCGGTGACGCTACGGACGAGCGATTTATGAAGTCTCTGGGCATCGACAATTTTGATCTGGCAGTCATCGCCATCAGTGAAAATTTCCAGACGGTTCTGGAGGTGACGGTGCTGCTGAAGGATCTGGGATGCAAGTATATCGTGGCCAGAGCCACAAGGGATGTGCACAAGAAGCTTCTGCTTCGCAACGGCGCCGATTACGTGTCCTATGCGGAGCGGGAGGTAGCGGAGAGGCTGGCAATCAAGTTCGGCGCGGACACCATATTCGACTATGTGGAGCTGACTCCGGAAATCGGGATCTACGAGATTGCCGTCCCTCAGAAATGGATCGGGAAGAACATGGTGGAGCTGTCCATACGGAACAAATACCATGTGAGCGTCATGGCCACGAAGAAGGAGAACCAGATTTCGCCGCTGCCTCATCCCAGCCATGTTTTTGAGGCGGATGAGAGCGTGATGGTCATGGGAAGCGCCAAGGACATCGAGGCCATCACGTGAAGCTGTAAATGCAGTTTCCCTGCTTGCTGCGGCAGGGTGATGTTTGGCCATAAAAATTTGCATGCCAAGCGGCGTCAATATGTTTCAAGAGGGCGGCAGGGAGGAAATGGCAGAAAGCTTTTTCCCTGCCGCCGATTATGTGCTGCATTTTAACGGATATCTTTCCTTGTGTATTTCAGATAAGCAATCAGGATTCCTCCAATTCCTATGACTGCGCCGACGGCAGCCATTCCGCCGTCCAGTCTGCCATTTGAAACAATATTGGCGCCCTCGCAATATCCGAACGGTGTTATGTACTTTAAAAACTCAGCTACATCGGCAATGTTTGCAATCAGGTTCAGAAAATACATCATTGCGGCAATACCAAGCCCTGCACCCGCACTGCCTTTGCGAAGCAATGCCGAGATGCCGAAGCATATTCCGGCCAGCTCAATCTGGAGCAGATAATAAGCGAGATGCAGCAGGTGGATTTCTTTCCAAGGAACCGTCTCGCCCACAGCGGCTATGGAACCCACAGAAATAACATAGAGAAGGACATTCATGGCTGTGATTTGAATCAATAGGGCAATCAGTTTTTCCGTAATAATCCTTATGCGGCTGACAGGATGAGTCAGCAGAAACTCAGCTGTCTTGTTTTTTTCTTCTTTGCTGAGAATGCCGACGGCACAAAGAGATGCATAAAACGCACCGCCGAGACCTAAGATATTGCCGCATTCAACAGCGTAAAATCCGATGAGGGTTCCAAAGTTCAAACGGTCCATACCGAAGGCCTCGGAAAAAGAACCCATAGAGGCGAACACCTCGTTGACACTGTGCATCTGTTCCTTCATTTCCGGGAATAGAAAAATGCAGATTGCAAGAAGGAAGCCAATGGAAGCCGTCCATATCAGAAACGAAGTCTTACCTTGCTTTAGTTCGTGCCTTACAAGCGTCATACCGTCTCACCGTCCTTTCCATAATAATGCAGGAATACTTCTTCAAGATCCGGCTCCGTAACCGTAAGGTCATCAATCTGACCTGAAGACAGTGTGCGCAGTAAGCTGCCCATGTCTCCGCTGTAAAGAAAACTGACGGAGCCTTTCATTTCTTTTCTGTCTCGCATACCCCTCAGCTGCCCAAGGTCTACAACACCTTGAACAGTAACGCGCTTTGCACTTGTTTGAGAGAGGACGTCCACACTGTTGCAAGCTATGATTCTGCCGTCACGGATAATCGCCGCGCGGGTGCAGTTGTGCTGAATTTCCGAGAGAACATGGCTGGATAAGAGAAGCGTTGCGCCCTCCTTGTTTCTCTCCCGCAGAATATCAAAAAATTCTTTTTGCATCAGCGGATCCAATCCGCCGGTGGGCTCGTCCAGCACAAGGAGCTTCGGCCGATGCTGCAAAGCACAGACAATGGCAACTTTTTTTCTGTTGCCGAAAGACAGATCATCGATCTTTCGGGCTGTGTCAAGCTGCATACGCTCACAGAGCAGTTTCGATTCAGCGGTGCAATCCTTTTTCCGCAAATCAGCGGACAGCTTCAAGACATCCTTCACTTTCATTCCGGAGTAAAACAATGCTTCCGAGGGAAGGTAGCCGATGTCCTGTAAAATAGATTCCTTTTCTTTTGTGACATCTTTCCCCAAAATCATTGCTCTGCCTCGGGTGGGAGCAATCAGCCCAAGCAATGTTCGGATTGTAGTGGACTTTCCTGCGCCGTTTGGGCCGATGAAGCCAAAGAACTCGCCCTGTGTTACCGTCAGGTCAAGGTCAATGATCCCCCTTGCCTTACCGTAATATTTCGTAAGCTTTGTGGTTTTAATAATCTCCATAGTTTGTCACTCTTTCCGAAGATAGATACTCTTCCAAAAATTCATCAGTTTTGAAAAGCCCTTTTCCATCTCTTCCATATCCACATTGCCGCGCTGAACCATCTCCCAGATATATCCTTCGGAAGCCAAATACATATTACGGTACATCATGGGAATATCCAATCCGGGAATAAACTGTTCCGGATCCATATTCAGCCGTGTTTGATCCGCCTTCAGATTAAAGTGTCTATGGTAGCTTTCCTGAACTGCAGCGGATATGTCAGTATCCTTTTCATAAAAAGCCTTGATGGTGAAGTTTGCCATATCGGGATAGAGACGAATGATTTCCATCTTAGCCTGCATCCCTTTTTCCATGCTTTCAAATAGGTCTTTTTGCTCGTAGCAGCCGTACTCTGTCAGATATTTGATGGTCGTCTCTGCACATTTGTCCCACAAGAACATATATAGCTCTTTTTTGTTGTGAAAGTAATGAAAGAGCAAGGATTTGCTGATTCCGGCAGCGTCTGCAATCTCGCTCATAGGACTGTTTTTATAGGAGTTTTGGGAAAATACCCGATATCCTGCATTTATGATAGCATGCTGCTTTTCTGCGGATAGGGAAAAGAACCTTTCGTTCATGGCGCGCCCTCCGTTAACTGATTCGGTTAATCTTATTTTGGCTCCATTGACCGATTTTGAGAAGACCCTTTCAAAAAATTTACTTGAACTGCCTGATATCTGGTTCATAAAGGCCGGGACGGCAGGCTGCAACAAGTAACATAAAAGACACCAAGAAAGGTATTTCTGCCTTTCCCGGTGTCTTTCGTCCTTGCATTGCCCATAAAACTCTCAAATAAAACTACAAATTAAATCTCAAATTTGAAGTACCTTTTGGCATTGTAATAGGAGATGTCCCGGATGATCTCGGACAGTATTTCCATGTCTGCCGGGAATCCGCCTCCCTCTACCCAGTAGCCGATGAGGTTGCAGAGGATGCGGCGGAAATATTCGTGCCTCGTATAGGACAGAAAGCTTCTGGAATCCGTGATCATGCCCACGAAACCGCTGAGATTGCCCAGGTTGGCCAGAGCGATCAAGTGTTCTCTGATTCCGACTTTATGATCGTTGAACCACCATGCGCAGCCCTGCTGTACTTTGGACACGGCGCTGGAATCCTGAAAACAGCCCAGCACGGTGCCGATGGCCTGATTGTCGTTGGGGTTTAAGCTGTAGAGGATGGTTCTGGGCAGCTGCTCAGTCCTGCACAAGGCATTCAGGAAGTCTGCCATCTGGGCGGAGGGGGCGTCGTTGTTGATGCAGTCATAGCCCGTATCGGGTCCCAGCTTCTGGAACATCAAGGTGTTGTTGTCCCTCTTGCAGCCGAAGTGGAGCTGCATGGCCCAGTCCAGCCTATGGTACTCCCTGCCCACGAAGAGCATGAAGGCTGTCTTGAACTTCATTTCTTCCTCTCTGGTGGGAATCATGCGGTTCATGCGCTTCAAAAATATGGCTTCAATCTCGTCGTCGCTGGCAGGCTGGTACATCACATATTCCAGAGCATGGTCAGACACTTTGCAGCCCATGGAGTCGAAAAACTCCATGCGTTTCTTCAGGGCGGTCTTTAAGGCGGCGAAGCTGTTGATCTCGCCCATGCCCGCGGTCTCGCAGAGCTTATCCAGATATTCCAGATAATCAGGCTTCTCGATGTTCATAGCCTTGTCCGGTCTCCAGGCAGGCAGCACCTTCACGTCAAAGCTTTCGTCCTCGGCAATTTTTTTGTGCCATTCCAGAGAATCCACGGGATCATCGGTGGTGCAGATCAGAGTCACATTGCTGCGTTTGATGAGGCTGCGGACGCTCATGGAGGGCTGGGCCAGCTTTTCGTTGCAGAGCTTCCATACCTCGTCAGCAGTCTTTTTGTTCAGCACGCCGGTATAGTCGAAATATCTCTGCAGCTCCAGATGGCTCCAGTGGTATAGGGGGTTGCCGATGGCCTTCCCCAGACATTCCGCCCATTTGCAGAATTTCTCGTAATCGGAGGCGTCCCCGGTGATGTATTTTTCCTCCACCCCGAAGGAGCGCATGAGACGCCATTTGTAGTGATCGCCGCCCAGCCATACCTGAGTGATATTATCAAAGCGGCGGTCTTCAGCGATTTCTCTGGGATTGATGTGACAATGATAGTCAAGCACCGGCGTGTTCTCTGCAAAGTCGTGAAACAGCTTTTTGGCCGTTTCTGATTCCAGCAGAAAGTCTTTGTCCATAAATGGTTTCATTTCCTTTTCCTCCCTATTTTGAAAGTGGATTGAGATAAACTATCTTCAGCGGGTGGTGCCCCGTTTGATGATCTCGCCGGAGAAGACGGTCTTTTTCGGCATTTCGTTTCCTGCCAGCACCCCCATCAATATGGTGATCAGGTGCTGGCAGAGGGTTTCCAGCTTGTTGTCTATGCTGGTGAGCTCCGGATCGCAGCAGGTGGCAAGCATGGAATTATTATATCCCAAAACGGAAAAATCTTCCGGGATCCTATAATTCATTTCTTTGGCAAATTTTACGGCGGCCAGTGCCAGAATGTCGTCGGAGGCTATGACTCCGTGAAAACTGAGGCCCTGACGCTTAAGAGTCTTCAGCTGTTCCGTCATGGCATGGACATCCTCGTGGGAGCCGGAGAAGTACTGCACTAGCTCCGGTGACAAAAGCCCCTGCTCCTCCATGGCCGTGCGGTAGCCCTCCAGTTTTTTCTTTCCGCTGTAGGAGGTGGAGCTGTAGAAATACAAGACATCCTTCACTCCCTTTTGAACCATCTCCAGCGCTGCCTGATACATGGATGTATAATCATCCGAGACAATGCTGTAGACATTTGGCACGTCCAGAGCGGCGTTCAAAAGCGTCACCGGAATCCGGGCGGCAGCGTCGGAGATATACTTGTTTTCCGAATCCTTTTCATAGATGAAATTGGAGCCTACCAGTATGATTCCGTCCACCTTTTTGGTGAGCAGAAGGTGCATGGCGGATATTTTGTCCGCCAGCTCGTAGCCCGTACAGCATAGGAGACTGTCATAGCCGTTGGTCCGCAGCTTGCGCTCGATATAGTAGACGGCCTTGGCCAGATAGGGATCCGAGCTGTCCGCGCACATGATGCCAATGGTGTTCATGGTATTCAGCCCCAGACCCCTTGCGAAGGCGTTGGGGGTATAGCCGCACTGCCTGATGGTGTCAAGCACCTTGGTTCTTGTCTTTTCGCTGACATTCTTGCTGCCGTTGAGCACTCTGGAAACAGTGGCGATGGAGACGCCAGCTTTTTCGGAGACGTCATAGATGGTCATGGGTTCTCCTTATGTAAAGATTGTCCGGACAATCTGAGAGCCGTGTAAGTAGTTACAAAAACGCACAATACAATTATAGCAAACCTAGGTTTTTTTGCAAGATATATTTTTCACAAACCTGAAAATGCTTCCTATTTTTTTGAATTTATCAGGATTTTTTGGTTGACGAAATTCTGTAGAAGCTGTAAAATAGCAAATGTAAGAGCTTACATACTAAAAGAGTAATTTAGTGCGGGATTTGCCATGGCGCAGGGCTGTGACGGAATGAAAAAGACCGGATGGGGAGGCTTTGCATTTTGGGAGTCTGGCGGATTCGTCCAAGGCGCTGCGGAAACGTGACGGACGTAACGGTAGGTATGAGCAAAGATTAAGGGGCTGCATGGGGCGGCGGAAACGAGGGAATATGGAAGTATTGAGCAAGGCCATGACGGGCAAGATGGTGAGGCCGATCAGAGTGGTTCAGTTCGGGGAGGGGAATTTTCTGAGGGCTTTTGTGGATTATATGATTGACATTGCCAACGAGCGGGGGAAGTTTGACGGGGATGTGGTTTTGGTCAAGCCCATTGAGATGGGCAGTCTGGAGAATTTTCACAGACAGGGCTGCCAGTATACGGTTTCCCTGAGGGGGATGGTGGACGGGGAGGCGAAAGTCCTGAACCGGAAGATCACCAGCGTGGCGGACGCGCTGGATTCCTATTCCGAATATGACAAGTACATGGGGCTGGCGGAGATAGATACCTTGCGCTTCGTGGTCTCCAATACCACGGAGGCGGGAATCGTGTTCGATGAAAAGGACCGGTTTGACGCGGCGCCTCCCGCCACCTTTCCGGGCAAGCTGACTAAATTTTTATATGATAGGTTTCGCTGTTTTAAGGGGGATAGGAAGAAAGGGCTGGTGATGCTGCCCGTAGAACTGATAGATGACAATGGAATCGAATTGAAGCGGTGCGTGATGCAGTATGTGGATCTGTGGAATCTGGGGGAGGAGTTTCGGGCATGGGTGGAGGAGGCCTGCGTATTCACATCCACGCTGGTGGACCGTATCGTCACCGGTTATCCCAAAGACGCGGAACAAGAGGAATGGAAGGCTCTGGGATATGAGGACAGGATCATGGTGACGGGGGAGCCCTTCGCCCTATGGGTCATCGAAAGTTCCAAGGACATCAGCCGGGAGCTTCCTCTGGCGGAGGTGAACCTTCCGGTGATCTTCACCGACAATCAGAAGCCCTACAAGCAGAGGAAGGTCCGCATCTTAAACGGAGCGCATACGTCTTTTGTGCTGGCTTCCTATCTGTGCGGCAATGACACCGTGAAGGAGTCCATGGAGGACGGGGATATCAGGAACTTCATGGTGAAAACCATTTTTGATGAGGTCATTCCCACTCTGGAGCTTCCGGAGGAGGAGCTGAAGGAATTTGCGGAGGCGGTGATAGAGCGCTTCGACAATCCATATGTAAAACATGCATTGCTGTCCATTTCCCTGAATTCCGTGTCCAAGTGGAGGGCCAGATGTATGCCCAGCCTATTGGGGTATGTGGAAAGGTTTGGCGCTCTGCCCAGACGGCTGGCTTTTTCTCTGGCGGCGCTGATGGCGTTTTACGCAGGGGAGGAAATCCGGGAGGGAGCCCTTGTGGGAAGCAGAGGAGGAGAGGAGTACAAAATTCTGGATGATGGGAAGGTTCTGGAGTTTTTCCGGGAAAACAACGGGAAGGACAGCAGAAGCGCCTCGGAAGCGTTTCTGGGCCGCGTTGACTTCTTTGGTCAGGATCTGAATCAGGTGCAGGGGCTGACGGAGACGGTGGCGGCTTGTCTGGAGGATATCAGGACCAACGGCATGAGGGCGGCGCTATGCAGGATTTCCTGAAAATAAACGAAAAAGATAATGTGGCGGTGGCTCTTCGGGACGTGGCGGCAGGGACGGGATATCAGGACAGCGCCGAGGCTTTGGAGGCGCAGGGGACAGATTCGGCGGATGGCGGTACGGCCTCGAAGGCGCAGGGGACAGATTCGGCGGATGGCGGTACGGCCTCGGAGACGGCAGGGACAAATGGGGCGGACAGCACCGCGGTGACGGCGAGGGAGGATATTCCGGCTGGGCACAAAATGGCCCTCTGCGCCATTCCCAGAGGCGGGCAGGTGGTGAAGTATGGCTATCCCATCGGTATTGCCAAGGAGGACATCAGGGCCGGGGATTGGGTCCATACCCATAATATCCGCACGGGACTGGGGGAATTGCTGGAGTATTCCTACCGGCCCCATGAGGCGGCGGTGTTGGAAAAGCCGGAAAAGATCGGTGCCTGTATGGGGCATGAAGGCGCTTTGGAGAGCGGCAATGGCCGTCCGGAGAAGAAGGCCTCTTGGGGAGGGGCAGCCTTAAGCGGGGAGGAGTCTTTTCGGAGCGGGGCTTTCTTTCAGGGATTTGTGCGGTCTGACGGCAGGGTGGGAGTGCGCAACGAAATCTGGATCATTCCCACGGTAGGCTGCGTGAACAACGTGGCCGCCGCCATTGCGAGACGGGCCAACGAGCTGGTGGAGGGCACGGTGGAGCAGGTGATTGCCTTTTCCCATCCATACGGCTGTTCCCAGATGGGAGAGGATCAGGAGAACACAAGAAAGATTCTCGCTGACTTGATTGGTCATCCCAATGCCGGGGGCGTGCTGGTGCTGGGGCTTGGCTGTGAGAATTGCAATATCCCTGCGCTGAAGCCGTATCTGGGAGAGTATGACAAAGACCGGGTGAAATTTTTGGCAGCTCAGGAATGGGAGGACGAGGTGGAGGAGGCCCTGAAGCTGATTCGGGAGCTGGTAGGATATGCGGCTTCTTTTAAAAGGCAGCCTGTGGGCATGGACAAGCTGGTGGTGGGGATGAAGTGCGGCGGCAGCGACGGCCTTTCCGGGATCACCGCTAATCCTCTGGTGGGACGGTTTTCCGATAGGCTGATCGCTGAAGGAGGAACCAGTATTCTCACGGAGGTGCCTGAAATGTTCGGCGCCGAGACCATTCTGATGAATCGCTGCGAGAGTCGCGAATTGTTTGAAAAGACGGTGGAGATGATCAACCGTTTTAAACTGTATTTTAAGAGTCACAACCAGACCATATATGAAAATCCTTCTCCGGGAAACAAGGCGGGAGGCATATCCACTCTTGAGGATAAGTCTCTGGGCTGTACCCAGAAGTCGGGCAGCGCTTTGGTGAGAGGGGTGCTGGAATACGGGGAGAGGGTGCGGGAGAGGGGGCTGAATCTTCTTTGCGCGCCGGGAAACGATCTGGTGGCGGCCACCGCGCTGGCGGCGGCGGGAGCCCAGATCGTCCTGTTCACCACGGGCAGGGGAACCCCCTTTGCCTCTCCGGTGCCCACGGTAAAGATTTCCACCAATTCCGGGCTGGCGGCCCGCAAATCAGGCTGGATCGACTTTGACGCCGGAAGACTGGCGCAGGAGGCTCGCTGGTCGGAGGAGACAGAGCGCCTATACGGTTATATCCGTCAGGTGGCCTCCGGCAGGAAGGTCTGCAGCGAGGAGGCCGGATACCATGACATGGCGATCTTTAAGCAGGGCGTGACGCTGTGAGTCATCATAACGCAAACAGCGGAGGGACAAGGATGTTCTTCCGCTGTTTCTTGCACTGTTATGATTTTCCATGTGTGAACCGAAAATTTCGGCGGGCAGTTCCAAACCACGATGCTGATTATTTTATATAATAGCAGTAGTCTAAGATCACATTTCCCTTTTCGTCCGGTGTGGTAAAACGGGGACATAGGCAGTTTTCAAAAGATGTCTCGGCTCCGCTGCAGTCCGTGTCTGCTTCCATGCCTGCGTCCTGAAGAGCCTTCCGGCAGTTGCATACGGCAGCATGTGTTTCCTCTTCCTTGCCGTATACCCAGCAGGTTCCCATGCTGGATTTCGGAAAATCGATATATTCAAAGCCCTCCGGAACTATCGTGTTTTCAGGGGTAAACATTCCGATCCAATATTCCGCAAGCTGGCCGTTTTTGCGACGCTCCAACCCCACATAGGCGCCGCCGTTTTCCCAGATAGCCAAGATCCCATCGGTTCCTCCCATGCTGCTTTCTACTACGTCAAACCAGCCGTTGGCAAACCATTCTCCCCAGCCGCCATAGTCATGATATTTTTTCCCGATAAATCTCATAGCCGGAACCTCTTCCTTAAATACCTTCATGATTTCTGCCATAATTTTCCTCCTCACATAAGTATCCTTTTGGATGTTTCGAGAACCACGCGTTCCAAGAACCATTGAAAGAGGTTCCCCCCCATGGCTCATGGTACAATATCGAAACAGAAGGACACTGTTTCGACTTTTGATTCCATGTGCGCCAGAGCGCACGAAATTATGGTATAATACAAAATATAGTATAATACAAAATTATGATAACATAAGTACCGGGAGATGTAAAGACATGAACTGCGGTTATCCGCTGCCGGACGGGCGTTTACTCTTCTTTGACAAGCCGGATCCATGGCGGTGGAGACGGCACTGTCCATGAGACCTGCCAAGGGGATTTTTTTATGGCATTGACTTTGGGGGAGGCCGTTGCTATAATATATTTCATTAGTACAATGGCACATAAATATCCGGCTTGATCGTCATAAAGGGTATGGGGGTTACCCGCTTGTCTGTAGGCGCATGTCTGTGAAGGTCTGTCTGGCAGCAGGAACCGGATAGGATTCGGGAAAGGAATGGAATACATATGGGGCGGGAGTTACATGGAGATGAGGCCAGAAAGACGGCAGGCAGGCCGGACGAGAAGCCGCCGGGAGCAGGAAAGCTGGATAGGCTTACGGGCGTTTTAGCAAAGGAGGCAGCCGTGGCGCAGGCCTCGTCCGCAATGAACAAGAATCGCAGCGGAGCGCTCTTTTTGTGCGATATAAACAGTTTGAAGCGGATCAATGTCCAGCAGGGGCATAGGGCAGGGGATGCATGTCTGAAGCAAGTGGCCCAGATATTGACATACATGACAAGCCAGCAGGATATTCTCTGCAGGTGCGGAGGGGATGAATTTTTTATTTACATGCCGGCCTGCAGGGACGTCTGTCAGGCAGAGGACATCTGCTCCAGAATTGAGAAACGTTTCTTGGCCAGCGCGGGAAAAGGAAAGGGCAGTATAAGCTTTTTGGTGACAACGGTTTATGCCCTATGGCAGCCGGGGGATACCTGGCAGAGATTATCTGAACGGGCAGTCGCGGAGATGGAGAAGCGGAAAGCGGAGACGCAGACGTCGGAAAGGCGGAAGGAAGACGGAAAAGACCCCTATGGCAAGGACGTCCGGCGAATTCGGCAGGAACTGATTGAGCAGATCAGCAAGCCGGGGGCTTACTGTCAGGATTATGACAGCTTCAAGGGCATCTACCGTTTTCTGGAACGGAGCATTATCAGAAGCGGCCAGAAAGCATGTGTTATCCTGATCACGGTGGTGGACGGACAGGGCGGGAGCCTCAAGCCGTATGAGAAGGACGCCCTGATGGAGCGGCTTGGGGCGGATATCGGGGCCACGCTTCGTATCGGGGACGTGTATACCAGATATTCCAGCAGCCAGTACCTTCTTCTGGTCATTGATACCACAGAAGGACAGGCAGATAGGATCGTCAACCGGATCAAGGAGCGATTTCTCACGGAGGAGCTGGGGAACCGCATTCTGGTTCATCATTGTTATGAACTTCAGCCAGCCAGAATCGGGGTGCTGGAAGAGCGGGAGCTGGAGAATGGCGATCCGGAGATAGAATAAGAAGGAGGTCCGGCATGGAGGGGAAAAAGCTGACGGTGAAGATGTTGGGAGGGTTTTCTGCCTGCTATGGGGAGGAAGTGCTCACTTTTGGCAGGCATAGGGAGTCCAAATTCTGCCAGCTGTTCCAGCTGCTGATGACCAGACCGGGGCAGGAGTTTGGCAAAATGGATGTGGCTGAGAGCCTCTACGGGCGGGAGGAAGTAGAGAATTTGAATGCCAGCCTGAACAACACGATATTCCGCCTTCGCAGGTATCTGGAAGATTCCCCGCTGCCCACAGGAAGGTATCTGGTGCTAGGGGGGGGTAGAATTTCGCTGGTCGGGGAGATAGAGACGGAATCCGACGTTTGGAATCTGGAAGAACTGTTCCGAGAGTTTGAACAGGAGCGGGAGGGCCAGAGGAAGGTGGAATTGTGCAAGAAGGCCTGTGATCTCTACCAAGGGGAATTCCTTCCCCAGCTGTCCAATGAACAATGGGTTATAGAGAGAAGCCGCCACTACCAGAAGCTGTATTTCGGGATGCTGAGATATCTGCTGAGTTCCCTGAAAGAAGAAGGGGACTATAGAAGCATAGAAAAGGTGGCGGCTCAGGCTGTGAGTCTATATCCCTATGAAGGGTGGGAGATTTGGCAGATTGACAGTCTGATTGCTCTGGGACGCCAGAAGGAAGCCCAGAAACTTTATCAAAAGACGGCGTCCTATGTTCAGGAGATCGGAGGATTCCTTTCCAAAAAGCAGCAGGCCCAGTTTCGCAGGATCGGAGGCAGGATGCAGCAGCCGGAAGGGACAGGGGAGGATATTGGCAGGTGTCTGATGGAAAATGGGGCGGGTCAGGGCGCCTATGCATGTACGCTTCCGGGTTTTTCGGACTGTTTCCGTATGTTGAAGCGTATTGTAAAGAGGGGAGGAGTTCAGTTTTGCCTGCTGCTGTGTACGATTCTGGACAATAACGGTCATCCGGCCAGCAGCCGGGAATATTGCAGGAAGCAGGGGGAGAAGCTGCGCGCCACTTTTCAGACCCACCTGCGTCAGGGGGATATCTATACAAAGTACAGCGAGGGCCAGTACCTGCTGCTGTGCGTAGGTGTGGAAAGGGAGAATATCCCTGATATCGGCATGCGCATAGACATGGATTATCGAAAACGGTGCGGAGGCCGCAGCGGAATCAACTGCCGGCTTCTGGATGACGGAGAGATCTGGTAGGCGGTGAAGGGATATCCTCTGAGAACTCTATATTTGTATCTGGTTCGGAAAATAAAAGAGCTGTTGGAATGCGTGCCTCTTACATTCGCTGTAAGGGGCTTTTTTATGTCCAAATGCCCTGTCTTGTTCTTTGACCATAAAAGGATGGGAGAAGAATCTGTATCATATATCAAATTCGGAAAACTCCAATGCAATATCTGCAGTAATCAGCGAAAAAAGCAGGAAACACAATAGATGAAAGAGTTTGCGAAAGACCTCTTCTGCTATACTTTATCCAATGTAACTTTTATGGAACATAAGGTGTAATCGCGAGGAGGAGAAAGGTAAGCCAAATGAAGAAGAAAAAAGTCATGAAAGCGATTGCGGCAGCTGGTGTGGCCATTGGGGGAGCAAGCGTGCTTCAGGACGGAAACATGGTGTATGCTGCGGAATATGATCAGGGTCTGGTGGGGGATGAACTGATTCTTCCTGCCGAGGAAGAGGAGATATCGGAAGAGCAGACGATACAAGATAGCAATAGCGGCTCGGAGGCTACAGAGGGGTCTGACTCCGCGGAAAACTCTGAGTCTGAGGCAGGTTCCGACTCTGTAGAGGGATCTGATTCTGCAGAGAACTCTGAGTCTGAGGTAAATTCCGGCTCTGCAGAGGGATCCGATTCCGCAGAGAGCTTGGAGTCTGAGGCGGGTTCCGATTCTGCAGAGGGGTCTGATTCTGCAGAGAACCTTGAGTCTGAGGCAGGTTCCGGCTCCGCAGAGGGGTCTGATTCCATAGAGGAGGAGTCCGAGATCGGTTCCGAGTCTTCTGAGACGGGAAGCGGTTCTGTGTCTGCAGAGTCGGCAAGTGAATCCGAGTCTGTAAGCGGAGTTGAGTCAGAGGGTTCCGCAAGTGAATCCGAGTCTGTAAGCGGAGTTGAGTCAGAGGGTTCCGCAAGTGAATCCGAGTCTGCAGAATCCGTAAGCGAATCAGAATCCATAAGCGTGTCGGAATCTACAAGTGCATCGGAAGAGATAAGCACGTCTGAATCTGTAAGCGCCTCTGAATCCACAAGTGTAGTGGAAGAAGATGAACTGCTGGAGGATGAAAGCGGGTTGTTTACCCCTGCCCAGATGAGTATCCTGAGAAGGGCACAAGCTAAGCTGGCAGCAGGTGAGGAGCTGACAGAGGAGGAAAAGAATCTGCTGAGTGAGTCTACCTCCGCCAGCACATCCTTGTCAACACAGCACAGCGCCATGGCGTCGGAGTCTGAAAGCATCAGTGAATCCTTGTCAACGGAATCTTCGGAAGCCGTCTCGGTATCGATCAGCTTGTCTGCTTTGACGAGTGAGCATTTGGCGGTATCCCAATCCGCTTCCGAGAGCTTGCATACGTCTATGTCGGCAGCGCTTTCTGAGGCGCAGAGCGAATACGACAGCTTGCTGGAACATTACAATGACGGTGAACAGAGGCTTGAACGGCTGGAAGAATTGAAAAAGCTGATTGATGCCCAGAGCGAGGTTGTAGAGAGATTCCGGGCAATGGATGAGGCTCATTGGAGTCATAAATTGGGCACAACGAAATCTGCGGACGGCCAAACATACTGGGAGGCGGCGGATCAGCTGGCAAATTTGCTTATCAAGTATAAGATGCTGTCAGATGCGCAGGTAAATAATTATACAGACGTTAATTTTTCAAACGATGGCAACTGGATAGAATACGAGAAGGGTACGGATGTCGATGGTCGTTACATTGAAGTATCCTATAAAGATCAGAACGGAAACGAACAGACAAGGTATTTCGACTATGCTACGGCAGATAAAGACGGAAATGCGATTGCAAATAGAAATGAAACAACAACATACTGGAGTTTTCCTAATTATAATAAGACGGCAAATCGTGATGATGCGACAAAAGTGAAGTATATATACATTGTGGAAATGAAAAAGAGCCACGATGGGAAATTTATTGTCAGCAAAAATGATGGTTATAAAGGCGGCAAAGGATATTTCAGTCAAAAAGACTTTATTGACGGCAGGGATGATTACCAGAACGAGTATCGCAGTGAATATGTGGAGAAATCTGAAAGTCTTAGGCTGAAAGAAAGCGAAAGCGCAAGCCAAAGCAATTCTCTTCTGGCAGAATCAGAGGCAGCCAGTATGGAAGCCAGCACAAGCGCCTCTACCAGCATGAGCCGTTCGGAGAATGCCAGCGCATCCATGTCTGCCAGTGCGAAAGCTTCGGAGAGCACAAGCGAATCGTTGTCAACCAGTACAAGTGCATCATTGTCTGCATATGCAAGTGCGAGCGAATCTCTGAGCACAAGCAAGAGTGCGAGCGCTTCTACTGTGGTAAGCGAGAGTGAAAGCGGCAGCACCGTGGTAAGTGAGAGCGAAAGCACCTCCACTGTGGTAAGCGAGAGCGAGAGCACCTCTACCGTGGTAAGTGAGAGCGAGAGCACCTCTACCGTGGTAAGTGAGAGCGAGAGCACCTCTACTGTGGTGAGCGAGAGCGAGAGCACCTCTACTGTGGTGAGCGAGAGCGAAAGCACCTCTACCGTGGTAAGTGAGAGCGAGAGCACCTCTACTGTGGTGAGCGAGAGTGAGAGCACCTCTACCGTGGTAAGTGAGAGCGAGAGCACCTCTACTGTGGTGAGCGAGAGCGAGAGCACCTCTACTGT
>ERZ808051.204-NODE-204-length-76811-cov-6.688287_pt1 | contig 76811 bp, 72 predicted proteins | sample MGYA00380199_ERZ808051 | MGnify/ENA primary metagenome ERZ808051 (study PRJEB31490, sample SAMN06133391) | mouse gut metagenome | isolation source: J11 | host: mice | place: China: Chengdu | collected 2015-05 ... | reverse complement strand
CAATTCATATCGTTTCATGTACCTATTTTCGCACCTACACACGTCTTGTGCAATATTTATTTTTCAAACAACCCCTAGAGGGGAAAAGCGTATTTTAGCAGAAAGACCCATGTGGCTAAATGTGCGCTCAGCCGTTGGGGTACAACGGTTTCACCTTTGCTGAACTAAAGGGATAACCACAAATTTTTATTCACCAAGAAAGCCTTTTATTTGTTGTTATGCGTCTTGCTGATTTATTTCCTCTCTAAATCCCGGAGAGGATCCCCCTTCGGCAGACGGCGGGCGGGAAAGTATCCGCAAATTTTTTTCATAAGCCTGTGCCAAACACAATTACCCAAAGACGCACCAATAACAATTAGCCACCATACTCATCTGTAAACCACCCTGGGTTAAGGGTGTGGACAGGGATGATTTCATTTGGCTTCACCCGTTCAATCAAGGCTTTCAAATCCTTTTGCCCTGCGTGTCCACTGGTGTGAAGGGTCTCCTCCCTCAATCCAAGTTTCCGGCAGCCGGTCAGGAACTCCGATACCCCGGTCTTTTCCCGGTAACCGCTCCACATGGAGTAGAACAGCACGCCATCCGCCAAAGGCAGGCGTTCTCCCAGTGAACGTATCCAAGGCAGCATGGAGGTTCGGACGCAGATCAGGCTTTGGTTCGGGATCGCGCTCTTTCCAATCCTTGCGCTGCCATAAGCGAAATAGCGCAGATACCGATGGTAGTTGGGGTCTCCTTCCGAATATCCTCGCGGCAGGAACACCTTTACATCGGGGAAGCTGCCCGGATGAGGAATGTTCCCTCCAGCGGCACTGGTCAACTCTGCCAGATACAGATCTTCCAGAAAAAGCCGCCGGGTGCGCTTGGCCGCCTTGTAAAATGTAACCACCCGATCCAGATTGGCGGAGGAAAACAGGGCAAAAGCTGGCCCCGCGGTTTGGCTTAGGATGGCCCCCACCCGTTCCTCCAGCCGTTCCTCACTCCATGGCTCCACTCCCGGCCTGGACAGAGTAGTACCCTCACAGATCAGGGTATCCACCTTATTCGGCAGACGCTTTAAAAACGCTGAGAAGGATTTTCGCCCGTGGCCTCGGAAATCTCCCGTATAGAGAAGGGAGTTTCCAGCCCCCTCTACCAGCAGCATATAGCTGTCAAAAGCAGAATGGTCGCACAGATAGGGTGTCACGGTGATCGGGCCGATTTGGATGGGCTTCCTGTCCTCCAGAAACCCTGCCGGATGCAGCGGTTTCTGGCTTTTATACTGATCCGCCGCCGTCTGCACCGCCCACGCTTTCCGGCCTAAGTAAAAGGGGATGTCTGGACTGGCCCTGTAGACAAGCCCCAGATGATCCCTGTGATAATGGGTGACAAATACCGCAGCATAGCCCCTTGGACAGGACAACGCCTCGGCCTGGGGCGGGATGCCGTCAGTCCCCTCCAGTTCCTCTCCTGCGTCCAGAAGGATCGTAGTATCCTCACAGGAAACGGAGATCAGGTTGCCGCCAATTTGATTCGAACCTCGCAGAACGTCAATATTCAGCCCGCTCACAGACGTACTCACCCGTTTCGGTTTTGGCGTAGAAGAACACCTCCACCTCTAACTGTTTCAAAAGCCTAATCAGATTGGCCGGTTTTTTCCGCAGCTCAGCCTCTTGGGCACCCCCCTTGCCAACCAACACTGCAGGGACGATCTCCGTTGCGTGGTAGTCCTTCATCAGCTGCTCCCGGTTTGCCTGGCGGCAATAGGTAAACACCTCCATGGCGCAGCGCAGCAGCGTTTCTTCGCTGGTGTCAACTTTCAGTTCGATGACATAGAGCTTGCTCTCAATGAGGGACACCAAGTCAATTTTGCCTACGCCCTCATCTTTTGCACTTCTTTTCAGGGGAACCTGGTACTCTTTGATTTCCCCCAGCCCGTCCAGCGTTTTTCCCTTCAGCGCCTGGGCCAAATGCTCCTCTTTCCGGGCACCTTGATAATCTTCAGCATTTGGTGAGGGTGTGTGGCTAATGAGGTAACTTCCCCGGTCAACACAGGAAATCTGATCCAGCAGTTCAGGATGATCCAGCAGATAAGCGGCGGTTACCTCTGTGTAGCGCACTTTGGTATCTGATGTGAACCCTGACCAATTCAGGAACCTCTGTTGATAAAATGTATCCATATCCTGTGCCGCTTCGCTGATTTTTGCCAGAAGTGTTTCCTTTCTGTATGCCATGAAAATTACCCCGCTTTCTGTTGAATAGCCTCCGTTTGACAAAGGCTTTTGGATATGGTACCCTTTTTTCAAGTTTAAGTCAAGGGCAGCCAAAGTACGCTCCAAAACATCATGAATCGACCATGAACGATATTGGGGTAAGAAAGGATATCATGGATATGGCGGAACTGGATACTGCGGCCATCCGGCTGCTGAAGCAGTCCAAGATCATATTGGACGCCCGAGAAAAAACGCTGGCGCCGCTGGGGGCAAGCTTCAACGTGTTCTCTATTTTGAATATGGAGGCAAATGAGGTGGATACCCACAGCCGGATGCTCTTTGAATTGCTTTCTTCAGAGGGTAGTCACGGGATGGGGGAGCGTTTTTTGCGGGAATTTTTTGCGCTTGTTCTTGACAAACCCTTTCAGGATGGAACCGCCGTCTACCGAGAGTACAAAATCAATGAGGCAGGCAACTATGGAAGGATTGATCTGCTTGTAGAGGGGGACAATTTCCGTTATCCCGTTGAGGTAAAGATCTACGCGGGCGACCAGTACCGGCAGATCGAACGCTACCACAGCTTTGCCGCCAAGGCAAAGGAGCATCATGTGTACTACCTCACCCTGGATGGGCATGAACCATCTCCGGAAAGCCTCGGTAGCATTTGTGAAGCAGATTACTCCTGCCTTTCTTTTGCCACAGATATCCGGCCATGGCTGGTTCGATGTGGGGAAATCGCGTGGCAAATCCCAGCTATAGCCGGGACGATCCAGCAGTATATCCACTTGATAGATATGCTGACACAGAGTGTCAAAGGGGATGTGTTCATGGATATCATCCAGAAAACAGTGGGACTGAGCCGAGAAAATTACGAGGCCGCAGCAGCGATTGAACAATCTTTGGAACCGCTGCGAGTGGAAATGATGCGGCGGGTGTTCCGGGAAATTGAAGAGCACATCGGCAGCCGTCTTCAAAAGCACAGCTCCAGTTATGAAGCCGAGGCAGTGCAATTCTATAGCTCAAATCGGAAAAAAGTCTGGCCCAGTCTCACTTATTTGGTAAAACAGTGCGGAAAGCTGACCATCGCATTCCGGGTCGAGGCGGATTGGAACCTTTTTTGCGGCTTTATATTTTTTGATGAGAATTATGCTCAAGTACCGGGGCGAGCCAAGGAGCTAATTGATGCGTTTGATAGTGAGGATTGGAAAGAGTTGATCACCACTTATACGTTCAAAGACTGGTGGCTGTGGTGGGACTATTTGCCTGAGGAACCCATTAACTTTAAGGAGCTTAATGGGATTTATCCCAAACTTTATGACGCAAAACGCCATGAAGAAATCATGGCGGAGGTCTTCTGCAGAATAGACCAACTGTTAGATAACTCACTGGAAACTGGCTGGTGCGGCGGGACATTTTGATGGAGTGAACAAAATGTGTATTTATTTTTCTGACCAGGATGATTTGACATATAAGAATCAGGAGCATATATTTCCCGCTGGCCTTGGGGGAATAGGAATGCTGCCCCGGGGCTACGTTTCAGATCAGGCAAACGCGCTGTTTTCCCCCCTTAGAGCTCAAAATAGTATCAAATCCCAATATACAAGACAAGCAACAATTTATCTACCGGAAACTCGCTGTGTTGGCAAGTCACGAAAAGTGCCCCAGATGAGAGAAGAAGATCCTCTTGAGAATATTGCAAAAAATTTATCACTCTGCTACTACCGCTTTCAAGACCGAGGAATGTGTAATTCAGAAAGCCTTCCTGCACTGGCTTTCCAGTATTATCTGTCAAGGCGCAAAAAGTCGTTCGATATCTTGTAACTTTTTGATTAAATTCCAACAAGGTAAAGCCAATGGGTTGATTTTTTAATAGTTAAAAAAACTTTACATCACAAATACTAAACGAGCAGGTGAACAGATGAGATTGGAATATGTTATATTCAATATGATTGCCGCCGGCGGTTTGTTTTTCCTAAATGGAATACTTGGCAAGTTGCAGTATGGCTTGTCTGGCAAACTGTTCGAATATGGCAAATTTACCTTTGAGGGGGGCGCAGATCAATCAGGTTTTTCCGGGAACTTCTTTCAAAAAATCGTCAACCCTGCAGTCTATCTGGCGGTCGTTGCAGCTATAGCGCAGCATCTCCTGACGGTTGAGCTCATTGAATCTATGTGGCTACTGATTCCTATTTTTTGGATTTATAGGCTACTTTTTATGATTACCAAAAATGTGCTTGTCTTTTTGAACCTCAAGTATGAAGCAATTGCGCTTGTACTGTCCCTTCTTTTAGGTGAGACTATCTTTTTCAGGATCATAAAGCCCCTGCTTGTGCAAAACAAAAGTATTTGGATTCCTGCCACAGAATTGCGGGACGCCCTGTGGTTTGCTATTCTTACTTACCTCGCCAAGGTCATTTGGGAAATCATGAAACAATCGTTCTCCAATGACAATCTGTATCCAGATAGCAAACGTCGTGAATTGGTTTGGGCTCGGTATGATAAATTTAATCGGAAATATGGCGACTTCATCGTAGACCAGATATCCCGCCGTTATATTGACAGGCTGAATGTGCAAAACCGTCTGGCCTCTTTGCTCTATGCAATTATGATTTACGAAGACTACAATCGGCCTTTTCTGATTCGGCAGGCAGAATATATATTGAAGGTCACACTCTTCCGTCAGCGAGCTATGACCTTGGGCATTATGCAGTTCAAGGCTTTCCACAAAATTACTAATATAGAAAGTATCAGCTATGCAATTGATTTCATTAGCCTGCCCTTTCTTCGAAATACACCTGATCCTGAAAAAGCAGCTATTGCTATGTACAATAGTGCTTCCGATTATTGTACCGAAGTACAGGCCATCTACGACATACTTATGAGTCGCTTCTCTGATGTAGGAGCTGTTGCAGTCGATAATGAGAGCTATCGTATATAGGCAGATATGCAGACATATGCATACCTAATACAGTATCCCATAGTCTAAAAGCTACCGCTATTTTTTGTATTTATTCCGAATCATATTCTGGATTGCTTTGAAAGGTTTGTGAAACTTCTCCGCCAGTTGGTGGTAAGTATACCCTCCTCGATATGCAACCGAAGGATTTCTTCCACTACTGTCCCCAGTGTGTTATGACTTCCCAGTTGTTTCAACATAATTTTCCCTCCGTTGCTTTTCTACTATTCTACTGCCGCGCACCTCTCCTGTCCATTGTCCACTTCTTACGGACCAGTGCACATCATCCGAATCCCCAATCGGAAACCCAGAATAAAATTTTCTTCCGCTGTAATGCTGTCCACGATGTGCTGGACGCTGACCAACTCGTTGAGAATGATTTGCTCCGCTTCGTTCAATTGCTCCGTGAGCTGCTGTTCACGCTGGGTGACTTTGACCACTGCCCGCCGCAGTTCTGAATTGGGAACTGTCTCTTGTTCACCTGGTGTGAGGTTGCTATAGTAGAAATCTTCCAAGGTTTTTCTCACTGCTCTCGCCTCCTTCGGTAGCGACACACCATACCACGCCTCGGCGGAAATAGCCACTGAGAACGGCGAGAATTATCAGCTCAGACACATATTTTTTCCTTGGATCGGAACGCCTTTTCTTTGGAGACAGCGGTGCAATTCGCACCCTGGTTTGAGAATCGCTTCTTTGTTTTCGGCGGCGCAAATTTTGGGTGGAGCAGTCCTCTCTTAACGTTGATTTCTATGCCCAAAAACGTCCTGGAGCCACTATAGACCCCAGCTCAAACCGTTGGGACAGTTGAGCTTCGGGGAAAGCTGACGCCAAAGCGTGATTTTCTCCTCTGAAATGACCCCAAAAGCGGACACCTGCCAAACCCTTCAAATTGTTTCGGGAATCCCTGTTTCGGCCCGTGAAAGTCCTAAAAGCGGCCCGCACTGCGGGCCGCTGTGACCTGCCGGGTGTCACTTGTGACACCCGGCTTTTACATCCTGAATCCACCCAATACAGTACTGCATCCGTCAATTCCCGTTTGCTCCACGTGCAGTTGCGCATCCCCGTATAGAGTAGGGCAATTTCTTCCCACTGCTCATCTGTCAAGTCGCTGCGATATGACTCTCGTTCTTTTTCTTCCATGTATCCTGTTTTACCACTGTTTTTTCCTCTTGTGAATACAGGTTATAAAAAAATACACCGCTGATGTTGGCCCTTATCGTTGTTTGTCAACAGGTATTTACTTCTATTGGGCTGTGATTACTTTTATAGGAATTTCATCTCCATGTCGGATTCCTTCTGTTCAAGAGTCTGAACCATTTCCATGGTATGCTCAACAATATGGGTATAGCGTTCATGGATTATATTAGAGTAAAAATCCTTTTGCAATTCAGTAAGACCGGGAGTGGCCGCAATAATCTCGTTGATCGTACCAAGATCGATTTGAGTGTGAACACGCTGAAGGGCAGCGGTACACTCCGAATTTTTAAGCGAGGAGATATACTGGAAATAGTTTATCTTTTTCCCATTTTCCTCAATGGCGGAGGTGGGGAACACAAAAACACGGTTGGCAATCTCGGCTTCGCTATGAAGAACCGTTTCCATTTGTGCGGGATCTAACTGAGGAAATAGGCAGGAGCCGCAGTCATAGATAGGCGCGATATCCGCAGTCTGTGCGGTTTCATCGACTAAAAGACCCCAGTTTCCGTTATGACGGTCAAAGTTCCCCAACAACGCATCAGCGATAAACATATCCCAGAAAAAGGCCCTCAACGTTTCCGCCTGAATGAGCCGCTGTTCCTCAATGGCGGTCAGGATGGAACTAAGTTCTGTACCGTATCCATTTTGCTCACTGTTGATGCAGGTGTTTTTCAATTGGGCAAATTCTATCAGCCGTTTACTGCCCACGTTGAAATCCTTGCAGGCAACAACGGTTTTTATTCTACCATCATTCATGGTATAGGTGCCTAACAATGTCTCCTGTACGTGGAAACCCATGCTGGCGAGAATATGGCAGGCCAGATACTCGCTCAAGCAGCCATTTGAATAGCTCATTGCCTTATTGCGTGGGGCCCGAGGTGGAAACTTCAGCATATAGCGGGCATCGTTATACCAAATGCAAATTTTTTGTCCGTTGGCACCACTGTATGCCTTATAGGGATCTATCTTGCAGCTTGTAAAGTCAATCAACCGTTTTCCTCTCCTTCAAAGAGATATTTCGTCCGCAAGTAATCAGCTTGTTCTACCGTGATCCGTCCCCCATGTTGATGGGCGTTGATGGCTCCATAGAGTTCGCCCCAGAGACAGTCCAAAAGAGCAGAGCCGGAAGCAACTCCTTCAGCATACTCTTTGATTGCCAGCTGAAGACTCTGCGGGAGATCAGCCTCCAAATAGGAGTTATCGCTTGGAAGGCTATTATGAGGCTCCGCATCTTCCAACAAAAGCAGATCCTCAATGGATACATGAAGGGCACGGGCCAGTTTTTGCAGTGTGGCTCCGTTACACCGCTCCAGTTTTGTTTTCCCTGAACAGATGTCGGCAAGGGTAGCCCAGGGAATCCCGCTGGACTTGGAGAGCTGGTACCGGGACATATTCCGTTGTGCCAGGAAAGTACTCATCGTCATCATTATCACCCAAGCACAGTATATCGGTACTCCGATGTTCTGTCAAGTGTCTGTTCTTTGTTGCTATGCATCTTGTTGATTTATTTCCTCCCCCAAAAATTTGGAGAGACCACTCCGTTAAATGATGGGTAGGTATAGGTTATCGCAGACCGATACAATCAGCCGCTGACCCAGAATAGGAAAGTAAACTGCTCCCCAAGTCAAGTACAAAATGAGATGACCCATATCAGGGGAAACCGGGATAGATCCCGGAGATCAGATAGTCATAGTATTCGTTGGGGGACAGCTTGGCCAGATTCCACTGATACCTGTCGTTGTTGTAGTAGTCGATCCAGTCGCCAATGGAGCGCTCAGCGTCCGCAAAAGAGTTCCAGCCAGGGATTTCAGGGTGTAGGACAGAACTTGTTTGGTATAGGCGTCCAAATTGGAGTTCATCCGAATCCCGGTGTGGAGCAGCCGCATATGGATGCCACGGGCGCCCTTGTCATAGCCGCGGAACCGGTAGGCATTCAGAATGAGCTGAAAATCCGGCCTTCGGCCAGCGCCGCCCTGATGGCGCCGAATCGGAAGCTGGTGCGCTCCATCGTCACCGCTCCGAGCCCGGCTCGCCAGGCTGCCGCATAAGCTTTTTAAAAAACGCCATCTGCTGCTGGAGGTGTACGATCTCGTTCTGAAGGCGCCGCTCGCTCTCCTGGCGGGACATTTTTTCCAGCTCGGCGCGGCGGTGCGTTTTGTGATGTTATGGACGCGCTCGAAGCCTAAAACCTCCGGATCATAGCCCAGTCTTGCTATGTTTCCGGTACAGCCCTCCACACCCAGACGCCAGAATTCCTCCTTGAACGCCAGCGTGAAGGAAATTTGCTCTGCCGTCACCCTCTCGGTCTATGGGGTTCGCCCGCAACTCCTCCACTTCCGCAGGGCTGAATCTTTTATATGGTTGCCGCATCTGACCGGGATGGGGTAATATGTACGTTGCCCGCAGGAAACTGCGGTGACGCCCCGGAAGGGCGTGCCCTTTTGCGGCAGCCTGGACCGGTTGACCATAAGTAATCGCAAAAATCCTTGGAACTATGATAAGCGGTTGTACAAACAGCGTAATCAGGCCGAGAGGCTCTCTCGGCGTCTCAAAAGTTTACCCGCTATGATAAACTTGATGTTATCTTTTTGGCTTTTGTCTACTTTGCCCTCATTGTTGACACCCTTATGTGAACACGCCCTGATACGATATAATTTAGTTGGAACCCCCGGCAGACAGCCGGGGGTTCCAGTCTTGAAAAGCGCAATACAGGTGTCATTGCCAGGAGCCTGGTATGTCACAGCTCAACGCAAACCTGCTGACGGCTCTGCAAGCCGGTCCATGACCTGTATTCTATTTAAGCTGGTTGCGGGAGCGGCGCAAATGCCAAACAGGAAGTCAGGACGGCCCAAAGCTCCGAAACACAGAAATGCTCTGGGAACGATGGACTCTGTATTACACAAAAGCAGTGGATCATCTAATTCCACAACATCGCTCCGAAAAATTCTGACATTTACAGCTGTAAGTTCGGACTGCCTAAGCAAATGGTCACCCCTTCATGACGGCCCGCGCCACCACCATCTTCTGCACTTCGGAGGTGCCCTCGTAAATACGCAGGATACGAGCGTCCCGGTACATCCGCTCAATGGGATAGTCCTTCATGTAGCCGTAGCCGCCGTGGATCTGCAAGGCCAGGTCGCAGCAGTAGCAGGCGGCCTCGGAGGCGTACCATTTGGCCATGGCGGCGGCGGTGGTGCAGGGCTGGCCCTGCTGGCGCAGAGCGGCGGCCTTCAGCGTCAGCAGCCACGCGGCCTCGGCCCGGGCAGCCATGTCGGCCAGATACCACTGCAAGCCCTGGTTGGCGTTGATAGGCTTGCCGAATTGGACCCGCTCTCCGGAATATTTTACCGCCTCCGCAATGGCGCCGAAGGCCACGCCGCAAGCCTGGGAAGCGATGCCGATCCGCCCGCCGTCCAGCCCCATCATGGCGATTTTGAAGCCCTCGCCCGGCCTGCCCAGGACGGCAGAGGCGGGGACCCGCACATCTTCCAGCGCCAGCTCGTATACGGCGGCGCCCCGGATGCCCATTTTGTCCTCCGTCTTGCCGCAGGACACACCGGACATGGAGCGGTCCACCAGGAACGCCGTGGTGCCCTTGGTGCCGATGCCCGGCTCGGTGACGGCTACCACCACAAAATGGTTCCCCTCCTCGGGACCCAGGTTGGAGATGAAGCACTTGGCGCCGTTAAGAATGTAGCCGTCCCCATCTTTTTCCGCTTTGGTTTTCAAGCCTCCCGCGTCGGAGCCCGCGCCAGGCTCGGTGAGGGCGAAGCCACCCAGCTTCCCCTCGGCTGCCTGGGGCAGATAGAGGGCCTTCTGTTCCGGGGTGCCCTTGCGCATGATGATATCGGTGGAAAGGTAGTGGACGTCCAGGATCTCCGCCGTAGACGCGCAGCACTTGGCCACCTCCATCACGGCCAGGGCCTTGGTGAGCTCATCGTCGATGCCCGTCCCGCCGTACTCCTCAGGAATGGTCAGCTGGAGGATGCCCAGCTCCCGCAGGCCGTCCATGTTCTCCTTGGGAAAGCGGCCCGTCTTGTCGATCTCTTCCGCACGGGGGCGGATTTCCTTTTCCGCATAGGTTCGGACCATTTCCTGAATGGAAAGCTGATCCTCGGTAAATTGGAATGTCATAGTGTGTTGTCCTTTCTGCATGATAAAATCGGGACATGATACGCTTGGGGCGCTCCGGCTGCGGCCGAAGCGCCCCAGATGCGCAGCCATGTTCTTTGACGCCGTGTTATGAAACAAGAACGGTTGTTCAGTCGAATGCCTCCGTTTGAGGTCGCCGCGCCGAACGTTTAAATCGCTCTCATCTCCTCCAGCGCAGCGCGGCCCGCGTCAACGGCCGCCTGGTTGCCCTTGCAGCCCTCCTCACGGGGGTCCGCATAGGTCTTTACGCCAACGTGGGTGATGACGCCGGGCTTCTTGCCGGCAATCGCGCGGACCAGCTGCGCGTTGACGCCCTGGGGTACGATATAGGCGGGGAACTTGTTGTCCTTGACCATCTTCTGCAGCTTGGGAACGGTCCCCATGTGCGCGGTGTAGAGCTCGCCGATCAGGCCATCCTGGGCCAGGGCGTTCAGGCCGCCCTCGGCGGCGTCGCCAATGCCGGACTCACTGAACAGCTTGATGTTTTTGGGGCCGCCTGTCTCCCGGTAGCGATCTCCCAGAGCCTGAATCAGCGCTTCCGGCACGGAGGTGCAGATAATGCCCTGCACGCCAAGCCTCATGCCGTCTTTTACCAGCCCTGCGGCCTCCGCCGCTGTCACGATTTTTGCCATACGATTTACCGCTCCTTTCAATTCTCTGTGGTCTGATGGATTTCTGGTGCTCACTTAATATTGGAGCAACTTTTGTGCCAAAAAATGAAGGCCGAACATAAAATTGTCAAGACCCCAAAAATAACGTGCTTTTTTGCGGATTTTTATATGTTTTGCATTGGCGCCGCAACAGGATAACGGCGCGGTCGCTCCGTTTTTGGAGCGGAAACTTTTCCTCATATTTCTGCCGTTTGCGAATAAACGTGGGCATGGTCATTTGCAGAGCGGCGGCCGCCTTGCGGACGCTCTTATACTTTTTGTAAGCGTCCATCATGTATATATACTCGGCCTTTTCCAACAGCTCCTTCAAGGACAGATTTCTGTCGTTGGCATAGAGTCCCCAAAAGCGTTCCTGATACATGGGAAGCTCCTCCGCCGTGATGGTGTCCCCATCGCTCATGACTACCATGCGCTCGACCACGTTTTTCAGTTCCCGGACATTCCCGGGCCACTTATATTGATGGAGCACCCGATAGGCCATGTGGGAAAAATCTTTGTTCAAGCCATACTTTTCGCTGTACTGTGCCAGGAACATCTTGGTCAGAGGGATGATGTCGTCTGTGCGCTCCCTCAGCGCCGGAATGTGGATGGGCACCACCCGCAGCCGGTAGTACAGGTCCTCCCGGAAACGGTGCTCCTTCACCAGCTCCATCAGATCCCGGTTGGTGGCGGAGATCACCCGGATGTCCATGGGGATGGGTTTGCTGCCGCCGACACGGGTGACGGTCCGGGTCTCCAGTGCCCGGAGCAGCTTGACCTGGATCTCCAGGGGCAGCTCGCCCACCTCGTCCAGGAAAATGGTCCCCTGGTCGGCCACCTCCAGCAAGCCCATTTTTCCCTCCTGCCGGGCCCCGGTGAAAGAGCCCTTCTCGTAGCCAAACAGCTCACTTTCCACCAGATTTTCCGGGATGGCCCCGCAGTTGACCGCAATAAAAGGCTTCTTGCTCCGGACACTGTGCTTGTGGATGTATTTGGCCACCTCCTCCTTGCCCACGCCGGTCTCGCCGGTGATGAGCACAGTGGAGTCCGCCAGCGCCACCCGGCTGGCCGCGGAGAGTATATCCAGCGTCTTTTTGTCCACCGCCACGATCTCATTGGCGTCCAGAATCTGGCTTTGGATTGTTTCGATCTGCCGCTCATATTTCAAACGGCACTCTTTCTCTCGGGCCAGCTTAGCCTTCACGTCGTTGAGCTCCGTCAGGTCCCGGGTGCTGCTGACGATCAGCTCCATCTCGCCGTTTTCACCGAAAACAGGAACGCTGGTCACAAGGGCTTGGCGGTTGGTAGGCAGGTATTCGTGGATGATAGTGACGGGCTTCCTGTCACGCACCACCATCAGGGCACTGGAACGGGATACCACCCCGTCCTTTTCCAAATCCCGGTGGTTGCGGCCCAGCATGGATTCCCACTTCAGCCCGGAGATGCGCTCAAAAGCCGGGTTGATTCGGATGGCGTAGGCGTCTCCGTCAGTGACATAGATACCGTCCGGGGCCTGTTCAATAATCTCGTTCAGCTTGGCGCATAGGTCCCGGAGGCTGTCAAGTTCCTCCCGCACATCTTGAAACTGTTCGCCCTGTAACTTGCTTCGATCCGCTTTGGGTATGTGATTGATATCCAGCAGACGGATCATAGTGTTCCCTCCCGTAAATTTGAAACGCTGCCCTAGACAGTCTTTTTCGTTTTTCCTCCCCGACATCCCCGGTATGCCCAGCTCATCTCGGCACTTTGCCGCCGTCCGGCGGCCTCTCCCTCTCCCAGCCTTCGGTTGAAAAATGTCTTATCGGAAATGTACCTGGAGCACTGCAAATGCTTGCTTCGCAGAGCGCGGCTGACTGTGGATTCGTGCACCCCAATCTGGCGGGCTGCATCCGCCATGGACAGCCATTTTGATTTCAATATTATGTCTTTGATACCGTCATTGTACATCGAAGTGGGTAAAAAGATAACTTCAGACCTTGATCTCCGGACGCGACATTCCGCCATGAGCCGAAACGAGGTGCTGAATGTCGTCAGGAAGAATGCTGTACCCAGGGATTTTCAGTGGGATAGGGTAAACTCTTGGGCTGGTTGTAGGCGATCTCCTCCACGCCCAGGAACTTGAACACCTCGAACAGCGCCTTGCCGCAGTGCCCGAAAGCCACGGCCCCGTGATGGGGGTAGCGCTTCTGAATAAGCACGTGGCGGTAGAAGCGGCCCATCTCGGGGATGGCGAACACGCCGATGCCGCCGAAGCTGCCGGTCTTCACGGGCAGCACCTCGCCCTGGGCGATGTAGGAGCGCAGGTTCCCCTCGCTGTCGCACTGGAGGCGGTAGAAGGTGATGTCGCTGGGCGCGATGTCCCCCTCCAGGGTGCCCCGGGTGAAGTCGGGCGCGCCGCCGTTCTCCAGCAGGCGGTTCTGGATGAGCTGGTACTTCACCGCCCGGTCGGCGCACAGCTTGCAGGCGGGGGTGTTGCCGCAGTGGAAGCCCATGAAGGTGTCGGTGAGCTGATAATCGTACTTGCCGCGAATCTGCTCCTCCCACATCTGGGCGGGGACGGAGTTGTTGATGTCCAGCAGGGTCACCGCGTCGCCGCTGACGCAGGCCCCGATGTACTCGGACAGGGCCCCGTAGATGTCCACCTCGCAGGCCACGGGGATGCCCCGGGCGGCCAGCCGGGAGTTGACGTAGCAGGGCTCGAACCCGAACTGGCTGGGGAAGGCGGGCCAGCACTTGTCGGCGAAGGCCACATACTTGCGGGAGCCCTTGTGGTTCTCCGCCCAGTCCAGCAGGGTCAGCTCAAACTGGGCCATCCGCTCCCCCAGGTCGGGATAGTAGCGGCCTTCCCCCATTTCCGCCGCCATCTCGGCGCAGACACCGGGGATGCGGGGGTCGCCCGCGTGCTCCTGGTAGCTCACCAGCAGGTCCAGCTCGGAGTTCTCCTCCACCTCCACGCCCAGCTCATACAGGCCCTTGATAGGGGCGTTGCAGGCAAAAAAGTCCTGGGGCCGGGGGGCCAAAGGTGATGATTTTCAGGTTCTTCACGCCGATCACCGCCCTTGCGATGGGCACAAAGTCCGCAATCATCCTGGCAATGCCGTCAGCGGTGCCCACGGGGTATTCGGGGATGTAGCCCTTCAAATGCCGCATCCCCAGGTTGTAGGAGCAGTTGAGCATCCCGCAGTAGGCGTCGCCGCGCCCGTTGATGAGGTCGCCGTCCCCCTCGGCGGCGGCCGCGAACATACAGGGGCCGTCAAAATTCTTGGCAATGAGGGTTTCCGGTGTCTCGGGGCCAAAGTTGCCCAAAAACACCACCAGGGCGTTGCAACCCGCGGCGTTCACGTCCGCCACGGCGTTCAGCATATCCAGCTCGTTCTCCACGGTGACGGGGCACTCATACAGCTCGCCCGCATAGGCGGCTTTGATGGCGGCGCGGCGGCGCTCAGACAGGGCGACGGGGAAGCAGTCCCGGGACACGGCGATGAGGCCCAGCTTCACATCAGGGATATTTTTCATAACGATCTCTCCTTATTTCAAGATAGGGAACACGTTTTTCAACGCCGGATAGATAGCCCGGAATTTGCGGTACTGCTCGTCATACCGGGCGGTAAGTTCCCTGTCCGGCTCCACCGTGCCCGCCACCCGCACCAGCGCGCCGCAGGCGGCCTGGACGCTCTCAAAAGCCCCGCAGCCCACCATGGCCAGCATCGCGCCGCCGTAGCCGGGGCCCTGCTCGGTCTGGGGCAAGTCCAGCGGAATGCCCAGCACATTGGAGAAAACTGTCCGCCACAAAGGGGACCTGCCCCCACCGCCGCAGATCATGCTCCTGGGGATGGACACGCCCAGACGTTTCACCACCTCAAAGCTGTCCCGGATGGCGAAGGCCACCCCCTCCAGCACCGCCTGGGTGAGGTCGGCGCGGGTGGTGTCCATGCTCATGCCCACAAAGGCGCCCCGGGCGTCGGTGTCGTTGATGGGGGAGCGCTCCCCCATCAGGTAGGGCAGAAAGAACACCGGATTGCGGCCCAATTTGTCCGACGTGATGGCGGTCTGCTCCGCCGGGTAGTCCCTTGTGCCGAGAATATCTCCGCACCACCACTGGTTGCAGGAGGCGGCGGACAGCATACAGCCCATCAGGTGCCAGCCGCCGTCGGCGTGGGCAAAGGCGTGGAGGGCGTTGCCGGGGTCTACGCCGAACCTGTCCGAGCTGATGAAGATGGTGCCGGAGGTGCCCAGGCTGATGTTGCAGCCGCCCGCGCCTACGGTTCCCGTGCCCACCGCCGCGGCGGCGTTGTCCCCCGCCCCGGCGCACACCTTCACGGTCGAGGACAGGCCCAGGGCTTTCGCCGCGTCGGGCTTGAGCGTCCCCACCACCTCCCAGCTCTCGTACAGCTTGGGGAGCTGTTCCTCCGTGACGCCGCAAATCCCACACATTTCCGGGCTCCAGCGCTTATTCTGAACGTCCAGCAGCAGCGTCCCGGAGGCGTCCGAGTAGTCCGTGCAGTGGACGCCCGTCAGCTTGTAGTTGATGTAATCCTTGGGAAGCATGATCTTGCGAATTTTCGCAAAGTTTTCCGGCTCGTGCTCCCGCATCCACAGCAGCTTGGGGGCGCTGAAGCCCGCGAAGGCGATGTTGGCGGTGTACCGGCTCAGCTTGTCGCGGCCAACGGTCTCGTTGAGGTAGTCCACCTCTTTGGCCGTCCGCCCGTCGTTCCACAGGATGGCGGGGCGGATGACGTTGTCGTCCTCATCCAGCGCCACCAGGCCGTGCATCTGCCCGCCCGCGCCGATTCCTGCCACTTGAGAAGCGTCAAAACCGTGGAGCAGTTCTGGCACCCCGTCCGTCACAGCCCGCCACCAGTCCTCCGGGTTCTGCTCCGACCAGCCGGGGCGGGGGAAGGACAGGGGGTACTCCTTGGTCACCTCATTCAGCACCGCGCCGCCCTTGTCCACCAGCAGCAGCTTGCAGGCCGACGTGCCCAGATCAATTCCAATGTACAGCATTTTTTACCTCAATTCTGGCCGTAATAGGCGCTTGGCCCATGTTTGCGGAAGTAGTGCTTGTCCTGGATGCGCTGGGGCGCGGGGACGGCGGAGGGCCGCACCTGCCGGGTGAGGACGGCCATTTTCGCCACCTCCTCCAGCACCGCTGCATGGTACACCGCCTCCGCCGCGTCTTTGCCCCAGGCGAAGGGCCCATGGCTGGCGCAGATCACGCCGGGGACGGCGGTGGGCTCCATGCACCGCTCCCGGAACGTCTCCACGATCACCGTGCCGGTGCTTTTCTCGTAGCCCTCCTCCAGCTCCGCCGGGGTCAGGTGCCGGGCGCAGGGGATGGGGCCGTAGAAGTAGTCGGCGTGGGTGGTGCCGAAGCAGGGAATGTCCTCCCCGGCCTGGGCCCAGGCCACCGCGTGGGGGCTGTGGGTGTGGACGATGCCGCCGATGCCGGGGAACGCCCGGTACAGCTCCAAATGGGTCTTGGTGTCGCTGGAGGGCTTCCACTTGCCCTCCACCCGTTCCCCGGTGTCCAGGGAGACGACCGCCATGTCCTTGTCGGTCATGCCGCCGTACTCCACCCCGGAGGGCTTGATGACCATCAGGCCCTTTTCCCGATCCACCCCGGACACATTGCCCCAGGTGAAGGTGACGAGGCCGTGTTTGGGAAGCAATCGGTTGGCCTCGCAGACCGCTCTTTTCAGTTCCTCCAACATTTACAATACCTCTGCGGCCCTGGGCTCCACGCCCAGCAAGGCCCTGTACCGTTTCATATAAGCGTGGAAACCCTTTACCGTCTCCCTGTCCGGCTGGACGGTGGAGCCGGACACGCCGGCGAATACTCGGCTGTTCAGGTAATCCTCCAGCGTCTCGCCGTCCGCTTTCCACACCCGGTATGCCGCCAGAAGCGCCATGCCGTAGGGCCCGCCCTCCCCGGCGGTGTCCATGCAGGTGACCGGGGTGCTGCAGGCGGCGGCCAGATACTTTTGCCCCACCAGCGGGGTTTTGAACAGCCCGCCGTGGCCGGTGAGGGAATCAATGGCGACCCCCTCCCGCGCTAAAATATCCATGCCGATTTTCAGCGTGGCCATGGTGGAGTACAGCTGCGCCCGGAAGAAGTTGGCCAGCGTGAAGCGGGCCTCCGGGGTACGTACCACCAGGGGCCGCCCCGCGTCCATGTGGGTGACCCCCTCCCCCGCCAGGTAGTTGCAGACGGTGACCCCGCCGCAGTCCGGGTCGCCCTCCAGGCTCTTTTCATACAGCCCGGTGAACAGTTCCCCGGTGCTGGGCGCGGCCCCAAACAGCTCCGCCGCCTCCCGCAGCACCCCCGCCCAAGCGTTGATGTCAGCCGTGCAGTTGTTGCAGTGAACCATAGCCACCGGGGCCCCGGTGGGGGTGGTCACCAGATCGGTCTCTTCGTACACTCTGGACAGCGGCCGTTCCAGCACCACCATGGAGAAGATGGACGTGCCCGCCGACACGTTTCCGGTGCGGGGGGGCTACGGCGCTGGTGGCCGTCATGCCGGTGCCCGCGTCGCCCTCCGGCGGCGCAACGGGGATGCCGGAGGAGAGCAGGTTGTCCAGCAGGGCCGCGCCCGCCTCGGTGAGCGTGCCCGCGTCCGCGCCCGCAGGGAGCACCTTGGGCAGAATGTCCGCCAGCGTCCAGGGCAAATCGCGGGACTTCACCAGTTCGTTGAACTTTTCCAGCATTTCCGCGTCATAGTCCAGCGCCTGGCTGTCGATGGGGAACATCCCGGACGCCTCGCCCACGCCCACGGCATTCACCCCGGTGAGCATATAGTGGACGTACCCCGCCAGGGTGGCGATGTGGGCAATTTGGGGGCGGTCATGCTGCTCCGGGTTGGGGACCGCCTTCATGCACACGGCTATGTTCAATGCCATAAGGCTTCCGCTCCCTTACAGCGCGTTGGCTGCAATGTCCGTCACTGGAAATTCAAAAAGAGTAGGTTGATTGGAATGTATTTTAGTGGTACAGCAGACATGCACATTGATAAATCCCAATTTGACAAGGTATCCATATGTCGACGCTTCATTTGATGGTAGGCTTGCCAGGCAGCGGAAAAACAACAGAAGCAATCAGATTAGAACACGAGCACAAAGCATTGAGATTAACACCTGATGAGTGGCAGTATTTTTTGTTCGGCCATGACATCTCAGACCCGGAACACGATGAACGTCATACCAAGGTTGAAGAATTAATGTGGGAAATCGCTGTAAAAGTTTTAAAGTCAGGTGTCGATGTTATCCTCGACTTTGGATTCTGGACAAAATCAGAACGTGACGCGTTCAGACGGAAAGCCCGCTCCTTTGGAGCAAATACCCAAATTCACTATATGGACGTTCCGAAAGACATTATTTGGGAACGATTGTCCGTCCGTAATAAATCGGCTGGAAAAAACGCAGTTTTTTACGTAGGGAAAAAAGAATTTGATGGGTTGTCCGCGATCCAGTTTCCACTTCCGGTTTCAATTATCTCGGCTCTGAAAAAAGTCCAGGGGATGGCGCTGCCATCCCCTGGTTTTGTTGTCTGATTGTTTTACTCACGTTCCTCGATTACCAGAGGGATCGTGGGGCCGGAGGGGCAGGCCCGTCTGGAGGATGCCCTGGCCCAGCAGGATCAGGCCCACAGCGCGGATCAGAGAAAAATAAAGTCAGACAGGTTGGCCGCCACCTCCGGCGTAGCGGTTGTCCAGGGCGATCACATCCCGCCCATCTGCCGCTAAGTTCTTCAACGTGAGACGCTGCCGCTCCGCCAGAATCCGCTCCGCCAAGCGGTTCTGTACTTTCTCGGGGTCCTGACCCATGCTGTCCGCCCACTTGACGCCAAGAGGCTGGAAAAACACCTCCGGCCCCAGCCGGTTGCGCCAGCAGCGGATCACCTGGCTCCTGGGCGGCAGCTGCGCGTCGTGGCGCTCCGCCAGCAGCACCACCCGTTCCCGGATTCTGTTATGGCAGGCCTCTGTTTACAAGGCTTTTGGTCGCAAAATTGGTTTTTATAGACACTTCTTCAAAATCTGAAATATTTCCTCGTGGCTCACAGACACATACCCGGTTCCAATCAGGCTGCTGCTGTCGGCGATTTCCCTCAGCATTCCCGAGGTGAGCAGCTTCGGCGCATCCACCTTCATGTACAGCTCACTGAGCCGGGCCGGCAGACCGCATTCCTGAATAAATGCCTCCAGGGCACCCACCCCCTCCGCGGCCAGCTCCCCCTCCGCCTTTCCCTCGCCGGAAATGCCCCAGACGTTGACGGCGAATCGAGCAAACTTCTCAGGCGCTTTTTCACACATCACCCGGTAGAGGGCCGGATGGATCACCGCCAGCCCCTGACCGTGGTTGCAGTCGGTGTAGGCCCCCAGCTGATGCTCGATCTGATGGGCCTGGAAGTCCGTCACCCTGCCGCACTTCAGAATGCCGTTCTCCGCCATGGTGGAATCCCACATCAGATTGCTCCGGGCTGTGTAGTCGCTGGGCTCCCGGAGCAGTGCGCGCATATTGCGGATGGTATTGCGCATCACCGCCCCCATGGGAATGGGCGGCACATCGGGGAGCCGGTGCCGGACCAGCTCCATGTCCCAGATGTCCTCGTCCAGCACAGCCTGGGCCGCGATCACCTTGCAGCAGTCAACGACCGAGCCGCCGCCCACCGCCAGGATGAAGTCAATGTCCTTCTCCCGGGCCAGCGCCGCGCCTTCCCGCACCTTGGCGTAGGTGGGATTGGGCATGATGCCGTGGAATTCAGTGACCGTCTTGCCGGCCCCGTCCAGGATCTCCATCATCTCGTCATAGACGCTGTTTTTGTGAATGGAACTGCCGCCGTAGGCCAGCATGACATTGGGTCCATAGGCGCTCAGGGCCTTGCCCAGATGCTCCCTTGCCGCGCCCTTGCCGAACAGCACCTTGGTGGGATACTCATACACGAAATTGTCCATGCGCTCCTCCTTTATTGTTCCGCCTGGGCCATGACCCGATCTACCCATGGCCGGATGGCGCTCTGATCGTTGGCGGTCAAGCCCTCCGCGATGGCGGCGCCGGAGGCCAGCTCCCGGAAGATGTGCAGGCTGTTGTCGATGGGGCTGTAGGAGCTGGTGCAGAAGGGGGCAATAACCTTGCCGCTGAAATTGTTCTCCGCCAGAAAGGTGGCGATCATGGCGGGGGCTTCGTCCCACCAAATGGGGTAGCCAATGAAAATGACATCGTACTTGCTCAAATCGTCCGCGTCCACTGTGATGGCTGGCCGCGTGCCGTTGTCAATTTCCCCCTTGGCCTGGGTCTGGAGATCTCCATAGGGCTGCGCCCGCTGAATCTCAGCCAGCTCTCCGCCCGTGTACTCCGCGATCTGCCGGGCCACCCGCTCCGTAGTGCCGGTCTGGGAGAAATAGGCCACCAGCACATTGGCGCCGCCCGGGGTGGGACCGGGCTGCGCCGATGTTTTGGCGTAGCCCAGCTCCCGCACCCAGGACACGATATCGTCTTTGACGGCGGACACGCTGTTGCGGGAGACGGAGAAGCCGTTGCGCTCCACCTGAGCGCCGGGCTCCTGGGCGGCCAGTGTGCTGATCGTCCCGGCAAAGCCGCTGCCGCCCTGGGCGGTGAAGGGAATCACCGTCTTCCCGGAGAGATCGCAGGCGTCCAGGAAGGTGTAGAGGGGCATGGGCAGGTCGGCGTTCCAGATAGGATAACCGTTCCAGATAGGATAGCCAAGGAAGATCACCTCATAATCATCCAGGTTTTCGAGTTCGCCGGACAGCTCCGGGCGGGCGTTCTGCCGCAGCTCCTCATAGGCGAAGTCCAGCAGCGGCTGGTGGGTGCCGGGGTACTGCTGCACCGTTTCAATGGCGAACAGGTCGCCGCCCACCGCCTGCTGGATGGCCTGGGCGATAAACTGGCAGTTTCCCACCACGCCGTCCTCCGTGGCCACCCGGCTGGCATTGGCCACGGTGTCCGTTCCGTCCGTCTCGATCACGCCGAAGTAGGCGATCAGGATGCCGCTGCCGTCTCCCGCGGCCGCGGGGGTGGTGTCAGGCGTTCCCGCAGTCTCGGACGGCTCCGGAGTGGCGGCGGAGCTGGCGGGCGGCGTGCTTCCGCCGCCGGCCTGATTGCCGCAGGCCGCCAGGGAGAGTGTCAGCGCCAGCGCCAATACCAGAGAGAGCTTCTGTTTCATCGTGAGATTCCTCCGTTTTTTCAGGGATTTGCTTCGGTCATCACTCTACCGGGAATTTGTGAGAGAAGTGTGAGGAAATTCGCAGAATTCTGTGAGAAAATCATCCTCTTTGCTGTCCCATTTTACTGTACCGCTCCCCGTCCACCGGCTCGCACCATTCGGTGTGGGTATCTTCGCCGGGAACCTCAACGGCCAGATGCTGAAACCAGGAATCCTGGGCGGCGCCATGCCAGTGCTTGACCCCAGCCGGAATGTTTACCACATCACCGGGGTGCAGGTCCCGCGCCTCCTGGCCCCACTCCTGATACCAGCCCCGGCCGCTGACGCAGATCAGCATCTGACCGCCGCCCTTGGCGGCGTGGTGGATATGCCAGTTGTTCCGGCATCCAGGCTCAAAGGTCACATTGAACACCGGCACCTGCCGGGTGGACAGCGGAGCAAGATAACTCTGTCCAATGAAATACTGAGCAAAGGCGTCGTTTTTCTCCCCCACGGGAAAGGCGGAGAGCTTGGCGGGATCAGACACTTCATCCTCGCCGTCCCCATAGACCTCCCGAATCAGCGGAAAGGTGCTCCACGCTTTGGGCCAGCCGCAGTAAAAGGCCAGCTGTGTCACGATTTCCACGGCCTCCTGTCTGGTGATGCCGTGCTCCTTTCCAATCGTCAAATGGGACTTGAGCTGGGGATACAGGCCCGCCGAGAACAGCGCCGCGATGGTGATCATGCTGCGGTCGCGGGGAGAGAGCTGCTCCTCCCGGGACCATACCTCGCCAAAGAGAACGTCGTCGTTCAGCTGCGCGAATTGGGGGGCGAGGTCGCCCAGGTTGTCCCGGCCCGCCGTCTGTTTTTTTGCCATAATTGTGTTTCCTCCTGTCTGTTATGATGGATTTGATGATGAAGGGTTTGCGGGATAACGGAACCAGAAGCAGGTCAGCCCGTCCCGGCAGTCCACGCCGCAGGTCATGCCGTGGGCGTCCAGAATGGTCTTGACGATGGACAGGCCAATGCCCGTCCCCTGCCGCCGTCCGGCCTGGTGCTGGCTGCGCTGGTAGCGCTCCCAGATGATCGCCCGGTCCTCCTCCGGGATGGGCTCGCCGGGATTGACCACCCGCACCAGAAAGCCCCGCCTGTCTTTTGAAACCGAGACAGTGATCGTCTCCCCGTCTTTGGTGTGATTGATGGCGTTGTTGAGCAGGTTGCGCACCACCTGGCTGATTTTCAGGGCGTCCACCCGGACGCTCAGCTCCTCTCCGGGGCCGTCAAAGGACAGCGCAAGGTGATTTTCCTGGGCGCTCTGCTCACAGCGGCGCACCTCATGCTCCACGATTTCACACAGATCGTATGTCCCCCGGTTCAGCTGGAGACAGCCGGACTGGAGCTGGGAGTAATCCAGAATGTCGCTGACCATCACGCTCATGCGGTTGGCCTCGCTGATGATCAGGTTCAGGTTTTCCTCCCGCTGGGTATCGTCCTTCCAGGTGATGTCCCGCACCATCTCCGCGTAGCCGCCGATCAGCGCCAGCGGGGAGCGCAGCTCGTGGGAGACGTTGGCGATAACCTCCTTCCGCAGAACGTCCACCCGCTGGAGGGCCTGCCCCAGCTTCTCCACCGAGCAGGAGAGCCGGCCGATCTCGTCCCGCCGCTTCAGCCCCGGCTTGGCCGTCAGATCGCCCGCCGCCAGGGCGTCCACGGTTTTTTTAATCGTCAGAATGGGGCTGGTGAACAGCCTGGACAGGATTCCCGCCAGAATCGCGGAGATCAGCGTCAGCAGAATCGTAAGTATCACCAGCTGCTGGCGGTTCATGTCCAGCACGGTATACAGCTCGCTGAACGAGTGGTAGAGGATCAGGTAGGCATCCCCGCCGTAATACCGCACCGGCACCCCCTGCTCGTAGGAGACGATGCGGTTCCCCTCCACCGTCTCATGGCAATAGGTCTCCCCCGCCAGAATGGCGGCGTAGTTCTCCCCGTCCGCGATCCGCTCCCACACTAAAATGTCTGTGCGGTTTTCCTTCAAATCAATGGGATGCCCCAGGGTATAGAGGTCCATCAGCTGGCCGCTGCCGTTGACAATCAGCAGTTTTCCGTCCGCCGCGTGGCTGAGGGAGGAGAGGAGCTGCTCATTATAGGCCAGATCTTCCGTTTTCAAGTCGTCCAGCACCGCCTCCACCTGGGCCTGCACCTCCGAGATGTTGGACTCGATGTAGTTGCGCTCCATAAAGTGGATCTGGAATACCCACATAAAGGCCACCGTCACCAGCACCAGCACCATCATGATCCCCCACAGGAGGATCGCCATGCTGACGCAGCGGCAGTTCTTCTTACTCTTTGTACTCAAATTTATATCCCACTCCCCATACGGTTTCAATCAGCCTGCGGTAAGGCCCCAGATGCTCCCGCAGGGCCTTGATGTGGGTGTCCACCGTCCGGGCGTCCCCGAAGTAGTCAAAGCCCCGCACCTGGTCCAAAAGCTGGTCCCGGGTAAAGACCATCCGCTCGTTCTCCGCCAGCTTCAGCAGAAGGTCAAACTCCTTGGGCGGCAGGCTGACGGCCCTGCCGTCCACCGTTACGGCGCGGGCTTCCTTTTGGATGCTCAGCCCGCCGAAGGCCAGCCCGGCGGAACGCTTTTGTCCCCCCGCCCGCTTCAGCACCGCGCCCACCCGGGCCATCAGCTCCTTGGGGCTGAACGGCTTGGGAACATAGTCGTCCGCCCCCAGGTTGAAGCCCAGCAGCTTGTCGTACTCCTCGCCCCGGGCGGTGAGCATGATGACCGGGGCCTGGGTGAACCGCCGCAGCTCCCCCAGCGTCTCAAAGCCGTCCTTTCCCGGCATCATCACATCTAAAATAATGATGTCGGCCTCGGCCTCCCGGAGCAGGGCCAGAGCCTGCTCCCCATTCTCCGCCTCCCGGCACTGGTAATTCTCCATCTGCGCGTAGGTCAGCACAAGCTTGCTCAGGTGGAGATCGTCGTCCACAATCAGCATACTTGGCATGAAACGCCCCCCTTTTGCCGGTATGATATCATAGGATACGGCATAGTTGTGAGAAAACTGTGAGGAACTCAAAAAAATTTGAGCGGTTTTCTTTTTGTGGACGACAAAATGAGCCGCCCGGCCAGGGCGGCTCATTTTGTCATCCTTCTAAGCGGTCAGTCCCTCGAACACAGACACGACGTATTCCGCGATTTCACAGTCCTGCGCTTCCGTACCACCGCCTACGCCGATCCCCCCGGCGATCCTGCCCCTTACGAACAGGGGATACCCGCCGGCCACCAGCGTGATCCGCGGGTCGTTTGTCTGGATCGCCATGAGCGGGGCGCCTCCCCTTGTGCGGCAACCGCAGTATAACAGAGAGTTCCCCTGCAACGCTTGCCCGTTTCTCCGGAAAATCTGCCTATTTCTTCAGACCTTTCCGCAAATTCACAACGTCCTCCCTGGGCGCCGCGCCGAACATTTTCCGATAGTCCCGGATGAACTGGGACAGGCTCTCATATCCCACCTCGGCGGAGGCCTCCGTCACATTTTTGCGCTCGTCCAGCATCAGCCGCCTGGCCGCGGGGTGTCGATTCGGGATATGGAATACTGTCCGGCCATGTAATCCATCATTCCCGACGGTGTGTGCAGCCGGAGCGCGCCATCCAGCACAATGTAGAGATAAGGATGCTCCGTCCGGGGCATGGGGATGTGTTCCGCTGTGAATCGGTACAGCGTTACGGCGGGAATCCTCTTGCCACCCGCTTCCAGAAGCGCACGCACCTGATTTTGTAACCGGCAGACTGTATCCCTCATGTCAGTTCACCACACCGTTTCCATTTTTTGATAATAACGCAAATCTGGAGAGAGCTCTGCCGCCCCATCTGTCTTTCCCCGCAGAATCGTGATGTTTATTTCCTCACAAATGGGCGGCAGCGTGCGGCCTGCGAGATTCGGCTGTCAGCCGGACCATCAAGCCGGCCCTGGAGGGGGATGAGGGGAGCCGGACCATGAACGCCCAGGTGGACGAAGCGCTCTGCATCCCCGCCGCCCTGGACCTCCACCAGCGGCCCGGCGTCCCCGGCATCCGCTCCTTCTGCGCCGGCGGCGGGCCGCTCTTCCAGCCGGAAGGCGCTCCATATAAAATCTCCAGATTCGGGGAACACTAAATCGCGGGTGATTACGCGATGAATTGTTTCCGCGGCACAAGCGGGACGGGCCCCTATTTCGAGGGCTGGTATTGGAAGCACCAGAATCCGCATGGGCAGACCCTGGCGCTGATTCCCGCGTTCCATATGGACGGAGGAGGAGGCCGCACCGCCTCTCTCCAGGTCATTTCAGAGGACCGGGCGTGGTGGCTGGAGTATCCGGGGGCACGGCTCCAGGTTTCCCGGCGGCCTTTCCGGGTACAAATCGGGCAGTCCAGCTTCAGCAGCCAGGGAATCGGCCTCCATGTCCAGCGGGACGGCCTCTCCCTCCATGGCGCCCTGCGCTACGGTCCCCTGACCACCCTCCGGTCCGATATCATGGGGCCGTTCCGATTCTTCTCAGGGATGCAGTGCTCCCACGGCGTCATCAGCATGGAACACCCTTTGGAGGGAGCGCTGGAGCTGAACGGTCAACGCCTGGATTTCACCGGCGGGACCGGATATATTGAGACGGACCGGGGCCGCTCCTTTCCCAGCGCGTATCTCTGGACGCAGTGTCTCTGGGGCGGCCCGGAGCATGGAAGCCTGATGCTTGCAATTGCGACAGTCCCCATGCCCGTGGGCCGCTTTACCGGCTGTATCTGCTCCGTCCTTTACCGGGGCCGGGAGTACCGCCTGGCCACCTACCGGGGCGCCAAAATTGAGGCGTGGTCCCCCTCGTCCGCGGTAATCCGCCAGGGTAAATACCGCCTGGACGCGCAGCTGCTCAGCGAGCGGAGACAGCCCCTCCGCGCCCCGGTGGAGGGCCGTATGGAGCGCACCATCCACGAGAGTCTCTGCGCGGAGGTGCGCTACCGCTTCTGGCACGGGGACAGCCTCCTGTTTCAGCGCACCGGCCCAAATGCCAGCTTTGAGTATTCCTGCTGACCGCCCCACAGAGTGTCCGGCCGCCCGGAAGGTCCCGCCTATGGCGGGCCGCCGGGCGCGGAGCGCCGGTCTTTCATCCCTTCCCCCAGAGAGCCTGCCGGGACCGAACCCGGCAGGCTTTTCTCCATCTCCTCGTCGGTGAGAAACTCCGTCATCACATGGCGGTACCGCTTCGGCAGGTGCGTGGACTGGCATTTGGGGTTGATTCGCCCCTCAATGGCGATGGTCTGATAATACTTCCGCCACATGGCCCGGAAGGCTTTCTCCTCCGCCCCGGCGGGGCCCATGCGGAAATCCTCCGCGGGCAGGAGCTTCCACCGCCCCCGGTCGGAGAGAAAAACCTCATGGTGGGTGCGGTCGTAGAGCGCCAGCCGCTCCCCGGAGTACCGCTCCGCAAAATGGGGGGCCAGCAGGGGCAGCACCCGGTTTTTTGGCTCAATCTCGCCCACCAGGAAGCCGTCCAGGTCGGAAAAGCGGACAAACCCTTTCAGATGATCCCACTCCGTCCACATCTTTGTCAGCGCGAGGTTGACCCTGGCCACCACCGGGTCGCTCAGATCCAGCCGCACCCGGTCTCCCTCCCGAAGCCCCCGGCGGATCAGCGTCAGCAGATCCAGCTCCTTCTCCGGCAGGCAGGTCAGAAACCCCCGGGCAATCAGCTTTTGAAACTCGGAAGAAACCCGCCTGGCCAGGGCGCCGTACAGCCGTCTGGCCCTGTCCCTGTCCGAGGCCGGCTCCCGCGTCTCCCAGAGCGTGGCCCCGCCGTCAGGCAGCAAAAACGCCGCGGGCTCTATTTTGCCCTCCAGCGCGTCCCAAACGCAGGTCAAAAACCCGGCAAAGGTGCCGTCATACCGATACGCAATCATCATCAGCCCACATTCCCGTCAAACAGCGACATCTGCTGCCAGCTCTCTCCGCCCAGTTCCGCCTGCTCCAACCCGGCCAGACGGCGGTAAACGCTGTCCGGGCCGAACCGCAGGCCGGGCAGCATCCGGCCGGAGCAGGTGATAAAATACTGCGCCCGCTTCATCACAACGCCCAGCCGCTTCAGCCCCTCAAACGAAATGGGGCCGTACCGCCGGGCGGCGACAATCCTCTTTGCCCCCCGGACGCCGATGCCGGGCACCCGCAGGATGGCCTCATAGTCCGCACGGTTTATATCCACCGGGAAAAATTCCGGATGGCGCAGGGCCCAGTCGCTCTTGGGGTCCAGGGCGGCGTCGAAATTGGGGTGGCTGTCGTCCAAAATCTCTCGGGCGGTGAAGCCGTAAAAACGCAGCAGCCAATCCGCCTGATACAGCCGGTGCTCCCGCAGCAGCGGCGGCTTGAAGCCAGCCGGGGCCGGGAGGTTTTTGTGCTGGGACACCGGCATATAGGCGGAGAAAAACACCCGCTTCAGGTTATATTTCTGGTAAAGGCCCTCTGTCAGGGACAAAATGTGCCGGTCGCTCTCGGGGGTTGCCCCCACGATCATCTGGGTGGACTGCCCCGCCGGGGCAAACCGGGGCGCGTGGCGGTAGAGCTTCAGCTCCTCTTTGGACTGGGCCGCCCCGTCCCGGATCTGGGCCATGGGCTTGAGGATGGCGGCCTTGGTCTTGTCGGGAGCCAGCAGCCGGAGGGACGCCTCCGAGGGCAGCTCAATGTTGACGCTCAGCCGGTCGGCCAGCAGCCCCAGCTGGTAGGTGAGCCCCGGGTCCGCCCCCGGGATGGCCTTGGCGTGAATGTAGCCGTTGAACCGGTATGCCCCCCGCAGAAGGCGCAGCGTCTCAATCATCCGCTCCGTGGTGTAATCGGGGCTTTTCAGCACCGCGGAGGACAAAAACAGCCCCTCGATGTAGTTCCGCCGGTAAAACTGAATGGTCAGCTCCGCCAGCTCCCGGGGGGTAAACGCCGTCCGGGGCACGTCGTTGGAGCGGCGGTTGACGCAGTAGGCGCAGTCATAACAGCAGCAGTTGGTATAGAGCACCTTTAACAGGGAGATGCACCGCCCGTCGGCGGAAAAGGTGTGGCAGCAGCCGGAGTTGGCTGCGGTGCCGATGCTCCCCGGCTTTCCGCCCCGGACCACCCCGCTGGAGGTACAGGCGGCGTCATATTTGGCGGCATCGGCCAGAATGGTCAACTTGTCCATAACCTCCACAGGCTTTCCCTCCCGGCGCGGGGCGCCGCCCTAAAATCAAACATTTGTACCCCTTTATTATAGTACAAACGCTCGATTTGTCAAGCTCTTTTTTCCGGCGGAGCGGCACCAAAAAGCCGCGCCTCCGCCGCCAGGACGCCGCTCACCACAACCCAGACGGCCTGTACAGTCTCTCCGGCATTGGGGACGGCAAACAGCGGCGCGCAAAAAATGGACTTGAGCTCCAGCCTTTCCTCTGAAAAGCTGGAGCTCAAGTCCGTTCTGCGCATCAAATCCGGCGTCTTACTGGGCGGCGGACTTTTTTCCCCTCCTGACGGTGACCGCCAGCATGGCGATGGAACCGGCGGCCAGCAGGCCGAACACAACGTCGGCGGCCACAATGGCGTTCTTCCACCAGGGGCGGATCTCAATCACCTGCATATTGGCGCTGACGCCGTTCATGGCGTTGGAGTTGGCCACGGTGTACAGGATGTGCTTGGCGGCCTCCCGCATGGCCCGGCAGACATTGGGGTCGTCCTTGTACTGGACCAGCTTTTCGGTCCACTTGGAGCCGTCGTTGCAGTCCCAGCCATCTCCCCCGGCCATCAGGCCGTTGAGCACATCCATGTAGTTATTGTTATTTGAGAAGTCGGTGAGGATGAAGCCGGGCATTCCCCACTCTCCCCGGAGGATTCCGGTGAGCAGGTCCTTATCGCCGCCCGCCCAGACACAGCCCATGCGGTTGAAGCTGGTCATGACGCAGTAGGCCCCGGCCTCCGCCACGGGGTACTCAAAGGCTTGCAGGTAGATCTCCCGGGCCGCCTGCTCGTTGGTCCACACGCAGATGCCGTCCCGGGCGGTTTCCTGGTCGTTGAGGGCGAAGTGCTTCATGTACACGTACACGCCTTTGGACTGGATGCCGGCCACCTCGGCGGCGCAGGTCTTGCCGGAGATGAAGGGGTCCTCGGAATAATACTCAAAGTTGCGCCCGGAGTAGGGGGTCCTGTGGATGTTGACGCCGGGGCCGTAGATGCCGGAGTAGGCCTTGCCGTTGGCCAGCAGGCAGTCGTTGCCCATGCTGCGGCCCACCGCCTCCGCGACGGCCGGGTCAAAGGAGGCGGCCAGCAGGTCCTCCGAGGTGTAGCTGGTGGAGGAGCCGCCGCCGGTGAGGGTGGCGGTGATGCCCTGGGGGCCGTTCTCGTCCTTGGTGGCGGGCTTGGACACGCTGGACACGGGCACGGTGCTGTGGTAGGTCTGGCCGATGAGCCGGGCCATCTCGTTGAAGGTCACCTGGTCCATCAGGTCGTCCCAGGTATAGCTCTGGCCGTTTACCTCGGCGGTCCCGTCCAGAGGGACGCCGATGAACTGGGCCAGGTTGAGGGCTCCCTCCTTGCCCATGGCAGGCATGGAGCCGGAGGTGTTTTTCTCGTACAGGGCGTTCATGAGGGCTACCATCTCGTCGCTGGCGGCGATCTGGGCGGCGGCCTTGTAGCTCTTGGCGGTGATGTCCGCCTTGGGCATGGTGCCCTGCCAGTCGGAGCGGGTGAGGTAGACAATATCGTTGGAGGGGTCGCGGTCAAAGCGGTTCAAGTCGGCGTGGTCCAGCCGGTTGACAATGGGCGCGCCGGTGGCGGCGGTGGCAAACACGCCGGTATCCAGGCCGGACACGGTGTATTTCGCGGCCAGGGAGGCGGTCCCGTCGGCGGTCATGCCGTCGTCGGCGGTGTAACCCTTGGCGGCCAGAATGTTGTTCAGCGCCTCGTGGGCCCCGTTGCCGCAGGCGAAGTAGTAGTCCCCGGCGTCCAGGATATAGGTCCCGGCGCCGTTGGCGTCGTAGGCCCGCAGCTCCGTCTTGGGCACGGTGACGGTGACGGAGGCAGTCTCCCCCGGGGCCAGGCCCACCTTCTGATACCCCACCAGCTCCACGGCCGCCTTCTCAATGCCGTTCTGCCGGTCGTAGTCGGTGTAGGGGGACTGCATGAAGATCTCCACCACCTCCCTGCCCTCTGAGCTGCCGGAGTTGGTCACATCCACGGTGAACGCCAGCTCATCCCCCTGCTCCGCCATGGACAGCGGGCCATAGGAAAACCGGGTGTAGCTCAGGCCGTAGCCGAAGGGATAGGCCACCGTGGAGGCATAGTCGTAGTCCCCGGCGTTTCCGGCGCCCATCACCACATCCTCATAGCGGGTTTCGTAGTAGCGGTAGCCCACGTAGATGCCCTCCTGGTAGGCCACATAGTACTCGTTGTTGGTGCCGGCAAAGGCCAGGCCCTGGGCGGAGGCGTTGGTGTAGGAGGTGGCGTGGGCGTTCTGGATGGCGGGGGAGGTCAGGTTGTCGTAGCAGTAGGTGTCCACCAGCTTGCCCGAGGGGTTCACGGTCCCGTTGAGCAGATCTCCGATGGCGCGGATGCCGCTCTGGCCCACCTCGCCCACCCACAGGCAGGCGTCTACGCCGTAGTCCACGCCGCACACGGAGGGCTCCAGGAAGTCCAGCTCCACCGCGTTGGCCACGTTCAGCAGAACGACGATTTTCTTCAAGTCCCCGGCGGACTTCAGCTCGGCCAGCTTGGACAGCAGGGCCTGCTCCTCGCCGGACAGCTCCAGAATGTTGCCGTTTCCGTCCCCCGCGCCGTACCAGGGCAGATCGGCCCCCTCGCCGCACACCCGGGAGATAACGAAAATGGCCGCGTCGCCGTACTCCTTCACGGAATCCCATTCCTTATTGGAATAGGCGCTCAGGGGCGCCTCGTTGACCTTGTACTCGGCGTTGTCAAAGATGTAGTTGTTCAGGCTGCCGCCCGTTTGCGGCAGCCGTTTCAGTCCGTATTCTGTTTTAGCCGGCGCTGGTGAGCAGCTTCAGCTCGGGCAGCTCGACGATCCGGCAGCCCAGGGAGACGTCCTCGGGATCAAGGGAGGGGTCCTCCACGGTGATGGTGAGGGTCTCGGCGTACTCGGAGAGGAATGCCTTGCCGTCCATGGCGTTGTTCTCAGGGTCCGCGGCGCTGGTCATGGCCTCGGTCCAGAAGGATCAGGATTTTGAGCAAGGGGTTCACCTCCCGGTCGGGCGCGCTTTTCTTGTTTAATCAGTATACGGCCTTTGGGCAGTTTCGTCAAGGCGGTTTGCGTTTTCGGGGCGCTATTCGGTTATTTTTGATGTGAGAACCGCACAAAAGGCGGCTGTTTCCCCCAGGGGAGACGGCCGCCTTTTGATTCCGCTGAAATAGTTCATATTATATAACCTAAGTGAAGAATACATAATGAGTTTGTTACAAAACTGTCATCTCGCCACAGCGCCTTATCATTGCGAGGGTTTATTGTGACCCTTTCAAACTATATGGCAAAATGATATCATTGCACAGAATATGTTTCCTGTTGGTGGTCAAAAACGAGCAGGGCAGACGCAACCATAACTCGGTGCGCCCGCCCTGTTCCTATCATTTCTTCTTTTTTGGCCCGCTCGGTTTGGAGGTTGGCCTGCGCTCCACCCCATTACGGAAGTGTGTATCTTCAAATCTCTCAAAGAAAACCAATAATCCGAACCCCTCTCCTATTGGAAAAAGGTTCGGATTATATGGGTTTGGTGCGCGAGGCGGGAGTCGAACCCGCACGCCCTTGCGAGCACTGGCACCTGAAGCCAGCGAGTCTACCAATTCCACCACTCGCGCATCCTGTGTTTCTGAGCCCTTCCGCTCAGCACAGGCCTTATATTACCACAACCGTTTCTGGTTGTCAATAGTTTTTTCGCGATTTTTCCCTCGCGGGCGGACCCGCAGACGGGGGCCTCCATTCCTCTGGAACGGGCCCATTTTCGCCGCGGCCAGCCTCATGTCTGACCGCTCTCCCTGCCCGTTCCGGCGGGCGGGACAGGGCGCCGTATTTTATTCCTGAGCCAATATCCTGTATTGCAAACGCGGACAAACCTGTGTTATACTGTAAAATATATTTACGCGGCGGGGAGAACGGCGCCTTCCGTCCATCCGTGCGCCGTGTGCCCCCAAATCGCCTGGGCAGTGGCCCCGGCAGGAGAAAAGGAGAACACCCCATGAAAAAACGTTGGACCGCCGCCCTGCTGGCCCTGCTGCTGACGTTTGTCCTGCTTCCGCCCCCCGCCCGCGCCGCCGGACCAAACCGCTCCGCGGGAGACAGCCTCACCGGGGTCAACCGGGCCGTGTATACGGCGCTGGAGGAGGCGGTCGCCCTGATCGCCTCCGGCCAGAGAACCAGCACCTCCATCCAGATTCCCGATCAGCCCGGCCTGTCCTGGACGATGGATGAGCTGGGCCTGTCCGGCGCCGGCAACGGCGACGTGCTGAAGAAGCTGGATCAAAAGCTGGCCGAAACCCTGGACTTTGAGCGGGTCTATATCTGCCTGTCTCTGGACCATCCCCTGGAGATGTTCTGGAAGAGCAATCAGTTTATGCTGGGCTACTCCTTTGTGCGCCGGGGAAACCAGGTGTCCGTGACGGACCTCACCGCCCAGCTCCAGGTGGCCCAGGACTGCCGGGGCGGCAGCGATATGAACGTCAATCCCGACCGCATTGCCGCCGCCGCCCGGGCCGCCGAGCGCGCCCAGGCCATTGTGGAGAAATACCGGGACCGCTCCGACTATGAGAAGCTGGCCGGATATTGCCGGGAGATCTGCCAGATGGTTTCCTACAACCTGGACGCCCTGTTAAGCGGGACGCCCTACGGCGCCCCCTGGCAGATGATCAGCGTGTTTGACGGCGACCCGGGCACCAATGTGGTCTGTGAGGGCTACTCCAAGGCATTCCAGTACCTGTGCGATCTCACCGACTTTGAGGGAGATGTGGTCTGCCGCACCATCAGCGGCACTATGAACGGCAACCACATGTGGAACGTGGTCCAGATGGAGGACGGGAAAAACTATCTGGTGGACGTGACCAACTGCGACGAGCGGATGATCGGCGAGGACGGCGAGCTGTTCCTGTCCGGGGCGTCCTCCCAGGACGGGGGCCGGACCTGGACCGTCTCCAAAGGCTCGTGCCGCGCCGTCTACAAGTACTCGGACATGATGGAGGGGCTGTACGGCGGGGACTGGCTTCAGCTCAGCGCGGAGGACTATGTCCCGGGCGCGGACCCGGCGCCCGCCCCGTCCGGGGACCCGGCCCCCGCCGCTTTCACAGACGTGGACCCCGAGGCCTACTACGCCGGGGCTGTGGCCTGGGCGGTGGAGCAGGGCATTACCAACGGCACCACCGCCACCACCTTCTCCCCCGACCGGGCGTGCACCGAGGCGGAGGTGCTCACCTTCCTGTGGCGGGCCGCCGGAAAGCCGGAGAGCAGCTATGGCCCTCAGGACGACAGCACGGCCTTCTGGAACAGCGCCCTCCACTGGTTCTATGACATCGGCTTGCTCCAGCAGAGCGAGGCCTTCGACTCCAGCCGGCTGTGCACCCGCGCCACGGCGGTCAACTCCATCTGGTGGGCCTTCCGCCGGCCCGAGCCCGAGGGGGCGGGCGGCTTCGGCGACGTACCCGGAGATTATGTCAAGCCCGTGGCCTGGGCGCTGGAGCAGGAGGTCACCCAAGGCACCTCGGACACCACCTTCTCCCCGGACAAGGCGTGCACCCGGGCGGAGATCGTCACCTTCCTCTACCGGGCCTATCATTGAGGCAAACAGAGATCCCCGCCGCGTTCGCGGCGGGGATCGTTCCGTTTTACACAGGCTCCTCCGGGCTCTGCGCCACGTCCAGGATGAGCCGGGCGCACCGCTCGATGCCCACCACGCTGGAGTCCAGCGACAGATGGTAGTTCTGGCTCATGCCCCACTCCCGGTCGGCATAGTGCCGGTAATAGGCCCGGCGGCGTTTGTCCTTCTCCTCCAGCCGCTTCTCCGGGGCGGCGTCGGACTCGCCGTAAAGCCGCACCACCCGGTCCGCCCGGTAGGGGATGGGGGCGTGGATAAACACGTTGAGCACATCCGCCCGCTCCCGCAGGATATAGTCGGCGCACCGCCCCACAATGACACAGGGCCCCTTTTCCGCCAGGTCCAGAATCACGCGGCACTGGATCACCCACAAAAAGTCGGCGGTGGACAGGCCGTTCATATGCTGGCGGCTGCTTCCGCCCCCGGCAAAGGCGTAGGACAGCAGGGACTGCCAGGGAGAGGCGTACTCCCCCTCGTGTTCGATGAACTTTTCATCGAAGCCGGTCTCCACCGCCACCTGCTTCACCAGCTCCTTGTCGTAGTAGGGCACGCCCAGCAGCTCGGCCACCCGGTGGCCCACCGAACGGCCGCCGGACCCAAACTCACGGCTGATGGTAATGATCTGTTTGCTCACAGGGACCCCTCCTCTTTGCAGTTGACTTCCAACCAGATGATATCCTCCGGGGGCGTGCCGGCGCAGCATACCGCCGCCCGCCAGTTCGCCCCGGCATAGCTTTTGTGGGGGCATGGGGGAGGCGTCTCCACCCTGTGCGGCGGATAGAGCGGCGCGTCCTCCCGCTTGCACCAGCTCTCCTTCAAGGTCCACAGGCGGAAAAACTCCTCCCAGGAGCCGTCAAACCGGGCCAGCTCCGCCCTGCCGAGCAGCCGGCGGGGCAGCTCCGGCCGCCTGGGGCGGACCAGCTCCACGTCCACTCCCACCGGCCCGTCGGACAGGGCGCACAGCGCCAGCCCCCCGCTGTGGGACAGCGAAAACCAGTGCCCCTCCAGCCCCGGGAAAAAGGGCCGTCCCCGGGGGGAGCGCGCCACCGGAGGCAGCGCGGGCCACCCCCACCGGAGCGCGGCCGCCCGCTCCAGCAGCGGCCAGGCCAGCCTCCGACCGTCCTCACCGGCGGCTCCGTAAATGGCCGTCATCACGTCCCCCTCCGTTCTTTGTATATATAATACAATATTACCACCTGAATTTCAAGTGGTTTGCACAAATATTCCATTTCCCCGGCCGGCTCCGGCGGAGAAATTTGACAATCTGCCGGTCCCGGGGTAAGATATGCAGGTCACCACCACAAAAATGAGGATGGGAGGACCACATCATGGAGATTCATCAGCTGGTGCAGGCACAGCGCCGTTTTTTTCTCACCGGAGCCACGCTGCCCGTCCCGTTTCGGTTGGACATGCTCCGGCGCCTGCGGGACGCGGTGGACCGCAGGCAGGCGGACATCGCAGGAGCCCTGGCCGCCGACCTGGGCAAGAGCGGCTATGAGAGCTTTATGTGCGAGACGGGGCTGGTGCTGTCGGAGCTGAGCTACATGATCCGCCACACGGCCCGTCTGGCCGGGGAGCGCACCGTCCGCACCCCGCTGGCGCAGTTTGCCGCCCGCAGCTACCAAAAGCCGTCCCCCTACGGCGTGACCCTCATCATGAGCCCCTGGAACTACCCGGTGCTGCTCACCCTGGACCCGCTGGCCGACGCCATCGCGGCGGGAAACACCGCCATTGTGAAGCCCAGCGCATACGCCCCCGCCACCAGCGCACTGCTGGCGGAGCTGATCGAAGGCTGTTTTCCGCCGGAATACGCGGCGGTGGTCACGGGAGGCCGGGACACCAACGCCGCCCTGCTGGACGAAGCCTATGACTTCATCTTCTTCACCGGCAGTCAGGCAGTGGGCAGAGAGGTGCTGCGCCGCGCCGCGGAGCACCTCACCCCGGCGGTGCTGGAGCTGGGCGGAAAAAGCCCCTGCATTGTGGATGAAACCGCCAGGCTGCCCCTGGCGGCCCGGCGCATTGTGTTCGGAAAGTACCTGAATTGCGGCCAGACCTGCGTGGCCCCGGACTATATCCTGTGCCACAGCGCGGTAAAAGACCGGCTGGTGGAGGAGCTGTGCCGGGAGGTCCGGCGGCAGTACGGGGAGAATCCGTTGCAAAATCCGGCCTACGGCCGCATTGTCAACGAGAAGCACTTCCGGCGGCTGGTGGGCCTGCTGGACCGGGGCGCGGCGGTGACCGGCGGGCAGTGGTCCCGGGAGACCCTTCAGATTGCCCCCACCATTCTGGACGGAGTTTCCGACAGCGACCCGGTGATGGAGGAGGAGATCTTCGGGCCCATCCTGCCCGTGCTCTCCTATGACCGCTTCCAGGACCTGTATGAGTACCTGGCCCCCCGGCCCACCCCGCTGGCGCTCTACCTCTTCTCGGAGGACCGGGCCAGGGTCCGGGAGGCCATGGCCCGGTTCCGCTTCGGCGGGGGGTGTGTCAACGACGTGGTCATCCACCTGGCCACCAGCGAGATGGGCTTCGGCGGCGTGGGGGACAGCGGCATGGGCGCCTACCACGGCAGGGAGGGCTTCCAGGCCTTCTCCCACAGCAAAAGTATTGTGGACAAAAAAACCTGGATGGATCTCCCCATGCGGTACCAGCCCTACCGGAGGGGGCTGTATGAAAAGCTGCTCCACCGGTTCCTGCGGTAACCCGGCTCCCGCCGGGACGGCCACCCACTTATTTTTATAAAAACGGTTGTGGAAGAACCGCCGGTATGGTATACTGCAATGGTTATATCGCGGCCTTTTTCCGGTTTTACCCGGGGCCTGGGTCCGGCCGATCCAGGCCCCGGGGCCGGATGCGGGCCGGCAGCCCGCAAAAACAAAGGAGTTGTGGAGACAAATGAAATTAGGCATTGAAATATATTGGCCTAATTTTATATCTCAATACAAATCTATAAAACTGGCTGAAACAGGCTGGTATCAACGGGTTTGATGTTTTGGGAATTTATGTAATTCCATAAAAAAGCATACATCTCCATGTCAAAATGGCGTAAAAATGGCGTAGAGATTTGACTGATGAAGTAGACCCCAACACACAAAAACCAATAGAGCACATCATGGTTGAGAGTAGAGGATCCACCATGGTGTGCTCTATTTTATGGAGGTAATTATGCCCGAATATCAACTTGAAATCAAGCAGCTGGTATCTTACCCACGCTGCCGCATCTACCGAGAATTTCTTCAAACCTTGATCGCCGACCGGGGCGTCCGCACAAGCGGGCGCCCCGGTCTTTTTTGTTTTTCCGTCCTTTGTTCCTATGCCAACTTCCGCACCTCGTACCTCCAGCTGGACGGGATCAGCTACACCATCTACCCCGGCGAGTGGATTTGCCGGGTCTCGGAACTCACCACCTCCCTCCGGCTGCGTTCCCGCCGCCAGACGCTGGGGGTGCTCGAAGCGCTCCAAAAGCGCCACCTCATTCAATACTCTCTGCTGGGCCGGGGAAATCTGGTGAAGTACAAAATCATCAACTGGCACCGGCACAACACAGTGCTGGACTACAACTGTCCCTGTCAGAAAGAAACCGGCTTTTTCTTCCTGCCCGTCACCACCGCCACAGAGTTGGTCAGCGCCGAGAAATGTTCCGAGATGGACATTCTCCTGGACCTGTGGATCTCAGCGGTGTATCGGGATGAACAGGTGCAGGGCTCTTTTGACGGCCCTGTGGTCTATCTCAGAAACGGAACGGGCTGCCCGCTGGTGTCCTACTCGGAGCTGGCCCAGCGGTGGGGGCTGTCCAAAGCCACAGTGGGCCGGGTGCTGCGAAAGCTGGAAAAAGCTGGACACATTGCCATGTTCACATTTCCCGGAAGGCATGGAACGGCCATCTACCTCCAGAACTACCTATCTACCATGTTCCAGGTGTCCGATATCATGGTAGATAAGGACGAAGTGGCCATGTCCCTGCGCATCAAGACTTCCGCCCCGGACAGCGACACGGAAGAGCCTGTGCTGTGGGGTTCAAACGGAGAAATCATCGTTTCAAAACCGCACCAGGAGGTCATGGCCCAGAAAGTGCTCCAAATCCTTGCGCTGCAAGGGGTTGGCTGTGCTGAATGCCCCCGGTGTTCGTATAAGTTATATCCATTATCCCGCGATAGCCAAGGTGTCGGTAAAAGGGCCACGGTGGTTAGGCGTTTTCGCATGGACGTGCTGTGTTCCAGCGGCAAAACGGTGTACACATTCGAGTTTTCCACAAGACCCGTGGAGGGTGAAGGAGGTATTTGCTATGGCGAAGAAGATTGAGCAGAACGTGCGGGACGATCCCCGTTACCATGACACTCGGAAGCTGCTGAGAAAGTACCGGGATGTGACCTGGAGCCTGGAACTGTCCGTCCAGAAGCTGAAAAGCCAGTTTCAGGTCGAATATGGGACGGACATTGAGGAATTTCTGGATTCCGTCTATCTGGCTGGAGCGGATTTGGGCGGCACTGAGCTGGAACATCATGCCCAGTGCATTGAGCGCAGCCACAAGATGCTCAAGCTGCTGGACAACGCCGTGGAATTACTCCGTACCCGCCACAAAAATGGCGAGGCGTACTACTGGCTGCTGTACTACAGCTACCTGTCGCCCCAGCAGTACCAGAACACCGAGGAAATCATTGAGCAACTTCGGCCACATATCCGGGACATCAGCCGGGCCACATATTTCCGAAAGCAGGAAAAGGCCGTGGAAGCGCTCAGCTCCATCCTCTGGGGCTTCACCTCTCAGGACTGCGCGACACTTTTGGCAAACTTTATTCCGTTGCGAGACTGAATTGAGACTGTTTTGAGACCGAATTGAGACCGCTTTGAGATTGACATGATATTCCATATATGTTAAGATGGTCATGCTCAAAACTGTAACCAAAACCGAAAACGACCGCAGGACAGACGCTGAAAGGCGTCTTTTTTCATGCTCTGCGGCAGCCGAGCCAGCACCTGGATTCCGGGCGCTGGCTTTCGTTTTCACCCAAACAGCAAAGGAGGAATTTTCTTGACCGAAAAACTCACCCCATCCCAGAACGCACCCAACCGTGGCCCGGACCCCGGACGCTGGCTGTACGCCTGGTTTGCCACCGCCAGCCTGTCCCCGCTACTGTACCGTCCGGCCCACGCCACCACCATCTGGACCAAAGCCAATGAGGTGATGAAAGACGTTTACACTCAGATCCTGGGCATCTCCACCATCGCCGCCATCGTCACCGCCGCCGTGGCCCTGCTGATGATGAACTTCTCCCGCTCCGGCAAAACGGTGGACGAATCTCGGTCCTGGCTGAAGCGTATCGTCATCACCTGGATTATCCTCAACTCCCTGGGCTTCATCATGGCCTACGTGACCCCGCTCTTCTCCGGCGGTCAGTGGCAGCCGTAACCCATGGGCATTTTAGACGGCATTGTAGAATGGCTGGCGGAACAAGTCATGCACGGTCTGGACCTGATCAACACATCAGTTTTGGGCGCGCTGGGCTGTGACATGGCTGTGTTCCTGCGCTATTTCCCCGCCGCGGAGACCATGTACCAGGTCTTTGTGGCCCTGGCCATCGGCCTTATCCTGTTGATGTGGGTATGGAACCTGTTCAAGAATTTCGGCCTGGGCATCGGCTCCGAGGCCGAGGACCCCATCAAGCTCACCTTCCGGGCGGTGCTGTTCATCGCTCTGGCCTGGTACGCCGATGACATCGTGAACATGGTCCTGGGCATCGGTGGCACACCCTACGACTGGATCTTGACCAACGCCCTCCCCAGCCTGAACTTCGCGGATTTCAGCTCGGTGCTGCTCACCATCATCGGCGTGTGCGCCAATGGAGCGGTGGCCCTCATTGCCCTCATTCTGGTGCTGATTTTGGCGTGGAATTACCTGAAACTTCTGTGTGAAGCGGCGGAGAGGTACGTCCTGCTGGGCGTGCTGGTCTTTACTGCTCCTGTTGCCTTCGCCATGGGGGCGTCTCAGTCCACGTCAGACATTTTCAAGAGTTGGTGCCGAATGTTCGCCGGGCAGGTGTTCCTGTTGATGATGAACGCCTGGTGCCTGCGGCTGTTCACCAGCATGGTGGGGGCCTTCATCGCCAACCCGCTATCCCTTTGATATGGAGGCAGACCATGAAAAAACGCATTTTATCGCTCCTCCCGCTGGTGTTGCTGATGGTTTCCATTCTCTGCGTCCCCGCCTTCGCCCTTACGGAGGCCGAGGTGGAGGCCCAGGTGGCTGCGTCCAGCAAGGAGGCCGTCACCGGGAACGTGCTGATCTGGTTCCTGTGCGCCGTGGCCTTTTTGAAGGTATCTCAGAAAATCGACAGCATTTTAGGCACTCTGGGCGTCAACGTGGGCCGCACCGGCGGTTCCCTCATGGCAGAGGCCATGGTCGCCGCCCGGGGCGTCACCATGATCGCCAAAGCAGGCGGTCACGCGGTCGGCGGTGCGGGCAGGCAGGGCGGCGGTTCCGCCAGCACGGCCCCCGCTGGTACAACGGGCGGCTTCTTTAAGGGCGGCTTGATCGGCATGGCTGGACGGCACATCACCAACAGCGCCGTGAAAACGGCCACCTCTCAGACCGCCGCTGTCCATACCGCTCAGGACCAGTCCGCAGCCTCCGCCGTCCATACGGCCACCAGCACCCGGTCCGAGGGTATTCACAGCCAGTCCAAGGGCGCACATACATCCAGCACGTCCCAGTCCGGCGGCGCCAGCACCTTCAGCGCCAGCGCGGTTCATACCGGCAGCCGCGTTGTGACCGGCGGGGTCAGCACCGATACCTCCGGCATCATCCAGACGGAAAACTCGGTGCAGTCCGCCACCATGCAGTCGGACCACTCCGTCATCTCGGGGCAGGACAGCACCAGCAGCGAGGCTTTTTCCGACAGCGCCGTTTTCGCGGACGCCATGGCCCAGCAGGAAGGGGTCATCATCACCGGGCACGAGTCCCAGTCCTCTGTTTACTCGGACAGCAATTCCCAGATCTCCGGCCCCGGCGGACCATCCGCCCCCTCTGGCCCCGACGCCCCCTCTGCCTCCCCGGAAGGTATCCCTTCTGCTCCGCCGGACGACAGTTCTCAGGCATCTCAATCCGCCACCAGCTCTCAGACCGTCTATGCAGGCGGCGGCGAGCGTGTCCACACACAGTCCAGCGCCACGGAGACCGCCCATACCCAGTCCAATACCCACACCGTCCGCCAGACCAGCATCGGCGGCGCTGTGTTCGCCCGGTCCCTGGCCTCCGGCGGCAAGTTCGCCAACGATGTGATCGGCACCGTGGCACGGGGCGATATCCGCTCCACCGGCTCCATCACCGGAGACCTGGCCGCCCAGTCTCTCAGCTCCTACATGGGCCACACCGCCTTGGGGACCGGGGCGCGGAACATTCCCCGCTATTCCGACGTGGAGATCGGCGGCGGGCGCATTACCGGCACAGAATACAAACCCGGAAGCAAAGAGGGCCAGGTCTTTGGGATGTACCATGCGGGGCAATACGCTGCCCCGGACGGCCCCCACCAGAAGGTCCATTCCGCCGATGGGACGCTGTGGTTCAAGCAGTACGCCCAAGACGCGGTGGAGCGCAAGCCCTACAAGGCCCCGGACGGCACTGTGGCCTACGATGAAAAGATCGTGAAGAAGCTGCCCAACCCGCCCAAGCGGAAGGACCGGATTTAAGGAGGAACCCATGCGACAAGAAGAACGGGATGTCTACATCATCCCACCCAACTTTATTGAGGGCGGAAGCCTGATGGGGGGTATGTTCAAGACCCGGAACGCCATCGAGGCCGGGATCTTGGGCGCGCTCACGGCTCTACCTGTGCTCCAGCTCGGCTTTTCCCTCACCACCCGCATCATCATCCTGTGCCTCACCACTCTGCCCCTGGTGCTGGTGGCCCTCATTGGCATCGGCGGCGAGAGCCTTTCCCAGTTCATCATACAGTTTATCAGCTACCTGCGCAACCGGCGCGTGCTGGACCAATCCGGGACAGGCTCCAAAAAAGGGCTGCTCCCCAGCTGGGCCCAGAAGGAGCACACCGCCGACCCGGAGGTGGAGGAGCTGCCCAAGAGCCGGCGCCGTTTCCGGGTGGACATGAAAAAGCGGGAGGTCTCCCAGCACAAGACGTTCCTGGAACCAGAGGAAAAGGTAAGACCCCTGAACCCGCTGGCGGACTATGTGCCCATCGACAAGATCACCCACGGCGTCATCAAGACCCGGGACCACCGCTATATCAAAGTGGTGGAGGTGGTGCCCGTCAACTTTCTCCTGCGCAGCGCCCAGGAACAGCGCAGTATCATCTATTCCTTTATCAGCTACCTCAAAATCGCGCCGGAGAAGGTGCAGTTCAAGGTGCTCACCAAGCGGGCGGACATCGACCGCCACATGGAAAGCGTCCGCGAGGAGCTGGCCCGGGAGACCGACCCCCACTGCCGGATGCTCCAGAAGGACTATCTGCGGCTGATCCGGGACCTGGGCTCCCGGGAGGCCATCACCCGGCGGTTCTTCCTCATTTTCGAGCATGAACCGCTCCCCGGCACCAAACGGGGCCAGGAGGAGGATGAGGCCATCGCCTCCCTCCAGACCGCCGCCCGCACCGCCGCCAATTATCTGCGCCAGTGCGGCAATATGGTGCTTATGCCGGAGGAACAGGATGAAGCGGTGGCCGAGATCCTTTACCACATCCTCTGCCGCCGGGAGAGCAACGAGCACCCCTTCACCGACAAGGCCAAGCGGGTGGTGGCGGAATACCTGGGCTCCGGGCGGGACGTGGACACCATTCCCGCCAACGAGTTCTACGCCCCGGTTGAGATCGACTTTACCCACGGGCGGTACATCTGCATCGACGGCGTGTACTACGCCTATCTGCTGGTGCCCTCCGACGGGTTCAAGACCCAGGTACCCGCAGGGTGGCTGTCCCTGCTGGTGAACGCCGGGGACGGCATCGACCTGGATGTGTTCCTTGCCCGCCAGCCCAAAGACCGCATGATCCGCAAGCTGGGCCAGCAGCTCCGTATCAACCGGAGCAAAATTCGGGAGACCAGCGACACCAATACCGACTTTGACGACCTGGATGGGGCCATCCGCAGCGGCTATTTCCTGAAGGACGGCCTGGGAAACAATGAGGACTTCTACTACCTCAACCTGCTTGTCACCATCACGGCAGGCAGCGTGGATGAGCTGGAGTGGAAATGCGCCGAGATGAAAAAGCTGCTGCTCAGCCAGGATATGAACGTACAGCCCTGTTCCTTCTGTGAGGAACAGGCTTTTTTGTCCTCCCTCCCCCTGGTTTCGCTGGAGAAACACCTCTTTGAGCGGTCCAAGCGCAATGTTCTCACCCTGGGGGCGGCCAGCTGCTACCCATACACCAGCTACGAGATGTGCGACGACAACGGCATCCTGCTGGGGGTGAACAAGCACAACAACTCCCTCATCATTGTGGATATCTTCGATTCCAATGTGTACAAAAACGCCAACATCGCCATTCTGGGCACCAGCGGCGCCGGTAAGAGCTTCACTATGCAATTGATGGCCACGAGGATGAGGCGAAAGGGCATCCAGGTGTTCATCGTGGCGCCGCTGAAAGGCCACGAGTTCCACCGGGCCTGCTCCAATATCGGCGGAGAGTTCATTCAGATCTCCCCTGCCTCGCCCAACTGCATCAACGTCATGGAGATCCGCAAGGTGGACAAGTCGGTGGATGAGCTGCTGGACGGCCCCGGCGTAGAGAAATCCCTGCTGGCGGCAAAGATTCAGCGGCTCCACATCTTTTTCAGCCTGCTGATTCCTGATATGTCCCACGAGGAACGGCAGCTTCTGGACGACGCCCTCATCCGCACCTACGCCAACCTGGGCATCACCCACGACAATGCCACTTTGGAGGACCCGAAGCACCCGGGAAAATACCGCACCATGCCGGTGCTGGGGGACCTTTATGAAGTGCTGAAGGATTCTCAGGATACTCGGCGGCTGGCAAATATCATCAACCGTCTGGTCCACGGCTCCGCCAAGACCTTCAACCAGCAGACCAATGTGTCGCTGGACAACAAATACACGGTGCTGGACATCTCCGAGCTGACGGGCGACCTGCTGACGGTGGGGATGTTCGTGGCGCTGGACTATGTTTGGGACAAGGCCAAGGAAAACCGCACCGAGGAAAAGGCCATCTTCATCGACGAGTGCTGGCAGCTCATTGGCGCCAACAGCAACCGTCTGGCCGCTGAGTTCGTGCTGGAGATTTTCAAGATCATCCGGGGCTACGGCGGCTCCGCTATCTGCGCCACCCAGGATATCAACGACTTTTTCGCCCTGGAGGACGGCAAGTATGGCAAGGGCATCATCAACAACGCCAAGACCAAGATCCTGATGAATTTGGAGGACGAGGAGGCCCGGCGGGTCCAATCCCTGCTCCACCTGTCCGAGGCGGAGGTCATGGAGATCACCCACTTTGAGCGGGGCAGCGGGCTCATCAGCACCAACAATAACAATGTGACGGTGGAGATCAAGTGCAGCCAGATGGAAAAGGAGCTCATCACCACCGACCGCCGGGAGCTTCAGGAGCTGCTGAACCGCGACCAGGGGATGAAAGCGGGTTAGACGTATTGGAGCGGCGGTTATACGGCGCGAATACGGCATTTATACGTACAGGCCTGCGGGCTTAGCCGATACGGCAGTAATGCGGCGTTAAGACCACTCTAAGACGTACAAACAGAAGTTCGTGCATATAAACGCCGCGATTATACTGCTGTAATACGGCAGTTATGCGTACTGGAGGTATAAACTTTTGAAAATTCGAGGACAAATCTACAGCCAGGAGGCATCCAGTCTGCTCCGGGACATCTCCATGTATCAGGTCCTGTTGGAGGGGCAGCTTCTCCGGCTTTATCCTGGAAAGGAGTCCGTAGTTCGGAATCTGTTGTCCTATCTGCGTAAACAGGGCCGGATCGGCTATGAGGACGGGCTGTATTTCATGGCCCCCGGCAAGCCGGACAGCATCGACTGCGGGCTGCTGGCCCACGTGATGGGCCAGCCGGGAGAGGAACCGCCCCACTACCTGGTGCTGGTGGACCGGCCGGAGCAGATCGAGGAATTGGAGCTGCCCCACACCTGCGGCTACTGTACCGTCGCCCCCAATGGGGAAGTGCAATACTACCAAAAAGAATGAAAGGAAGGAAAAATTGAACCGAGCAGTCCTATCCCAGCGGATATCGTCCATCCTGGAGGATATTCAGCGATTGAGCAACACGCTGTATGCCATGAACACCACCGACATCCAGCGCTACCCGGACAACTACGAAACGCTGTCCACCGATGCGGCCCTGCGGGCGGAGCAGATCACCTGCCGGCTGCGGCACCTCATCTACGCCACCACCCGTATCAAAAAGGGCGAATATCTGACCTCCGCCGCTTTGATGCAGGGCATCGACATTCAGCAGCGGGAGAGCATCATCGAGATCACCCTGCCCAGCCTCCTGCCCAAGCGGAAGCGGCGGCAAAGCTCGGAGTTCCTGCTGGACGCCTTCAATGCCGCGCTGGATCAGTACATCAGCGGCAACCCCATCCCCCGGTTCCAGCACTGTGTGGTCTGCTTCGACCTGGTCTACTGCAAAGACCTGCCCGAGCGGCGGGTGAAGGACTACGACAATCTGGAGCTGAAACAGCTTTTGGATGTGGCCGCGTCCTACCTTCTGACGGATGACGGAGGTCTCCTGTGCGACGCCTACCAGACCACCGAACTGGGCGAAACGGACTGCACCCGTATCTTCATCATGGCCAGCGACCGCTTCCCGGAGTGGCTGGAAAAGCGCCGGGCGGAGCTCCAGACCATCAAGGACCTGTGACGGGAATGCCCACATAAATGTTCCCGGATTTTCAAAATCAGCATATCCCATTTTGGACTTTTTCGCGTCACGATTTTGGGATATGGCCCATGTGGCCCCACCCCCTTGAAAATCAAGAGAAATTCCATGGCCGGGTCCCCAAAATGAACCGAGGTCATGGAGGGGTACGGTAAATCCCGCGTGGAGGGAGGTGTGGAAAAAGTTATGGCAAGGGCTGAGAGAGAAATGCCGCCGCTGGACACATTTCCCGGTCTGCTGCTGACCCTGACCGCCCTGTCCGGCGAGTTCCCGACCGACCTGTTGGCCCGACTTCCCGGTGCCGCGTCCTACAAAGAGTTCGCCCTCAAACAGCTCAAACGGGAAAACCTGCTGCGGACCTATTACCGTGATGGCGTCCGTGGTCTGCGGCTTACATTCCCCGCCAAAAAGCTGCTGCTGTCCAGCCGGCCCCATTGGTTTGGTCCCTATCTGTCTGGTGCCGCTGAGACGAACCGGCTCAAAAGCGAGATCATCCGCCGCCTACGCCTGCACCGGATGGCCGAGGTGCTGGTGTCGATGCTGAATGCGGGCGTCACCGTATTTCCGTGGGAAAAGCCGGGTATGTTTCAGTCTGTGCCGCCCCCGGCCCATACCTGGATCAGCCACCCCACCTATTTCAGCTCCCGTGAGGTCAAAGAGATCGGGCCACAACGCGACATGATACGCGGTTCCCGTTCCACTGGCGTCCTGCTGACGGGCGGGGACATTTTTGTGGTCTACAACACCGGCGTATCTGAGATGAAGTGGGAGTTTCGGGCTGAACTTCGTCTGAAGAACCTGCTGAAAACCGACCTGTGCCATGCCCGCCTTTCCCATCAGTTTATGAACACTGAACAAAGCGCCATCGTGTTTGGTGCGGACATGGGCCGGATGGAGCCTCTTATGGGGGCACATGGTCAAAAGGGGCACGACTATTTTGTGCTGGACGGTGATTTCACGCATTTCTACTACCTCACCAGCGACCACTACGGTGAGGTTGTGCTGCAGCTGCTCTGCGGCCCGGATGAAAGAGCGGCCTTGGACGCCGTCCTGCTTGAGGACTTGTCCGAATCCCGGCCCGGCCTTGTGGTGGAGAACGACGCCATGGATGGGGATGAGCCGGTGCTGTTCGGCTACACCTGCGATATGCCCCGCATCAAGCGCTTTGACAATGCGCTGCACATTCACAACACCAAGGGGACGCTGTACTGCTTCGACTTCCAGGAGGACGCATTGCGGAAGCTGTGCGGCCCCAACGTCTCCATCCGGGTCATCGACTTTGACGCATATGAGGAGAGTGTTTTCCATTCCGCGCAAGAAATTGATTGAGCTGCTGGCAGCAGTATTTATCCTCGCGGCCCTGGTGCTCTATGGCGGCGGCTTCATCGGCCAGCTGCTCTATAACTACGATGTGTGGCAGGAGACCGGAGGGCAGTTCGGCACCGCCCCCCAGCTCCCGGACGCAAACGTGTTTGCCTGCCTCGCCGCTGTGTTCCACTGGCCCACTGGGCTGTACGGCCTCGGCCTGTGCATCGGCGGGCTGGCCGCGCTGGTGCTGGGGATCATGTGCATGGGCCGGGGCGAGGGCGGCGCACTGGACAAGGCCCGAAACCTGGTGTACTCGGACAAGGGCACCTACGGCACGGCGGGCTTCATGTCCAAAAAGGAGCTGAAGGAGGTACTGGACCTTGTGCCCGATATCCGCAAGCACCACGGCATTATCTTGGGCGAGCTGGACGGCCAGGTGATCTGTGTGCCGGAGAAAACCCGCATGAACGGCAATCTGGCAGTCTATGGCGCCAGCGGCTCCAAAAAGACCCGGGCCTTCTGTGTCAATATGATCCTCCAAGCGGCATCCCGGTCGCCCAAAACCTCCCTCATTATCTGTGACCCAAAATCCGAACTGTATGAAAAGACCAGCGAATACCTGCGGGATCAGGGCTACACCGTCAAGGTGTTCAACCTGGTCACCCCCGCCGCCTCTGATTCCTGGAACTGCCTGTCCGAAATCGACGGCCAGGAGCTGATGGCCCAGCTTTTCTGTGACGTTATCATCAAAAACACAGGCAGCGGCCAGGGCGACCACTTCTGGGACAACGCGGAGCTGAATTTGCTCAAAGCTCTGGTACTCTATGTGGAGCAGGGCTATCCCCCGGAAAAGCGCAACATCGGAGAGGTCTATCAGCTGCTTACCATGAGCAGCGAGAAGGAACTGAATGCCCTGTTTGATGTCCTCCCGGTCAGCCACCCGGCCAAGGCCCCCTACAGCATTTTCAAGCAGTCCAGCGAGAGTGTGCGGGGCGGCGTCATCATCGGCCTGGGCTCCCGCCTCCAGGTGTTCCAGAACCGGGACATCCGAAATCTCACCGCCTATGATGAGATTGACCTGGAGCTGCCGGGAAAACAGCCCTGCGCCTACTTCTGCATCACCAGCGACCAGGACAGCACCTTTGATTTTCTGTCCTCCCTGTTCCTGTCCTTCATCTTCATCAAGCTGGTGCGGTATGCCGACCAGAACTGTCCCGGCGGGGCGCTGCCTGTCCCCGTCCATGTGCTTGGGGAGGAGCTGTGCGCCTGCGGGGTCATCCCGGATTTGTCCCGAAAGATCAGCGTCATCCGCTCCCGGAACATCTCCATGTCTTGTGTGTTCCAGAACCTGGCCGGACTGCAAAACCGCTACCCGCAAAACCAGTGGCAGGAGATTTTGGGCAACTGCGATGTGACGCTGTTCCTGGGCTGCACCGACGCCCTCACCGCCCAATTCATCTCAGACCGCACCGGGGAGGCCAGCATCACCGTCACCAGTAAGGGCAGGCAGCTGAGCAGCTGGCAGGTGACAAACTATACGCCCATGTACCGGGAGACCAGCGGCGTGGGCAAACGAAAACTCATGACCATGGATGAGGTGCTGCGCATGGACGTAGACCGGGCGCTGGTCATCATCCGTGGCAAAAATGTACTGGAGGTTGACAAATACGACTATTCCAAGCATCCCGAAGCGAAAAAGCTCCGGGCAGGCAAGGCCGCCTCCCATGTTCCGGCGTGGCAGGCGGCGCAAAAGCCGAAGCCGGCTGGGCCAAAGAAGGAGGTGAAGCCCGCACAGGCCCGGCCCGCTGCACCTAAAAAAGAGCCTGCCCCGGCGCCAACTCAGGCAGAACCAGCGGCTGAACCCCGGAAAACCGCGCCGCAGGTGGTAAAAGCCTCGAAAAATTCCATTGTGAAGCCAAAATCGAAAAAGGAGGATTGATCTTTTGGCAAGAAAAAAAGTGAACCCGGAACCCCAGGAGGAACCCATGGAAAATACCGACGCCGCTATGGAGGACATGGCTGGGGAGGACGCCGGCCCGGCCCCCGATACGCCCATGGGCGGTGATGACCCTGCCCTGCTCTCTGCCGGGGACGGATCGGAGGACGCCGCCCCGGACAGCTATCCCGCCGCGGATGAGCTGCCCTTTGAGGAGGCCCCGGAAAGCAGCGCTGCCACAGGACCCGACACGGACGACGCCTTCCAGAACGGCGGTGATACCGAGAGCGGGCCGCCGATGGAGGACAAGGACTACGACGCCTTCCTCCAGGCTGTGGGAAACGGCGATGTGGAGCCCGTCGCACCGCCGGAGTCCGCGCCTCTGCTTCTGGATGAGGCCGAGGGCTATGATGCCGGTGACGACCCGCCCGCGTCCGAGGAAAATATCTCGGGCAATGAGGGCGTCCCCACTCCGGCCAGGGTCGAGGACCGCCGCTCCGCCCCCCGGCTGGAGCGCGAACGTGTGCTCACCATCGACCCCCATGCCCAGGTGCAGACCCAGGAGGATCTGGAGGACCTCATCTGGCATGAGCTTCAGAACGCCAACCGCACCCGGCACAGTCTCACCGGCAAGCTGGACAGCGTGGGCCGGACACAGAACGGGATGGATGTGGCCATCGTCCTCTACAAGGGCGTTCAGGTCCTGATTCCGCTGAAGGAGATGGGTGTGCACACCGGCCAGGTGCCCAGCGGCCCGGAATATGCGATTTGGGTAAACCAGGTCACCCGCATCCTCCACGCCCGCCAGAACTCCGACATCGACTTTGTGGTGCGGGGCATCGACGAAGAGGGCCGGAAGGTGGTGGGCAGCCGGAGGGACGCCATGCACCGCAAGCGGAAGCGGTTTTACATGGACACGGACGAACTGGGCCAGCACATGATCGAGGAGGGCCGCACCGTGCAGGCCCGGGTGGTGGCCGTGGCGGAGAAGGTCATCCGGGTGGAGGTGTTCGGCGTGGAGTGCAATGTGACCGTCCGGGGGTCCTCCCGGATGTGGGTGGGCAACGCCCGGGAAGAGCACTACGTGGGCGAGCTCATCCTGGTCCGGGTGCAGAAGATTGACCGGGTCAATGTGGACCGCATCACCATCCAGGTGGACGCCCGCAGCGTCTTTGGCGAGGACGGGGACAACCTCTCCCAGTGCCAGCCCCAGTGCCGGTATGTGGGCCAGGTCACCGATGTGCGCAAGGGCGTGGTGTTCGTCCGGCTGAACATCGGAGTCAACGCCATCGCCCACACCTGCTACGATATGCGTATGCCCGGAAAGAAGGACACCGTCAGCTTCTCCGTCACCCGGCTGGACGAAAAGAACGGCGTGGCGTTTGGCATCATCAACCGCATCATTAAACAAAATCTGTAAAAGGAGCGGCTCTATGAAGCTGAAATACATCAAGCACCTGGCCCTGGGCGCGGCGCTGGCCCTGTCGCTCACTGTCAGCGGCTTCGCCTCGGCGGTGCCGGAAAATCTGGTGGTGGAAAACCTGAACGGCCAGCAGCGCATCACCAAGACCTATGTGCTCCCGCCCGACACCGACCCGGAGATTTTGAAAGAGCCGTCGTTTGATTACGACGGCTTTACCTATACCTGGGCCTTCACCACCAAGGAGGAGCACACCTTTCTGGAAACCAAGACCGCTGCCCAAACGGTGACGGTGGAAACTGCCAAGAAAGACCTGAATACCATTCTGGAGCAGCTCGCCCCCACCATTCCCTATGATGATGGGGAGTACACCGGTGAGCTGGCCCTGGACCACACCACCCTGTCCACCGTGGCGGCGGGCTATACCACCCAGCGGGGCACCATCACCGTCACCAAGACCATCGGTCCCCTGGACCGCAATGATATGTCCTATGTTCCGGCTACCACCACCAAGAACGGGCGCACCCTCTCCCTGGTCAACGTGGATTGGCAGGTCATCGGCGCCGATGTGGTGGGGGACGTGATGGCTCCCTGCTCCTATCAGGCGGTGGCCACCTACTCCGCCTCCACCAGCAGCCAGGTGGCCACGGGCTATGTCACTACTGCCGAGTATAAGGGCGAAGTGGTGGCGGAGGGCGTGGAGAACATCACCTATACGGTGGTCTATGTGGGCAGCGAAATCGTTCCGGCAGAACCGGAACCCACCGCGCCTGTCGAGCGGGCATATCCGTCCTTCGTCCTGCCCCTGGCCGTGATTGGTGTCATTCTTCTGCTTGCGGCGTTGGCGGCGCTGACGGTGTTCGGCGTCCGCCTGTTTCAGCACAGGAAAAACGTCTATGTCTATGTCCCCGGCGACGGCCCTCGGGATTACAAGCTGATCGACAAGTTCCGGGCGGAAGCGGACAGGCCGGAGGTGGACATCCGGAACATGGCTCCCTATCCCGAGTCCGTGATCGCGGTGGAGTTGAAGCGGCCCCTGGCGAAAAAGTTGGTCGGCCAGACCTTCACCGTCCATCACCGCGTCTCGGACCACACCTACACTGTCCTCCGGGACCGCCCGGCGGACTGGCACGAGTTCGACCCCACTGAGGAAAAGGAGGATGCCACTTGAAGCATATCAAACAAATTTCAGCCCTGGCGCTGTCCGCTGTGGCGGCGCTGTCCATGACGGCCCCCGCCTTTGCGGCGGACTATTCCTACACCACCAAGGCGCCCCAGGACTACTATGGCAGCACCAGCTATGAGGACGTCTACGGCTCCCAGTACAACTACGGCGGGCGCAACGCTGTGGACTACGACGTGCCCGAGCTGGAGTACGGCCAGCCCAGCACCACCCAGACCGGCGTGATGGAGCGGACGATCCTGCCCGGACTCCAGCAGGTAGTCGCTTCCACGGACGGTTCCGGCTATGGTCTGGGCGGCGAGAACGGCGGCGGGGGAGGCCCCATCACTGAGCTGGTCATGGATGACGGCACCGGCGCGGGTTCCGGCTCCACAGCCCCGGTCATCCCCGACACCCCGCAGATCACGGTCCCCAACACCCCCGCCTATACCAGCGTCCAGGGCATGGCCTACAAGGACGGCAGCATCGGAATGCTGAAGATCTCCAAGCTGGGTATCAGCGTAAAGGTCTGGGAGGGCGAGACCAACGCCAGCATGGCCAAGGGCGTGGCCCACTACAGCTCTACCTCCGCCTGGGACGGCAACGTCGGAGTGGCCGGCCACAACCGTGGCTCCAAGTATAACATCGGGACCATCAAGAATTTGGTGGCCGGCGACACCATCACCTACACCACCATGTACGGCACCCGCACTTATCAGGTGACCTCTGTGAAGACCATCGCCAACAACGACTGGAGCTATCTCCAGGGCACCGCCGACAACCGCATCACCATCACCACCTGTCTGGAGGACCACCCGGAGAGCCGTATCTGCGTTCAGGCCGTTGAGGTGAAGTAAGGCCGCCTGGAGAAAAAATTTCAGCCGGGACCCTCCCGGCTGTTGAAGTTCCCCGCCCTCATTTGTATAAGAGTATAGATCGACCTTCTGACAGGTCGTGAAAACACAAAGGAGGCATTTCTATGCGGCAGAAAATCATGTTCCTGCTGGCGGGGATGGCTTTGGGCATGGCCCTGCTCAGCGGCGGGAATGCCCTGGCAGCTGTGGCGCTGGCCGCTGTTCCCAGCAATCACACTTTCTATGTGGATGGCCGCCGGGTGTCCCTGACGGCCTATGAGATTGGCGGGAATAACTACCTGAAGCTCCGGGACATCGGGCAGGCGGTGGGATTCAACGTCTACTGGGACGGCAGCGCCGTGCAGGTCGAGAGCAAAAAGCCCTACACTGGCACAGGTCCAGCGGCCCAGACCATCCTGCCCACACAACAGACCTTCGCCGTCCCCACCGAAGAAGCGGTCCAGGCCGCCCTGATGGGTCTCCGAGAACGCTACCCCAACAACACCTCCTGGCCCGCTCCCTACCGCTCCACCAGCGGCGGACCCTACCACAGCGGCATGAACTGTGCCGGATGGGCCACCCTGTGCTCTGACGCCGCCTTCGGTGACCTCCCCTGGCGGCGGATCGACAACCCCGGCTGGGACCAGATCCGCACCGGCGACCTGGTGCAGTACGGCACCAGCCAGGGCAGCCATGTGGTGGTGGTCGTGAGCAAGACGGAGGACGCCCTGTTCATCACGGACAGCGGCACCACCCAAAAGGCGTACTGGGGCGGGAAATACTTCCGCTGGTGGCTGGAGGAACAGCCCGGCCTCATCCTCTATACCAGGTATCCAAGTTAAAATTCAAGCACTGTTCGCTTACAACGCCAAGGCCAGACCGCAAAACGCGGCCTGGCCTTCATCATTTCAACTGGAGGGATCAATTTTGAAACACAGCTTTGCCAAACGCGCCATCGCTCTGCTGCTGGCGCTGGTGTGCGTCATGGGCGTCCTGCCCCTGTCGGCCTTCGCCGCCGGGCTGTCCAGCGCTCCCAGCTCCATCACGCAGAGGTCCTCGGACTACATGAAGATTGGCGGTCGGTCCGTGCGTTACCGGGCCGCCAGCAGCGTGATCAATAATGTGGGCCTGCCCTATGTCTTTGACGAGCAGGTCAATGTTCCTGGCCTGGATGCCCCGGTCCGCGCCCTGTGCGCCTACCAGAAGGGCACCTTGGGCCCTGCCGCAAATGGGCAGAAATGGAACTTCAAAAATGAGGTGGACAACGCCTCTTTGAAGGTCCTGCTCACCTACATCTATTCCCACACCTACGGTGACTTCACCGACGCGGGCAACGCCATCGGCCTGGAGCACTGGAACAACTACTGGTCCGACATCTGGTTCATGGTCGCCCAGGCCATGAGCTGGTACTACGAGCACGGCATTATCAAGGACGTGACCTCGGACCGGGAGGGCTTCATCGAGCAGTGCGCTGAGGAGTTTGTGGCGGCAATGAAGCTGTACCACAAAACCTACGGTCAGTCCTCCTGGATCACTAACTGGGATTCTATTGGCACTCACAGCATCATCGACAGCAAGGACGGAGGCAAGACCGGCCCCTCTGCCTATGATTATGTCTCTGCGGGCGTCAATCTGGTGCTGGAGCATCCGGAGTATTACCACGAGTATCGTCTCTGGATCTACGAGTGGGATCAAAGCCAGCCCTGGAAGCTGGCAGGACAGTCCGGCGTCCCCATGCAGCGGCTGCTCATCGCGGTTCCGGACGACCGGACGACCGAGGATCAGACCGTTCAGCTGACGGTGAAGAAACTGGAGGCGGGCACCAACAAGCCCTTGCCCGGCGTCACCTTTAAGGTGGAGAACTCCGCAGATCCCTCTGCTTTTTCCATCACCCGTGAAACTGGCCCCGATGGTACATTCACCCTGACGGACACGGCTGATGGGCTCACCGCAGGTCAGTACCTCATCACTGAGGAGGCCGTGCCCCCTGGGTACATTGCACAGACCGCCTCTCAGCTGGTGACTGTTATGCCCAACGGCTCCGCCAACAGCGTCTTTACCTTTTATAATGTGCCCGATAAAAAGGATGGCGACGGCTCCATCCGCAAAGTAAACGCGGATAATCCTACTCAGGGCATCCCCGGCGCTGTTATTCGCATCACCAGCGTTAAGCTGGATGACGGCGGGGCCTTTACCAGTGAATATGTTACCAAAGACGGCGGCTACATTCTGAAAGAGGACCTGGATTTCAAAAAATTACCCACCGGCAGCTATGTCGCGGAGGAGATCACCCCGCCGGAGGGCTTTGTGCTCAGCTCCGATGTCTCCAAAGTGAAGCAGTCCTTTGTCTGGGACGGCGAGCATGATATCAGCCTCGTTTTTGAGAACAGCCCCAAAGTAAAAATCAAGCTCCTGAAGGTGGATGAAAGCAACGATCCCCTCCCTGGGGCTATTTTTGTTGTCCTCCGGGACGGTCAGGTCATCGCCACTGAGAGGACCCAGGAGGACGGCACCATCACGGTCTCTGATGTGGTCGAAGGGTACTATGAATTTCGTGAGGTATCCGCTCCGGAGGGCTTCGACAAAGACAGCTCCCCCGTTGGCGTCTATGTGACCCATGAGGATATCCAGGGCGAGAAAACCATCACTGTCACTAAGATGAACCACCATAAGCGGGCTCTCACCATCGTGAAGCGCGATACCGAGACCGGGGCACCTGTCCCCAACACCAGCTTCCATATTCGTGGCGTAAACCTGGGTTATGAGAATGATGTGGTCACTGGCACAGATGGCAAGGCCGTGCTGAAAGATATGCCCAGTGGCTGTTATGAAATCGAGGAAACCGACGTGCCCAAGCCCTACATTCTCGATACCAACAACCGCAAGACCGTCTGGATTGACGCCACCAAGGACCAGGATGTGGTGGTCGATTTCGTCAACAGCACCCGGCCTGGTTTGCGGCTCATGAAAATCGACGCTCAGACCGGCGAGCCTCTCTCTGATGTTCAGTTCCGCATCCGGGAGGTCAACGGCAGCTACAATGAGCTGCACTTCACCAACAAAGACGGACTGATCGTGCTGGAGGGCATGAATCCAGGCGCTTACACCGTTCAGGAAACCAAGCCCAAAAATGGCTGGGTGGCCGACGATACGATCCACACGGTCTATCTGGAGGAGAACAAGACCACCACAATCGAGCTGAGCAACCTGCGCAAGCCCGATCTGTTCATCAAGAAAGTGGATTCCATCACCGGCAGCCCGATCAAGGGAGTTAAGTTCCAGATTTGGCGCGGCAGCGATGATACCCAGACAGGCGAGTACAACGACCTGGGCACCTTCTACACGGACGAAAACGGACTGATTCATCTGGTCCGGGCCAACACAGGCTGGTACAAAATTCAGGAGTTGGAACCGGCCCCGGGCTACACCATTAAGGAACCGGCCATCCAGGAGATTTACCTGGAGGCCGGAAAGGATCACACTGTCACCTTCGAGAACACCCCTAAAAATGCAATCGTGGTGGAAAAATATGACAGTGTCACCCACCAGGCACTGCCCGGATGTACTTTCCAACTGAGATACCTGGGCGGTTCCTCCGGCACGGGCGGCACCGTTATCGGACAAAAAGTGACCGGGAACAATGGCATTGCCATGTGGACCGGGTTAAATCCCGGAACTTATATCGTGGAGGAAGTGGACCCGGCAGACGGCTACAACATCATCAATTCCTCTGAAACGGTCTACATTGCTGACGACGGCGAGCAGAGCGTGGTGACGGTCCGTTTCAACAACTCCCCCAACGGGTCCCTCCTGATCCGGAAGGTCTGTGCCACAAATCCCAGTGTCACCCTGCAAAATGCTGAGTTTAAGGTGACCTACGCGGACGGGACCCTGATCGGCGATTCCAACGGCATTTTCAGAAGTGATGAAAACGGCGAGGTGCTGATCGACGACCTGAAGCCGGGCTCCAGCGTCATTGTGACTGAGGTACGGGCCCCTGCGGGATTCCTGATCGATACCCAGAGCGTCACCGTCCAAATCAAAGAGGGCCGCACTATGTCTGTGGTCATGAAAAACCAGCCCAAGGGTAAATTGGTAATCCAGAAAAGGGGCAGCCAGACCGGCGAGGTTCTGCCCGGCGCTGAGTTCCGCGTCACCACGGCGGCGGGCTGCGAGGTGGGGCTGGACGGAGTCATTGGCTCCTCTACCATGACCCAAAACGGGATCTTTACCACCGACAGCCAGGGGCAAATTACGATAAGTAATCTCGCGCCCGGCGGCTATATACTGACTGAAATCAAGGCACCGGATGGCGGGTACGTCATCGACAACCCCACCACCAACGTGGTCATCGGGCAGGGCGGCGACACCCAGACCGTCATCGTGACCAACACCCGCAAGGGCGGATTGGTAATCGAGAAGTACGACAAAATCACCAGGCAGCCTTTGAGCGGCGCCCGGTTCAAGGTTATGATGGCCAACGGCGAGCTCACGCCTGACAATGAGGGCCTCACCAGCTCCAATGGCCTGTACACCACCGACATCAACGGCCAAATCGTACTCTCCAAGCTCTTGCCCGGTACTTACGTGGTGTCTGAGGATTTGGCCCCGGATAATTACCGGAAGGACCCCACCCCGCAGACAGTCGTTGTCAACGCTGGGGACACGCAAACGATCCGCTTCTACGACGATCCCCTGTGCACGTTGCAGATTTTGAAGCGGGATTCCATCACCAAGAAGCCCCTAAAGGGCGCGGAGTTCCTGGTCCGGGACAGTTCCGGCCATGTGATCGGCCCCAACAACGGCCTGTACACCACCGGCACCGATGGCACTGTCACCGCGTCCGGCCTGGCCCCCAATTCTACCATCGTGGTATCTGAGAAGCGGGCACCCACCGGATACATTCTTGATGAGACGCCCAAGAACATCGTGGTCCGCTCCGGCGTGGCTAACAGCTTGATCTTCGATAACGAGCCTGGGACGACCCTCATTATCCGCAAATTTATTGAGGGCACGGAAAACGAGCCGCTAAGCGGCGTCTGCTTCCGGGTGGTGGACGGCTCCGGCGCGGCTGTCGGCCCCGACGATGGGCGCTATTACACCGATAAAGCCGGTGAAATCGTCCTGGAGGGCATCGAGCCCGGAACCACCGTGAAAGTTCGTGAAATCAAGACCGTAGAAGGTTTTGTGCTTGATGGCACTCCCCAGGATATCAAAATCAAGGGCGGCGAGGTGCAGCAGTTGACGTTTTGGAACAAGCGGGCAGGCTCCCTCGTCATCGAGAAAAAGGATTCGCTGACCGGCGCCTTGATTTCCGGCGCTCAGTTCCAGTTAACGTATGCTAACGGCGGCTACGTGGACAACGGCCACCTGTCCTCCAACGGCCTGTACACCACAGACGACAAGGGCCAGATCCGTATCGACGGCATCGTCGGCACTGTGGTGGCGAAGGAGGTCAAGGCGGCCCCGGGCTACATGATCGACCAGTCCACCCAGGTACAGACCGTTACTGTCAACCCCATGGATACCCAGACCTTGACCTTTATGAATGAGCCTCTGTGCTCCCTCACGGTCACGAAACTGGACGCGATCACCGGCAGGCCCGTCCCCAACACCTCCTTCGTAGTGAAGGACGGCAACGGGAATGTGCTGGCCCGCTGCACCACCGGGAAGGATGGTACCGCCACTGTCACCGGCCTCATCCCCGGCAGCACTGTGGTAGTTTCCGAGGTCAGTGTGCCCAGCGGTTATGTGCTGAACACCACCCCGCAGACCATCATCGTGCGCAACGGCGGCAATACCGTCACCAGCAGCAGCGCGGGGAGCACTGGCACTACGACCACCCCCGGCACCAACCCCGGCGGCAGCACTGGCACTGGGAACGGAAATGACCTCACCTTCGAGAATGATCCCAAGCAGACCTTGACCATCCACAAGTACATTGAGGGCACCAAAAACGAGCCTCTGACTGGCGTTACCTTCAAGCTGGTGGACGGTTCCGGCACCCCTGTCGGCCCCAGCGACGGCACCTTCATCACTGACAGCAAGGGCGAAATCGTGGTGGAGGGCCTGGAGCCCGGCACCACCATCACCGCGCAGGAAGTCAAGACCGTGGAAGGATTCGTCCTCGACGGCACGCCCAAATCCGTGAAAATTAAGGCGGGTCAGGGCGCTCCTTCCCTCACCTTCTGGAACGCCAGGGCGGGCGAACTCGTGATCCGGAAACTGGATAAGCTGACCAACAAGCCGCTTGTGGGAGTCGAATTTGAATTAACGTATGCGGATGGTGGCTACGTGGACAATGCCAACGGCCAGTTGTCCTCCAACGGCCTGTACAAGACCGACGCGAAGGGCGAGATCAGGATCACGGGCATCACAGGCACTGTGGTCATCAAGGAGACCCGCTGCCTGCCGGGGTACACCATGGACCCGGGCACGCAAACCCAAACAGTCGTCGTGCGTCCCCAGGAGACCCAGACCATCACGGTATATAACACGCCTGGGACAACGCTCACGATCCAGAAATTCGTGGACGGCACCACCGACCCCATCCAGAACGTGCATTTCCTGGTCACGGACAGCTCCGGCAAGGTGCTCGGCCCCAATAACGGCGAGTATATCACCGATAAAAATGGCCGTATTGTAATCGAGGGCATCACGCCGGGGACCACCATCACCGCCAAGGAAACCAAAACAGCGGCAGGCTATGTGCTGGATACCACGCCCCAGTCCATTCTGATCAAAGAGGGCGAGGCTCAGATGCTCACCTTCTACAATAAGAGCGAAGGCGGTTTGGAGCTGGTCAAGGTCAGCAAGTCCGACAAGACCCAGCGCATCCCCAACACCACCTTCGAGATCCGGCGCATGGACGGCGGGCTGGTGGACACCGTCACCACCGATTCCAATAGCCGCGTCCATGTCAACCTGGAGGCTGGCGACTACTACGCGGTGGAAATCGAGGCCGGCGAGGGCTTCAAGCTGGACAACACACCCCAGTATTTCACCGTGAAGGACGGTAAGACCACCACCTTCATCGTGACCAACGAGGCTTTCAGCGGCATCATTATTCATAAGGTCAATTCCGTCACCAAGGACGGCATTTATGGGGTGAAGTTCCTGGTTTATGACCAGAATAAGAACCCCATCGGCGAGTACACCACCGACGACCAGGGCTACATCTACATCGACGACCTCACGGTAAAGGGCAAAGGCAAGCTGTTCATCCGCGAGCTGGAGGCCGCCGAGGGCTATGAGCTGGACAAGGAGTACAAGACCGTCTACGTCCAGCCCGGCAAGACCATCGAGATCGAGTGGGAGAACGTGCCCATCACCGGCCAGTTCCAGATCCGGAAGTACGCCGCTGAGTACAACGAGGTCACCGGCACCGCGGCGGGCGCACCCCTGAAGGGCGCGGTCTATGAGATCAGCGAGGCCCGGTCTGGCAAAGTGGTGGATTAGATCACCACCGACGCCCGGGGCGTAGCCGCCTCCAAGCCCCTCCCCCTGGGCCGCTATAAGATCACCGAGGTCACCGCTCCGCCCTACTGGAAGCTCAGCGGCACAGTCTTTGATGAGACGCTGGAGTATTCCGGCCAGATCATCAAGCTGTCCGACTACGACAAGCCCTCCAACCTGGGCGTCACCATCACCAAGCGGGGCAATGCCCAGGCGCTGGCTGGCAGTCAGATGCGGTACGACATCACGGTGGGCAACACGTCCAACGTGGCGCTGGAGAATTTTTATTGGCATGATCGGATTCCCACCGACGCCACCCGGGCCACGGTGCTGACCACTGGCACCTACAGCGCCCGACTTAACTACCGCGTCTTGTATAAGACCAACTACCGCACCGGCTACCAGGTGCTGGCCTCCAACCTGCTGACCAGCAGCAACTACTCCTTCAGCCTGAACGCCATCCCCATGCAGGCGGGGGAGTATGTCACCGACGTCTATTTTGACTTCGGCAAGGTCCCCGTGGGTTTCCAGTCCACTATCAACCCCACCCTGACGGTCCAGGTGCTGGACACGGTGGCCAACAACTATCAGATCATCAACCGGGCCGACGTGGGCGACAAATACCAGGGCACCTGGGAGACCGCTCAGGCCACCTGGCTCACCATCGTGCGCCGGCTAACGCCTCCCAACCTTCCTACCCTGCCCAAGACGGGCTACTAAACATCAAGCGGGGCGGCTTCCTTTTTGGGGCCGTCCCGCCATATTCTACGTTCCTTTTCGCTTAGGGGCCACGCTGTCATAGCTCAGCTCCAGCAGCGGATAGATTTCCTCGTCGGACACAGTATCATTCAGAAGGACGGAAATCCATGAACTTTTGCTCATGTGGTACGCCGGGAGGAACCCATCCTGGGCCAGCAGCGAACCCACCAAGACTGGCCCGCATTTCAAATCCATCACATCAGCGGTCCCATCCCCGTCCAGATAGAGACTTTTTCGGGCCACGTCCATGATGGCGGCAAACCACTTCCTGGTGGCGGGCTGACGGAACACAGCATAATTGGGATACCGCGCCCAAAGATATTCCGGCTCTACGGCGTATCTGTTCTGTATGTATTCCATGATGCGCTGGCGCTGTGAATGCTGCTCCATCTCTGATGCACCTCGCTTTTTCTAATGAGCTCAGATCTGCTCAGAGATAAAATCGGTCAGTTTTGCCCGAAAAGTGCCGCTCTCATTTAATGACGCAAAAATTCGGTCTACCTGCTCTTTGGGAGTTTCCTTCTGCTTTGCGGGCAGGTGGACCGACATGAGGTAGCTGCTGGTGACCCCGCCCTCCTGGCGGGCCCACACATTTCCGGCCAGCTCAGTTCGGTCAGCAGGGTTTTCACCATACTCCACCACAATATCGGCAATCAGTCCACTGTTGATGTACAGCGCCGTGGCGGGCAGACGGAAAGAGAAGGAGCTGAGCATGGAAATCTCCGCGTCCTCGATCTCGGGGATGCGGGGAGCCTCGGAGCGTTCGCTCTGGCTCAGTTCGGCCATGCGTGTAGCAAACTCCTCCTGCTCGTCCTCGTTGGCAGGGCGGACTTCGTATTTTCCGCAGTCCGGGCACTGTTCGGTTTCCTCGCTGCGGCTGAAAATGAAACCGCAGTTGTCACAAGTAAGTATCAATTTTATCACCGCTTCTCAGTATAGCAGGAACGGGCAGTCAAGTCAAGCAAACGTTCGAGAAGGCACTAACCACCTATCTGTACCAACGCTTAGCCTCGCTCACCCCTGTCCAAGATAGGCCATCAAGCATTGGCGGGGCAGCCCCTTCTGGAGCTACCCCGCTGATAAGCCACTATCGTTCTACCGGAGTGTAGTCCAAAGCCGAGTCCAGATCAGTTGCCTCCAACTTCATAATGACCGGGCGCAACCCGTCATTACAACTGCAAATGGCTACCCCGGGCGTTTTGATCCAGTCCCCAAAGTAGAACACATCGTTTCCGGCACCGTGGGTCAGAGCAAAAGCATACTGATAGATGGCTTTCCACGCCTCATCACAGAAGCCCTCTGGTTTTGAGTAGTCGGCATAAAAGACCTGTCCCTCTTTCATCATGGGACAGGGGCCCAGACCGTCTGCCCCATACTCCTCTGCCAAATCCTTATTAAATGTAGTTTGCAGAATCGTAATCTTTACTTTTTTCATGCCTACATATCTCCTTCCCGTGTTGTTGTCGTCAGAAGGAAACGATAAGCTGCATCTTGAACCGGGTCTCGCCGTACACAGCGTGAGGGATATCCTTGGGCATAATGAGCGTTTCACCTTCACTCAGGTGGAACACCTCGCCGCCCACCGTAAAGCGTCCGATGCCCTCCAGCACCGTAACCATGGCGTCCCCGCCCGCCGCGTGGGTGGAGATTTCCTCCCCTTGCTCAAAGGAGAAGATCGTCATGCTGAGCAGTTCGTTCTGCACCAGCGTCTTGCTGACCACCTGGCCGTCCTGATAGTTCACCAGGTCTTTCAGTTTCAGGCTGGTCTGCTTTTCGATATTTTTATACATTGTGATACCTCCAGCTTTCTATTGTTGTGGTCCAGTATATCACAACAGGAGCGTTGTCACAACCATTTGAAAACAAAGCTGCCAAGTTAATCATAGAAGGAGGCCACCCTTATCAATTCTCCCAATGAACCTACATATCCCTCTCTGAACCGCGCGGCGTTCCTGATCGAGCGCGCCTGTGTCCCCAGATTTTACCCGTCCTATTGCGCGGAGACCGCCCAGCTGCTGGCTTTGATGGAGGCGGCCCGCACCGCTCAAACAACAAATGAGGTGAAGCAAATTGAACATTGAATGTACGCTGTCCCTTCTGCGCCGGGAGGGCATTCTCCTGGATCATGCGCCCCACAGCGCCCAGTTTCGGAACCTGACCACCTGCCTGTTAGGCGCGTTTTCCGCCGCCGGAGCCATCCCTGCGCTGTCCGCCCAGGATGCCTGGCTATACTCGTCCCTGGCCCCGCTTCATGACGTTGGGAAGCAGGCCATTCCGCCGGAGATTCTCAACAAGCCCGACCGGCTGACCCGGGAGGAGTTTGAGGTGATGAATACCCACACCGTCCAAGGCTGTGAGCTCCTGGAGCGTATTCCGGCACTCAAAGAGGACGAAGCATTTCCGCTGATCTGCGATATGTGCCGCCACCACCATGAGCGGTGGGACGGCACCGGCTACCCGGACAAGTTGGCCGGACAGGACATCACCCCCTGGGTGCAGGTGGTGGGGCTGGCCGACGCCTTTGACGCGCTGCTTCATCCCAGAGTATATAAGCCCGCTTTCCCAGTGGGACAGGCTATTGACATGATTATGGGCGGCGCGTGCGGGGCCTTTGATCCGGTCATGCTGCTGTGTTTCCGGCAGAGCATCGGTTACATCAGCCGTGTTGTCTATGCCTGAGCGGGATAAAAATGGCCTGGAACAGGCCGCAAGCACCGCACACACCGTACACAGCGCCATCAAGACTGGGCAGGCCATCTCCCAAACGGCCAAAGGCATGGCAGTGGGTGGCCCTTACGGTGCCGCGGCAGGTCTGGCACTGGCCGCAGGCAAGCACGGGAAAGGGCTGCTTGCTGGTGCGCTTGTGATATTGATGCTCCCCGTGCTGTTTGTGCTGATGCTCCCTGGCCTTATCTTCGGCGGGCTGACCAGCAGCGGCGCCCCAGGCCAGCCCGTGCTCAACAGCAGCGCCGCCATCACCGGGAACATGGACGCCATTGCCGCTGCCATCGACGAAATATTGGCCGAGGGCATTGCTGACGCGGAGGCCCGGGCAGCCCAGGACTTCGCCGGCACAGGTGGGGACAACTATGAGATCGTCCAGCCCTTCACAGTGTCCAGCAACACTAACTCCTTCATCGGCCAGTACTGCGCCGCAAAGGAGCAGAGCTGGGCGGAGATTTCCCTGGATGATATGCGGAGAATCCTCCGGAGCGGGAAAAGCAGCCTCTATTCCTTCACCCGGACCAGCGAGACGCGGACGGTGGAAGCAGACGACCCTGAGACAGAGGACGTGGTGGAGACCAAGGAAGAAACCTGGTACATCTACACCCTGTTCTACAATGGGGAAGACTATTTTGCGGACCATGTATTCAATCTCGCCGACGACCAGAAAAAGCTGGCAAGCAACTATGCCAATAATCTCAGTCTATTTCTGGGCGACGGAATGAACCAGTATACAGAGTATTCTGGCGGCACGGTCGCGTCCTTGGGGGATGTCCGCTTCACTGACGGGGCAACAGAGGTAGTTTATTACAATCAGCTGGACCAGCGGTACGCCAACAAGCCCTACGGCACAGACAATATCGGCGGCTATGGCTGCGGTCCCACCTCCATGGCCATCGTGGTGTCCTCGCTAACAGATGATATCGTTGATCCTGTAGAGATGGCAAAGTGGGCCTATGAGCATGGCGGCTGGTGTAAGGGGCAGGGCTCTTACCATTCCTTTATCCCCAACGCCGCCAAAGCATGGGGTCTGCCTGTAGAGGGGTGCAAGGCCAATGAGCCCCAGCGCATCCTGGACGCGCTCAGCAACGGGAAATTGGTGGTAGCCATCATGTCCCCGGGCCATTTCACAACCGGGGGACATTTCATCGTGCTCCGGGGTGTGAAGGATGGGCAGATCCTGGTGGCCGACCCGGCCAGCACCAAGCGCAGTCAGAAGGAATGGGATCTGTCCATTATTCTGAATGAGGCCAGTAAACGACCAGGGGCGGGCGGTCCATTCTGGATCATTGGGTGAAAAGAGGCCGTTCTGCCATATGTGGCAGGGCGGCCCCTCAGTTATGGTTTTGTTTTGCAAGCGCCATCCTGCACAATACCGGCAACATCTCTGCCGCCGTAGAAAATGCGCACGATTTCAACTTCCCTCGTTTCGTGGTGCACCAAATAGTAAACAAGGTAGTTGTCCACGGGCATTTTGCGCATACCCATCCCGTGCCAGGGCTCCCAGTCCACAGGAGCAAACCGTTCGGGCAAATCACTTAAAGACCGGACCCCTTTACGGATGCGGTTCACTTGTCCCTTAGCGGTATCCTTTTCCCGAAATTCATAGGCGATATAGGTGTAAATCGATTTGAGATCCTGTTTGGAGACAGAAGAATACCAAACTGCATAGCCGTGATTTTTCATATCCCAAATTCCTGCTCCAGCTCTTTGTCCACCTCATCCACGGAATAGCGGACACCGTTTTGCAGAGAGTCCACCCCTTTGCTCAGTTCCACGTCGATTTGAGCGCGGGACATTCCGCCAATAGCAACGGGCCGGTCATCCGGCAGCGTCAGAGAAAAAGGAAGGCCACGGTGCAGGATGATCTGTTTATAGAGCATCTGCACTGCCCCGGAAGATGTGATACCAAGCTGGGCGAGGATCTCTTCTGCGGTTTCTTTCAGTGTAGGGTCCATGCGGACGTAGACGGCAGATGTGTTTGCCATGGTCGATCACGCTCCTTTTTCACAGTATACCACGCTATGCTTGCAAACGCAAGCATATGATATCATCTCTTGCTTTCAACAACCTATGTATACCCACCTTGCAAGGAGGAACCATAGTGGCAAAAATATACCATCAACTCTATCGCTTCTTATCCGCCTGCGCCGGAAATTGGCACAACGCCGTTTATATTTCAGATAACGGTCTTGGATATCTGCTGTCCACAAACCGGGACGGCGGACCTGTCGTAATGGCATTCGGGCAGTTCCAGCAGCTCACGGGTGAACAGATCGATCCGGCTGAGTGCTGCGGCCAGCTCACTGGCGATGCCTTCAAAGCCTTATACGGTCAATACCTGCTCTGGCATCTTCCTTCCGCCATTGAAGACCCGCTGGAATGGCTTTGCCAGACGTCACCCACATAGAGCTTTATCGCACTTTGCCCGCCTGGAGATGCGCTCCGGGCGGGCTTTTTTGCTGTTCACAGAAATTTTACAGAATTGACGGCCCTTTTTTAGCGATATCCGGTGCGTAATCTCTATGACAACAAAATTCAGACAAAGGAGTTGAACCCCAATGAAACGAGTGAACCTCAAATGCCCCTACTGCGGCTCCCAGGCCCTCCTGCGGCCTGCCTCCGTGATATATGGGAAACGGGCCGCAGAGCCTGCCGCGCCTTACTACGTCTGCGCCCATTACCCGGCATGCGATTCCTACGTGGCCGCTCATAAGGGCAGCCGTCTGCCCATGGGCACGCTGGCCAACGCGGAGCTGCGCCATAAGCGCATCCAGGCCCATGCGGCCTTTAACCGCCTCTGGGAAAGCGGACTGATGAGCAAACGCCAGGCTTACCTATGGCTCCAGGCCAAGCTGGGTCTTCCGGAACAGGAGGCACATATCGGCAAATTCTCCATGTTCCGCTGTGAGCAGGTCATCCAACTGTGCGGCAGCTTTTTTCCTCCAGCCGGTACGCCTGGTTTTGAAACTTGAATTGCACCACGCCCCGTTCGCTAAAGTAGCGGGTGAAGGCTTTATGCTGCGCGCCATAGTGAGCAGGGGGGAGCCCCACCGCCAGCTGGACCCGCATAAGATTTGGCGTGTACGCGCCAGCGGCCTGGATCTCATAGGCGATGGCGAACAGGGAGAGGATAAAGAACCGTTTATCTTCTGTCTTATCCCGGTGATAGGGGATACGCTTTTCCGAGAGCGTATAATATTTCCCTTTGTACTTCAAGGTCTCCCCTCCGTAAGGTGGCGTTTCACTTTGCTGGAGGCCAGAGGTGAAGAGTGCGTGATTGGGGATTTTTACGAGTTTGTTCCCATGGTCGATTGCGATTAGCATGGCTTTCGCCTCCTTTATACTGCTCTTATACAGCTGGTATACGTATCACTTCAACAACAAATAATAAATTCCCTTACAAATTCTGAAATCAAACATTGCCGCAAAAAATGAGAGGAACGCCGCATGACGCTCCTCTCACTCCTATGGATTTGTATCAGGCGGCGGGACAAAGCGGTATCCAAATCCCCGCACAGTCTGTATGACCATTGGACCCAGTGCTCCCAACTTTTTTCGCAGGGTATTGATATGCACCATAACAGTGCTTTCGCCTCCCATGTCAAAAGCATTCTCCCAAATCTGTTCATATAGCTGGCCAACGCTAAACACCTGATGCGGATGCTGCGCAAAGTGGTGCAGCAAATCGAACTCTTTTCGTGTTAACTCGATGGACGTACCATCAACCAAGACTTGCCGATGATATGGGCTAATGACCAATGATGACCCAAACGCGAGTGTGGCCAGCTTCCACGATTTTTCTGCGGCCCGTATACACAAGGCAATCAACGCCCCGATTTGTGCGGCACACACGTCCATGTCTACTGGCTTTTCAATATAGGCATCCATGCCAGTGTGATACAATGCAACGATTTCAGAGGATTCAAGATGCTCGCTTACAACCACAACAGGGATATGTTGCATGATTCGAATAATTCGTATCATTTCCGCTTTATCCATTCCTGACAGCTGTAAATCAAGCATAATCAGACAATATCCATTTTTCATAATGTGGCTAACTGCCGCAGAAATGGACGAAACACAATGGGTCTCTGTCGTATCACCCCCCAGCTTGTATTGAATTGGGGTATAAAGTTCTGGGTCATCCGACACAATCAAAATTTGCTGTTTTATCATGGCAAGTCCTCATGACTATTTGCACATCTGCCTTGCTACATCCGCGATGTGTTCCCCGGACAGCCCGAACTGTTTGAGCAACTCTTCCGCAGAACCGGAGTGGCCGAACTCATCGTTGACGCCCACCCGTTCCACAGGACATGGCAGACCGTGCTTAGCAATGACGGCGCACACTGCCTCACCCAAACCGCCGATGACCGAGTGCTCCTCGCAGGTGACGATTTTGCCGCACTCCCTCGCCGCTTTCAGCACCAGTTCCTCGTCCAGCGGCTTGATGGTGGCCATGTCGATGACCCGGGCGGAGATGCCCTGCTCTGTCAGAAGTTCAGCGGCTTCCAGCGCCTCCGCCACCAGCAGACCGTTGGCAATGATTGCTACATCCGTGCCGTCCCGAAGCACCTCGCCCTTGCCGATCTCAAAGGTGAAGCTGTCCGGATCATGGATCACCGGGGCGGCAAAGCGGCAAAATCGCATATACACGGGACCCTCATGCTCGTAGGCGGCGCGGACCATGGCCTTGGCCTCCACGTCGTCCGCCGGGGACATCACCACCATGCCGGGGATGGAGCGCATAAGTGCGAAGTCCTCGCAGCACTGGTGGGAAGCGCCGTCCTCCCCCACGGAAATGCCACCGTGGGTGGCGCCGATCTTCACGTTGAGATGGGGATAGCCGATGGAGTTGCGCACCTGCTCAAAGGCCCGCCCCGCCGCGAACATGGCAAAGCTGGAGGCGAAAGGCACCAGCCCGGTGGTAGCCAGTCCCGCCGCCACGCACATCATGTCGCTCTCGGCGATGCCGCAGTCGAAGTGACGGTCAGGAAGCACCTTTTTGAAAATTTCCGTCTTGGTGGCGTTGGCCAGGTCGGCGTCCAACACCACCACGTCATCGTGGAGCTGGCCCAGCTCTTTCAGAGCCTCGCCATAGCTCTGCCGGGTGGCAATCTTTTTCATGTCCGCCATTCAAACCGTCTCCAATTCTGCCAGCGCGGCGCTCAGTTCAGCCATGCCCTGGGCGTATTCCTCGTCGTTGGGTGCTTTTCCGTGCCAGCCCACCTGGCCCTCCATGTAGCTGACCCCTTTTCCCTTGGTGGTTTCCATCACGATGGCGCAGGGCTTACCCTTTGTCTGCCGGGCGATCTCAAAGGCCCCCTCCATGGACTGAAAATCATGGCCGCTGATCTGAAACACGTCCAGGCCGAAGGCGCGGAGTTTGTCCGGAATGGAACCAAGGCCCATCACTTTTTCGTTGGGGCCGTCGATCTGCAAACCGTTGTGGTCCACGATGACGCACAGGTTGTCCAGCTTATAATGGGCGGCAAACATCAGCGCCTCCCAAACCTGGCCCTCCTGCATCTCACCGTCGCCGAGAAGTGTGTAAACGCGGGCGGAGCTGCCCTGCTTTTTCAGCCCCAGCGCCATACCCGCCGCGCAGGAAATGCCCTGCCCCAGGGATCCGGTGGACATATCCACACCGGGTACGGTGTTCATGTTGGGATGTCCCTGGAGGTAGCTGTCGATGTGCCGCAGGGTGGGCAGATCGTCTACGGGGAAGAATCCTCGATGGGCCAGTGCCGAATACAGTCCCGGCGCGGTATGGCCCTTGGAGAGGACGAAACGGTCCCGATCTGCTTTGTGGGGGTCGGCAGGATCAATGTTCAGCTCTTTGAAATACAAATAGGTGAATAGATCGGCGGCGGACAGGCTGCCACCGGGGTGACCCGCCTTGGCCCCATGGGTGGCGGTGAGCACACCCATGCGGACCTTGCAGGCGGTTTTTTGAAGTGTGATTTCTTCCTCTTTCGTCATGATAGAATTCTCCTGTTCAGCCTTGGCCGTAGTAGGCCCCGGGCCCGTGCTTGCGGAAGTAGTGCTTGTCCTGGATGCGCTGGGGGGCGGGGGCGGCGGAGGGCCGCACCTGCCGGGTGAGAATGGCCATTTGGGCCACCTCCTCCAATACCACCGCGTGGTAGACGGCCTGGGCCGGGTCTTTGCCCCAGGTGAAGGGTCCGTGGCTGGCGCAGATCACACCGGGGACAGCGGTGGGCTCGATGCACCGCTCCCGGAAGGTCTCCACGATCACCACGCCGGTATTCTTTTCATAGTCCTCCTCCAGCTCCGCCTGGGTCAGGTGGCGTGCGCAGGGGATGGAGCCGTAGAAATAGTCGGCATGGGTGGTGCCGAAGCAAGGGATGTCCTCTCCGGCCTGGGCCCAGGCCACTGCGTGGGGGCTGTGGGTGTGGACGATGCCCCCCAGGTCCGGGAACGCCCGGTACAGCTCCAGGTGAGTTTTGGTGTCGCTGGAGGGCTTCCATTTGCCCTCCACCCGCTCGCCGGTTTTCAGGTTGACCACCACCATATCCTCGGCGGTCATACCGTCGTACTCCACGCCGCTGGGCTTGATGACCACCAGGCCCCGCTCCCGGTCCACCCCGGACACGTTGCCCCAGGTGAATGTCACCAGGCCGTACTTTGGCAGAAGCAGGTTCGCTTCCAGCACTTTTTGCTTCAATTCGTCCAGCATTTACAGCACCTCCGCCGCCTGGCGCTCCACATCCAGCAGGGCCTTGTAGCGCTCCAGATAGGCGTTGAAGCCGTCCGCCGCCGGGTCAGGCCGGACGGTGGAACCGGACACCCCCGCGAACACCCGGCGATTCAGGTAGTCCTCCAGCGTCTCGCCGTCCGCTTTCCACACCCGGTAGGCCGCCAGCAGAGCCATGCCGTAGGGTCCGCCCTCTCCGGCGGTGTCCATGCAGGTGACGGGGGCATTGCAGGCGGCAGCCAGGTAGGTCTGGCCCACCAGCGGGGTCTTGAACAGCCCGCCGTGGCCCGTCAGAGAGTCGATGGCGACCCCCTCGGCGGCCAAGATGTCCATGCCGATTTTCAGGGTGGCCATGGTGGAGTAGAGCTGGGCGCGGAAGAAATTGGCCAGGGTGAACTTGCTGTCCGGGCGGCGAACCACCAGGGGCCGGCCCTCGTCCATATGGGTGACGCCCTCGCCGGCCATGTAGTTGCAGACGGTGATGCCGCCGCAGTCCGGGTCGCCCTCCAGGCTCTTTTCGTACAATTTTGTGTACAGCGCACCGGTGTCCGGAGCCGCTCCGAAGAGTTCCGCCGTCTCCCGGAGAACGCCAGCCCAGGCGTTGGTGTCGTTGGTGCAGTTGTTGCAGTGGACCATGGCCACGGGGGCTCCGGTGGGGGTGGTGACCAGGTCGATCTCCTCGTACACTTTGGACAGCGGCTTCTCCAGCACCACCATGGAGAAAATCGACGTGCCCGCCGACACGTTGCCCGTCCGAGGGGCCACGGCGTTGGTGGCGGTCATGCCGGTGCCCGCGTCGCCCTCGGCGGGGGCGAAGGGGATGCCGGGAGTGAGCAGGTGATCCAGCATGGCCGCGCCCGCTTCGGTGAGGCAGCCCGCCTCCGCGCCTGCCAGAAGGACGGCGGGCAGAATGTCCGCCAGGGTCCAGGGCAGGTCCCGGGCTTTGACCAATTGGTTGAGCTTCTCCAGCATTTCCCCGTCATAATCCAGGGTTTCGCTGTCGATGGGGAACATTCCAGACGCCTCGCCTACACCGACGGCATTCACGCCGGTGAGCATATAGTGGACGTACCCAGCCAGGGTGGTGATGTGGGCGATCTCGGGGACGTGTGCCTCCTCATTCAGGATGGCCTGATAAAGGTGGGCGATGGACCACCGCTGGGGGATGTTGAACCCGAACAGCTCGGTGAGCTGGGCAGCGGCAGGACCGGTAATGGTGTTCTGCCAGGTGCGGAAGGGCGCCAGCAGGTTCCAGTCCTTGTCGAAGACTAGGTAGCCGTGCATCATGGCGGACACGCCCATGGCGCACACGTTTTCTCGGTTTTCCACCCCGGACAGGGCGGCCTTCAGGCCCTTCCAAACCTCGTCCAGAGAGTAGGTCCACACGCCGTTCTCATAGCTGGACGCCCAGGTGTAGTCTCCAGCAGACACAGGCGTATGGCGCTCATCGATGGCCACCGCTTTGATGCGGGTGGAACCCAATTCGATGCCAAGACAAAGTTTTTCCATGGCGCTCAACCCCAGGGGTTCTCGGTGGGATAGGGCAGGGATTTGGGCTGGTTGTAGGCGATGTCCTGGACGCCCAGGAACTTAAACACCTCAAACAGCGCCTTGCCGTAGTGCCCGAAGGCCACCGCCCCGTGGTGGGGATAGCGCTTCTGGATGAGCACGTGGCGGTAGAACCGGCCCATCTCATGGATGGCGAACACGCCGATGCCGCCGAAAGAGCCGGTGGTCACGGGCAGCACCTCGCCCTGGGCGATGTAGGAGCGGAGGTTGCCGTCGCTGTCGCACTGGAGACGGTAGAAGGTGATGTCGCTAGGCGCGATGTCGGCCTCCAACGTGCCCCGGGTGAAATTGGGGTCGCTGCCCTGAGGCTCCAGGAGACGGTGCTGGATCAGCTGGTACTTCACGGCCCGGTCAGCGCACAGCTTGCAGGCGGGGGTGTTGCCGCAGTGGAAGCCCATGAAGGTGTCGGTGAGGGCGTAATCGTGCTTGCCCTTAATTTGCTCCTCCCACATCTGGGCGGGGACGGAGTTGTTGATGTCCAGCAGGGTGACGGCATCGCCGGACACGCACGCGCCGATGTACTCGCTGAGCGCCCCGTAGATGTCCACCTCGCAGGCCACGGGGATGCCCTTTGCCGCCAGGCGGGAGTTGACGTAGCAGGGTTCAAAGCCGAACTGGCTGGGGAAGGCGGGCCAGCACTTGTCGGCGAAGGCCACGTACTTCCGGGAGCCTTTGTGCTTCTCCGCCCAGTCCAGCAGGGTGAGCTCAAACTGGGCCATCCGCTCCCCCAGGTCGGGGTAGTAACGGCCCTCGCCCATCTCGGCGGCCATCTCGGCGCAGACGGCGGGGATGCGAGGATCGCCCGCGTGCTCCTTGTAGCTCACCAGGAGATCCAGCTCAGAGTTTTCCTCGATCTCCACGCCCAGCTCGTACAGACCCTTGATAGGCGCGTTGCAGGCGAAAAAGTCCTGGGGCCGGGGGCCGAAGGTGATGATTTTCAGGTTCTTCACGCCGATCACCGCCCGGGCGATGGGAACAAACTCGGTAATCATCTTAGCGATATCGTCAGCGGTGCCCACGGGGTACTCGGGGATGTAGGCGCTCAGATGGCGCATCCCCAGGTTGTAGGAGCAGTTGAGCATACCGCAGTAGGCGTCGCCGCGCCCGTTGATGAGGTCGCCGTCTCCCTCGGCGGCGGCCACGTACATACAGGGGCCGTCGAAGTTCCGGGCAATCAGCGTCTCCGGGGTCTCAGGACCGAAGTTGCCCAGGAACACAACGAGAGCATTGCAGCCGTTTTCCTTCACGTCGGCCACGGCCTTGAGCATATCCAGCTCGTTTTCAACCGTGATGGGGCACTCGTACAGGTCGTTGCCCTGATAGGCGGCGGCGACGTTTTTGCGCCTCTGGGTGGACAGGGCGATGGGGAAGCAGTCCCGGGACACGGCGATCAGGCCCAGCTTTACGTCAGGGATGTTTTTCATGATGTACTCCTCCTATATCAAATGTCATTTGCAATGTCGATGTTGGGGCCGCTGATGCGGATGGGTGCGCCGTTTTGCGCCTCGGTGCTGTCCGCGTGGGCCAGCAGCCACTTGTTCCGCGCCCAAAGCAGTTGATCCTCGTCCGTTACAGTTTTGATTGTGGGCTTGGCTTCGTTGGTCCCTTTAGGCAGAACCACCGCCACCCGGAAACCCTCGGCCTCGTCGGTGTGGCAGGGAGCATAGTGCAGGGTGGTGGCGTACACTTCCACCAGCACCCCGGCGGGGACCCGGAAGGCGCGGACCTTAGACGTATCCAGCAGGCCGCCCGCAATCTCCTCCTGCTTGGCCAGCAGGAGAATGAAATCCTCCGTTCCCAGGTTGAATTCGCTGTCCCGGTGGTATTCCAGGCAGTTCAGCTTGGTGTTGCGGCCCCAGCACATCCCGACCTGAGCCGGCATCCCGCCAAAGGCCCGCTCGGAAAGATCGTTGGCAATGGGCAGACGCTCCAGCTCCAAAATGGCGGGTTGATAGGCGGTGCCCTCACTGGGGAGGGCAATGGCTTTCATCGCAGCCAGCAGACCATTCAGGTCATAACCCTTGTGCACCTGGCCATAACGTGCAAATTCCTTGTCATGAACGCTCTTGATTTCCATGTTTGGCCTCCTTATTTCAAGCTGGGAAATACATTTTTCAATGCGGGGTAAATCCGCCGGAACTTGCGATATTGCTCCTCGTACCGGGCGGTGAGCTCGGGGTCCGGCTCCACAGTCTGGGCCGCATGGACCAGCGTGTCACAGGCGGCCTGGACGCTCTCGAACGCGCCGCAGCCCACCATAGCCAGCACTGCGCCGCCGTAGCCGGGGCCCTGCTCCGTTTGGGGCAGGGGCAGCGGAATGCCCAGCACATTTGCCAGAATCGTCCGCCACAGCGGGGACTTGGCCCCGCCGCCGCATATCATGCTCCGGGGGATGTCCACCCCCAGGCTCTTCGCCACCTCAAAACTGTCCCGGATGGCGAAGGCCACGCCCTCCAGCACCGCCTGGGTCAGGTCGGCACGGGTGGTGTCCATGCTCATGCCGATGAAAGCGCCCCGGGCATTGGTATCGTTGATGGGGGAGCGCTCGCCCATGAGGTAGGGCAGGAAGAACACCCGGTTTCGGCCCAACTTATCCTTGCCGATGGGCTTTTGCTCGGTTTGGTAATCGCTGGTGCCCGAAATGTCCCCGCACCACCACTTGTTGCAGGAGGCAGCGGACAGCATACAGCCCATCAGGTGCCAGCCGCCGTCCGCGTGGGCGAAGGCATGGAGGGCGTTGTTTGGGTCAACCCCAAACTTGTCCGAGCTGATGAAGATGGTGCCGGACGTGCCCAGCGAAATATTGCACCCGCCCGCGCCCACGACGCCCGTTCCAACAGCGGCGGCGGCGTTGTCCCCCGCCCCGGCGCAGACCTTGACGCTCTCGGGTAACCCCAGCTCTTTCGCCACATCGGCTTTCAGGGTTCCCACCGTCTCCCAGCTCTCGTACGGCTTGGGGAGCTGTTCCTCGGTGACGCCGCAAATTTGACACATTTTCCAACTCCACCGTTTGTGCTCCACGTCCAGCAGGAGCGTCCCGGAGGCGTCGGAATAATCGGTGCAGTGGATACCTGTCAGCTTGTAATTGATGTAGTCCTTGGGAAGCATAATTTTGCGTATTTTGGCGAAATTATCCGGCTCGTTCTCCCGCATCCACAGCAGTTTTGGCGCGGTGAAGCCCGCGAAGGCGATGTTGGCGGTATAACGGCTCAGCCTGCCCTTGCCAATCTCGTTGTTGAGATAGTCCACCTCTTTGGCTGTCCGCCCGTCATTCCACAGGATGGCGGGGCGGATGATCTCATCGTTCTCATCCAACGCCACCAGACCGTGCATCTGGCCGCCAGCGCCAATGCCAGCGACTTGGGTGGCATCGAAGCCGCGCAGCAGCTCGGGTATGCCCTCGGTCACCGCCCGCCACCAGTCGTCCGGGTTCTGCTCTGACCAGCCGGGGTGGGGGAAGGACAGGGGGTATTCCTTTGTGACCTCGCTGAGCACCGTGCCGCTCCCGTCCACCAGCAGCAGCTTGCAGGCGGAGGTGCCAAGATCAATGCCAATATAGAGCATACTGTCATCCTCCTTCAGCGGATCACAGGGATGGTAACACTCCCTGCGTATCTGCCGTCTGTAACAGCCAGGGTAAGTTCCGCACCTTCTCCCGCTTGTACGACAGCCAGAGCCTCACCGTAATAAGTGTCGGTACGGTCTGTGGTGTAGCCGGTCTCATTGTAAGGGCACGCGCTGCCCAGGCCCAGCAGCCTGCCGCCTGTCACCTTCACGCTGAGGATACCCCGCTCCAGCGGCTTGATGACACCGCTTTCGTCGGTGTATTGCAGTCTGATATGGCACAGGTGGCCCGGCTCCACGTCGCCCTCCTCGGGTACGGCCCGCAGCTGTGTTTCCGGGGATGCGGTGCGCAGGGAGCAGCGCCCCAGCTCCTGCCCATGGCTGTCATAGCTCACCGCTTCCACCGTGCCGTCCTCATAGGTGCAGCGGAATTTGGCCATGCAGTCATTTTTCAGCTCCTTTTTGCCCACGCGTTTGCCGTTCACCAGCAGCTCCACGCTGTGGGCACGGGCGTAGACCTCCACGTTGGCGCGCTTGCCCGCGCAGCCCCGCCAGCTCCAGGAGGGGATGGCGTTGGACATTTTCCAGGCGGAGGGGGAGTGCTTGTCACCGGTGTGGTTCACCGGGCACACGGCGATGTATGGGCCCTTGTCCCGCTCCAGGGCCACCCGGGTGTACAGCGCCTCACCCAGGGGCAGGCCCGTCAGGTCGATCCGGCCCGAGCCCGCGGACACCCAGCCCACGCCGTGGCCAAAGTCCGGCGCGTAGTCCTGGTACTCCCAGGAGCCGATGCCCACCTCGCCCAGGTAGTCCATACCTGCCCACACAAAGTCGCCCACGATGCGGGGCTCTTTTTTCGCCAGTTCCCGGAACCGGTAGGCATCGGAGCAGAAGGTCTCGCTGCCCAGGATCAGCCGGTTCGGGTACTTTTTCAGGTCGCCCTCATAGCGGAAGATGCCATAGTTGTATCCCGCCACGTCCATATTGGCGAAGGCGTCCCGAGTTCGCCAGTCGCAGGGGGGGAGGGTGGCCCCCAGCTTCATGAAGTTGTCCCCAAACAGCCCCGCCATGTTGTTGAAAAACTCGCTGCCCACCGCCTTCTTTTTCTTGGGCGCTGCCCCGGCGGCTTTCAGCTTTTCCGCCTTTTCGGCCTCTCTTTTTGCCTTCTCGTCGCTGTAGACGCCAAAGCCGACAGAGGACAGGAAATTGAAAAAGATGTTCACGCCGCAGGTGACGGGCCTGGTTTCGTCCAGCTGGTGAAGATAATTGGTCAAGTCGGCGGTGAGCTTGATGCCCTTTTTCTGGGCGGTCTCGGACACCTC
>ERZ808051.202-NODE-202-length-77244-cov-10.618593_pt1 | contig 77244 bp, 68 predicted proteins | sample MGYA00380199_ERZ808051 | MGnify/ENA primary metagenome ERZ808051 (study PRJEB31490, sample SAMN06133391) | mouse gut metagenome | isolation source: J11 | host: mice | place: China: Chengdu | collected 2015-05 ... | reverse complement strand
GGGGGGGGGGGGGGGGGGAGGTATGTATTTGTCTGTAAGGCAGGGATATGCAGTTATAGTATATACATATGGCATCAAATCATAATTGCGTTTTACCGATATTGTATAGACGGAAATTTAGGGATTGCAGGGTGTGTACTCTGTACGGTACTGACAGTGATCATGGGAACAGTATCATATGTGCTTATTGAAAAAAGGCTGACATCCAAGTTAAAAAGTATGTCCTTGATTGCGCTGTGTATATCAATTTCTGGCATGATTCTGGGGTCTGGCATGTATGTTTATTTAAAAGGTGGGGTAATGAGGAACGTTCCGGAATTGGATGTGTTTATCTCGGATGTACATCGTGGAATGCACAGTGCGTATAATGATAGGGTTTATGCGATGGATGTGGAATTTTCAGAGGATGACAGGATCAAAGTATTGGCTGTGGGAAACAGCTTCGTGCGCGACTGGTGCAATGTTCTGATGGAATCCGATATTGCGGCGGAGCTGGATATTTCATATGTATATGGTTCTGCGATTAATGAAGAATATGCATGCAGGATCGCGAGAGCGGACTACATTTTTGTAAACGGGAGTATGGTATGTGAAGATAAGATTCCAGAATGTATTGAGGAGCATATGGCAAACGGAGCGGAAATATGGAGTGTAGGGACAAAATGTTATGGGGTATCAAACGGAAACATCTATAATCGCAGATATAGGGAAGAATATTTGCAGATGACGGCTTCCTATGCGGACGTCAGTGGACAGTATCAGGAGGAGTTAAGGTTGTGCGGCGAGCGATATGTTGATTTTATCAAACCAGTTTTACAACAGGATGGTCGGGTAAGGGTATTCACAGATACAGGGAAATTTATCAGTCAGGATTGCAGGCATTTGACAAAGGCAGGAGCACAATATTATGCCAGGATATTGGATTTTGACCGCATATTTCGTAGGGAATAGTCTTTTATGCACACAGGCACCCGGAGGAAGAATGTCAGCAAAAGCTGACGGGTGCCCGGCGCGCGAGTAGGGGAGAAGATCGTTCCCCTGCTCGATTTTTTTGGGAGGAGAAAATGAAAAAGATCATGTTAGTCTTCGGCACAAGGCCGGAAGCCATAAAGATGTGCCCGCTGGTGAAAGAATTGAGGAGAAGACCCGGTATTCACGCGAGCGTCTGTGTTACAGGGCAGCATCGGGAGATGCTGCAGCAGGTACTTCGATTTTTTGAGATCGAACCGGAGTATGACCTTTCTATTATGAAAGAAGATCAAACTTTATTTGATGTGACGACAAACATTTTAAATTCAATGAAAACGATATTGGAAGCAGGCAGGCCGGATGTTGTACTGGTTCATGGAGATACCTCCACAACCTTAGCGACAGCGATGGCTTGTTTTTATTTGCAGATTCCAGTCGGGCATGTGGAAGCAGGGCTGAGGACATATGATATCTTTTCACCCTATCCGGAAGAGTTTAACCGGGAAGCGGTATCGATCCTCTCACAGTATCATTTTGCGCCGACAGTTTTGTCCAGGGACAATCTGATCAGAGAGGGGCGAGATGCGCAACGCATATGGATCACAGGCAACACGGCGATCGATGCATTGAAGTTCACTGTCAGGGAAGAGTACTCTCACCCGGAACTTGTGTGGGCATCTGATTCGAAGCTGATACTGCTTACGGCGCACCGGCGGGAGAATCTCGGTGAGCCGATGCGCCATATGTTCAAGGCGATCCGGCGTGTCCTGGCTGAGCATTCCGATGTGAAAGCGATCTATCCGATCCATATGAATCCGCAGGTCCGCCGGATCGCGGAGGAAATATTCGGTGAGACTTCCGTCGGAGGGAAGGAGGAGCGCATACATATCATAGAGCCGTTGGATGTCCTGGATTTTCACAATTTTATGAAACAGAGTTATCTGATACTTACGGATTCCGGCGGGATCCAGGAGGAGGCACCTTCTCTTGGAAAACCTGTTTTAGTGATGCGGGACACGACAGAGCGGCCTGAGGGGGTTGCGGCGGGAACGCTGAGGCTTGTCGGCACGCAGGAGCGCACGATTTATGAGGAGTTTAACAGACTGTTGGGCGATCGGGAGGCGTACTGCGCAATGGCGCACGCCGCGAATCCGTACGGGGACGGACACGCATGTGAGCGGATCGCAGATATTCTGGAGCAGGGTTATGCAGGGAATCAGAGAGATGTTTGAGGTGGTATATCAGGACATTTTAAAACAATGGACATCCTGCTGGCAGGAAGCGCTTATAGCAGGGTTTGTGTTTATGGTGGGAAACAGACAGATCGATCGGCTATCAGATCGGCATAATGGGGTTGACGGTCTGTTTTTTGCGGACGGCGTATTCCTCTATTTTTTGCTGTATGTGACGTTGTTTTCGCGTACGATCGGTTCCAGGCAGGAGGTTGCGTTTTTGCCTTTTTCGGGCGATGAGGTGGCGGGCGGAAATTATTACTATCTGATAGAGAATGTCCTGCTGTTCGTTCCGTTTGGTTTTCTGTCGGGCGTAACATTGTGTATATACGGAAAAGTGTGTAGTATAAAGAGAGTTGTATGGATCGCGTTTCTGACGAGTGTGTCGATCGAGATGTCACAGTATGTTTTCTCCTGCGGAAAAACGGAGACGGATGATGTTATGGCAAATGTCTTTGGGGCTTTTGTGGGCGCTCTGATCGCAAGACTGGTGAAAGTGCGATAAGGCGGCAATTTAAAACAGGTGCGGAAGAGCTGGAAAGAGTGTGAAAATACTTTTTCCAGCTTTTTTTGTCCGGACCTGTTATCACTTTTTCTGCTTTATGGTATCCTCGATCAGCGCAATGATCGTGTCCGTCGAATCCTTGATCTTGCTGTTCTGCATCGCATCGATGTAGGACTGTCTCGTAAAGTACAGTTCATGGACTTTTTCGGTCAAAGTCACAGCCGTGAGGTAATCCTCGTCGGCAACCATGGAAAAGCCCTGGGATTCAAAGCTTTTGGCGTTCAGGATCTGGTCGCCCCGGCTTGCGTGGGCAGGGAGCGGGATCAGGAGGTTTGGCTTGCGCAGCGTCAGCAGTTCGCAGATCGCATTTGCGCCGGCACGCGATATGACGATATCAGCCATGGCAAACAGATCTTTTAAGTCGTCCTTGACGAACTCAAACTGCTTGTAGCCCTGTGTGTTGAGCAGCAGGTTATCGATTTTGTCCTTGCCGCATATATGGACGATCTGAAAATCTTCGAGCAGCTTTGGGAGCGCCTCGCGAACCAGCTTGTTGACCTCGGCTGCGCCGAGGCTGCCGCCGATGACCATGATCACAGGTTTTGCGGTGTCAAAACCACACATTGCAAGCCCCTTTTCCTTATTGCCCTTTGTGAGCTCATTCCGGATCGGAGAGCCTGTGAGGATCGCTTTATCGGGAGGCAGGTTCTGCAGCGTCTCCGGGAAATTGCAGCAGATCTTCTGCGCGACAGGGATGCACAGATTGTTGGCGAGCCCCGGCGTCATGTCGGACTCGTGGATAATGCACGGAATTTTCTGCAGGGCAGCGGCACGCACGACGGGGACACTCACAAAACCGCCCTTGCTGAACACGATATCCGGCTTGAGGGTCTTTAATATTTTCCTCGCCTCGACAAACCCTTTGAGCACGCGGAACGGGTCGCTGAAATTTTTGATATCAAAGTATCTTCTGAGTTTGCCCGTTGAAATGCCATAGTACGGGATCCGATAATCCTCGATCAGTTTCTTCTCGATGCCTTCGTAAGAGCCAATGTAGTGTATATCATAGCCCATGCTCCTGAGCTTGGGAAAAAGAGCGATATTTGGAGTCACGTGACCGGCAGAACCGCCACCGGTAAAGACGATGCGTTTCATATCTTATAGCCTCCGATTTCTTTTTTCAGTTTATATGATAGTATATTCAAAAAATTTTTATTTTCCATTGTATTGAACAGTTACCATATTTTTCAATTTGGCGCGCCGGTCTTGTACTGCTCGAGTGCGCGCGCGAGCTGGTCGGGGCAGGAAGTGCTCTTAAAGCCGCATTTGATGCCCTTGAGTTTCGAGATGGCCTCATCGACCTTCATCCCGGAAACCAGGGCGGAGATCCCCTGCAGATTGCCATTGCATCCGCCTGTAAATGCCACTGATTTGATGGTATCACCCTCGACCTCAAAATCGATCATCTGGGAGCATGTTCCGTTTGTCTTGTATTGCATAGTTCACACCTTACCTTTCCTGCGTAAAATATTCTAAATGGATCTGTATTCACCTGACTGTTACTATTTTACCAATCCAGCGAAGTGAAGTCAACCAACTTTTAGGAACTGTAGGAAAATAACCGATGCAACTTGCGCAGGATATTTCTTCGAGGTGAAATTGCTAAAGCAATTGTCAAAAAACGTAGGCGTAGCGGGCTACGGCGAGGCTTTTTGATATGCATAATCGGAGAAATAGACAAGTCAAGATGCGTCAGTTATTTTTCTACAGTTCCTTACCATGTTCCTGATCACGCATCGTCAAAGTAGTGAAAATCATGCGCCAAATGCATAAGCCTGTCTTGGTGGACATACATTAGAGTAACCGTGATCAGAGTGGAGGAGTCGGCGTATGCAGTTTTTTTATATAGATTATATGAACAATGGGAAGAAAGAGCGCAATATCGGATTTCTGCGGGTGGAAAATGACGGCGTGAGCGTGGGGCTCAGAGGCGTACCGCTGCAGTGCGGTGACTGCTGCAAGGTGTATGCAGTCAATATCCATGACGAGAGGATCCTTTTGGGGGATATAGCTGTCAGATCAGGGTACGGCATGGAGAAAATGAAGTGGAACGACAAAGTGGACTTTGCGCGGTGCATGCGGGTGGAGATACCGCTGTATGGAACGCGCATGGGCGTCTGTGTGCTCCGCGACGACTACCCCTCGCAGGACATCGCAGCACCTGTGGCAGAGCGCGCGCAGATCCATGTGGCAAAAAGTGCGGACCGCCCCGGTCAGGCAGTGTACGAGGAGCTTTGCGAGGAGATCTGCGAGGACAAGTGGCAGCAGCTGTGCAGGATCTACCCCGGGATCCACATCTGCCGGGATGCGCAGAGCATACTGATACGGCCGCGGGATGCCGTCGTGCTGGCTGAGAAATACCATGAGCTTGCGACAAACTCGTTTGTGCTGCACGCGTACTACAATTACAGGCAGCTGCTGCTGTTCCGCTATGCGCAGGGCGATGCGAAGTATTACCTCGGCGTCCCGGGGGTGTATTATGAGCGGGAACAGCGCATCGCGCAGATGTTTGGATTCGAGGGATTTGAGAACGGGGAGGCGCGCATGCAGCAGGATGCCGACAACAAGCTGTACAAAGGGTGTTTCGGATATTACATGAAGCGCGTGGAAATTTGATCCGGTACAGACTATCATTCCGACGGCGTTTTTGCTATAATCAGATATGTAGCGGTAGGAAATCATGGAATTGGAGAAAGAATAATCATGGCAAAAAAGAAAGTATACGCCGTCAGAAAAGGGAAAAAGACAGGTCTTTTTCAGACATGGGATGCGTGCAGGGCATCGGTTGACGGTTATCCCGGGGCAGAGTACAAAAGTTTTCTCTCCGTGGAGGAGGCGCAGGCGTATTTGAACAGACCGGCGGATCTTTTGCCGGGCGCTCGCTCGCCGGCGGGAACAGACGGCGGAAAAAATGAGGAAGATCAGGTCGTGGCGTACGTCGATGGCAGTTTTAATAAAGACATCGGCAGATATGCGTTTGGCTGCGTGCTCATCAGGCCGGACGGCGGGATCGTGCGGGAGTCCGGCAGCGGTAACGACCCGGAGTCGCTGCAGCTGCGCAATGTCACAGGGGAGATGCTCGGGGCGATGTACGCGGTCCGGTGGTGCGAGGTCAACGGATATTCCGCAGTGCGCATATGCTATGATTATATGGGCATCGAGATGTGGGCGGTCGGCGCGTGGAGGACAAACAACAGCCTGACGCAGAAGTATGCGGCGTTCATGCGGGAGAGCGGCAGCCGGATCCGGATCACCTTCCAGAAGATAGCGGCGCACACAGGGGTCGAATATAACGAGGAGGCGGACAAGCTGGCAAAGGCAGCGCTCGCGGAAGGGAAAGCGATCCCAAAGATCAAAAGAGTCGGAAGCGAAGGGGATTAGAGGGACATGGGGAATGTATTGGAGCTCTTTGATGAGAGGACACAGAAGTGGTTTCAGGGCGCGCTCGGAGAGCCGACGCCCGTGCAGGAGAAGGCGTGGCAGGGCATCGCGGCAGGCAGCCATGTGCTGGTTTCCGCGCCCACGGGAACGGGAAAGACGCTCTCTGCGTTCCTCGTTTTTCTCGACCGTATGAGACGGCAGGCGCAGGAGGGCACGCTCGGGGAGTCGCTGCAGCTGATCTACGTCTCCCCGCTGAAATCCCTGGCGGCGGATATCCGCGAAAACCTGCGGCGCCCGCTGGAGGGCATAGGTGCGCAGGAGGAGATCACAGTCGGGATCAGGACGGGGGACACGCCGCAGCGGGACAGGCAGCATATGGTGAGGAGACCGCCCCACATCCTGATCATCACACCGGAATCGCTGTATCTGATGCTGACCAGCAAGACGGGGCAGAACGTGCTGGCGACAGCGAAGGCTGTGATCGTGGACGAGCTCCATGCGCTGATCGACACGAAGAGAGGCGCGCATCTGATGCTGTCCCTCGCGCGGCTGGATCATCTGTGCGGCTGTCCGCTGCAGCGGATCGGGCTGTCCGCGACGATCGCCCCGCTCGAGGCTGCCGCAGAATACCTGGCGCCGGAGCCGGTGATGATCGCATCGCCCGCCATGACCAAGGAGATCCGTCTGGAGGTGCTGGGACCGTACGCGGACGCCGTGAAGGGCAGGCGCAAGGACCCCGTGTGGGAGGAGCTGGGGGCTCTCGTATTCCGGTACTGCCAGGGCAGCCGCAGTGTGATCGCCTTCGTCGAGGGCAGGCGGTATGCGGAGAAATTGGCGTATTACGTCAATATCCTGGGCGGAGAGGGATTTGCGCGGGTCCATCACGGCAGTCTTTCCAAGGAGCAGCGCATCGAGACGGAGGAGGCGCTGCGCGACGGGCGGCTGCGGCTTTTGTGCGCGACATCCTCCATGGAGCTGGGGATCGATGTGGGGGAGATCGACCAGGTGCTCCAGGTGGGCTGTCCGCGCACCGTCTCCAGCACGATGCAGCGGCTCGGGCGAGCCGGGCACAATCCCGGGCGGACCAGCGTGATGTATCTCTTCCCCAGAACGGCAGCGGAATGCGTGTCCTGCGGTATGACGGCGCAGCTTGCGAGGGAGGGCGGTGTGGAGCAGATCAACCCGCCCTCGCAATGCCTCGACGTGCTCGCCCAGCACCTCGTCTCCATGGCGGCGTTTCGGAGCTACGCGGTGGACGAGGTGATGGAAGTGCTGCCGCGCGCATGGAATTTCCGCGCCGTCACCAGAGAGGACGTGCAGTCCGTGCTGCGCATGCTGTCCGGGGATTACGAGCATGAGCACGATATTCCGGTGCGCCCGCGGATCCTGTACGACAGGATCCACGACCGCGTGGAGGGGGACGGCTACAGCAGGATGCTGGCGGTCTCGGCGGGGGGCACGATCCCCGACAAGGGGCTGTACACCGTGAAGACAGAGGAGGGTGTCAAACTCGGAGAAGTCGACGAGGAGTTTGTGTACGAATCCCAGCGGGGCGACCGCTTTATCCTCGGCGCGTTCGCGTGGAAGATAACGAATATCAGCAGGGACATCGTGACCGTGGTGCAGGCTCCCGTCGAGGGTGCGAGACTGCCGTTCTGGAAGGGCGAGATCAAGGGGCGCGACAAGCGGACAGGCGAGGCGTTCGGGCGCATGTTCCACGGTTTCCAGGAGGCGTATGAGGCGGGGGGCCTGCAGAAGTCCCTGATGGCGCTGGGACTCGACGAGACAGCCGTGTTTCTCGCGTCCGGCTATCTGGAGCGACAGCTCAAGGCAGCGGGGAGCCTGCCCGATGACAGGACGATCATAGCGGAGCATTTCAGGGATTCATCCGGGAACAGCCAGCTGATGTTCCACTCGCTGTTCGGGAAGCGGATCAATGCGCCGCTGGCGCTGCTGGCGGCACAGTGGGTGCGGGAGCGGCTGAGCGGCGAGATCGGCAGCGTGGACGAGGAGGACGGATTTCTGCTGTACTCTTACGGGCGGGAGACACTCCCGGAGGGGGTGCTCGAGGGGCTTGATCCTGACACTTGTGTCAGGAAACTCGAGATCATGCTTCCGGCGACGCCTGTCTTTAATATGGCATTTCGGTACAACAGCGGGCGGGCGCTGATGATGGGCGTCCGAAAGAACAGCCGCCAGCCGCTCTGGCGCCAGCGGCTCAAGAGCGCCGAGATGCTCGAACAAGTCGTTCGCGAGGAGGCGCATCCGCTGATACGGGAGACCAGGCGGGAATGCATGCAGGAGCTGTGGGATGCGGAGGGCGTGAGGGAACTGCTGTGCGATATCCGCTCGGGCGTCGTGGAGGTGCGCGAGATTTACACGGAGCTGCCCTCACCGATGTCGCTGCCGCTGCAGTGGGCGCAGGAGGGGGCTGCCATGTACGACTATTCGCCCACACCGCGCGGGATCCACACGGCAGTGGAGGATGCGCTGCGATCGGAGGAGAAGCTTTTGCAGCCGGGCAGCCGGGAGCTCTCGCAGGTGCAGGAAAACATGCTATTGCGGCAGAGACTGCCAAAGGACGCGGGGCAGCTCCATGCGCTGCTGATGACGGAGGGCGATCTGGCGGCAGGGGAGCTGGATGTTCCTGTGGAATGGCTGGAAAGCCTTGCCCAGGGCGGCAGGGTGCTGTACCTGGAACAGGGATTGTGGATCGCCGCGGAGGAGGCTGACGTGTATGAGAAGGCGCTCGGCGGGATCGGCGCCTGGCAGCAGACAGGCGGCAGTGTGCCCTGCGAAGGGGAGACCGGGGCTGCGGCGTCTGACGACACAGCGGTCTGTGAGGCGCAGCTGCGCATCGTGAGGCGTATGCTGCGCTACCGGGGCGCTGCGGACGCGGGGCAGACGGCACAGCGCTACGGCTGGCATCCGGCGGCAGCGGAGGAGATCCTGGAAAAACTGTGCCAGCGCAGCGATGCCGTCAGACAGGAGGACAAGTACTACCACGTGGAGCTGTACCGGCGCGCCAGGGTGCAGACGCTCAAAAACAGGCGGGAGGAGATACGGACCTGCCCCGCGGAGACGTACGCGGCGCTGATGCTCTCGCACATGGAGTCGAGTGCTCCGGCGGATGAATGCCTTGCCAGGCTTCTGAGACTGTACGCGGGGACTACGATGCCCGTTTCCTATTGGGAGGGGATTCTGTTCCCGCGCTGGGTGAACGGCTACCGCGGGGAAAAGCTCGACGCCTGCCTCGCGCAGGGGGAAGTGTTCTGGCATATGGAGGGCAAAGGGGGACTGCGCTTTGACCTTCAGGAGGGGATCGACTGGGACGCTTCGACGGATGTGCGGGAAGCGATGGCAGGAGAAAGCGGCCTGACCGAAAAAGAACAGCTGGTCTATCTGACACTGCAGCGGCGCGGGGCAAGCTTCATGCAGTCCCTGAACGGGGTGCTCGGCGGAGAGCCGCCCTACGATACCCTGATGTCCCTGCTGGAAAAGGGTATGGTGTACGCGGACAGCTTTGTTCCCGTGCGGCAGTGGACCGAGAGGGAGAAGGCGGGGAAGGCGACGGCGAAGCAGCGCGTCAGCATGCGGGTGAAGGCGATGCGCGCCGGCAGATGGGACATCGTGAGACCGCTGCGGGCTGCGGACGACAGACAGTCCATGGCTGAGACGCTGGAGAGATGCTTTGACCGATGTCTGATCCTGTGCAGGGAGACTGCCGCGGCGTGCGGGGTTTCGTGGCAGGATGCGCTGTCCGTGCTCCGCGTGTGGGAGTACACAGGGCAGGCGCGGCGCGGATATTTTGTGGAGGGATTGTCCGGCGCACAGTTCATCCGCGGAAAGGATTACGCCTCCATCACAAGAATGCTTGAAAAGAACCGGCAGATGCAGCCGGGACCGCCGGTCTGGGTGAATGCGGCGGATCCGGCACAGTGCTGGGGCAAAGTGCTGTCCCACAGGGAGGGGCGGAGCTTTATGAACGTGCCCGGAAATGCGGTCGCCTGTCATGGCGGAATGCCCGTGGCAGTCCTGGAACGTCAGGGGAATATCCTGCGCGTGTTTGAGGAGACGCTTATAAATGAGTGTCTCGAGACGTTTGCGCAGGAGTACAGGAAAGGGCGCATCTTCCCCGGACTCAAGCGCGTCCTCGTCAGGAAATACCCGGAACAGGCCAGGGAGGCACTGACGCGCGCCGGCTTTTTCCGGGAGATGCAGGACTATGTGCTGTACCGATAGAGCGTTCTTATCCGATGCCCGCTGTCTCAATAGTACCATAGTACTATTGAGACAGCGGGCGGCTTCCTATATGCTTAATTAGTGCTGTTCACCGCGCACGGGGACAGCGCGAATAAGCATATATGAGGTATTGTTATGAAAAGAAGGACAAGAGAGATCCTGGCATGTGTGCTCGCGGGGAGCGTTCTGCTGGGTACGCCCGCATGTACAAGGGCAGCGGAGGCAGTGGCGGTACAGAGACGGACAGACTGGGAGCGGCAGTCAGCTGTGTCGACGGACCCGCAGGCGGAAGCGTGCGGCGGGGAGACCGGGAGTGCGCCCAAAGACAAAACGGGAGCACTGACATCGGAGCGCATATCATCAGAAAGCGCATCGGAAAGCGCATCAGAAATCATGTCAGAGACCATATCAGAAACAGCATCAGAAAGCGCATCGGAGGACGCATCGGAAACCATATCAGAGACCCTGCCAGAGAAAACATCAGAAAAAACATCGGAAAGCGCATCGGAAATCATTTCAGAAGCGATATCGGAGGACACATCGGAAACCGCATCATACAGATCAGAAACAGAACCGGGATCGATGACCGAGGAGTGCCAAAAGACGCAGGAGGATCCGGAAAAGGACAGTGCGCAGGACGAGTGGGTGGAGCTCCCGGCAAGCCGCTTTACACCCGAGATATCCGCGGAGGGGGATCTGGATTACAGGACGTACGTGGACAGAGCGGACGAGTTGATGATCCCTGTCAGGAGATCGGAGATTGAACAGGATATCCCCTTGAGGATCAAGCTGAAGGACAGCCCCCTGCACGACAGCGATTTCTATATCGAGCTGTCAAAGGACGGACAGGTGCAGCAGTACGGCTATGCGGAGTGGATCCGCTATCTCGAGGGCTGCCATGGGTGGGTGAACGGCGAGACAGCGGTGAAGCTGAGCGACACAGGCAGGAACTACTTTGACTCGATACGGGTCAGAGAGCAGGAGAGCGGAGCGGACAGCGGGCAGCGCACGTACACGGTCTGGGCGGAAAGATCCGGCGTAAACGCAGATACATCAAATGCGGAGAACGGCACAAGGACGTACACGCTGGGAAGGGACACGCAGAAACCGGTTTTGACGGAGCTGCGAGCGGACAACCAGTGCTATGAGCCGGCAGGGACGGACACCGAGCAGTATTTTCCGCAGGATTTTGTGCTGAGCGGCACCTTCTGCGACGACGCCAGCGGTGTGCAGCGGATCGAGTACACCGCGGACATCCGGGCGGGGGAGGATTCCGTCTGGATAGAGATAGAGACGGCGGACACACAGCGCGCGGAGGCGGCGTGTGCAGTTGATTTCGAGATAGCGCTCACGGACGGGTGCTATCCCGCGCTCGCGGTTCGGGCACACGACAGGGCGGGAAACGTCAGTGACGTCAGGCGGTATGCCGGCGATGCGGGCGGATATATCAGTGTCGTGGTGGACAGCACTGCGCCCGTGCTGCAGTTTGACGTGACGGCGGATGGGCAGCCCTACAGCGGTGAGGCGGACAACTGGACGAACAAGGATGTGCGGATCGAGGTCGCACCCGCCAAAGACAGCTGTTCCTATGCGGGGATATACCGATACGAATATGTCTATATGAAGATCGGCGAAACGATGGCGGATGTGTCGGATAAATGGACAGTGCTTCCCGCGCAGGACAGCTCGCTGGCAGTTCTCACCGTCGCGGAGGACAGAAACGGCTATTATCTCTTCCGCGCCACATCCCGATCCGGGGTGGAGACGACAGCGGATGCGGGACAACGGATCCTGATACAGCACCGGGCGGCAGGGATCAAACCGGTCATCGTGAGCGGAGCGGACGAGGAGAAGCGCAAAAACGGTTGGTACAACAAGCAGTCCGGGACGCCGCAGATCCGTTTTGCGTATCCGGATTATGACACGGGTGTTCTGTCGGGGGAGTACGACGCGCCCATCACCCTGCACTACGAGCTGTTCCGGAGCGATTTTGTTCCCGATATGCAGGAGCCGGAAGCGCCGGAGCAGGATGCGGCTCCGGACAAGACGGACAGTGTGCCGGGAGCGGAGATCACGAAAAATAAGGCGGTGATCGGTGTCATGAGCTGCGCAGATGTGACTGTCAATGACGACGGGAGACGGGAGTTTGTCCTGACCAGGGACGATCTGGATCGCCATGTCGTCGAGCTTGGCTCCGATGACGGATTCTACACGCTTAGGTACTGGACAACGGACAATGCTGGCAATCAGTCCCAAAAGCAGGTACATCACTACAAGGTGGACTGCCACGAGCCGACGGAGCTCACAATGGAGCTGGCGGGGAGCGCGTTTGAGGTGGGCAGGGAGCCGTCGGTCACGTACAGGCGGTTTTACCGCGACACGGTATCGGGCAGCGCGGGCGCACAGTACGGCATCAGCGGCAAAGGTTCCCTCACGGTCAGCAGGGTCAAAAAGATCGGCGAGTGGAAGAACATGGGGCGCGACGGCTCCGGGGATGCGGACACGTTCAGCATCACCCCGAATACGAGGTGTTTTCTTTATATCAGGGCGGAGGACGAGGCAGGGAATGTCACGGAGGGCTGGACGAACGGCATTGTGGTGGACAGCATGGCGCCGAACGAATCGCGGGGCGGAGACGGAAAAGAGCTGACGATCGCGCCTGCGGGGGCGAACGAGCACGGATTTTTCAACGCGGATATCGCCGTCGGCATCCGCGTCATGGACGCGCCGGAGGACGACAACTGTTCCGCGCTGCAGTCCGTGACAAGCACCGTTGGAAGAGACGGGGAGAACACCGTCGCAGGGCAGGAGCTCTTTTCGTTTACGAAGGAGGCGCCGACGGAGGATGAGCTGACCGCGGCGTCCGGTTTTGAGGGCACGCAGCTGATCGACGCGGCGGCAAACGAGAGCAATGAGGCATATATAGAAGTCACCGCCACCGACAGGTCGGGGAACACAAAGACATCGACGCGGCTGTTGAAGATCGATGTGACAAAGCCCGAGGTCGATATCCGCATCGACAGGCAGGACGCGCGCAATGGAAATTATTACTGCCGGGAAAAAACGGTGACGATCTGTGTGCACGAGCGAAATTTCGACCCCGGCGCAGTCAGCGTGGCGGTCACAAGAAACGGCGAGACATCGGAGATGGTGTTGACGGACTGGACGAGTGACGGGATTGAACACTGCGCAGTTTTCACACTGGCGGAGGACGGCGAGTACAGCATCACGGCAGGCTGTGTCGACCTGGCTGATAACGCGTCGGAAGTGGCAGTGTCGGAAACATTTGTCATCGACCGCACCGCGCCGCAGATCGCGGTCGCGCTGGATGACGGGCGGGAGGCGCAGTCAGCGGACAGGGAGTATTTCGGCACAGGCGTCACGGCGGTGATCACGGTGACAGAACACAATTTTCGCGAGGAGGATGTCGCGGTATATATGACACCCGTGTCAGAAAAGAGAACGTGGAGCCATGACGGGGATATCCACACACTGCGGATATCGTTTGAGGGGGACGGGTTCTATCATATAGAGTGTGCCTATGCGGACATGGCTGGCAATGCGGCGGACACAGTGATGCGGTCTTTTATCATCGATACATCCGCGCCGCAGATCCGCATTGACGGCGTTGCGGACGGCTCTGCAAACAGCGGTGCGGTCCTGCCCGTGATCACGGTGTCTGACACCAACATAGAGCTGTCGGACATAGCGCTGACGGTGAGGACGGGCATCGGCGATCTTGTCGTGAACACGGTGGAGACGGCAGTGATCGGCGAGGGGGACGGCACAGGATATCGCCTGACGCTGACAGACATGACGCAGCAGGCGGACAATCTCTACTATCTCACCGTGTCCGCGCGTGATAAAGCGGGAAATGAGACAGAGCGCACCTGCCGCTTTTCCCTGAATCGGAACGGATCGGTGTATGATCTGTCGGCGTTTGTGCGATTGATGGAAAAACAGTACAACACATATGACGAGATCCGCGATATCCAGGTCATCGAGATGAATGTCGACACGGTTGAGGACTTCGAGCTCTATGTGTCTCGCAACGGCGCGATCGGGTACGAGGCGGACTACACGAGCAGAAGGAGCGGGTCGGCAGATACCGGGTATACCTACATATATCAGATCTGTAAAGAAAATTTTGCCGAGGAGGGGATCTACCGCATCAGCCTGTATTCCAGGGACAGGGCGGGAAACGAGGTGAACAACACGACCGAGATCCACGGGGAGGAGATCGTGTTCACGATCGACAACACGGCGCCCAGGGTGGTCATTGACGGCGTTGAATCGGGGAAGGTGTACGACGTCGAGACGCAGCAGGTGCGCGTTGTCGTGACGGACAATTTCAAGCTCACGGAGGCGGAGCTGACGCTGGTGAACAAGGGCGGCGAGGTGATTGGCAGGTGGGACTACATGGAGCTTGCGGGCGAGAGCGAAGTGCTCGAGATCACGATACCGCAGTGCGACGAGCCGCTGTCACTCCTCTACCGCGTCAAGGATGCCGCCGGAAATGAGATGCAGACGTTTCAGGGAGAGCAGACGGCGCTCGGTGATTTCCTCGTCACGACCGATCAGTTTGTGCAATTGCTCAACAGCCCGTCCCAGGCATTGCCGGGGAGCCTGCCCCTGCTGGCGCCGGGAGCCGCGTCATTGGTGCTGGCGGCAGGTCTGCTGCACAGAAAACGCAGGCGCGCGTGATGATTATAATTGAAGTCCATACTATTTCGTGCTATACTAATTGAGTGTACTGTCTGCCACAGATTGGATATGGTCCAGGCAGCACACCGGACAGCCGGGCTGTCCTATACTGGATAACAGGAGATCCGTCACGCAGTGTGTGACATTTCCTGGGAAAAGGGCATGGAAGATTATGAAAAAATATGTGACAACATGGGGAAATGCGGTGTCGATCGCGGACCGGAGACCGGAGAACTACGCGCGGGATCTGACACTGCGCTATCCCATACGCCCGATGTTTGACGGCGATAGATTAAAGATCACACTCGACAATTTCTGCGGCACACAACCTGTTACGATCAGTCATGTCTATGTGGCGGACAGTGCGGACTCCGGGCGCGGGATCGCAGCGGAGACGAGCACGCCGGTCACTTTTGACAACGGCAGCAGGGGCGTCACCATACCGGCGGGGGAGGCGGCAGTCAGCGACGGGATCCGCTTTCCGGTCAGGCGCGGAAATGACATTAGTGTCAGTTTTTATCTGGGGGATTTTGTGCAGATGCGCTCCGCGGTGCTGATCACGGGACCGCTGTCAAAGGGATATTACGCGGTGGGGGATTACGCGCAGAGCGGGATGCTCCCGCTGGATCTGACAAGAAACACGAACTGGTTTTACTTTTTGAGTAATGTGGAAATAGAGACAGAGAGCACGAACCGGGCAGTCATCTGCTACGGTGACAGCATCACCTCGCAGGCGTGGCCCGACTATCTTACGCTGCGGTTATTTCAGGAAGATATTGCGCATACTGCCATTGTGAGGAGGGCGGCGAGCGGGACGAGGATCCTGCGGCAGTATGACAATATCACGTACGACTCCTATGGATTGAAGGGATCCGTCCGCTTTCCGAGGGAGGCGCGGGTGAGCGGTGCCGACACCGTTATCATCCAGCACGGGATCAATGACATCATCCATCCTGTGGGTGTGGAGGTGAATCCGTTCCGCCCGTGGAGTGATCTGCCGACAGCCGACGACCTGATACAGGGGCTGCGGGAGTACGTCCGCCAGGCGAGGGCGTACGGGCTTGCCGTATATATCGGGACGCTGCTCCCGATCTATGGCTGGCGCACGTATGAACCGTTCCGGGATGAACTGCGCTGCGCAGTCAACGCGTGGATCCGCCGGACGCCGGAGATCGATGGCTGCATCGACTTTGACGAGGCACTGCGCGACAGCGCCCGCCCGGCGGCTTTTGCGCAGTGCTACGACAGCGGCGACCACCTGCACCCTTCGGAGAGCGCCTACGAGCGGATGGCGGCGCAAATACCTGAAATATTGTTGAGACACAAGGAGAAATAAAGATGCCCACATTACTATTTATCAATGCCTGCGTGCGCGGCAAGGATTCAAGGACACTCGCTCTCGCAGAGCATCTTCTTGAACGGATCAGGGAAGCAAACGGCAGGGATATGGCATTTCACATCGAAGAGATCAGACTGTCCACTGAAAATCTGCTCCCGCTCAACTACGAGAGACTGCAGCGGCGCGATGAGCTGCTGGCAGCGAGGCAGCTCCACGACACGATGTTCGACTATGCAAATGCTGTCGCGCAGGCGGACATGCTCGTGATCGCGGCGCCCTACTGGGACATGTCGTTCCCGTCCTCCCTGAAAATATTTTTTGAGGCTGCGAGCGTGGATGGGATAACGTTTACATACGCTGAGGATGGGACGCCCGTAGGGTTGTGCGCCGCCGTGGATATGTACTATGTCACGACGAGCGGCGGCTACATCGGTGACTGCAATTTTGGATTTGAGTATGTCAATGCGCTGTGCCGGCTCTACGGCGTGCAGAGCACGCATTTTGTCAGCGCACAGGGGCTTGACCTTGACGGAGCCGATGTGCAGGCGATCATGGAGGACGCCTGCAACGGCGAAATATTAAATTTTTCGTGAGTCTTTCGCGACGGCGGGGGTGTGTCATTGGAAGCAGGTGAAGCAGGTATAGAAAAGGAAAAGGAAAAGAAAAAGAACAGCGAGAATAATGAGAACAGCGCCCGCGAGAAGCTGCGGCTTGCGCAGAAGATATGGATGCTGTCGCGGGACAGACTGCTCATGAACCTGCGCTTTCTCGACGTGGCGCTCTCCGGTCTGGGCTTCCGGGCGCAACCGGGATCCGGCGATGTCCGCTGCGATGCCGGTGCGCCGGGAGGCGCTGTCATTTGCTATGATCCCACGGTCGTCCTGCGGCTTTACAGGAAAGATCCCGCAAATGTGACGCGGCTGCATCTGCATATGCTGCTGCACTGTATTTTCAGCCACGCATACAAGTATGACAGGGTGGAGCAGGAGCTGTGGGATATCGCGGTGGATATGGCCGTGGAGAACGTGGCATTGAACTTGAAGATGCCCGGTCTCAGGACGGACAGGGACGCAGCGCGCAGCGAGGTGCTCGCGCAGTGGAAGGAGCGCGCGGGGACGCTGACTGCGGAGCGGATCTACAGAAAGCTTCGGGAGGACAGGCAGGGCGTCAGCGAGCTGTCAGAGCTTGGGAACCTGTTCAAAAGGGATGTGCACGAGGGCTGGGGCGCGGCGGAGACACTCGAGATCACCGAGGCGCAGTGGAAGAAGATCAGCGAGCGGATCAAGGCGGAGCTCAGATCCTTCTCCGAGGATAAGTCTGACGACAAGAGCATCCTGCAGAATCTCGAGGAGGCGACCAGGGAACACTATGATTACGGTGACTTTTTGCGGCGGTTCAGCGTTTCGGGGGAGGACATACAGATCAACGACGACGAGTTTGACTACGTGTATTACACGTATGGATTATCCCTGTACGGCAATCTCCCGCTGGTGGAGCCGCTCGAGTACAAGGATGTCAACAAGATCAAGGAGTTTGTGGTGGCGATCGACACGTCCGGCTCGTGCCGCGGGGAGATCGTTCAGGCTTTTCTGAACAAGACCTACAGCATACTCAAGAGCAGTGAGAATTTTTTCCGGAAGGTCAATATCCACATCATACAGTGCGACTCCGAAGTGCGGCGCGACACAAAGATTACAAACGACGATGAATTTGAGGCGTTCATGAGAGAGGGAAAACTGGAAGGTTTCGGATCCACGGATTTCAGACCGGTCTTTTCGTATGTGGACCGGGCGATCGAGAACGGTGAATTTGAGAATTTAAAGGGTTTGATCTATTTCACGGACGGTTACGGCGTGTTCCCGGAACATAAGCCGCCGCACAATTATGACACGGCGTTCGTGTTCCTCGAGGACGACTATGAGAAGCCGGCCACGCCGCCGTGGGCGATCAAGCTGGTGCTGCCCGCAGAGGACATCGAGGGGATTGAGGAGAGGGAGGTATGATCTCGTGAATATCAAGCAGGCAAAAGAGCATATCAAAAATGCTGTGAAACTGTATCTAAAGAAGGATGCGTACGGCGAGTACCGCATCCCGGTGGTGCGCCAGAGACCGGTCTTCATGCTGGGCTCCCCGGGGATCGGCAAGACTGCCATCATGGAGCAGATCGCGCAGGAGCTGGGCATCGCGCTGGTGAGTTACTCCATGACGCACCACACCAGGCAGTCGGCGCTGGGGCTTCCATTCATCACACACAAAAACTATAAAGGGGTGGAGTTTGACATTTCCGAGTATACCATGAGCGAGATCATCGCATCGGTCTACGAGGTGATGGAACAGTCCGGGATCGAGGAGGGCATCCTGTTCCTCGACGAGATCAACTGCGTGTCGGAGACGCTTGCGCCTTCCATGCTGCAGTTTCTGCAGTACAAGGTATTCGGGCGCCACAAGGTGCCGGACGGCTGGGTGATCGTCACAGCCGGCAATCCGCCCGAGTACAACAAGTCGGTGCGCGAGTTTGACGTGGTGACGATGGACCGGATGAAGCTAGTCGAGGTGGAGGCGGACTATGCGACCTGGAAGGAGTACGCCCTGAGACAGGGGATCCACAATGCCGTGACGACGTATCTCGATATGAAAAAGAACGATTTCTACCGCGTGGAGACGAATGTCGGCGGGAAGTCCTACGTCACGGCGAGAGGCTGGGAGGATCTGTCCGCGACGATGCTGCTGTGCGAGGAGGAGGGGCTTGCCGTCGATGAGACACTTGTCTCACAGTACCTCCACAACGAAAAGATCGTGAAGGAGTTCACCGCCTACTATGAGCTGTACAACAAATACAAAAAGGACTACAAGATCGAGGAGATCCTCGAGGGCAGCAACTCCGCACAGGTTGTGGAGCGGGCGCGGATCGCGAAGTTTGACGAGCGCCTGTCGCTGCTCGGGATGCTGCTCGACAAGCTCGAGAGCGAGATGAAGGAGAACCTCGAGGAGTCGGATCATCTCACGGATCTGATGAAGGTGTTGAAAGCCGTCAGGATCCTGTGTGAGAAGGATGCCGATAAGGGCGTGCAGGCGCAGATCACCGATCAGATCGCAAACAGGGAAAAGCTTATGGCATCCATGGCAAATGCGGGGACACTCTCCGACGAAGACCGGCACAGGCACAGGGCAGTCATCAAATTCCTTGAGACGGCGGAGAGAAAGCTGCGGCTCGAGAAGCTCGAGGGTGAGGCGGCATTTGCGCTGCTCAAGGCGGATTTCGATGCCAGGGTCGCCGGCATGAAGGCGGAAAACAGTAGGATACAGACACGGCTGCACAACCTCTTTGCCTTCAGCGAGGTGGCGTTTATGGATGGAAACGAGGTGCTCGTGCTCGTGACGGAGCTCACAGTGAATGCCTACAGCGCGCGCTTTATCGGATTGTACGGAAGTGCGGATTACCAGAGGCACAACGAGGATCTGATGCTGCACGAGCGACAGGATGATATCATGAAGGAGATCGAGGCGTTAGAGCTATGAGTGTGGAAGAGAAAGTGATGGAGACTGGCAGCGGCGGACAGATTGTGTACGTGCCGTACAGGAAAGGGATCGCGGTAAAGCGTTTCCGCGGAACCGCGGACAGGGTTTACATTCCGCCGGAGATCGAGGGAAAGCCGGTCATCGCGATCGAGAGAAAGGCGTTTCTGAGCTGCAAGACACTTCACTATGTCGCAGTGCCCGACACGGTGGAGGAGATCGGGGACTGGGCTTTTGCGCACATGGACCAGCTGCGCTCCGTGAGTATGCACCGCCGTCAGATGAGCCGCGGGAAGGAGCTTTTTCTGGGCTGCAAACAGCTGGGGGAGATCGTATTGTGCAGTTCACAGGAGGAGTGGGTGAAAGATAAGGCGCGGGGGCTGTACGATATGCTCGCAATGGCGGTGACAGTGTTCCGCGACTACGCCCTGTTTGATCCCATGGAATTCGGCAGTGATATGTGGATGCGCCGCTGGGACGAGAAACTGCTCGCGCTCGTGTCGCTGGACGATCTCGACGGTTTTGAGGAGCTGTGGACCTGCGGCGAGGAGGACTACGAGGGAAAGGATTATGACATCAGATCTTACCCGGTGGAAAAGCGCAAGATGAAACTCCGCATCGTGTATTTCAGGCTGCTGCATTCGGATCGGATATCGGATGACACGCTGGAGCTGCTCCGCGCGTACCTGCGGCGCCACACCGGGGGAACGGACGCGCCGCAGGCGTGGGAGCTTATCATGGAGGAGCACCTCGATGATCTCGAGTATTATCAGGTGTTTGCGGGATCAGGCTGCATCACGCAGGACAATTTTGACAGCCTGCTGGCGGATGCAAAAGACTGCAGCGCCGAGATCAAGGCGTATCTGCTCCGCTACAAGGAGGAGCACTTTGCGGCAAAAGATGCGTTTGCCGGGTTTTGTCTCGACTGGTAAGGGGCGCATGCCGCAGCATGCGCCCCTTACCTACTCGGTTTTGTATCGTGCCATGAGATAGTCCATGACAGCTTCCTGGATCTGTGCCTGTGCCAGATAGCCGTCGCCCTGCGTTGCCCGCATGTCTGCCATATACTCTTCGCCGTAAGTCTCTGACAGCTCGGCGATCGCTGCGTCCAGATCGATGGTCAGACCGGCGTCCTCATAGATCGCCTGATACACCATCGCTGTCTTTGCCGTTTCCTTTGCGCGTTCCCGCAGATCCTTCTCGTAGGACAGCTCGTCGTTGATGTCCTCGCCCATCATATCCCACAGGTTTTCGTACGCGGTCATTCCGTAAGATGAGAACATCTGGTTGTAGGACGCCAACATGGACTCGTCATTGTATTTTGTGATTGCCCTCAGCTGCTTGAGATAATCTGAGGGGTAGGACTTCACGGTCGAGTTTTCTATGATATAGTCCGCCAGATAGTCCTCCAGGTGTTGTTCATAAAAACGATCCTCCACAGAGGCACGGTACGCCTCCGCAGTAGAGAAGCCCTCCTCGGAGAAGTTCTTCGCGACAAATTCATCCGTGAACTCCGGGGTCACAGTGATGCTGTTGATGGTGACGGCAAAGCTTGCGTCCTTTCCTGCAACCGTGTCGTCGTTGCGGTAGTTCTCGGGGAATGTGGCCTCCACGGTGAGCTCCTCTCCGGGGCTGTGACCGATCAGCTGCTGCTCAAAATCGTCTATGAAGGAGCCGGAGCCGATCGTCAGATCATACCCGGCGCCGTTGCTGTCTCCGCCCTCGAACGCGACGCCGTCGATCGTGCCGACATAATCAATGTTGACCGTGTCGCCGTCCTTGATCTCGAGAGTCTCGTCCGTGCTCGCCTCCCTGTGCGATTGCAGTGTGGCGTTGATGTCGCCCTCCACCTCCTCGTCAGTCGCGCGAACCTCGTCAGCCGGGATCACGATATTGGCATAGTCGACCAGCGTGAGTGCGTCCCCGACATTGACGCCCTCGATTCTGCCGTCCGCGGTCAGACCCGCGCTGAAATCATCGCTCGGTGTCGTGCGCATCGACGACAGATAAACATTCTGTCCGACGGCGGCAGCGATGACGGCGACGACCGCGGCGGCAGCGACTCCGCCGATGATCTTAGCGGTGCGTCTGCGCTGTTTTTCCCTGGCGACTTCCTTTTTGCGCTGCTCGCGCTTTGCCTTGCTCTTGCTGATGTCGGAAGTTCCGTTTTTATCTTCCTTGACAGTTTCTTTATCTTTCTTAGCCATTTTGTAGACCTGTCCTTTCTGATATTAATGTATACTTTATTAAGGCACACTTGTTAATGTATACTGACCGCGATATCCGGATCGGCATTTCCGCTGTGCGCGGGATTGCCAAACCTCATATTAATTTAACACAAAACCGCAAAAAAAGAAAGACTTTCACGCGAATTCACACAATTCACACAATTCGGGATTACGGTTAACTTTTATGGCATGATTCGGTCTGCGGCTGTTCTTTCTGGAAACGGAGGTCAGAATGAAATTTGGAGAGCGAGATTGAAAAATGGCAAATAAAACGGTAAAATAGAAAACAAAAATTATTGGAGGACAGAGTGTGTTTCATATAGGAATTTGCGACGATGAAAAGGGTACATGCGCACAACTCGAAGAATGGTGTTGTGATTTTGGTGAGAAAAACGGATTCGATATTGAGATTTATGTTTGGTATACAGGAGAGAGTTTGTGCGATGATATTTCTGATAAAAAGCTCCAACTGGATATGCTTTTTCTTGATATTGAATTAGTCAGTACTGATGGGATCAAAGTGGGGAAATATATTCGAGATGAATTGGAAAATTTGGAAACAGCCATAGTATATATATCGTCAAAAAGCAGTTATGCAATGAACCTGTTTAGAGTGCAGCCGATCGATTTTTTGATAAAGCCAATAGAAAAAGAAAAATTGATGGAAGTGATAATTTGCGGCATAAAGTTACGGGAACGAAAAAAACAGGTATTCGAATATTGTGTAAGGGGATATCATTATAAAGTTCCATATAAAGATATCGTCTACTTTTATAGTCAGGATAAAAAAATCAACATTGTCCTGAGGAATGAAGAAGTGCAGTTCAATGGGAAACTGAAAAATATTGCAAAGGCAGTACCGCATAATTTTGTTTTGGTACATCAATCATATTTGATCAACCTGGATTTTGTTGCGGAATGTTCTTACGAGTTGGTAAAGATGAACAACGGAACGCTGTTAAATATCAGTCTGCCGTACCGGAAAATGGTAAGAGAGAAAATCACACAAAACGCATGGGGAAGATGATATGGTTGAGATCATTACTGCATTGAGTACAAATCTGTTCAGAACATTTATCATCAAAAAATTTATGTCTTTATTTTTTCCGGCATTGGCGGAAAATAAAAAGAGGGAAAACTTTTTCTATTTTCTGTTCTATGTTGTTACAGCAGGCATTTATTTAGCATTTCATTTTCCGCTTGCAAATATTGCAGTGAATATACTTATGCTTTATGTTATTACGCAGTTATATGAGGGGGAGCAGAAGAAAAAAATATTAGTAACGATCTTGATTTATGGTATTAACATGGTATGTGACGTCTTGTCTGTCTATTCTTTTTCTAATTATGTAGTAGGGGAAAAAACTGTTACCATAACAGCATATGTAACAGTGTTACTCATAAGTATCTGCGAATTTATCATAGAAAGATTTGTTGTAAAAAACAGAGAAAAAGAGTTCACACCGCCATATTGGAACGTATTAATTTTGATTCCTGTGATCAGTATCGTAATATTGTTTATTTTATTATTGAATAATCTCAACAATCAGATCATCTTGGCATCAGTCAGTGCGGGAATATTATTGATCAATATGCTGATATTCTATTTGTACAATGCATTGATGGATATCTGTATAAAGTTGGAAGAGAACGTTTTATTTGAGAGAAAACTGGAGAGTTACGCAAATCAATTAGATGTGTTGATGCAGTCAGAGGAAAAAATAAGTGCTCTGCGCCATGATATGAAACACCATTTAAATGAATTGCTTATTATGGTGAAAAGAAATGAAGATCGTAACCATGAAATTACGGATTACATACAGAATATGCAAATGTTTATGGAAAATAAGAGTGAGTATTCCAACAGTGGGAATAAAGAGGTAGACAGTATACTGAATTATATGCTCAATAAGGCGCAGGAAGTGTTGGAAGAGGTGGAATACAAAATCAATATACCCAAAGAGATGGAGGTTCGGCTGTTTGATTTAAATGTTATATTAGGGAACCTGCTTGAAAATGCCATACAGGCTGCCAGTCGCTCAAAAGAAAAGAAGTTATTTCTTTTGATGAAATTTGAAAAAGGAATGCTGTTTATCAATGTCTGGAATACATACGAAGGCGGATTGATCAAAAATGGGAAAGACTATCTGACAACAAAAGAGAAAGCAGCGCAGCATGGTATCGGGTTAAAGAATGTTGAAAGAGTGATACATTCTTATCATGGCAATATTGCAATTTCAGACACCGATAATATTTTTGATGTGAAAATCATGTTATATACGCTATCGATGAAATAGGAGAGAATGCTTACGAGAGCAGTGTGGTGGTGCGGATCACATTGCTTTTTTGATGCGTAACGAATAAAAAATGTTATTCGCCAAAACACGCCCTGAAATATCCAATATGTGAATTTCGCCCTAAAATATAGGAATTTCGCCATAATAAAAAATGATTGTTGAAGTATGGTAATATAAATATAGCGAGGCAGAAATGATGACAACGAAACGGATTGAATTAGAAAACGGTGAAATAACGGGAATCGGAAGTCATGAAGAGTTGTCCGAATGGCACTCACTGTATCGAAAGTTTTTTGAGCAGCAATCCTATTAAAATATTAAAGGAGACTAGTTATGAAAAAAATATTACTTATTTTAATGTTAGCGTTTAGTGCCATAGGAATATATGGTTGTCGTCAAAAAGAGTATTTCAGTAACGATGAAGAAAAAAAACAATTTATTGAAATTAGTACAGCCTCTGATGAGATGATTGGTATCATTGACAACAATAAAGAAATAGAAAGGTTCGTAAAACAACTGGATATTGAATCCTGGAATTATATGGAACAGCTGCCCGAAGATATAGACTTGGTATATCGTTATATATCATATGAGGTAATTGATGAACCTATATTTTTACAGGATGGAAAACAGTTCGTTAATATGAGTACCTTAGAATTATATGTTTCCAGTAAAGGTGAATATATTATACGAAATTATAATCAAGAAGTAGGAGCAATAGCAAGAATATCAGAAAAGGCGGGACGGTTTCTTAATGCGCCGGAAGACTTAGACCTAAATAAGAATATAACAGCGAAGGATATACTGGATGGGTGGGGACTTGATTTTTATGTGCCAAATAGTGATATTGAAAGTGATATTGAAAAAACAGATGATATAGAGAATGCCCGATATTATATGGGGGAAACATCATTTATAGAGAGTGCCCGATATTATCAAGGAGAAACATCATTTACAGAAAAGGAACTACGCAAGACTTCTGAAGAGCAGAAGATACAGTTTTACAAAGCAGACAAAAATACGCTGCTGAATGAAATAGACGATATTTCTGAGATCGCGCAGTATCTAAATGGGTTGGCTCTGGATCAGTGGCAATATGTGGATAATGTGCCGGATTCCGGAGAAGTTGAATGCCAGATTGTCAGATTTATGTTATCAAGGCATAGTAATAAAAGAGAGTTAAAAGAAATGGATACCCAGATACTTTATAAAAGCGATGGTAATTACTATATTGAGGAAATAATTCCGGGTGACTATAGTGATCAGGGAGAATTTAGAACATATTATCAGGTGTCAGAGGAGATAGCAGAATATATTTTATCTTATTTAGAATGATACATAGTCCAGCCTGGTATCTTTGGCACGCTTATTCCTTCCATGCAGTGTATTAATGTTGGTTCCCGGTTGCTTTGCCGCTATGCTTTCTCACGGACTTCGCAGCACAGTGCGAAGTCCTGGGCTGAACGATAACCAACATCAGGAGCGACTTTGCGTTTATCCTTGACAATACACAAATAAACAGATTATACTGTAATATATAATTGTTAGGAAATGTACGGAAATAACATGCAATGATCGCACAGGATATCGTTATTTCTGCACAGTTCCGCAGGAAGGAGCAGTGTGTACATGAATGTAGAAGATATTCCAATACCGGCTATGGCGGCGATCAGAGTCAGTAAAGAGGGAAAATCGGCACTTTTTGAGACGACGATCATTCAGACCACCGATAATAAATATATATATACCATGCCTGTCCGGGTGGACAATAAGCTGGTAAATTTCGAGACGAAGGGTTTGCTCAAGGAGATCAAGATCGAGTTTGCACCGTTTGAGTTTTATGTCTGGAAGAATATATCCATCGTCAGGTTTGTCGAGGACGGGAAGAGCTACCTCAGGATCCGGACGACGACGCCCGGCATCAAAGCCATGGCATGGTCTGAGAAACCGGTGACTTCAACCAAGAAGAAGAAGGAGAACCTGATCAGGGAGGAGGCGCTCGAGATGGCGAATGCGGTGCAGGAGAAGGCCCAGACAGAAGGTGATCAGCAGTGAGAAGGGCAATAGTGACTGCAATGGCGGTCAGTGCGCTCATGGCGGGCGGCATGGGCGGCTGTCAGGGGGATCTTTCGGCGCAGGCTCCGGAGATGGAAAATGTTGTCAGCGATATCAAGGCGCAGGCGGCGGAGGAGCTCAGGAAGGCATTCTCGCAGGAAGTCAGTGATTTTTTTAAGAGTGACGATCTGTCAAAAGCGCTGGGGGATGACGGCGAGGGACAGGCGAAGCTCGAGGAGTCGATCAGATCGTTCATAGATGACTACAGCACGGATGAGGAGAAGCTCAGCGAGGCGAAGGCGTCGCTCGATTCACTGCTTCAAAATGCGGAGGGACTCTCCGCGGAGGAGATCCAGGACAGGATAGAGGGAATATTTCAGAAATAACCCGTATGCCACGGCATACGGGTTATTTCTGCGCCCTGGGCGGGCAGGATAACCGCTCCCGCCGCACTTGAAAAAAGTCGCGGCAAGGGACTGGCAAGTACATCCGACAGAAAGCATAATTTGTGCCAAAACTGTCGCTGTCCCCGCACAGTGCGGGGGGGCGCTTTTTCGGTAACATAACGAGGAATATGGTAAACATAACTAAAAAGTTATGTAAATTTGCACAATTTGGAAAATAAGGATTGATTTATAAAAATACATATGCTACTATTGAGAAAAATGGCTGGGAGTAGAAAAAGAAGTCCTTGTACAAAAACTTTTTGTGAGTTATCCACAAAATTATGTAGATATGTGGATAACAAGAGGGTTTACATAATATTTTATACGATCGCGTTGGTTATGTTTCTGCGTCGGTATCCTTAGAGGGAGAATGGAACCGGGAAAGAAACTGATCATAAATAAGCTTTGATCATCTCGGAGGCGTGTTCGCACACGCTAACGGCACCTTGACAACATAACTGCTTTAATAAGGATTATAGATATATAGAACTTAGAAGCTGCTCAGGGCGGGGCATGTTCGGAGAGGAATCAATGCCCGAAGCCAGTCGGAAAAGCGTGGCGGTTTAAGAGAGGTAAACTTGTCACAAGGGGCGCATAAAAGTTGATATATAACATTGAAGAGGGTTGAAAGGGGAGACAGCATGTTAGTAGCAAAGAGAGAAGTATCTGAGAGGATTGATATTTTAAACAAGAAGCCAATGATCAGAAAAATCCAGGCGACAGGAGAGATGATAGCAGGTTTTTTAAATCCTGTGACCGGGGATTTTGAGGTAGCTATGGAGATCAACGATGAGAGGGATATTGATGAATTTCTTGACGAGTATGACCTGTCAGTCGTGATGATTTCAAAAATGTAAAGTTCATATCTAAATAATTATTGAGGTGTCGATCAAAGCTGGAAAAACGGGGGCAGGAAGGACTGCTCCCGTTTTTTGCACACGGGCACCCGGAGGAAAAATGTCAGCAGGTGCTGACGGGTGCCCGGCGCGCGAGCAGGGAAATCAAAAAGGAGTAAAAGCAATGAAGAGAAAAGATTTTTATATTCCGTCAAAGGATGGCGTGCACAGGCTCCATGCGGTGTTGTGGGAGCCGGATGGCGAAGTCAGGGCAGTCGTACAGATCTCACACGGCATGATCGAGATGATCGACCGCTATGAGGACTTTGCACTGTTTCTGAACGGGCACGGTTACGCGGTGATCGGAAATGACCATTTAGGGCACGGGCTGACCGCGGGGAATGATGCCGATCTGGGATATTTCTGCCCGCGGAACATGAGTGCGACCGTCGTGGCGGATCTGCACCGGGTCACGAAATACGCAAAGAAAAAATATAAGAACAAGCCGTATTTCCTGCTGGGACACAGCATGGGTTCCTTCATGGCGAGGCGGTATCTGATGACCTACGGCATGGATCTGGACGGCGCCGTCATCTGCGGTACGGGAAGCCAGAGCCGTCTGGTCCTGATCGCAGGCACGATCGTGTCGAACGCGATGCGGCTCGTGTTTGGGGACCGGTTCCGGTCCAGGCTTCTTGAGATGAGCGCGTTTGGCGGATACCAGAAGCGCATCCCGGATCCGCGCACGAAGAGCGACTGGATGACGCGGGATACCCGGATCGTGGATTTCTGCAGGAGCAGTAAGTACTGCACCTTTATCTTCACGATCAATGGCTACAGGACACTGTTTGAGGTGCTTTTCTTTATCCAGAACAGACAGAATGCTGCCAGGATCCCCTCGGAGCTTCCGCTGTTCTTTATAGCGGGCGGACAGGATCCGGTCGGACATTACGGAAGGGATGTGCGCAGGGTTTCCGCCGGATATGAGCGCGCGGGCGTTGAGGATGTCTCGGTGAAGATCTACCAGGAGGACAGGCACGAGGTGCTAAATGAGCTTGACAGGGATCTGGTCTACAGGGATGTCCTCTCGTGGCTGGACGCAAAGACTGCGGATAAAAAGGTTATGGATGGAAAATGATGCGGACACAGGAACTCAGCGAAGACGAAAAATATATGAGAGAGGCTGTCAGACAGGCAAAGAAGGCGTATGCGCTCGGGGAGGTGCCGATCGGCTGTGTGATCGTGCATGACCAAAAGATCATAGGGCGCGGCTACAACAGGCGCAACACCGACAAGAGCACGCTCTCCCACGCGGAGATCACTGCGATCAGAAAGGCGAGCAAAGTGATCGGGGACTGGCGGCTCGAGGACTGCACCCTGTATGTCACGCTCGAGCCATGCCAGATGTGCGCGGGTGCCATTGTGCAGGCGCGCATTCCCAGGGTCGTCATGGCGTGCATGAATCCCAAGGCGGGGTGCGCAGGCTCGATCCTCAATATTCTTGACACGCCCCAGTTCAACCACCAGGTGGAGACGGTGAGGGGGGTCATGGAGGCGGAGTGTGCCGGGATGCTCAAGACTTTTTTTAAGGAGCTGCGCGTCAGAAACAAGATCTGCAGGGAGCGTCAGAGACAAGCGGGGCAATGTCAGTAAAAACCTCTTTATTATGTGGCGGGATTATGGTACACTTGCAATGGGAATACTTTAAAATCATGAAATGTGGAGGTTTTGTATGGACGAGATCGCAGTGCTCATTCCCTGTTACAATGAGAGCAAGACAATAGAAAAGGTGATAAAGGATTTCAAGAGGGCGCTTCCGGGCGCGGTGATATACGTGTACGACAACAATTCCAAAGATGGGACGGACGAGATCGCGCGGCGTGCGGGCGCCGTTGTGCGCTATGAGTACCAGCAGGGAAAAGGCAACGTGATCAGGCGGATGTTCCGGGAGATCGATGCAAAGTGCTATGTCATGACGGACGGCGACGACACATACCCAGCGGACGAGGCGGAAAAGCTGTGCGAGGCAGTGCTTGAGCGGAACGCGGACATGGTTGTGGGGGACAGGCTCTCTTCCTCGTATTTCGAGGAGAATAAGCGGCCGTTCCACAATTTTGGGAATTCGCTGGTGCGCGGCGCGATCAACAGCATGTTCAAGAGCGACATCCGCGATATCATGACCGGCTACAGGGCGTTCAGCTATCAGTTTGTGAAGTCGTTTCCTGTGCTCTCGAAGGGGTTCGAGATCGAGACGGAGATGAGCATACACGCCATCGACAAGAACATGCGTGTGGAGAATGTCATCATCCAGTACCGGGACAGGCCGGTGGGCAGCGAATCGAAGCTTAACACCTACTCGGACGGCTTCAAAGTGATCATGACGATCATTAAATTATACAAAAATTACAAGCCGATGGGATTTTTCTCCTGGATCGCCGTCGTGCTCGTGCTGCTCTCGACAGCCTTTCTGGCGCCTGTGATGGGAGAGTATTTCGACACAGGGCTTGTGGAGCGCTTCCCCACGCTGATCGTGTGCGGTTTTGTGTACATGGCGGCGATGCAGTCCTTTTTTGCAGGGCTGATGCTCTCCACCATGAAGCAGAAGAACATGCAGGATTACGAGATGAGTCTGATCTTTCTGAACAGGGAGTACCAGAAACAGCTTGCAGTATCCGGGGACAAGCCGGAGGATGAATATGAATATACCAATGAATTATGTCGCCTTCGACATCGAGACGACCGGGTTGAATCCCAAGTATGACAAGATCATAGAGATCGGGGCGGTCAGGGTCCGGGACGGGGAGCCTGCGGAGACGTTTTCCACGTTCGTCAACCCGGCAAAGAGCCTCCCTGCGCGGATCGTCGAGCTGACGGGCATCCGCGATGACGATGTGGCAGCTGCGCCGTACATCGAGGAGATCCTGGAGGCATTCCTGCAGTTTGTGGGCGATGATGTGCTCCTGGGGCACAATATTTTGTTCGACTATTCCTTTGTCAAGAAGGCGGCTGTGAACCAGAAGCGGGCATTTGAGAAGCAGGGGATCGACACGCTGCGGATCGCCAGGCAGTTTCTGGGGGATCTGGAGAGCAGGCAGCTTGGCTTTCTGTGTGACCATTATCAGATCGCGCTGGATGCGCACAGGGCGCTGAACGATGCGGTTGCGGCGCACAGGCTCTACGGGATCCTGGCGCGCGAGTACGGCGGTCAGGAAAGCGGGATCTTTCAGCCCAGACAGCTGATCTACACCGTGAAAAAGGAGAGCCCGTCAACGCCAAAGCAGCTGGAGCTTCTGCAGAAGCTGATCGGGCAGTATCATCTGCGGTGCGAGGATCTGACGCTCTACCCGGTGACAAACGTCACGGACGAGGCGATCGATCTGGAAAAGATAACCAAAAACGAAGCAAGCAGGCTTATCGATAAGCTGCTTGCAAATTTTCGACGATCGAGTCCTTCATGATGGAGTTGATGCCCTGCGCCTGTGTGATCAGATGCCCGATCTTCTCCGGCGTGCCCATCTGCTGATAGAGCTGGGCGAGCAGGTAGTAGCTCTTGCTGACGTCAGTCCCGGTGGAGACGGCGAACTCGAGAACCTTGACGGCAAGCGCATCCTCCAGATCGTCGTGCAGCAGTTCCGCGAGCTTTTGCAGCAGAGTTACCAGATTTGTGTAATGAAAATCGTAATCGCTTAATATAGTAATATTAGCAGTGCCGTATTCCAGCTTGAGATCCGTGTTGGTGTAGCCGGTCAGATTGACGATCTTTGAGGCGGACAAGTCTTTCAGGTCGCGCAGGCAGCCTGCAACCTCCTCGGTCATGACCGAGGGCTCCATGGTGAGCAGCTCTTCGGGGATCGTGATATAGTCCAGGCCGTCAAGCGGTTTCTTCCGCGTGAAGTTTGCCCGCTGCTCCCGGTCCCAGAACTCCTGGTCGACATCCTGTTCCTTGCGCTTTGTGCTGTGCAGGGCATAAGAAAATATAAGACATATAATAGGAAAGCTTGCAAAAATCAGAAAATTCATATATAATATCCTTTCGAAAAGGGGTGAACAGCCATGATGAATATGAACAATAAAAAAACCCAGCGCAAGATCGCTGCCGTCATAGCCATCCTTCTGGTACTGGCTATGGTAGTACCACTGGCTTTAGGTGTTTTTGGTATCTGATACATCGTATCATATTATAGCACATTATTCGGAACAATGCAAAAAAAACCGAGCAAAAATAGGAGTAGATATCTATGAAGAAAGTAGGGAGATGTGTTGGACTCACTGTGCTGACGCTGCTGCTCCTGGCAGTGGCGACGGGCGTGGCAGCGATGGGTGATGCTGTGGCAGCTTCGGATGATGACGTGATCCTGGAGGGGGTGTACATGGGGGACATCAGCCTCGCGGGTATGACTGCAGATGAGGCAAAGGCGGCTGTCAGCGCGTTTGTCGAGGAATTAAAGACAAAACATATCACTTTTGGCGCTGTGGATGACCATTATGTGGGCGTTATGGCGGGGGAACTCGGGCTGCAGTGGGTGAATGTGGAAGACATCGACGCGGCAGCGGCGCTTGGCAAAAAGGGAAATATCGTCAGGAGATACAAGGCGATCCAGGATCTAAAGCACGGCAATAAGGTTTATGAGCTGAAACTGGCGCTCGACAGGGATCTGATCCGTGCAGTGCTCGAGGAGCAGTGCGCGGAGTACGATGTCCCGCCCATCAACAACACGATCACCAGGATCGACGGGGAGTTCGTCATAGAACAGGGGCAGACCGGACAGCGGGTGAACATCGAGGAATCGCTGAACAAGGCGTACGACTATATCACAGTCGGGTGGGATTACCAGGACGCATCCATAGACCTGGTGATCGATGTGTCGGAGCCGAAGGGAACCGTCGAGGATCTGCAGAAGATGACGGATGTGCTCGGCACCTTTACGACAAGCTACTCCACCAGCAGTTCCGCAAGGTGCAAGAATGTCGAGAACGGCTGTCGGCTGATCAACGGGACGCTGCTCTATCCGGGCGACGAATTCTCGACATACGATGCGATCAAGCCCTTTACGGAGGCGAACGGGTATTATCCGGCTGGATCCTACCAGAACGGAAAGGTGGTCGACAGTTTGGGCGGCGGCATCTGCCAGGTGTCGACGACCCTGTACAACGCGGTGCTGCTGTCAGAGCTCGAAGTGACCGAGCGGCACAACCACTCGATGATCATCACCTACGTGAAGCCTTCGATGGACGCTGCGATCGCGGAATCGGCGGGCAAAGATTTTCGGTTTGTCAACAGATGGGATAATCCGATCTACATAGAGGGCATCACGGAGAACAAACAGATCACGTTCACGATCTACGGCATGGAGCAGCGGGATCCGGGGCGTGTCGTGCGATACGAGAGCGAGACGCTGTCGACAACGCGTCCGGATCACGAGATCATCACGCCGACGACCAGCCAGGGTGTGGGCTACATCAGCGTGGAGTCGGCGCACATAGGTTACACGGCGCAGCTCTGGAAGATCGTGGAGGAGAACGGTGTCGAGGTGAGCCGGGAGGTGATCAACAAGAGCTCCTACAAGGTGTCACCGAGATCGGCGACGGTGGGCGTCAACACGGACAATCCGAACTACGCCGCCCGCATCAACGCGGCGGTGGCGTCGGGGAGCATCGACACCTGCAAGGCGGAGGCGTCAGCGATCAAGGCAGAGATGGCAGCGGTAGCGGAACAACAGGCTGCGATGACGGATGAACAGCGGGCGGCAGCGGAGCAGCAGGCGGCGCTGGATGCGTACTATCAGGCGCTTTTGCAGCAACAGCAGCAGCAACTGTTGGAGCAGCAGGCACAGCAGCAGGCGCAGCCGTGACAGAGGCAGCGCCGAAAGGCTTTGCGAATGAATTTGACTGAGGGGATTTGTGATGAAGTGCGGAAAATTAACAGAGAGCATTTATGAGCGCTCCGTTATAAAAGTCATGAAGACAAATTCAACTGAAAACAGGAAATATTATGATGGCGCAGGACTGGGGGCAGACTGCGCCGTTTTGACGGGCAGTCCGGATCTGGGTATTGCCAGTGTGAAGTGCACGGGGATCGTGTCCGGTCAGGCTTTTGCCTCCGGCAGGGACAAAAAGGTGGTCGTGAGGGCGTATCTGGCGGCGGTCAATCAGATGATCGCGCGCAGCGCGAATGAGGGTGCGCCGGGACTGCACTATACATACGCGAACGTCACGGTGATGATACCGGCAAAGATGCGGGAGATCAAGGTGCGCGGCATGATCGGGGAGGTGTCGCTCCAGGCGGAGGAGACAGGGATCCCGATACTGAGCTGCAACGTCCAGGTGGTGCCGTCCGCCGCGGAACCGTCCGCCGTCTGCGTGGTCAACGCAGGCCTGGAGAACAGGGGTGACGGCGGCATTGCGGCGCCGAAGAAGCGGGCGATGGCGGATGCGGACATCGTGATGACAAAGTGGCTCGGACTTGAGGGGACGGCAGTGATCGCGCAGGGAAGCGCCGAGCAGCTGGGCAGACGGTATCCGGCTGATCTTGTGGAGGCAGCGGCAGGTTTTTACAGGTATCTGTCGGTCGTGCCGGAGGCTGCTACCGCCGTTAAGTCCGGCGCAGATTATCTGCATGCAGCGCGCGGGGGCGGCGTGTTCGGAGGCCTCTGGGAGCTGGCGGCAGCAAACGGCGTTGGACTGGTCGTAGACTTAAAGTGCATACCTGTGCGGCAGGAGACGATAGAGGTATGCGAATTCTTTGATCTGAACCCATATGAATTGTCGGCAGGCGGGAGCCTGCTGGCGGTGACTCAAAATGGCGGGGAATTGGTGCGCAGGCTTGCCGATGCAGGTGTTCCTGCAGCAGTGATCGGAAGGACGACGCAGGGGAATGACCGCATCGTGCGCCACGGGGAGGAGTCGCGCTATCTGGAGCCGGCAGACGGGGACCAGCTATTTGAGTATGATCGACAAAAGGATCAAAAAGAATGATCAAAAGGTTCTAATAAAATGAAAAAAACGGAGGGACGTTTCATGAGAGAACAGATTTTATCGATAATAGAAAAAAACAGCAGGATCGACCTGCATGAGCTCGCGGTGATACTGGGCATGGAGGAGACCGACATTGTAAACGAGATGGAGCAGATGGAGAAGGAGGGGATCATCTGCGGCTACCACACGCTGATTGACTGGGAGAAGACTTCTGTGGAGAAGGTCAGCGCGCTCATCGAGGTGCGCGTGACGCCGCAGCGCGGCAAGGGGTTTGACAGCATTGCGGAGCGCATCTACAAGTACCCGGAAGTGCACGCAGTGTACCTGATCTCCGGCGGATATGACCTGCTGGTGAGCCTGGAGGGCAAGACACTCAAGGAGGTTTCCAATTTTGTGTCGGATAAGCTGTCAACGCTTGACACGGTCATCAGCACGGCGACACACTTTATCCTGAAAAAGTACAAGGATCACGGCACTGTGCTGGATCGGAAAACGTCTGACGAAAGGATGCAGGTGACACCATGAGAAATCCATTATCAAAAATGATCACGACGATCAAGCCTTCGGGCATACGCAGATATTTTGACATTGTGAGTGAGATGAACGACCCCGATGTCATCTCGCTGGGCGTGGGCGAGCCGGACTTTGAGACGCCATGGCATATCAGGGACGAGGGGATTTATTCGCTCGAGAAGGGGCGCACGTTTTATACGGCAAACGCAGGTCTGCTGGAGCTGCGCGAGGAGATCAACAGATACCTCAACAGGCGGTTTGACCTAAACTATGATCCCAAGGATGGCATCCTGGTGACAGTGGGCGGGTCGGAGGCGATCGACATCGCACTCCGCGCCATGGTCGATCCCGGCGATGAGGTGATCATACCGCAGCCAAGCTATGTCTCCTACGAGCCCTGCGCGATCCTTGCAGGAGCAAAGCCTGTGATCATCGAGCTGAAAAACGAGAATCAGTTCCGGCTGACAGCGGCGGAGCTCGAGGCGGCGATCACGGACAGGACAAAAGTGCTGATCCTGCCGTTCCCCAACAATCCGACAGGTGCGATCATGGAGCGCGCGGATCTGGAGGCGATCGCCAGGGTGATAGAGAGACATGATATCTTTGTGCTCTCGGACGAGATCTACGCGGAGCTGTGCTACACGGAGAAGCATGTCTCCATCGCCAATATCCCCGGCATGTGGGAGCGGACTGTCCTGATCAACGGTTTTTCCAAATCCTATGCCATGACAGGCTGGCGGCTTGGATATGCCTGCGGTCCAAAACAGATCATCGAGCAGATGTACAAGATACACCAGTTCTGTATCATGTGCGCGCCGACGACGTCGCAGTATGCGGCGGTCGACGCGCTGAAAAACGGCGACGCGGACGTGCAGATGATGCGCGATTCCTACAATCAGAGGCGCCGCTATCTCGTCAACGCATTCAGGGAGATGGGGCTGGAGTGCTTCGAGCCGTTCGGTGCGTTTTATATGTTCCCGTGCGTGAAGCAGTTTGGCATGACGAGCGACGCGTTTGCCACAAAACTCCTGCACGAGGAGAAGCTTGCGGTGGTTCCGGGAAATGCTTTCGGCGACAGCGGCGAGGGATTTTTGCGCATCTCGTACGCGTACTCACTCGAGAATCTCAAGAAGGCGATCGCGAGGCTCGAGCGCTTTGTCGGGCGTCTTCAATAGATATATCGTTAGGGCGGACAGGTGATCATGAATATCGTATTACATCAGCCGGAGATTCCGGCAAACACTGGCAATATAGGCAGGACCTGCGTCGCGACAGGGACCGTGCTCCATTTGATAGAACCGCTTGGATTCCGGCTGACAGGCAAGGAGCTGCGCAGGGCAGGCATGGATTACTGGGAGCATCTCGACGTGCGCCGGTACATGAACTTCGAGGAGTTTGCGGAGAGAAATCTGGCGCAGAACCCGGAGGCGAGGATCTGGATGGCGACGACCAAGGCGAGGAAAGTGTACACACAGGCGGCGTTTGGCAGAGAGGACTTCATCATGTTTGGCAGGGAGAGCGCAGGGATTCCGGAAGACATTCTGGTGGATCACGAGGACACCTGCATCCGCATCCCGATGCTCGACCGGATCAGGAGCCTGAATCTGTCAAACAGCGTCGCCATCGTGCTCTACGAGGCGCTGAGGCAGCAGGGATTTGCAGGCATGCAGACGGAGGGCGCGCTGCACCGCGCAAAGTGGCAGGACGCAGAAAACGGGTAGGGAAGATTTTCCCTGCCCGTTCTCTGTGTTCAATGCGGGCTGCACTTGGCACAAATCTTTTGCAAAGTATTTTTCAATTACGAGATCATTCGGGATATACATTTTCAAATATATCGGCGAGTGTCATGTGAATGTGCGGAAATGCCCTCAGGCTGATGACCGTCTCCGCATTGTAAAATTCGTCGTCCTTGTCGTCCTCGAGGATATAGCTGTTCGCAAGCCGGTATTTTCCCTGGTCGAGATAGTAGATCTGTACGCCGCACTCTCTGGGCGACACGATCCAGTACTCGGGCACGCCCGCTGCTTCGTAGATATCCTTCTTGACCGTGAGATCCCGCATGGAGGTGGAGGGGCTCAGAGTCTCTGCGATGAACCTGGGAACGCCGGTATAGCTGCCGCCCTTGATCTTCTTTCGGTCGCACACGACCATGATGTCCGGGATGATGTAGTCATCGTTGACATCGGGCTGGTATTGAAAGTCAAGATTTTCCATGAACACGAGGCAGAGACTGTCCTTTAAGCTCGTTTTGATGATCGTGTTGATATTGTTGTTGACAATCCCGTGCAGGTAGTTCGGGGATGGCGACATGTTGTAGATGACACCGCCGATCTTTTCGGTTTTGGGGTTTTCTCCTGCCAATAATGCCATGTTAACACTTCCTTTTCTTCATAGGATGACACTTCTGTCAAAATAAATTTTGTTGTGATCTTATAATAAGTATACCACGATCACCGCAGGGTAACAATCACATTTCTTTTGATTCACTCTTAAGTTTTTGCACAAACATTTCGATATATACTACAAGAGAAATGACGTTGTTGTGATTGCTCGCCGATCAATGTATCTATACGAGTGAACAGCAATGGACTGTCTGCCTCCGGCGGACAGCACAATTATGATAAGACAGGGAAAGAGCAGGGAATGTGTATGAATATTACGGTAGATACGCAGTATTCCGCCTCTGTACCAGTCAACACCGAGTCAACTACAACTACATACAAACCAGCCGCCCAGAGTACGGGAAATGTATCGAGGAGCGGTTACAAACTGGACATCGCTGATAAAGTTATGGATAACGAAGCATACGGAGGTCATGGAATGACCGCTGAAGAAATTATGCAGCAGGCAGCTAATTCAAATGCTCAATCCAAGAAAGACTTTATGATAGTGATGTCCAGCTGCGTTTCAGGGGAAGATCTCCAGAAGATGCAGGAGGAAGGATTCACGCCGGGAAGCACCGACGTGGAGACGTATGTGACGATTGTAGACAGGATCAAGGTGACGCTGGCAAAGGCAGGAGTCGAGGTAACAGGATATAATGACAATCTTGATCTGGATACCATAGAACAGATCGTGGGGAGCAGGACAGACGCGGGAGCACTCGTCAACGAGCTTGTCGGGAAACTCTCGGATGCGCTGCAGGAAAGTGACATGCCAGTCACGGAAGAAAACATCGCAGAGCTTGTGAGCGCGGTGATGGAGGCATCGGGGATCGGGGAACTCTCGGATGATGCCGTCAAGTATCTCGTCGTGAACGGCAAGGCGCCCACGATAGAAAATATCTACAAGGCGCAGTATTCCAGCACGGAGAATATCCGTCAGTCCCAGGGCTACTACAGCGAGGGGCAGGGCAGTTATGGAAAATATTATGCGAAGAAGGCGGACAGCATCAACTGGAGCAATCTTGAGGGACGGATCGATTCCGTTGTGAAAGAGGCGGGGCTTGACACGGATGCCGGGACAAAAGCACAGGCGGCAGCGAATGCGAAGTGGCTTGTCGAGTCCGGTATCGAGCTCAACGCAGACAATCTCATCAAGGTTACGGAGCTGAGAAATCTGCCGCTTCCGATGAGCCGGGATGATATTGCCGCCATGTGCGTCACAGCCATGGAAAACGGCAAGGCGCCGAGCGAGGCGGACATGAGGGGCGAGCGCTCCGTCGCAGAGCAGGCGCATGAGATCGCGGAGCAGGCAGGCAAGATCTCCGACGAGGCAGTCCACGCGGTGGCTGAGTCTGGAAAAGAGATGAATATCAAAAATCTGGCGCAGGCGCAGGAACAGATCGAAAAACAGCAGACCGATGCACCGCAGCCAGAGTCCTGGCATGTCGGCAGCGCTGACATGGCTGGGACAGACAGAGCGACAGATACAGCAAATGAATATGATACAGATACAGCGGCCGGGGGGGCGAACGCCGAGGCGCTGAAGGAAGTGCAGGCAAGGCGCCAGCTCGAGGAGATCCGTCTCATGATGACGGAGGAGGCGAACAGGCATCTCCTGAAAGCGGGGATCTCGATCGACACGACCGAGCTTTCCAAGCTCGTGGACGCACTCCGGGCAGCGGAGGAGCGCATCAACGCAGTCCTCTTCCAGGGAGAGAGCGCGGAGGAGAATGCAGAGCGCGCATTATTATATGAAGAGACACTGACCAGGACAAAGGAGCTGTCCGGTATGCCCGCGGCAGTGATCGGCAGGATCCTGTCGAAGTTTTCCCAGAGCACACTGCTCCATATCCATGAGGCGGGCAGGACGCTCCAGAACCAGTTGGAAAACCAGTTAAACCAGCAGGGCAATAAAAATGCAGGCCAGAACCCGGAGCAGCAGCAAAAGGCGTCCGCGGCGTACGAGACGCTGATGACGGAACCGCGCAGGGATCTTGGCGACCGGATCAGCAAGGCATTTGGCAATATCGACGATATCCTCACCGATCTGGGGCTTGAGACGAGCGAGTCAAATAAGCGCGCAGTCCGGATCCTGGGCTACAACCGCATGGAGATCAACGAGGACAATATCAATGCGGTCAAGGAAGCGGACAGCCGGGTGACTGGGGTGATCAGCAGGATGACACCGGCGACCACGCTCCAGATGATACGGGAGCAGAAAAATCCGCTCGAGATGACCATGGAGGAGCTCGAGGCGTACCTGGACAGCAAGGACGCCGATCCCGCCAGGGATGCGGAAAAATACGCAAAGTTTCTGCAGCGCCTTGACAGGACCCACAACATCAGCGCGGAGGAGCGGGAAGCGTACATTGGTATCTACAGGATGTTCCGCCAGATCGAGAAATCGGACGGCGCAGTGATCGGAAGCCTTGTGGCGAGCGGCGCGCAGATGAACTTCAAGAACATGCTGTCCGCGGTTCGCACGGCGGCGGACAAAAATATGGATGTGCGCGTTGACGACGGATTTGGCGGGCTGGAGCAGCTCATCACAAAGGGCAAGGCGATCGATACACAGATCAACGCAGGATATCACCAGCCGCCAGACCGTCAGTCCGACAGGAACGATGCGGATGCAGCGGCACAGGAACAGTATTATGCGAGACTTTCCGGTGAGATCAACGATGAACTTGCCGGCAGGACAGACTTTTCACAGGTAAGATCGACCGACATTACGGACGAGACGACGATAGAAGCGTTCGCGGACACAGTGAAGGCGGCGCGCGCGACAGATGACGGGGAACAGGTGCGGCAGGAAAAGGCGGAGGATCTCAAGAGCTTCCAGCGGGATATGCACGAGGTGGAGCAGATTGACGAGCAGATCATCAATGCGCTGATCGACTACGGTCAGAACATCAATGTGGACAATATCCAGGCGGCGTCGACACTGATCTTTGAGCGCGGATCCCTGTTCAGGCAGATCATCAACGGAAACACAGAAGGCTCCGGCGACGATGACGCGGAGACAGCCGATGCGGCAGACAGTGAGCAGACAGACAGCGGATTGCTGGCGCTTGGGGACAGCTTCGTCGAAAATCTGACGGATGCGGGGCGCGCAGGGGTGTCGTACAAGGAGATCATCAGCGAGGCGAACAAGGCGGTCGAGCAGATGCTCTACACAGGCAGTGCCGACAATGCAAAAATTGACGTGAAGGCTGCAAAGGCGCTGTACAAAGGGCTTTCCCTCGCAGGAAATCTGGCGAGAGAAGAAAACTACGAGATTCCCATGAACATCAAGGGTGAGATCACTTCTGTGAACCTCAAGATCTACCACAATGCGTCGCAGACCGGCAAGGTCGCAGTGACGCTCGACACAGAAAATCTCGGCAAGGTGGCGGCAGAATTTGATGTCACCAGGGATCGAATATCGGGAATGATCGTGTACGAGAACCGCGCAGGAAAAGCGGAGCTGGCACGGCTCGAGGAAGCAGTGAGACAGGAGCTTGGCAGGGCGGGTGACAGGAAGACCGGCATCAGTCTGGTGCACGCCAGGTCAGTTGATTTGAATAAATTTGGGCAGGACAGGGACGCAAAGAGCACGGCGGACGCCGCGAAAGCTTCGACAAGTGAGCTGTATCAGACAGCAAAAGCATTTTTGACAGCCCTGAAAGCAGTGTGATGGTCTGAAAAGATCTTCACCGGGCGATCCCGTATGCGGTTTTGCAGGGACAGGGCAGCACAGGCACAGATTATTTGAAAAGTTCCACAGGAGAGAGGAAAATGCATGAGAATTAATTACAACGTTTCATCAATCATAGCAAAAAATGCAATGAATAACAACGACAAGAGAGTGACTGCATCCACCAAGCGGCTGTCGAGCGGCTACAAGATCAACAGCGCGGCGGACAATGCAGCCGGTCTTGCCATCGCAAGGCGCATGAACGCGCAGATCAAGAGCCTTCAGGAGGCGAACCAGAGCGCCAACGACGGTCTGTCCGCGCTGAACACGGCGGATGGTGCCATGGCGGAGATCCACGACATCCTGCAGCGCATGAACGAGCTTGCGATCCAGTCTGCAAACGGTACGAATGCAGACTCGGACAGGGAAATGATACAGAAGGAGATTGATCAGCTTGTGAGCGAGATCGACCGGATCGCGGAAACGACGGAGTTCAACTCGCAGAGTCTGCTGGATGGGAGCTTTGCATTCAAGGCATACGCGAACATTGACAATGTCAAGGTGATGTCCCACACAGAGGGTGTCGCGACAGGGACGTATGTGATCGGTCAGCTGAAATATAGTCACTATGAGGACACGACGACCCGGTACTCGCTGGAGGAGACAAAGATCAAGGATCCGGACGGAAAAGTGGTCGATATCACATACGAGCGGGTTGAAGAGCAGAAGACAGAGAAAGAGCGGTATGAGGTCAACAACGATAAGGATCTGTTGAAGGATAGCCTTGTGACGAGCGCGTCGATCGGCAAGTATGAGACAGATATCGATCAGATCAAGGCGTTTCCGGAAGGTTCCAAGGTCACTGTCGAGGATGAGAATATCGTCATCAAGGCACAGGGCAATTTTGAGATCAAGATCTCGGTGAATGACAGGACACCGATCGATAATACCGCAGGCGGGGCGACAACGACATCGAAGCCAAGCTCAGCCAACAACCCGCAGACAGGCGCGGTGGACAGCATAACCACCACATACAAGAACAGCGCGACAGGCGGCACAGTAGTCACCACCACATCGTTCAGCTCTGTGGAATGCTACAGGAATATCGCGGTGAAGGGTGACGACGGGAAGCGGTATAACATCGGCGAACTCAACTTCTTCAAGAATGTCGATTCCGCGGGAGACGAACTTGCAGGGCAGGATGCGGAAATATATACGGATTACAGGGGCGACAACGGCAAGAGCCTGAAGGATGATTTCGCGGAATATTTTAAAACTAAGAATCCGGGATGCGCCGTCAACATTGACAAAGTTGAGTGGGACGAAGCCAATAATACGTTTTCGATCGAGTATACGACGATCGACGGAAAGACAGGGACAAAAGTGCCCGGCAATACCGCCAGCTTTGAACTGTACAAGGACACCAACGAGTACGGCGCGGAAATGGCGACGCAGAAGACGCTCGACGATTTCCTCTACACCAAAACGATGACTACCTGCACAGAGTACACGATCGGAAACAATACGGCAGATGACTGTCTCAAGATCGATGTGACCGGTATGGGTGCGATGATCGTGCAGGTGGGTGCGAACGCAGGTCAGTATATGGAGTTGGAGATCCCCTCGATGAGCGCGGCGAACCTCGGCGTGGATCGCATCGACCTCACGACAGAGGAGTCGGCGCGCCTGGCGATCGATGATGTGAGCGACGCGATCGTCCAGCTGTCCGCGATCCGTTCAAGGATCGGTGCATACTCCAACCGTCTGGAGCACACCATCACCAATCTGGACACGACGGAGGAGAACATCACCTCGGCGTACTCGCGCATCATGGATGTGGATATGGCAGCCGAGATGACAGAGTACTCGACTGTACAGGTACTCGTACAGGCGTCCACATCGATGCTTGCACAGGCAAACGAGAGACCGCAGCAGGTATTGCAGCTGTTACAGTAGAAATCCATAGGAACTGCAGAAAGACAAGAGATACAGTCAGACAGGTCGTAACAGTTCCTCAATACAAATCAGAAACAGAAAGGTCAGGTTATTGGCATGACAAAGGAAATGAAACAGATCTTCACGAGACGGATCACACACGCGAACCGCACACAGCTGGTTGTGATCCTGTATGATATGATCCTGACATATTTGAAAGACGCTGCAGCCGCCCAGAGCATCGGCTGCAGACAGGAATTTAAAAAGGGCATGCAGTGTGCCAGAAACTGCATATCCGAACTGAGGTGCAGCCTGGACTTTAACTATGACTTGTCGAGAAATCTATTCGCGATATATGCGTTTGCGGACAGGGAGCTTGCGCACGATATGAACGGCATCAGCGCGGAGCAGCTTGACCAGATTATCGGCATGTTTCAGAAGCTGCGGGATGCGTATCACACCATCAGCAGGGAAGATCAGTCACGGCCGCTTATGGAGAATGCACAGGATGTATATGCAGGGTTAACATACAGCAAGACAGATGTCAACGAGAGCCTGCAGCAGTACGGTACAGCGAGAGGGTTTTGCGTGTGATCGATGTCCCCTGGGGCGGTTACGCGATCGGCTGCTGCACAAGCGGTTTGGTGTCACAGAATTCAGGGGAGTCCATATGATACTCCTCGTAGAGCTGCATCTGTGCCGCCTGCTGCAGCAGAAAACGATAACGTTTCAGCGCGGAGTTGACTTCATAGATATAACAGTCGATCAGGTCAGGATCCGTTACATTGTCAAAACCGGAATATGCGATCTCCAGGGCACATTGTGTCTTGCGGATATCATCGAGCAGCATGTCGCGCGGCGTGCGGGGCTGGGAATCTGCATTTACAGCGGGGTTAAGTATACCTTTCAGACTGAAATATGTTTTCATAGGGATGTCCTTTCTCAACGATTTATATAAAACAGTATAGTCCTAAAAAAGGAAAAATATGCATGATAATTTCATGTATATTTTTCTTTTTTATGCACATGGGCACCCAGGAAGCATGTCAGCAGAAGCTGACGGGTGCCCCCGTGTTTGAATATCTTTATTCGACGAAATGAGGTAAGCGGTCTTTCATTTTATATCATATTTATAGCGATCATTGCAATTTCAGACGTTATACATGAATTATTGCATGGTGCAGGCTGGGGCGGTTGCAAGTGGAAAAGCTTTCCATCAGATATGATAACAATTTGTGAGAGATCTGTGGCAAATTTGAATCAAATTTCGTAAAATTTCGCAATGTAAAAATCAGCATAAAAAACAGCGTAATATATGACAGAAAGACAAGCGGATTAGCTGATCTGTTTGGCAGAAATGCACAATAAAAAAATAGTTGTGCGAATTATTACATTTCGAGTGGACAAATTCTCTGGATCCGATATAATCAAAACTGTTCCGGCGAGATAAGGGCTCGGAACATCACGCACCATTTTCGGTGAATCACTCTACTTTAATCAGGAAAGGAAACGTATGGTATGGGAATCCTCATAGGTGTGTTTTGTGTTGTCATTTTTATGGACTGGCGTTATTACAGGATCCCGAATGTCTGCATCTTCATCGGTACAGCGGCAGGCCTTGTCACGGCATACAGCTCATGCCACGCGGCGGGATTTCTGGGATCCGTCGGTACTGCGGCTGTGATCTTCCTGGCATTTTATCCCTTTTATCTGATGGGGACGCTGGGGGCGGGAGATGTCAAACTCTTCATGATGACAGGCTGTTACAGTGCATGCATGGAGCCGCACGGATTTGTGCATTACATGTTTGTCACGATGGCGGTCGCGGGAGCGATATCGGCTGTGAAGATGATCGTCTATACAGAGAGCAGGGAGCGGCTTTTTTATCTGATGCGGTATCTCAGGAAAGTGGTGATGACGGGCGTGGTTGACCAATATCAGATCGACCGGGCACAGAAGCGCTGTGTCGTGCGTCTGTCGATCCCGGCATTTATCAGCCTGATTATGATGTGTGCCGGCGTGTATGCGTGAAGTAAAAGTTTGGCAAAAGCTCGGAAATAAGTACGGACAGGATCACGAGGAGGGACAAGGCATGAAAGTAAGGCAGCTGGCGATCTGCGACAGTGACAGCGGATATCTGAGAATGCTGCAGGCATATTTGCAGAGGAGGAACCCGGCAGATTTTGAGATACTGATATTTGATGCGGTACATAAAGCACTGGAGGCGAGCCACAGGACGCCGTTCGAAATATTGCTTGTGGGAGAAGGGATCTATGACACAGATGTCGCAAAGATCAGCGCCGCAAAGCGCTTTGTCCTGCAGGAGGATGGATTGAAGGAGATTGCAGGCTGCAGCGTGATCGCGAAGTATCAGTCCATGGAGCGCCTGATTGCACAGGTGCTCGAGGAGTACGCGCTGGACGGGAGCTGTGGCAGCGTGGAGAGACGCGGAAAGAACCGGACAAGGCTCGTCAGCTTCTACTCACCGGACAGGCACCGAGGGCAGAGTGTGGCAGCGCTGGGGGCGGCGCAGGTTCTTGCGGAGGATGGGGATCAGGTGCTGTATCTGAGCATGATGCCGTTTGCGGGTTTTGAGGAGCTCCTGCAGACAGAGTACGACGCGGATGTGACAGATTTCATGTACTTTGTGCTGAATCACTCCGAAAAACTGTTATGCAAACTGGACAGCATCAAGCGATCGATCCGCGGTGTCGACTATCTGCCCCCGGCACTGGATTACGAAGATCTGGTCGCTATCGACAGGAAGGATTGGGAGACTGTGGCGGATCTTTTGCTGTACAGCAGCGATTACACGTACATCGTGATAGATTTGTCGGAGACCTGTAAGGGATTTTACGATCTGCTCGAAAGCAGCGACCAGGTGTATCTGCTCACGGACAGCGACAGTGTGTGCGGACGTGCAATGCTGTCACATTTCAGGCACCTGCTCCGCGCAAAGGAGTGGGACGGGATCCTCGCGCGCACGGTGGAATTTGAACTGCCGCCAAACTGGGAGAGGCAGTGTGGGATGCTGGAAAATCTGGCGGCATCGCCCGTCGGAATCTGCATGAAAGGGGTGCTGGGCAGGAGATGAGCAAGGCGCAAAAGTCAGAGCGGTATGAGGCGTGCAGGGAATATATCAGTGAGCATGTCAGGCAGCAGATCGACCTTTCGAGGGAGGTGGATGATCTCGAGATCCGGGAAATGATCGATGAACTGATCATACAGATGGGCAGGAAATATGCCCTGTCCCTGAAACAGCGGCAGGAGCTTGGCAGGAGTGTGTTTCATTCCATCAGAAAGATGGATGTGCTCCAGGAGCTGGTGGACTGCGACGAGGTGACGGAGATCATGGTAAACGGGACAGAAAATATTTTTGTCGAGAAGGCGGGGCACATCTACGAGTGGGACAAACGCTTCGAGACGCGGGAAAAGCTCGAAAACGTAATACAGCAGATCGTGGCAAAGTGCAACAGGGTAGTCAACGAGGCGTCCCCGATCGCCGATGCACGGCTCGAAAACGGATCGCGTGTCAACATTGTGCTGTCTCCGGTGGCGCTGAATGGTCCGATCATCACGATACGTCGTTTTCCCGATCATCCGATTTCCATGGAGGATCTGATCCGCTTCGGATCGCTCACGGCAGAGGCGGCAGAGTTTCTGGAAAAGCTTGTCGCTGCGGGCTACAACATTTTTATAAGCGGGGGGACCGGCTCCGGAAAGACAACGTTTCTCAACGCGCTGTCCCAATATATTCCAAAGACAGAGCGTATCATCACGATCGAGGACTCCGCGGAGCTGCAGCTGCAGGATATTCCCAATCTGGTGCGCCTCGAGACGAGAAATGCCAACATGGATGGCGCGCGTGAGATCACGATCCGCGATCTGATCAGGTCATCCCTCCGCATGCGCCCCAACCGGATCATCGTCGGAGAAGTGCGGGGGAGCGAGGCGATCGACATGCTGCAGGCTCTGAATACCGGGCATGACGGAAGTCTTTCAACCGGTCATGCGAACTCTTCAAACGATATGCTGACGCGCCTTGAGACGATGGTGCTGATGGGGATGGATCTTCCGCTTGCGGCGGTGAGGCGCCAGATTGCGTCAGGTGTGGATGTCATCGTGCATCTTGGCAGACTGCGCGACAAGTCGCGGCGCGTTCTCGAGATCGTGGAGATCATGGGTTTTGAAAACGGTGAAATCGTCACGCTGCCGCTGTACCAGTTCCAGGAGACGGGGGAGGAAAACGGCAGGGTTTCGGGTGTGCTCGCCAGGGTGAACGAGCTGACGCACACAGGGAAGCTGTACGCTGCGGGGATAAGTATTGCCTAAGATAAAGAAGGAGATCAATCATGATAAGACCAGGAAATAAGAAAACGATCGCAAGGGGGCGTCTGCCGCCGGAGACAGATTACACGAGCTACACATTTTCCAAGTACGAGATCGCCCTGCATCTTTTGTGCGGGGGCATGTTCATGGCGGTGGTCAGCTGGCTCTTTTATGACAGTGTGGCCGCGTGGGTGCTGCTGATGCCGCTTGTCATTCTGTCTTTTAAGGACAGGGGAGCGGCGGAGTGTGGGAAGAGAAAGCGGAAACTTGAAGTTGAATTTCGCGATGTGATCTTGAGTGTCTCGTCGAATCTGCAGGCAGGCTACAGCGTCGAGAATGCGTTCCAGGAATCCTATCGGGATACGGTGCTGCTGTATGGCAGGGAGTCGGTGATGGCAAAGGAGCTTCGGCTCATCTTCCGCAAACTCAGCAACAACGAACAGCTTGAAAACGCGCTCGCAAACCTTGCAGACAGGAGCGGTGTGCAGGATATCAGAGATTTTGCGGACATCTTTCAGATCGCAAAGAGAGGCGGGGGAGATATGCGGGGGATCATCGCGAATACGGCGGAGATCATTGGTGATAAGCAGGAGATACGGCGCGAAATCGAGACCGTGGTGAGTGAGAAGCGGCTGGAGCAGCTGATCATGAGATATATTCCTTTTGTGATTATCTTCTATATTTCGCTGACCACAAAAGGATATTTCGAAAGTCTGTACCACAATATCTTTGGCTGGGTTCTGATGACCGGGGCGCTTGCTGTCTACGCGGCGGCATGCCGGATCTCGGACAAGATCCTGGATATAGAGGTATAGGCTTTGGGATCTGCGGGTGTGAAGCCGGCATGAAATGAGAGAGAGGGGTGATGCAGTTGCGTGTGCGGTTTGCAGGATGGCTGTACGCCAGATTGGAGGCAATGCAGAGAAAGCCGGATAAGATCCTGTATAACAGTGTGGTCCGGGAGGATCTGCAGACACTCGAGCCTGCGGGAGATACACAGGCAAGGCAGAAGGCGTATGTGATCGGTAAGATCTCAGTCTGCGGTCTGGTCGCGGCAGTCGGTGTGATATTGTCCACTGCATTGTGGATAAAGGACGGAATGGCGTCAAAGATTGTTGATAACCGAATCGAGCGCAATGTGTACGGGGAAGGAAAAAAGAGTGTGACACTTGTGGCAGATGACGGGGAAAGCAGATATCAAGTCCCGGTCACGCTGTCCGAGCGAAGTTTTTCCCGGGAGGAACTGACGCGGATGTCGGAGGAAGCGGTGGCGCAGCTCAAAAAAACGATCCTGGGATCGAACGAAAGTTTTGATGTGATCGCATATGACCTGCAGCTGGCAGACAGTGTGGAGGGCTACCCGTTTACGGTGGAATGGCGCACGGACGATATGTACATGGACTATACAGGACATCTTGTGCAGGACACATTGACAGAGCCGGTTCTGATGGAGCTGGCGGCGGTATTGTCCTGTGAAAGCTTTGAGGTCGAGCACAGGTGGGCGGTCATGATACACAGCAAAGCAGTACAGCCGGGAGCGGAGGAGCATCTTGCCAGACAGATCATTGAACTGGAGGAGAAGAGCCGCGAACAGCAGAGTATGACCCTTCCGTCAGTGAGCGGGGACAAAAGGCTCCAATGGAGCTACAGGAGAAATTACAGAGGACTTTTGTTTCTGGCGGCGACACCGATCCTTGTGATTTTGATCTACCACTGCAGGGACAGGGATCTTCACAGGCAGGTGGAGGACAGGGAGGAGCAGATGCGCACGGATTATCCTGAGATCGTCAGTGCCCTGGCGCTGCTGCTCGGTGCCGGAATGACAGTTCCAAACGCGTGGGATAAGATCGCAAGGGACTACAAGCGGCGGCGCGGGGAGGGCGGCAGCAGGCGGTATGCCTACGAGGAAATGCTCCTGACGGTCTATGAGATGGAGAGCGGTGTTGCACAGGCACAGGCGTACGAGCGTTTTGGCAGACGGTGCCGTGTCGCAAGTTATAACAAGCTTGCGACTATGCTGTCGCAGAACATCAGAAAGGGTGCTGCCAATCTGCCGCTCCTGCTAAAGGAGGAGGCTGCCGATGCCTTTGAGGAGCGCAAGCACACAGCGAGAAAGCTCGGTGAAAAGGCGGGAACAAAGCTGCTGGTGCCCATGATGATGCTCCTGGGGATCACGATGGTCATCATCATGGTGCCGGCATTTAAGACTTACTTTTAATATTTATGGCATCAGTTTACTACTTTTGAAAATTTGTCTGGATCGCTGTTTGGAATGCAATCAATATTCATTTTGGATCCCGAAAAACATGGATTGTTGAATGTTTGTTTTGCATCTAACTACTAAGATATGTCTTTTGCAAAAACTTGTAAACTGCTGATATTCATTATAAAAACATAAAAAACATCAAAAACATTTTGGAAAGAAGAGGAGAAGAGATCATGAGAAATTTAAGAAGCTTTATGAGAGAAGAAGATGGAATGGGAACAGTTGAAGTCGTATTGATCATCGTCGTGCTCGTCGCGCTTGTAGCGATTTTCAAGGAGAGTATCAAGTCGCTGGTGGAGAAGATACTCAAGAAGGTCACAGACAATGCAAACAAGATTTGATGCATATCTGACAGTGTACCTGTCCCTTATTTTTGGCATTGTCCTGTCGCTGCTCTTCGTCTTGATCGAGGGCGCGGCGATAGGCGCCGTAAGGGCGCAGGCGGAGCTTGTGGCAGACCTGGGGCTGGACTCGGTGTTTGCGGAGTACAGCAGGGAGATCCTGGATCAGTATGATCTGTTTTTCGTGGATTCTTCCTATGGCAGCGTGAACGGCGGCACAGGTATGGTAGAGAGGCGTCTGGCAGATTACATGAGCTACAATATGACCCCGGATAAAGGGCTTGTGATGCCTTTTGAGCACAATCTGTTAAGGCTGGAGAACCCTTATCTCGAGATATCGGAGGTGTCCTGTGCGAGTGACGATGAATGCATGGTGTGGAAGGCACAGGCAGTGGAGTTCATGAAAGCAGTCTACGGCGGGGATCTGGTATCAACTGTGCAGGAACATATCGATACCGTGAAGAGCAACGGGCTGACCGAAAAGGACGCCGCAGGCGAGATCGCGGCGCAAAAGCAGGCGCTGGAGGAGGCTCTGGGCAGGAAGGGCATCGTGGAGTTTGGGGCGGAGAGCAGTGAAGGGTATTCTTACCAGAAGGTCTCCGGCGCATTTGACAGGCTGGCTGGCGGAGGGATCCTGGCATTGGTGTTTCCGGGCGGCGGGCACATATCCGGCGCAGTGATGGATGCGGGACCGTACTTTTCCGCGCGCAAAAGGAGCGGAGTGATCAACAAAGGAATCGGTCTGCATGAAGGGATCGACAGACCGGACAATCTCGTCGACGAACTGATATACGGCGAGTATCTGATGAAGAAGTGCGGCAATTTTATACAGCCGAAGGACACCGGGCTGTTAAAGTACCAGATTGAGTACATTCTGTATGGTTTTAACAGCGATGCCGGAAATATGAGACGCAGTGTGGAGTTGCTGTTTGCACTCCGATCGGCGGCAAATCTCAGCAGTATCTGCACGGATTCTGCCAGGCGATCGCAGGCGGAGATGGCAGCGACAATCATCTGTGTGCTGCTGCTGTCCCCGGAACTGATCGACGTGATGACGGCAGTGATCCTCGGCGTGTGGGCGCTCACGGAGACCGTGTCGGATATGCGGCAGCTCCTGGCGGGCAAAAGGGTGCCCCTGATCAAGGGGAGCGCGGACTGGAATACAGGCTTGATCGATCTCTTTACAGGCAGTATCCCTGACGGCGGCGAGGGCGCGTCGGGATTGACATACCAGGATTATCTGAGAGTGTTTCTCGGGCTGATGAACAAGAATACCAAGGCGGCGAGGAGCCTTGATATTGTGGAGATGGATATCAGACAGACCGCGAACAATGAAAATTTCCGGATAGACAGGTGCATGGATTATATGATGGTACATTTTGGTTTTCAAGATGCAGACGGTCACGATTTTGTCTTCTGGAAAAAGATGTGCTACCAGTAGAACGCGTGAAAAAGGCAGAGGAGTGGGAGGATGTTCTTTTCGATGCAGGATAGGGAAGAAAATAAAATGAACTTGATAAATATAACAGATCGGAAGGGAGGAATCTTGCTCTCCACAAAAAAACGTAGACATTTTCCTGTCTGTGCAATTAAAAGAATATCCTCCTGCTCCCCGTGTCCAAAGCTGCATAGGGGGCAGAGGGCGAGCATGACCGTAGAGGCATGTCTCGTGCTGCCGTTGTTTCTTTTCGCATTTCTAAACATCATATCTATTGTAGAGATTTACCGGTTACAGGGAAATATGAGTGCCGCGATGCACGACACTGCCAGGCAGATGGCAGTGTATGGCTACGAGTACCGGCAGATCCGGGGAGGCTCGGCGGGGGCAGCCGAATCGCTCGGCTTGACATATCTATATGCGGCGGGGAAGATCAGGACAAAGCTTGGGACAGCTTACCTGGACAATGCCCCGATTGCAGGAGGCGCCTCGTCCATCTGCTGGCTGCGGTCGTCCGTGATGCAGCAGGATGACTGTATCGATCTGATCGCAGAGTACCGCATAGAGCCGCCTGTGCCGTTGATGGGCTACCGGCAGCGCACCATGTTCAACAGGATGCGCACGAGGGCGTGGACCGGATATGACGGTGCTGTCAACGGCATAGACAGCAGTGAGACCCAGGAGGAGATCGTGTATATCACACCGGATGGAGGTGTATTTCATCGTTCCAGGGCATGCAGTTATTTAAAGCTTTCTATTGCGGCAGCCAGCAAGAGCTTTCTCGACACGCAGCGGAACCAGGACGGGGATAAGTACTATCCCTGCGGAGAATGCGGGCGCTATTGCGGCAGTACAGTCTATATCACGGATTACGGGAACCGGTATCACGCCACGCTGGGATGCAGCGGTCTGAAACGGACGGTCATGGCAGTACCGATAACGGAGACTGGCAGCAGGGGGGCGTGCAGCAAGTGCGGATAACAGAAATAAAAGATATATAAATAGTATTATAATATATATTATTATATGTATTACATATTTGGCTGATGCTTTAAACGCATGTGATGAATTTGGGATAAAAGATTTGAGTAGGGACTCAAAATGAAAAGGCGGAATAAAAGTTCTGAAATAGGAGACGAAAAAGAAGTTTGAAATAAGATTTTTCGATAAGAGTACGAAAAGGAGTTAGAGAATGGATGCAGGATTACAGTTGATGGTTTATAGGATTTTGATGGCGGCGATCGGTCTTGTGCTGTTTGCGGCGGGGATCGTGGATATCAGGCGGAGACAGATCGGCAGGGTGCAGCTCCTGATCCTGCTGCTGCTGTGCTGCGCGGTGATCCCCCTGAAAAAGGAGTTTGGCGTGGTGGATGCGGTGGGCGGGCTGACGATCGGACTCTGTGCAGTCGGGGTGTCCGTGGCGACAAGGGAGCAGATCGGGAGAGGCGATGGCATCGTGATCGCCGCGGTGGGTATCGCGCTTGGCGCGCGCAAATGCCTTCTTGTCGTGTTTGCCGCGTCGTTTGTGATGTGCATCGCGGCGATCGTTATCCTCGTTTTCAGAAAGGGCGGCAGACAGACGCGGCTACCGTTTCTGCCGGCGGTCTTTGCGGGGTATCTGCTATGTGTGATGCTTTGAGAAGGCAGTGTGAGGCGGCGTATTTCACGGTGGAGGCAGCATTGATCCTGCCTGTGGCGATGCTTTTTACCGTGATGATGATCTTTCTGGCATTTTACAGCTACGACAGGTGCGTCATGGAGCACAGTGCATACGAGGCGGCAATGCGGGGGACGAGCAGTCATTTCAGGACGGCTGCTGAGGCGGAGACGGCAGCGCGCGCGGCTGCAGCGGGACTTGTCGAGGGAAAGCTGTTTGCCATACGGGATCTTAGCTATGATGTGGCGGTTGACGCGGGAAGCGTGACCGTAACATATCACTGCGGCGTCGATATGCCGCTTGTCACATGGCTTGGAGAGTATGTGTCAGGGATCGACATGACTATGGATATCAGCAGGAGTGCAAAGCGCCTCAGACCGTCGAGGACGGTCCGCGACTGCAGGATATTAAACAGGCTGATTGCGGGGAAATAGGAAATGCGCTATGGTTTGAAGGGACTTGGAGGAGTGGCATGAGAGAAAATATGCCTGAGATCAGCTTCGAGAGGAGCATGAATCACAATTATATGATATTGAGTCAGTGCAGTTTTTTTGGGAAGGATGGGGACCAACGCGGGGATTATCGGACGAAGATGCTGCTGGAGAACCGTATTCCGGGGCTTTTGCCCGTCACACACAGGCTGATCAACGGGGAGAGCAGGTATTATTATGAGATCAATTCTCTGCAGTCGCTGGACAGGCTTTATGACAAATCGGAAATTCGATATGACGGGCTGAGACATCTGATGACAGGCTGTGTGGATCTTTTTGACAGGCTGGAGGAATATCTGCTGGATGGGACACAGATCATCATAAGACCGGAACTGATCTATATTGATGTGGAACGGATGGAACCGTATTTTGTGTGCTACCCGCACTATGAGGGGGACGTGCGGATCTCCTTCATGGAATTTATCGACCAGCTGCTCACCAGGATCGATCACACAGACGAGTGCGCGGTGATGCTCGGCTATCAGATCTATCGCTATACCAGGAATCCCAATTACGTTATCAGCGAGATCAGAAATATGATGGGACATGTCATTGCCGATCTCGCACACAGGGAAAACGATGCCGCGCAAAGCCGTCCGGAGCCAACAGGGTATGTGTCAGATGCCGAAGATGCTGACGAATACAATATCTGCAGGGCGGACGGGCATGGAAGATCCGGCGGACAGGCTGAAATAGACGACACTGCTAGGACACCGGATCCCTATGCGGGGTACTCCTTTGAGGAGGAAGCGGGTGCGGCGGTGCGGGCAGATCACGCGGAGAAAACGAGGAAGATCGGGGATTTGATCGGCGGGATCTTCTGCATCTTTGTGTCATTGTGCTCCGGTGCGATCATACTGGGCGCGCGTCTGATACATTCCTTTACACTTGGGGGGAACAGTGAGCTGTACCTGTACTGTGCGGCGGGGATGGCGATCGCGGCAGCCGTATTATTTTTTTCGTGTTATGTCAAAAAAAGGCGGCAGGACAGAACAAGGGAGCAGCCGGATGAGGACGAAGACAGCGATGACTGCATATTTTATACGGCTGCCGGAAGTGCTCCTGACGACGGCAGATCCTCTGGCAGCCAGAGGGAGAGCTGCCGGCAGGAGGCGGATCGGCACGGCGGCATCCTTCGGGCGGCGGGCAGTGCAGGAACCGGTGAAAGCCATCCGGCACGGAGCGCCTGCGGTGAGACCGTGTATTTGGGGGAGGGGATCGTGGAGGAGCGCCTGCTGTGCGGACGCATGAACGGGAGGGAAGTCAGTCTCTCTCTCGACAGGCTTCCCATGACGGTCGGAAAGCTCGCGAATGTGTCGGATTTTGTGATCGATGACGCGGCTGTCAGTAAAATGCACGCGCGCTTTGAGGAGCGCGACGGGAGAGTCTACGTCCGCGATCTCAACTCGACGAACGGGACCGTGAGAAACGGAGTACTCCTGGAAGTGAACCAGGCGGTGGCGCTGGAGCCCGGCGACAAACTCCGGTTTGGAAGAACGTGCTTTACGTATTGTTAGTGTATCGTCCACCCGTTGATCATAGCAACGGATGATATGTTCATATTGGATCATTATGACTTTTTGTTTGACTAAAATATTTTAAAATTGAATAAACAATAAGCTTGCAATACGGCAGCCTAATTGTTATAATGACGATATATGGAAGTGTTGCCGCAGTCTGGATATAGAATTGTCACAAAGCGGTTTAATAATGTTATCGAAAACAGGAGGGTACAAATTTATGGGACTTGATGCAAAAAATGCGATTGAGACTGGCAGGACTGCACTTGGTATTGAGTTTGGTTCGACCAGGATCAAGGCGGTATTGATCGATGAGGAACACGAGGTGCTTGCCATCGGAAACCATGACTGGGAGAATCAGCTGGTGAACAATATCTGGACCTACAGTCTCGATGCGATATGGAAGGGGCTTCAGGACTGCTATCAGGATCTGGCGAAGTCTGTGCAGGAGAAGTACGGCACGCAGATCAGGACGCTTGGTTCCCTCGGGTTCAGCGCCATGATGCACGGATATATGGCATTTGACAAGGCAGGGGAGCTTTTGGTGCCTTTCAGGACGTGGAGAAACACGATCACGCAGGAGGCGAGTGAGAAGCTCACGGCGCTCTTCAACTATCACATCCCGCAGAGATGGAGCATTGCGCATCTGTATCAGGCGATCCTCAACGGTGAGGAGCACGTTGGAGACGTTGATTTCTTCACAACTCTTGCCGGCTATATCCACTGGCAGCTGAGCGGTGAGAAGGTGCTCGGCGTCGGTGAGGCGTCCGGTATGTTTCCGATCGATATCGGAACAAAGCGCTTTAACGAGCGGATGATCAGACAGTTTGACGAGCTTGTCGCAGACAAAAACTTCCCGTGGAAGCTTGCGGATATCATGCCGGAAGTGCTGGTTTCCGGAGACAGGGCGGGCACTTTGTCGGAGGCGGGCGCAAAGCTCCTCGACGTGACGGGCACACTGCAGGCGGGTATCGCGATGTGTCCTCCGGAGGGCGATGCCGGCACAGGCATGGTTGCGACAAACAGTGTGGCACAGCGCACGGGCAACATATCGGCAGGCACATCTGTGTTTGCGATGGCAGTTCTCGAGAAAGACCTGTCGAAATCCTACGATGAGCTGGATCTGGTGACGACGCCCGACGGCAGCCTGGTGGCGATGGTTCACTGCAACAACTGCACTTCCGACCTGAATGCGTGGGTGAACCTGTTCAGGGAATTCCAGGAGACGATGGGACAGAAGGTTGACATGAACGAGCTTTATGGAACGCTCTACAGGAAGGCACTCGAGGGCGATGCGGACTGCGGCGGACTCCTGGCGTACGGTTACTTCTCCGGCGAGCATGTGACAGGGTTTGAGGAGGGCAGACCGCTCTTTGTGCGGACGCCGGACGCGAAGTTCAATCTGGCGAATTTTATGCGCGTGAACCTGTTCACGGCACTTGGCGCCATCAAGATTGGCATGGACATCCTGTTTAAGCAGGAGAATGTGACGCTCGACGAGCTTCTCGGTCATGGCGGGCTGTTCAAGACAGAGGGTGTTGGACAGAAGATCGTTGCGGCGGCGGTCAACGTTCCGGTGTCCGTCATGAAGACTGCGGGCGAAGGCGGCGCATGGGGTATCGCGGTCCTTGCGAACTATATGGTGAAAAAGGGTGCGGATGAGACACTCAGCGATTATCTGAGCCATAAAGTGTTTGCAGGCGAGGAGTCTGTGCGCATGGCGCCCGATGCGAGCGATGTGGCAGGGTTTGAGACATTTATCGAGCGCTATAAGAAAGGGCTTGCGATCGAGCGCGCGGCGATTGACAGCATGTGAAAGGACTTTTAGGACGGCGGGGATGCCGGTTTGAAAGACTCAGCCTATGTCGGAAAATGCCGGAGGCAGGCATTTTTCCGGGACGATATCAGCCTGTTGGAATGGAGGAACATGAGATGTTAGAGGAATTAAAGAAGAAAGTATACGAGGCAAATATGGAACTGCCCAAGTATGGGCTTGTCACCTTTACATGGGGCAATGTGAGTGCGATCGACAGAGAGAGCGGTCTGTTTGTCATCAAGCCGAGCGGTGTTGATTACGACCTGTTAAAGCCGGAGGACATGGTGGTGATGGATCTGGACGGAAACAAGGTGGAGGGAAGATACAACCCGTCTTCCGACACGCCGACGCATTTGGAGCTCTACAAGGCGTTTCCGGAGATCGGCGGTATCGTACATACCCACAGCACCTACGCGACGAGCTGGGCACAGTCGGGAAGAAGCATCCCGTGCTACGGAACGACGCATGCGGATTATATGTACGGGGAGATCCCGTGTGCGCGCGTGCTCACGCAGGAGGAGATCGACGACGGCTATGAGAAGAACACAGGGGCACTCATCATAGAAACCTTCAAAGACAAGGAGGTCATGGCAGTTCCGGCAGTGCTCTGCAAGAATCACGGTCCATTCGCGTGGGGAAAGGATGCGAGTGAGGCTGTGCACAATGCGGTCGTTCTCGAGGAGGTTGCGAAGATGGCATTGTTTACGGAGCAGCTCAACAGAGACGTGGAGCCGGCACCGCAGCGCATCCAGGATAAGCACTATTACAGGAAGCACGGCGCAAATGCGTACTATGGGAACAAAGTAGAGTAGACGCGCATCCCACAAACTGTGACACGGATCTGATGGTAGGCTCTAATCATATACGCTTTGGATTGGCCGATGTGTGGGATGCCTGCGGACTTTACCATGCGGGGGGAGACTCTGTTCATGTACGCATCGGACCACTGTCGGATCGGGGATTCGGATTATTTTCATTTTATGCATTTACGGACAATCTGTTTTATGGTATTTTAATATGTGTGAAGACATTTTGGTATCGAAGGCTTCTTTGGTATGCAGGACAGTGATCGTACAAATTTTTAATTAGTTTATTTTAATGGAGGAAAAAACAATGACAAATTTGGAGCTTCAAAAAATGGCAAATGAAGTTCGTAAGGGTATCGTCACAGGTGTTCATGCGGCGAAGGCAGGACATCCGGGCGGATCGTTATCGGCGGCAGATATCTATACGTATCTTTATTTTGAGGAGATGAACATCGATCCGAAAGATCCCGGGAAGGGTGACAGGGACCGCTTCGTGCTCTCGAAGGGACACACGGCGCCGGGATTGTACTCGACGCTCGCAAACCGCGGTTATTTCCCGGTTGAGGATCTGGTGACTTTGAGAAAGCTTGGCTCCTATCTGCAGGGACATCCCTGTATGCAGCATGTGCCGGGTGTAGACATGTCCTCGGGATCGCTCGGGCAGGGGATATCTGTGGCGTGCGGCATGGCGCTCGGCGCAAAGATGTCAGGTGCGGACTACAGAGTGTACACACTGCTCGGGGACGGCGAGATCGAGGAGGGACAGGTCTGGGAGGCTTCCATGTTCGCAGGACACAGAAAGCTTGACAATCTCTGCGTGATCGTGGATAACAACGGGCTGCAGATTGACGGCAGGATCGAGGATGTATGCTCACCATACCCGATCGACAAGAAGTTTGAGGCATTCAATTTCCATGTGATCGATCTCGACGACGCGCATGATTTTGACAAGATCCGCGCAGCGTTTAAGGAGGCGCGGGAGACGAAGGGCATGCCGACGGCGATCATCGCCCATTCATTGAAGGGCAAGGGCGTATCGTTCATGGAAGGAAACGTAGATTGGCATGGCAAGGCGCCAAATGATGAAGAGTACGCAGTGGCGATGGCAGATTTAGAGAAGATCGCACAGCAGCTGGCGTAGGCGCGGAAGGGAGATAAAAATGGCAGATATCAAAAAAATAGCAACAAGGGAGAGCTACGGCAATGCTCTCGTCGAAATAGGAAAAGAGAATCCGGATATAGTCGTTCTTGACGCTGACCTTGCGGCAGCGACCAAGACGGGCGTGTTCAAGAAAGCATTTCCGGAGAGACATATCGACTGCGGGATCGCGGAGTGCAACATGGCGGGTGTGGCTGCCGGACTGTCGCTGGCTGGCAAGATCCCGTTTATGAGTTCGTTTGCAATGTTTGCTGCGGGACGTGCGTTTGAGCAGGTCAGAAACTCCATCGGATATCCGCATCTGAATGTCAAGATCGGCGCGACACATGCAGGTATCACCGTCGGAGAGGACGGCGCATCCCACCAGTGCAATGAGGATATCGCCCTGATGCGCACGATTCCGGGCATGGTTGTTATGTGTCCGGCTGATGATGTAGAGGCAAAGGCGGCAGTGCGCGCGGCGGTAGCGTACGAAGGACCCGTATACATACGTTTTGGACGCGCGGCGGTTCCTGTGATCAACGACAGACCGGATTATAAGTTTGAGATCGGAAAGGGAACTGTCGTGAGAGAGGGCACGGATGTCACCATCGTGGCGACAGGTATCTGTGTGGATTCCGCACTCGGCGCAGCCGAGATGCTCGAGAAGGACGGGATCAGTGCAGAGGTGATCAACATTTGTACGATCAAGCCGCTTGATGAGGAGATCATCATCAACTCTGCGAAGAAGACCGGCAAGGTCGTGACCGCCGAGGAGCATTCCGTGATCGGCGGACTGGGCAGTGCGGTGTGCGATGCGCTCTGCAAGTCGCATCCGACACCTGTGTGCAAGATCGGCATGCAGGATGTGTTTGGCGAATCCGGTTCTGCGGCAGCGCTGGTTGAGAAGTATAAGCTCGACGCGAAGGGCGTGTATGAGCAGGTAAAGACATTCCTGGCGTAATTTTATAGGATCGTTTGGACAGGCGTCATCTATGCGATGGCGCCTGTTACTGTCCGTCTCCCGTTGATTGGCGGACAGTAACAGGCGCAAGCAGGTTATGGTTCCGCTGCCACTAAAACAGTGAAAAACATGCGCAACATGCCTGCATTGAAGCATGTTGTGTGCAAAACGTCTGCCGTTTGCGCCTGCAATGGTTACAGTGCTGTCGAGATAAGGCGGGGCGTGAACGTTAACGCAAACGGCAACAAGTTTTGCGCAATGTGTTGATAAGTTTCAGATTTATGATATGATAAGTGTAATGCAATATTGATAATGCCAAAGGAGATGGTGATATGGAACAGAAATGGAAAGAGGCTGCCAGGGTGTACAGGCAGCAGCAGATCGCACCGGGGATTTATGACATGTGGATCAGCACAAAACTTGCGCGGCAGGCGAAGCCGGGACAGTTTATCAGCGTGTATACACAGGACAGATCGGCGCTTCTGCCGCGTCCGATCAGCATCTGCGATACAGACACCGCCAATGACAGGCTGCGCATCGTCTACCGCGTCGCGGGGAAAGGAACTGCAGAGTTCTCGGGCTACAAGACAGGGCACCGCGTGGATGTACTCGGAACGCTCGGAAACGGGTTCCCGCTCGCGGCAGCTGAGGGAAAGCGAGTCTTTTTGATGGGCGGCGGTATCGGTATTCCGCCGATGCTCCTGCTTGCCAGTAAGATCAGGAATGCCGCATCCGTCGATGTGATCGTCGGTTATCGGGACAAGGAGCTTTTCCTGGCGGAGGATCTGGCAAAGTATGCGCCGGTACATGTCGCGACGGAGGACGGCAGTGTCGGCACGAAGGGAAATGTCATGGATGTCATCGAGGCGGAGGGACTGACGGCGGATGTGATCTTTGCATGCGGCCCGATGCCGATGCTTCGTGCGATCAAGCAGTTCGCGGCACGGAGCGGCATTGAGGCGTATATCTCGCTGGAGGAGCGGATGGCGTGCGGTGTCGGCGCGTGTCTTGGCTGCGTCGTGCGGACGAGGGAAGTCGACCATCACTCCCATGTGAACAATGCGAGGATCTGCACAGACGGTCCGGTCTACCGGGCAGCGGATGTGGAGATATAGAGAGACAGGTACACGCTCTAAAGGAACGGATGCGGACACGAAAATAGGAGGCGTTAGAATGTTGAACACAAAAATAACGATAGCGGGCGTATCATTCAAAAATCCAGTGATGACAGCGTCGGGGACATTTGGCTCCGGCATGGAGTACGCTGAATTTGTCGATCTGAACAGCCTCGGCGCAGTCGTGACAAAAGGAGTTGCGAATGTGCCGTGGGAGGGGAATCCGACGCCGCGCGTGCAGGAGACATACGGGGGCATGCTCAATGCGATCGGGCTGCAGAACCCCGGAATAGACGTGTTTATCGAGCGGGATATCCCGTTTTTGAGACAGTATGACACCAGGATCATCGTCAATGTCTGCGGGCGCTCTGCGTCAGACTACGTCGAGGTAGTGGAAAAGCTGGCAGACCAGCCGGTGGACATGCTCGAGATCAATGTGTCCTGCCCGAATGTGAAGCACGGCGGCATTGCTTTCGGACAGGATCCCAAATGCCTGTTTGACATCACGAGAGAGATCAAGGCAAAGGCAAGGCAGCCGATCATCATGAAGCTCTCGCCGAATGTAACGGATATCACGGAGATGGCAAAAGCGGCGGAGGCGGCAGGAAGCGATGCGATCTCACTCATCAATACCATCACAGGTATGAAGATCGATGTCCATAAAAGAACGTTCGCACTGGCGAACAAAACAGGAGGACTTTCAGGCCCCGCGATCAAACCCGTCGCGGTGCGCATGGTGTATCAGGCGGCAAACGCTGTCAAGATACCGATCATTGGCATGGGCGGCATTGCAAACGCCGAGGATGCGATCGAGTTCATGCTCGCGGGCGCCACAGGTGTCGCTGTCGGTGCGATGAACTTTGTCAATCCGTACACGACGGCAGAGATCGTGAAAGGCATCGAGGAATATATGCGCCAGTATGCGATCGGGAACCTGAGTGACCTGATCGGCACAGTGGTGTGACCGACACTATTGCAGAGGCTGTTGTGTGCACGGATGGAAGATCGGCGAAAAATATGCTGCGCCATTGGTATCGTTCTTTGCGGAACAGTGTGCTGGAGAAAGAGTGGAGAGACGAAGGAAAGAGAGTTATGTATTTGAGACAGATCGATGGAAATGACAAACAAAAGAACAATAAAAAATCCCTTTTCTGCACGGCTGTGCTGCTGGCTGCAGCAGCAGGCGTTTTTGCAGCGGGAGTAAAGGCAGAGGCGGCACCTGCGTCAGAGTCTGACGCGGCGCAGGAAAGTCCGACTGAAACGGTGCGGACTGCGAACCAATACATCATTGCACAGGATGGGACAGGGGATTTCACGACGATACAGGAGGGGGTAGACAACGCCTCGGACGGGGACACGCTGATCGTCTATCCCGGGATCTACAACGAGGCGGTGCAGGTTATCGGGAAGGAGGTCAACATAACCGGGATCGACAGGGAACGCTGCATCCTCCAATACGATACGATCTCATACCGCACGGCGCCGCTCACCGTGGCGGCGGGCAGGATATCGAACCTGACGCTGCACGGCAGGAGCAGCGGTACAGGGCAGGTGGTTCTCACGGAGGAGGAGATCGCAAAGATCAATTCGGAACTGATCGGGGACAGCTGGGACCGGCAGAAAAATTACAGAGGGTACGCATTGCATGTCGATTCGAACTTTCTGTACGGCAGGACAGTCAGCTTTGAGAACTGCCGCATCATCTCCGAAAATAATCACGCTGCCGGTATCGGCACCAGAGGCAACAGCGTCATCCGCTTTGAGAACTGTGAACTGATCTCCATGGGAGGGGGCAGCAGCATCTATATGCACGACCCGATCACGACGGAGATGAGCGGTAAGGCGTCGCTGGTCGTGAAGGACTGCTATCTGGCAAGCTACATGTGCCCTTACGTTATGACGTTCCAGTCCTATCTGCCGGAGAACAACTCGTTTGACCTGACATTTCAGAATACGCGGGTGAGTGCAGTGGAATACGCCTATGACGGGAGCTATACTGCCTTGAATGTAAACACTTCTTTTGATGTGGAGACTTTGGAGGCGCTCGAGAAGGCAGGCGGGCTCTATGCAACCGGACTGAGCAGCTCGGCGGCGGAGCTCGTGCACAAGATGACGCTGAACGATATGATCCAGTATGTGGAGGAGCTCGAGAGAGCGCTCGAGACAGGCGATGCCGCAAGTGTGGTCACGATCAGCCTTCCAGAGGGGATCACGCGCATCGGCTATATAGAGGATGAAAATATCGCGGATCTGATCGTGCCCTCCGGTCTGGTCAAACATCAGGTGATCGCCATATACAATAGAAGCAATCAGCCCGGGAACGGGTGGTGCGGGCTCGACAATGCGTACCTGACAGCGGACAGCTGCGGGAACACGCTCGTGGAGATGAATGCCGTCACCACTCCGGGTATTGCGGACGGCGTCCCGCCTTTGTACGCTTCCGCGCCTGGAGATGTTCGTTGAGGGATCTGTAGTACTCGTACTTGCTGATGCGCAGCTGCTCGCCGGTGGTGAGCAGCACATAATCGCGGCTGTAGCCGGAGATGCATCCCGCATTGACCAGATAGGATTTGTGGATGCGCAAAAACTGGCAGCTCTTTTGGCGCAGGCGTGTCTCCACCACGTCGAGTTTCTGGTAAAACGAATCGCGGCGGTCTGCGGAGACGACGTGGGTGCGCCTCCCCTCCGAGGCGAAATACCGAATCTCATTGACAGGGATATGGAAGTATTCCGGTCTGACATAATACGAGAATGAATCGGGATCATCGAGAATGGTCTCATAGGCAAGTGCGGCGTGCTGCCACAGGCATTTTCTGGACTTGTCCGGCAGGACATACATCGGTTCTAACAGGACGTCCTCGGCGGGCGGCGTGTAATCCCCTTTTGTGATGATGGAGATGAGCTTTTTGTTCGCCCGCTTGGCTCTGAGAACCGCATTGCGCATCAGTCCGTCCCCGTCCTCCATGTCGTAAAAGAGGATATCGGGACAGTTGCAGTCAATGCAGCGGATGAGCTCATGGGCATTGTGGTAGCACTTCACCGCAATCTCCACATCCCGCTGGTGGAAGCATTTCAATATCTCTCTTTTCACAAAATCCAAATCTTCGTCGCGTTCATAACAAAAAGCAAAATTGATCATGTCGGTCTTCTCCTTCGTAAAATTTAACTGCAAGTTGTTTTGTAAAAGTAAATATATACCGAAAACGGGATGAATGGCATAGTACATTAGTACCAATTTGAGCTGTTTTTTTGTGAGCGGCTGCAAAAGATCATAATTGACGGACTCCCGGAATATACATTAATACAACACAGTGCTTTAGGAGTGTCCGCCATGACACGGATATCAAATATGCTGATACCGGCGTTGATCTTCTATATCGTAGCGATGGGTATGTCGCAGAGGAAGGATATCTATGCGAGCTTCACGAGGGGGGCAAGGGACGGCATGAAGACGGTGGCAGGGATCGTCCCAACCCTGATCGGGCTGATGATCGCGGTGGGAGTCCTTCGGGCGTCAGGGTTTCTGGAGGCTGCAGGCGGACTGATCGGGAGGGCGGTCACACTGCTGTCCGACGATTTCCCCAACGAACTGATCTCCCTCTTTGTGGTGAAACTCTTCTCGGCGTCGGCTGCGACAGGGCTTGCGCTCGACATCTTCAAGGAGTACGGCACGGACTCCTTTGCGGGGCTTGCGACATCGCTCGCGCTTGCCAGCACCGAGACGGTTTTCTATACCATGTCCGTCTATTTCATGGCGGCGAAGGTGACAAAGACGCGATGGACACTTGCGGGAGCGCTGCTGTCCACATTCGCGGGACTTGCCGCCAGCGTCGTTCTCGCGGGTATTTTAGCACGCTAAATTGAAAGAGCAGGACAAAATATTGTGCATTTTTCATGAATTTATTGACAGTTTCTATAATATCATTGATAATGCAGCCCATAAGGACTATACTTATAGGATAAAAGTTTATCTGAGAGACGATCGATCAGGATAACGGCAAGGGCTGCCGGAGGGCTTGCAGATGCCTGGCCTGCGGATACGGCAGATAAAGGTATAGGGAACAGCAAACAGAAGGCGGATGGCGGATATGCACAGATGCGAAACTGTCTGCAGGGATAAGGATCGTAAAGAGATAGCGCGTTATTTCTTTACGGTTCTTCAGTGTAAAAGGGACTTTATCATGAACAAAATATTGATTGTCGAGGCTGATTTCAAGCTGGCAGAGAGGCTGTGCAGGGCGCTGACAGACAATGAGACACACGCCTTCAGCTGCGGGACGCTTGAGGCGGCGTCCGCCCTGCTCGAGAGCGAGCAGTACCAGCAGATCATCATTGACACGGAACTTCCTGACGGGGACGGCTATGACCTCATATACGATCTGGGGATGGGGATCTACGAGTCGAACGATGTGCCGGTCATCCTTGTCGCCTCAAATGACCAGAAACCCGATATGACAGAGCTGTCCGAACAGGGGGTTGCAGACTGTATCACGAAACCGTTCAACGTGTCTGTCCTCAAGGCGAAGGTCTGGACACAGTTCAAACGCGGCAAGCGCAATTTCAGTTTTCGCGCGATCAGCCGGTTCGAGGCGATCGGCGCAGGCAGCCGCAGGAGCATCATCGGCGAGCATGTTGTGGCGATCGATGACTATCTGTTCAATTTTGACACCGGGGAATACAGCGTGGCGGGAAAAAAAGTGAGGCTCAACCGCCTGGAACAGTGCCTGCTGCGCAATCTGGTCGAGAATAAGGGCATCGTGCTCAAGAAAAAGGCATTGGTGGAAAAGCTGAGGTCCGAGAGCCGGGCGGGATATATAGATGAGGCGATACTGGCAGAGGTCGTGCATATGCTCAACAATAAGTTAAATGCGCGCAACTATATCAAGACAGTGTACGGTATCGGTTACTTGTGGGCGCTGGCGGAGGACAAAAATAAGAGCGGTTAGCGCGCTTCTGAAATGCTGTGCGGATCCGCAGAAGGGGCTGCCCATCCCCGGCAATACGGAGGATCGTGGGATATTATGAAAGAACGAAAAGACAAGAATACGCGGATTTTGATCAGAGTGCTGTACTGTATCTTTTTCATCGCCCTGTTTGCCATCACAGCGCTGATCTGTGTGCGGGCGCCGGTACAGCGCCATTTTAAGAACATCAGAAAAAACGATGTGTGGTTTGGGGACGGCTGGTACTATACGGAACTGCCAGAGGGGGAGGCTGCAAGAGTCACGCCGCAGGCAGAGCACTATCTAAAGATCCACACGAAGGACGACAGCGTGTCGATCACAAAGGTGCTTGACTTCACGCCGGAGCAGGATGAGTATCTGTGTTTTCGTGCCCGGGCGCTCGACACGGTGGTCTATGACAGCGGCGGGGTGAGGTACACGTATTCTTTTCTCGAGGAGTACCGGCCGCATGGCAAACGCATGTACATGCTCCATCAGGTGCCGATGGGCGGTATGAAAGCGGGTGACACGATCACGATAGAGCTCAGGAACGGGACGGGTAGCGAGAGCTCGACTGTCCAGTTTGTGGCGGTCGGTGACAGATACGCGCTGATGCGCTACATTTTGTCCGAGTCGCGGAGCAGCCTCTTTATCTGCATGGCTGCCGCAGTGCTCATCATACTCAATCTGATCGCGAGCCGCTCTGCGATCCTGATCGACAGGAGGCGCGACCTGCGCCCGCTCAAATGGCTCACACTGTTTTTGGCATTGTCCGCCATCTATCTGGGGACGGACAGCGGGTGTATGGAGATCTTTGTGGAGCGGATCTCTATCGTAAGCTGGCTGAGCAGCATCTCCATGCTCCTGCTGCCCATACCGTTCGTGTTTTTTGTGGAGTATGCGTTTTTCCCCGGACACAGGCGCTACGAGGTGCTGGCGTTTGTGAACATGCTGATCGTGGCAGTCAGCGCAGCATCGTTTGTATTTTTCGCAAAAAGCATCTCGGATTTTTACATCTTTGTGCACGCGCTCATCGTGGTCGTCATGGGGGCATGTGCGCTGAGCTTCATACAGGAGAGGAACATACCGTCCGCCGAGGTGGTGCTGGGATTCGGCGCGCTGAGTACAACGACTGCGGCGAGCATGGTGCTCTACTGGTACGAGGTGATCTATCCGAGCTCGATCGTCTTTGGCTACGGCCTTCTGGTCTTCTGCCTGTGCATGCTGGTATGGATCGTGCGCAACCGCAATGAACTCAACCGCATGCGGGTGGAGGCGGATCACGTCATCATGGAGCGGGAGAAGATGGCGGCGGAGGCGGCAAGCGAGCAGAAAAGCCGGTTCCTCTCGCATATGTCCCATGAGATCCGGACGCCGCTCAACGCGATCCTCGGACTGAATGAGCTGATCATGCACGAGACGGAAAAGGGCAGCATCAAGAAACATGCCGCCGATATCCAGAGTGCGGGAAGGACGCTCCTGGCGCTGATCAATGACATCCTCGATTTCTCGAAGATCGAGACGGGAAAGATGGATATCATCGCCTCGGATTACTCGCTCTCAGCACTGCTTAACGATGTTGTGGTGATGACGCAGGAGAGGATCGACGATGACGGTCTTGAGCTGAGGCTTGACATCGACGGCGCGATACCCGATCTGCTCTACGGGGATGAGGTGCGGATCAAGCAGGTCATCCTCAACCTCATGACCAATGCAGTGAAATACACGAAAAACGGCTGGGTGGAGCTCCGCGTCAGAAGTCAGGAGATTTCTGACGGTTCCGGAGAGGACCGCCTGATGCTCGATGTCAGGGTGTCGGACAGCGGTGTGGGCATCCAAAAAGAAGACCTGTCGAAGCTCTTTGTCGAGTTTGAACGCCTCGACCGCCTCAAAAACAGAAGCGTCGAAGGATCCGGGCTTGGGCTGAGCATCACGTCGCGCCTGGTGGGGCTGATGGATGGCAGGATCAGTGTGGAGAGCGAGTACGGAAAAGGCTCCTGCTTTGGCGTGCTGATACCGCAGCGGATTGTCTCGAGCGAGCCGATCGGCGACTACAAAAAGCGTTTTGAGCTGCCTGGGAGTGACAGGGGCGAGGCGCAGGAGGAGAGTCTGGAGACGATGCGGTTCCCGGGCAAAAGGGTTTTTGTGGTGGATGATAATGAGATGAATCTCGAGGTGATCGCTTCCATCCTCGAGATGCTCGACATAGAGGTGAGCCGCGCAAGCGGTGGACAGGCTGCGATCGACCGACTGGATGTGGAGGTGTACGATCTGATCCTGACAGACGATATGATGCCTGAGATCAGCGGCACGGAGATGATGCAGTATCTTCACAGGAACGCGGAGAGCGCAAGCCACAGCACGCCGATCGTCGTTCTGACGGCGAACGCCATCGCGGGTGCGCGGGAGGACTACATCCGGAAGGGGTTTGACGACTTCATGACGAAACCCATCGACGTGGATGTGTTGCAGAAAATACTAATGAAATACTTAAAATAGGTTCTTTTTTCGTTAAATAGACGGTTTTTGGCTGATTGATTATTTTTTCAAAAAAAAATATTGACTTTTCAATCAAAAAAACGGACAATATTACATAGTTGTTTTTAAGCAAATATTACATTATATATAAGAAAGAGCAGCGCTTTGCGAGGTCTTTCGTTTACAAAAATGTGCGTATTAAGCTGGGAAATCGTGCAATCGCAGGGACAGTGCGGGGGCAGGTGCGGTCTGTGCGGTTTCCTGGCAATTCTCGTTGGTTACGGAGGGTATCGGTGTGTTAAAAAGACAAGTAATGGTAAAACAAATTGACAAAAAGTATGATCATCCACTGGCAGAGATCGTGCAGATCGCGAGTCAGTATAAGAGCGAGATCCTGTTGGAGTACGACAAGTACAGGATCAATGCGAAGAGCATCATGGGGATTATCGCATTTAATCCTTCCGAGGGGATGAATGTGACGATCGCCGCTGACGGCAAGGATGAGGGCGAGGCGATCGAGGCGCTTGAGAAATTTTTTATATGCCAATAGGGACAGCAGGACACAGGCTTTTATGTTGGAGTCTGTGTCTTTTTTTGAATTTATATCAAAAAATATACAATTCGGGAAATTTGTGCTATACTATAGAAAAGACTCATAAATAGTAAGAAGGTGGCTGAAATTGGAGTTCAGGCAGAGACGCGGGAGAAATATCATCAAGCCGGTCAGGATCTCCATCAGACCTGCATACCGTGATGAATGGGACGATGCCATGGCACTTGCATGGCGCACCTTCATGCAGTATGAGGCGTGTGACTTTACGCCGGAGGGCGTTGAGAGTTTTCAGGATTTTATCACGGACACGGTGTTGTACAAGATGTTTGTGCTGGGTTCGTATCAGCTTTTTGGCGCATATGACAACAGCAGGATGATCGGAATGCTCAGTCTCAGGGGAGAGACCCATATATCGCTTTTGTTCGTCGATGAGCAATATCACAGGATGGGGATCGGCAGAGGGCTGATCGAGTATGTGAGCGAGTACGTTCATACAGAGGAGGGGCACGGCAGCATCACGGTCAACGCGGCGCCCTATGCGACGGGGTTCTACCATCGAGTGGGATTTGTCGACACTGACGTGGAGCAGGTATGTGACGGGATCCGGTACACGCCGATGAAACGAAGTATTACAATAATATAGCGCGGCAGTTACAAAATAAAATCATATAAGAAGGTGGGAATATGGCAGTAGAATATATCACAAGCAGAAATTTGGCAGATCTGATCTATGAGACGGTGAGACTGATGAACAGGACCATGGCGCACCATGGCATGCGGGTGAGCTACATCATGGCAAAGATGCTGGAGACACAGGGGATGTACGAGAAGTATGAGATCGCGGATTTTATGGTGCTGGCGCTGCTCCATGACATCGGGGCGTACAAGACGGATGACGTGCGCAAGACGCTGACCTTTGAGTCCAAAAATCCGATGCCGCATTCCGTGTACGGCTATCTTTTTCTGAGGTATCTCTCCCCGCTTGAGGATCAGTCGAAGATGATCCTCTACCATCATATGGATTACAGCAAGATGCAGGACATGGATTACAAGTACCGCTTTGAGCTCGAAGTCCTGAAAGTGGCGGAGATCATGGATATCTGGCAGCGATCGTTCGGGGCAAAATTTGACTACAGGCTGATCGACAAATACGCCGGGACCAAGTATGATCCCGAAGTGTGCCGTCTGCTTGCAAAGACCGTGGAGGAGCACGATATTTTCACAAAGATCCGGAACAACAGCTACAAGGCGGAGTACAGTGAGTGCCTCGAGTACATACTCCTGTCGGACATCGAGAAGGAAAAGTACTTAAAGATGCTCATGTACTGCACCGGTCTAAAGGATGAGCAGATGGTGTCCGAGACGGTGGCGACCATCTACGTGTGCCGCGAGCTCGGCAGGAAACTGAAACTGAGCGAGCTGGATAAGAACGAGGTGTACTATGCGGCACTGCTCCACGATATCGGTATGCTGGCGATCCCGGGCGAACTGCTCGATGCGCCCAGAACGCTCAGCGAGGAGGAGAAGAACCTGGTCAAAACGCATGTGGATATCATGGAGAAGACACTCGACCGCAAACTCTCCAAGGAGATCATACGGATCGCCGCGGGACACCACGAGCGTTTTGACGGGAGCGGTTATCCGCGCGGTCTGAAGGCGAGCGTGATGGGGGAGAAGGAGGCGATCCTGCAGATCTCGGAGCAGGTGATCAACGCGATGGAGCCAAAGCCCTACAGGGAAGCGTACACGAAGGAGGAGATCGTCGACGAACTCAACAACGGTATCATTTCCGGCAAGTATGAGGGGATCGTGGCAGACACCTTCCTGAAACACTATGACGAGATCATGGAGAAGGCAAAGCAGAAGGCAGATATGGCGCTGGTGACACACCAGAAGCTGCAGCGCAATTACAACCAGGTATATACCAGCCTGAGCTGAGAGCCGGATCCGCAAAATAAGATTCATAGAGATCTGATGGAAAGATTTAATACTTTATTTGTTGAAATACCGTATAAAACAAACTATAATACTCTTTATGGTGTTTTATAAACAAGAAAGTCAAAGCGAGAGGAGAATTATAGTATGTTTAAGCTTGACAGTCCGTTGATGAATTTTCTGAACAAAGTTGCAGATATCATGATACTGAATCTCATGTTCATCGTTTTCAGCATTCCCTTTTTTACGATCGGCGCCGCATTCTCGGCGGCATATTATATGGGGTTCAAGATGGTGAAAAACGAGGAGACCTACATCGTAAAGGGGTTCTGGAAGGCGTTTAAGGAGAACTTTAAGCAGGCGACAGCGATCTGGCTGATCCTCGTTGTCGTATTCGGGATCCTGATAGCGGATTACAGGATCATCGCTTATTCCGGGATCGAGTTTGCGCAGTGGATCCGTATCGCCATGACAACGGTGACGCTGGTGGTGCTGATGGGGGTGGTGTTCCTCTTCCCGCTGCAGGCGAGATTTATCAACCCGGTCAAAAATACGATCAAAAACGCTTTTTTGATGGCGCTCTCGCATCTGCCGACGGCATTTTTGCTGGTTGCCGTCTACGCGGTGCCGGTAGTCTTCCTGTATTTCATACCACAGTCCCTTCCGATCCTCATCCTCATGACATTTGGCGTCGTCATCTACATCAAGTCGTTTCTGCTGCTGCGCGTGTTCAGGAAGTACGAGGAAGCGATCATCAACAGAAACCAGGTTACGCCGGGAGACGCGGATGATCCGGAGGCTGACAGCGGGATCTTTGCGGAGAGTGACCGCATCGAGCGCGAGAACAAGATGGTCAGGGTGTTCCGCAACGGAAAGTTTGTGGAAGTGCCGGAGAGCAGCCTGAATCAGGATGCAGAGGCCAAAAAGTGATTTTGGGGTTTGGTTAAAGTGTACAGAATTAGATGGGATCGTTGAACAAAATGCTCACATGAAATGATATATTTTAACCTCTTTTGTTCCATGTAAGCAATTGTTACATAAGCATTAAAAAAACTTTGTGGATTTATGGCATAGCATTTTTGACAAATTTATTTTATACTTAGAACATCAGGAACAACTTGTTGAAAGAATACCCAATATATCACTTAGACTGATACATAATCCTTTCAGCGAAACAAAATAATCATTAATTCGGGAGGCAGTTTAAAATGGCAAGTTTATCTTTAAAAAATGTTTGTAAAGTGTACCCAAATGGATTCGAGGCAGTTAAGAATTTCAATCTTGAGATTGCTGACAAAGAGTTCATCATCTTCGTAGGACCTTCTGGTTGTGGTAAGTCTACAACACTTCGTATGATCGCAGGTCTTGAGGACATTTCTTCCGGCGAATTGAAGATTGGCGACAGAGTTGTAAACGACGTTGAGCCTAAGGACAGAGATATCGCGATGGTATTCCAGAACTACGCTCTGTATCCGCATATGTCAGTGTATGACAATATGGCGTTCGGTCTTAAATTGAGAAAAGTTCCCAAGAATGAAATTGATAAAATGGTTAAGGAAGCAGCTAAGATCCTCGACCTGACAGCACTCCTCGACAGAAAGCCGAAGGCTTTGTCAGGCGGTCAGAGACAGCGTGTTGCCATGGGACGTGCGATCGTGCGTAATCCTAAGGTATTCCTCATGGATGAGCCTCTCTCCAACCTCGATGCAAAGCTCCGTGTACAGATGCGTATCGAGATCGCAAAGCTTCATCAGAGACTCGGCACAACGATCATCTACGTTACACATGATCAGACAGAGGCTATGACACTCGGTACACGTATCGTTGTTATGAAGGATGGTCTTGTTCAGCAGGTAGATACACCGCAGAACCTGTACGAGAAGCCGCAGAACCTGTTCGTAGCAGGATTCATGGGATCTCCGCAGATGAACTTCATCGACGCTACAGTTGACGTAAAGGGTGACACAGCAAGCTTAAAGGTAGCAGGACTCTCCATTCCTCTTCCTCCCGCTAAGTCCAAGAAGCTGATCGACGGCGGCTACGGCGGAAAGACAGTTACATTCGGTATCAGACCGGAGGATATCTACGATTCACAGATGATGGTAGAGGCAAAGTCTGAGAGCACATTTGAGACAACGATCCGTGTATACGAGTTGCTCGGTGCAGAAGTGTTCCTGTATGCTGATCTGGCAGAGTTCCCGATCACGGCGAGAGTTGATCCCAGAACAACTGCAAGACCTGGTGATAAGGTTAAGTTTGCAATCGATATTGAGAAGATTCATGTATTTGACAAAGATACAGAGAAGATTATCACCAATTAGTAATTTGTGATAGTATGGTAATGTGCCCGGGTGAAATGTTTCACCCGGGTTTTTTGCACAAGGGTGCTCCGTGCACGGATATGATAACATATTTGAACAGGATAGGAGGAAGTTAACAGTGATCTCAAACCAGGTAATTCAGACAAGTATTGACGAGTTAAAGACCATCACAAAGATTGATCTGTGTGTGATCGACATGGAAGGAATTACAGTGGCAACAACTTTTGACAACAGGAATGTATCGCAGGAACTGGTGAAAAATTTTGTCAGCTCGCCGGCTGACAGCCAGATTGTAGGCGGGTATCATATGCTGAAGGTGCTCGAGGATGGGGACGTGCTCTACGTGCTGATCGCCAGGGGAGAAGGTGCGGATGCCTATATGATCGGCAAGGTGGCAGTGAGCCAGATCCAGAATCTGGTGATCGCCTACAAGGAGCACTTTGACAAGAACAATTTCTTTCAGAATCTGCTGCTTGACAATTTGCTGCTTGTCGATATCTATAACCGTGCCAAGAAACTCCACATCGCATCGGAAGTGCCGCGCGTGGTGTATCTGATCGAGGCTCAGAACGACAAGGACAACATTTCCATGGAGATGTTGAAGAATATCTTTGACGGACAGGTGGGATGTTATCTGACGGCCGTGGAGCAGAAAAATATCATTTTGATCAAGGAAGTCAGCTCGCTCGATGCCTATGAGGAGGTGGAGCAGACCGCGCAGGTGATCGTCGATATGCTCAACGCCGAGGCGATGCTGATCACAAAAGTGTCCTATGGAACGATCGTCCCGGAACTTAAGGAGGTCTCCAAATCCTATAAGGAAGCGAAGATGGCGCGCGACGTCGGCATGATATTCTACATGGAAAAGTCGATCAGCGCCTACAACACGCTCGGAATAGGGCGCCTGATCTACCAGCTGCCGATCAATCTGTGCCGCATCTTTATGCGGGAGATCTTCGGCGACAATATTCCCGATGATCTGGACGATGAGATACTGACGACGGTCCAGAAGTTCTTCGACAACAATCTCAATGTCTCGGAGACTTCCAGACAGCTCTATGTGCACAGGAATACGCTGGTCTACAGGATAGAAAAGCTCCATCAGTCCACCGGGCTCGACATCAGGAAATTTGACGATGCGCTGACATTCAAGATCGCGCTGATGGTCGTCAACTATATGAAATACATTGACTCGCTGGAATAGATGCAAAAGTACCTGGCAACAGGGGACAGAGTTGTTTTTTGGACAACACTGTCCCTTGTTTGCGTTGTGAAAATGTTATAAATTTATTATAAATTAAGGAGATGCGGAGAAACATTTTCACAGTCAGGAACTGCTTAGAAATAACTTTTAAGGAACTGGTGATAAATAACTTGTGCAAATGACGCAGTGTATGGAGATTTGATATCAAAAGTTATTTTTGAACAGTTCCTCAGCGAGAGGAGAAAACAAAAGAGAAATGCAGAATGCGGATGCAATGTATATACCAATGGAGCCGGATCAGGACTTTCCGAAGTTCCTGAAAAGGGTGCGCAAGGAAGAAAATGTTTATCTGGAACAACTGGCAGAGGGATTGATGGCAGTCTCCCAGCTTGCAAGGATCGAGAAAGGGCAGCGCCCGATTCCCAAAAACATGCGGGACCGTCTGCTGGGCAGACTGGGGATCGCCAGTGACCTGTATGAAAATCTGCTGAATATCGAGGACTATGCGGCGTGGGAGCACCAGCGCAATATTTTGCATGCCATAGAGCGGCGGGAGCCGGAGCGTGCGCTGGAATTGATCGGCGCATATGAAAGGCAGGCGCCGGTGCGCGACAAGATCAAACGACAGTTCTGTCTTATGATGCATGCGGAAGTCTTGAAACTGCAAAAAGCGGATCAGGATGAGATCGCAGCCTGCTATACGGCTGCAGTGAAGTGTACGGTTCCCGATATAGAGGAGCTGTGTCTGGAGAGGAAGCTCCTGTCCATCCAGGAGATCAACATGATCCTGGAGTATGAATATTATCATAAAGAGAAAGACTTTGCCGACAGATGCAGGGAGCTGATGGTATTTGTGGAGCATGTGGTCTATGACGACCTGTCGAAGGTAAAGATCTATCCCAAGATCGTCCACTACTATCTGCAGGAGACTTTTGCAAGGGAGGATCCTCCCGGCACGGAGGAAGTGAGCGAAAGCCTGAGGATCTGCGATCAGGCGATTGAGATGCTGCGCAATACCGGAAGGGCATTCTATCTGTTGGAGTTGTTGGAGATGAAGGCGAGAATGCTGGAAAGCATGGGACAACAGCTGCAGGAGAGCGAAGAACTGCGGTCGGCGTATCAGGAGTGTACACAGCTGGCGGATCTGTTCAGAAAACTCTCGGCGGAATACAGTGTGCCGGCATACATGCGGGACTGTGTTTACCTGTATCAACAGAGATGGGTGTTCTATATTGGCGATGTCCTGCGCATACGGAGGGAGATGTATGGGCTTACGCAGAAGGAGCTGTGCAGCGGGATCTGTTCGGTCAAGACACTGCGCAGGGCGGAAAAGAAGGAATCGAATATGCAGCAGGCGTATCTGGGGGCTTTGCTGAGGCGGCTTGGGCTGTCTAAGGAGTTTCAACGCGCGCGCCTGGTGACGGATGACAGGGAAGTGTTGAGACTGAGAAGGGAGATAAGTACTTCCCGCAATAACCAGGATTATGTTAAATGCAGAGAACTGTTAAGCCAAATAAAGGAAAAGATTTCGATTGAAATTCCAGAAAACCGACAGTTTATCATGGAATTAGAAGTTTCCCTGGACTGGATGGAGAATAAAATCACCAAGGAGGAGTTTGTTTCACGCGAGAAGGGGGCTCTTCAATGTACGTTGAATACTCAAAAGTTTTTGGGGGCAGATAAGATATATCTTACAGAGTTGGAGTTATTGTGCATTCGTAAGATAATACAAGGAATTGAGCGTTCGAAGAAACGAAAGTATATTAATTTTTTACTACGTTTTTTTGATTCATATGAGAAAAAGTATATGTTATCAGATTGCATAGTGATGTATGAATATAACATAATATTTGTCGCTAGTGAGTTGGCGAACATAGGAGAATATAAATCTGCATTAGAGTTAGATAGAAAAGTGTTGGGGGAAGATTTAGCACGTAGAAGAGTCTGGCTAATAGGAAATATTTTATATGACATTATGTGGACTAAACGAGAGCAACAGAGAGAAAGCGGACAATTAGTGAATGCAGAAAAAATGACTGAATATTTGGAACAGTGCAAATTATTCAGTCACTTTTGCAAGCAAACGTTCTATGAGAAATTTTATGAAGAAAAATTGCATCAATCATAACTATCATCGATGGGAGGCAAATCACTGCAAGGAGCAGCACCGCCCTCATCGGAATAAGAACCGTTATCGCCAACTGTGCTCGATACGATGACAGCACCGTTCTGCACAATGATCACAAGGGCGAGCATCATAAGGATCTTTTTGAACTTAAAATTTTTCATTTGTAATACTACCTCCATGAAATGAATTAATTGTGAGTGTTCGGGGAGTTGTTCAAGAGCGATGATCCAAAAAAGTTTAGCGCGATTAAGTTATGTAGCGATTCCTTAATGAATGCAGGTTATTGAACAGTCCCACAGGTGAACAGGGAGAACATATCCTGCAGATTGCACACGCTGGAGCGCAAAATCTCGTACCTAATGAGGGGCGTGTTTGCAGCATGCTCTGGCACGAACCCTGCAGTCCACAACTCTGATTTCTGTCTGGATGTTGTACTAGTACAGCATTGCGCAAATAACAGTGAATACAGCACCTGCTATTTGCACCAGTCCTGCGTTGTCGTCAGTCA